>Ga0074195_1003245_pt1 | contig 15791 bp, 16 predicted proteins | sample EPASupsiteHSE623_FD_64525 | JGI IMG/M metagenome (GOLD analysis project Ga0074195, IMG submission 64525) | Bioremediated contaminated groundwater from EPA Superfund site, New Mexico - Sample HSE6-23 | ecosystem: Environmental > Aquatic > Deep subsurface > Groundwater > Contaminated ...
ATCAGGCGACCGGTATCTGCAGACAATCTATGTTGATACGGCCGGGAAAAAGGTGTATTTCCGCGGCCAGTACTATGCCGGAGGATATAATCCGACCGGAATTATGATGACATTTGATGAACTGCTTGTAAGTGTTGAAAAGATAAAATATACCCCCAATACAAATTACCACGGAAATGATAGTTTTACATATATTGCTAATGACAGTATCGGAGGAGCTTCAGCAACAGTATTCATCACAGTAATAGATAAGACACCTCCCATAATCACCATCGCCCCATATAATACAAATCCGACAAATCAGGATATTGTAGTCACTGCAAGCACAAACGAAGGTACTCTGAATGCAGCAAGTCATACCTTCACACAGAATGGAGCATTCACTTTCACAGCAACAGATGCGGCAGGAAATTCAACAAGTAAGACGGTTGCAATCACAAATATAGATAAAACACCTCCCACCACCACAGCTTCCGTTAGTCCTGAACCTAACGTCAACGGGTGGAATAAAACCGATGTAACAGTTACCCTTGTCGCCATAGATGAACGCTCCGGGGTAGCATCCACCGAATATAAGCTCGATAACGCCGGCTGGACCGCTTATCAAGGCGCAGTAACCATCAGCAGCGAAGGAGTACATACTCTGCTCTATCGTTCGAGGGATAACGCAGGCAACCAGGAGGAGTCCAAGAGCCTGACTATCCGGATTGACAAGACCTCGCCCACTGTCACCGGTGCAGCCACCACTACCCCAAATGGTAATGGCTGGTATAAGGATAACGTAATTGTTCATTTTGTGGCCTCGGACAGCAATTCGGGCGTCGTCTCGGTTACTCCGGATCAGGTAATTTCAAGCGAAGGTAATAACCTGTCTGTGACCGGCAGCGCCACCGACCTTGCCGGTAACAGCGCATACTGTACCGTAAGCGGAATCAACATTGACAAAACATCTCCAGTTATTACAGCTGTTCCCGACCCCGTACCGAATGCTAACGGTTGGAACAATTCCGATGTCACAGTTCATTTTGTCGCAACTGACTCCATGTCGGGAATTGAGTCAGTGACCCCCGACGTGACCTTAACTGCAGAAGGAGCCGGTCAGATAGTTGAGGGTGAGGCCACCGACCTTGCCGGCAACAGTGCCGCAACTTCGATTACACTTAATATTGACAAGACTGCCCCATCAATCATAGCATCAAAACCGGAGCCAAACGCAAACGGCTGGTACAATGCCGACGTCACCGTCAGCTTCACTGCCGCTGATGAGCTGTCAGGCCTTGAGTTGGTTACCGACCCGATAACCCTTGCGGGAGAAGGAGCGAATCAATCCGTCACCGGCGAGGCAGTTGACAAAGCTGGTAACGTGGTGTCAACTACCGTTTCCGGAATTAACATAGACAAGACCAAGCCAACTGTTGTTATCAATTCCCCTACCTCAGCACCGTACTTTACTAACGGTTCCTTCACCGTAGCCTATACCGCTGCCGACAGCCTTTCCGGTATAGAAATTGAAACCGCCACCCTGGATGGCAGCGAAGTGACCAACGGGCAGGTAATTCCCCTGGCGGCTTTGGCCGGCGATCACATCCTAACCGTAACGATTAAGGATGTTGCAGGCAATGAAAATACCGCCTCGATAACCTTTACTGTAATTATTGCTGCCACAGTGGATATACAGCCCGATACCCTTAACCTGAAAAGTGGCGGCAAAGAGAATTCGATAACTGGCTATATTGAGTTCCCGTCCGGTTATGACGTTAAGCTTATCGATGTGGCATCAGTCAGGATGACTGTTAACGGAACCGTAATTACTGCACAGGCGAGCCCCACCTCCGTTGGTGACTACGACAGCGATGGCGTGCAAGACCTGATGGTCAAGATCGACCGTCAGCAGGTGATAGCGGCTATAGGTGCTGCCGGCGATGTAACCGTACAGCTGAGCGGTTGTCTCACCGATGGGCGCAAGTTCGAGGGCAGCGACGTGGTAAAAGCCATAGCGCCTGGTAATGGCAAGAAATAGGAAGTAGTTCTAAAAGTATATAAGTCAAGGGATTCCAGCCTATTAGGGCAGGAATCCCTTGTTTAGTTATCTCAGTACTCCATTGAAAGCTTCCTGGGTTTCGGCAATATTATCTTCCATGGGTTTAGTCTGTTCCATAGAAAAATTTTCCTCCTGACAAGTCTTGGGAAGGTATATCTAAAAAGATGGAGACTCATATAACAAGGGTTACAGCCGAAAAGCTGTAACCCTTGATTCGTATGCCTTCACCAGATGGTGGAGGCTTTTTGTTTGATTCTCGTTATTTTCCAGCAATAAGTTTAGATAATTTAGGAAAAATATAATTGAGTTTTAACCATGCCCCACAGGGTTAATTTGGTTCAAGAGAGGCAGATGTTCAATTTGGAAAACAGGTTCACTAACGGTTTAATTGCCGGTGCTGCCGGTGGAATAACAATGAATATTTTCAGCTTATTTGACTACCACGTGATTCATGGGACTAGATTAACATTTCTTGATTGGTCTGCTGTAATGCTTTATGGTGAGAGAACTCAGAGCCTATGGGGCAACATATTTGCTATGATTGCCCAAATTATCTTTACGTCGTTTTTAGGTGTGATTTTTGCCTATGTGGTGGTAAAAATTGAGGATAGAAGTTATATATTTAAAGGCTGGTATTATGGGATAGCCTGTTGGTTAACAATATATGGAGTAGATATCCTTCTCAAATTACATGACCTTGATAGGATACCGGTCAAAACAGCTGTATCAAATTTTTTGGGGTCTTCTGTTTTTGGTATCACGCTAGGGTATATTCTTTGGCGATTAGATATACGGGAAGCAGTTGCAGATGATTAAGGTGGAAGGCCTTTTTTCAAATATTCCACAACCTTATTGCGCCGTCTATCGAGCGGGGGTGTAAATATAAAATACTACCTGTTCTTGCTTCAATAATTCCGGCAACTTCCTTATCGTCCTCGTGAATGAGGACTAAAATCTCTTCCCCGTCTTCTTTTTTCATTATCCAAACAGAGTAGGCATTGTTAGCCGGTGTTGAGAATTTACCTATCAGCTCGCCGTTGTGATGAACTTCGTCAGTAGTTAGGTTATCAAATAATAAGTTAGTATACAAAAAATAAACCCCCCTGTTCATTAATTTAGTTACGGCAATATTTTACTACAAAATAACGCCAATGGCAACATAAATTAATGCCAGTAGAGTATTAAGAAAACTCTAACCAGTATATATAGTATTTATTAGGATAAGGAGATGTCTACTATGAACTATAAGAAGCTTGGGGAACGAATACGAAATGAAAGAATTTCTTTAGGGATAACGCAGGAGATTTTATCCGAAAAGGCCGGCATATCAGTTTCCTTCCTCGGCCAGGTTGAGCGGGGAGAACGAAAGCCCAGCCTCGAAACAGTGGTTAATATAGCCAATTCCCTGGGGGTAACTGTTGATTATCTACTGGCTGACAGTTACCAAATGGGACCCAAGTCCCTTATAGACGAATTGACTTTTCTGGTAAAAGAAAGGCCGGAAAAAGACATTAAAACCGTAATTGAAGTGACAAAAACAATTTTCAGGGAAAAGAAGAAACGGTAAGATTCCTGCCTATTTACTTAGTCTTTTCCGGCTCACCGTACTCAACCCCAAATGTTTCAGCAGTTAATTTCTTTATCTTTTGGTCTTGAACAGGTTTATCAAACGGATCTCTTTGGGCACTCACTATTTTATCAACTTCTTCAATTCCTTCAATTACCTTCCCAAAGGCGGCATAGTCTCCGTCCAGATGCGGGGCTCTGGCAACCATAATGAAAAACTGGGAACCGGCTGAATCGGGTATGGCTGTCCTGGCCATGGACAAAACTCCGCGGTCATGTCTGAGGTTGTTGGGGAACCCATTTGACGCGAATTCGCCTTTAATGGTATAACCGGGGCCGCCTCTGCCGCTACCTTGCGGATCGCCGCCCTGGATCATGAAGTTAGGTATTACCCGGTGAAAAATAATGCCGTCATAAAAACCCTTTTGTACCAGGGAAATAAAGTTTTTCACCGTGTTGGGAGCAATATCGGGATAGAGTTCTGCTTTAATTTTGCTGCCGCCTGCCATTTCAAAGGTAACCAGAGGATTTATACTACGCGGTTGATTCTCCATTGGCAAAGCCCTCCTTAGTTTCTTGATAATTCCTTTGGCTTTATTATTTACTGTTTAGTTGAAAAAAACCTGTTTTACATCTGAATAATTTTTGTGAGACCTCATAATATCTGGTAAAGGCACCAGCAATTTTAACGGCAAAGAGCCGGTATAGGACGATAAAAGACTTGCATCAACACAAATAAAGATGTATAATAATTTCTGCCCGGAGAGGTGTCCGAGTTGGCCGAAGGAGCACGACTGGAAATCGTGTAACCGGTGATAAACTGGTTCGAGGGTTCGAATCCCTCTCTCTCCGCCATTAATAATCAAGTTTGCCGTGCTACACGGGGAGGTAGCGGTGCCCTGCACCTGCAATCCGCTATAGCAGGGTGGAATTCCTGTCCCCGGCTTTATTTCGTGAGGTCTGACTGTCGTAAGTGACGCTGAAGATCGGGTCTTACGCAACGTGAACTTGTGAACCCCGTCAGGTCCGGAAGGAAGCAGCGGTAAGCAAGCCCTCGCGTGTGCCGTAAGGGCGCCTGGTCCGAGTTAACTGCAACAGTAACGCTTGGGAGGTAACTGTCAAAGGCAGGTGCACGGCTAAATTTTTAAACAACCGGTCAATGCCGGTTGTTTTTAATATTTTGCCTAAAAAGGATTTGGGTTAGCAACAGCGAATTAAATAACGGATTGCGTGACATATTTAACCTGTGAGATAATATGTGTATTATTGATTTTGAGGTGTAAACTATGGGTTATGTGGCCCTTTACCGGGAGTGGCGGCCTCAGCTGTTTATAGATATAGTGGGCCAGGAACATATCGGGCGGACCCTGCAGAATGCCATCAAGACCAACCGGATAGCTCACGCTTATCTCTTCTGCGGACCCCGGGGCACGGGCAAGACATCTACGGCCAAGGTTTTGGCCAAAGCCTTAAACTGCTTAAACAGCCCGGGGGCTGAGCCCTGCAATCAGTGTGAGAACTGTAAAAGGGTAACCGAAGGGACCTCCATGGACGTTATGGAGATAGATGCCGCCTCCAACCGGGGTATTGATGAAATAAGGGACCTCAGGGAAAAAGTTAAATTTGCCCCCACTGAAGGTAAATTTCGTATATACATTATCGATGAAGTGCATATGCTGACAACAGAGGCCTTTAATGCGCTGCTGAAGACCCTTGAGGAACCCCCGGCCCATGTCATCTTTATGTTGGCGACAACGGAGCCTCATAAGATACCACTGACCATTCTTTCAAGATGCCAGCGCTTTGATTTCCGCAGGATAGGAATTACCGATATTATTGGCCGCCTTAGACAGGTGGCTGATGAATTGGGTATAAAAACCGATGATGAGGCCCTGGGGCTGATTGCGAGGGCTTCAGAAGGCGGGATGCGGGACGCCCTAAGCATCCTGGACCAGTGCATTTCTTTCGGCGGGCAGGAAATATCGGTTGATGATATCAACGCGGTTCTTGGAACGGTAAATAATGAATTTCTTTTCAGGATGGCGGGATTTTTAAAGGAATATGACGTGACCTCCGGCTTGAAGCTGGTCGACGAACTCGTCCGGCAGGGGAAGGATGCCAGGCAGTTTGCCAGGGACCTCACCGAACATTTTCGCAACCTGCTGTTGGTTGAAGTATGCGGCGACCTTGACGACCTTGTCCCTGTGACGGAAGAAACATTAACAGCCATGCGGAAGCAGTCCGCCGGTTTCGGAAGAAAAAGGCTGATTTTCCTGATCGAGCTGCTGACCTCAACTGAACGTGAAATGAAATGGGCTTCCCAGCCCAGGTTAATTCTCGAACTTGCTATTATAAAGGCCGGCGGGCAGGAGACATCCGGAACATTCGAAGAACTGGCTGACAGGATCACACGGTTGGAAGGGATGTTAACCAGGAACCAGACTGCCGCTGCTCATTCTGCAGCAAAACCCGTTGCTCTTCCGGTTAAACCTGCAAGAACTGCTGTAAAAGCTATCCCACCGGATGAACCGGCTGGCAGCAGCGACTCCTGCCAGGCAGACGACGCGGCGCCAAGCGTCGATACCGGCACCGTAAAACAGTGTTGGCAGGAAATTTTGGACCGTATAAAAAAGGTTCGTATTTCAGCCAGGGCGTTTTTGGTAGAAGGCGAGCCGGCGGAGGTTGCAGAAGGAAACCTTATTCTGAAGTTCCAGCCGGAATACGCGTTTCATAAAGAAAAAGTGGAACAACCGGAAAACAGAACTGCTATAGAACAGGTTATCCGGGAGGTTACAGGATGCCAATTGAAGATTCGGTGCAGGTTTGCCAACGAGTTTCCGGATAACAAAACCCTTGATTCGGAACAGAAAACCGATGGGGATACACTGTTTGAAAAAGCTATTACTATTTTCGGGTCCGATGTGGTCGAACTGGAAGACTGATAATTTAGCGGCTGCCGTTATATTTATGGAGCCTATTAAAGGAGGAAGCTAAAATGTTGGGTAATATGGGAAAAATGATGAAGCAGGTGCAAAAAATGCAGGCAGATATGGCCAAACTCCAGGAGGAACTGGTTAACAGAACTGTTGAGGCCAGCTCCGGGGGTGGTATGGTGAAGGCTGTAGTCAATGGGAAGCAGGAGGTTAAATCAATAGAGATCAACCCCGAAGCTGTTGACCCGGAAGATTTGGAAATGCTGCAGGATATGATACTGGCAGCTATTAACGAAGCACTGCGTAAATCTCAGGAAATGGTTGCCGCTGAAATGAACAAGATTACCGGTGGAGTCAGTATTCCGGGACTGTTTTAGGCAGGTGAGAAATTTTGCTTTATTACGCGGAACCGGTGGCCAGATTGATAGAGGAATTTGGAAAGCTGCCCGGTATCGGACCGAAAACCGCCCAGAGACTTGCCTTTTACCTGCTCAACAGGGATCCCGCTGAGGCCAGGGGACTGGCCAAAGCTATTGTAAATGCCAGGGAAAAGGTCGGCTACTGCTCCCTCTGCAGCAATTTAACCGATACGGACCCGTGTCTGATGTGCAGGGATGAAAACCGCAGCCGATCACTGATCTGCGTGGTGGAAGAACCGAGAGATGTAGTGGCCATAGAACGAACCAGGGAGTACAAAGGATTGTATCATGTACTGCATGGGGCAATTTCACCCATGGAGGGGGTAGGGCCTGACCAGCTCAAGGTGAAGGAACTGCTGGCCAGATTAAACGACAACAAAATTCAGGAAATCATATTGGCAACCAACCCTAATATTGAGGGTGAAGCAACAGCCATGTATCTGGCCAGACTGCTTAAACCCCTGGGGATAAAGGTAACCCGGATAGCGCACGGTTTGCCGGTTGGCGGCGACCTCGAATACGCCGACGAAGTTACCCTGACCAAAGCCTTTGAAGGGCGCCGGGAGATTTAAGGTGATTTAAAAAATAAATTAAAATAAACATGCAATATTTACTTATCATAAAACATATGTTAGAATAAGTGAAAATCAGTTTTATTAATAGCGTTAATAGTGATAAGTGCAAAAGCAATGAAGGAGTCTGTAAGTTGTCTGAAATTCCTTACAGGGAGATGGGGTCACCGATTGAGAGCCCCATCAGGATAAGACATCTGAAATTTCCCTCCTGAGCAGTCGGCTGAAGGGTAATAACCTGGTAGGCCGTTCCGGAGCTTCTACCGTTAAAAAGAAGGGGGTATCGGAACTAATTCCCGTACTCTAAACGAGCGGGTTGTTTGATCATTTTGCTTAAACAACTATTTGGGTGGTACCGCGGAAGTATAAGCTTTCGTCCCTAAGGGATGAAAGTTTTTTATTTTGCACAAAAATAAAGGAGGAATTTCGATGGTTGTGGTCATGGATTTGAGGGCCAGTGAAAAAGAAATCAAAAATGTCAAGAAAAGGTTGGAAGAATTGGGCTTTAAGACCCACCTGATTAAGGGGGTAGAGCGCATAGTCATCGGAGCCATTGGTGACCGTACACAGATAGAATCATCGGGAATTGAGACGCTTCCCGGAGTAGAAAAAATCGTTCCTATCATGAAACCGTTTAAATTGGTCAGCCGGGAAGTAAAAGCTGAGGATACCACCATCAGAGTAAAAGAATTTGCTGTTGGCGGCAGCGAATTTGGAGTTATAGCCGGACCCTGTGCCGTTGAGAGCAGGAAACAGCTGCTGGAGACGGCCTGGCTGGTGAAAAAGGCCGGGGCCAAAGCCATCCGGGGAGGGACATATAAACCCCGTACTTCTCCCTATTCGTTTCAGGGCATGGAGGAAGATGGGTTGGCGCTGCTCGCGGAAGCCGGCAATGAAACGGGTCTGGCTACCGTAACGGAGGTTATCGATGAAAAAAGTCTGGCCCTCGCTGTGGAATATGTCGATATGGTACAGATTGGCGCCAGGAACATGCAGAATTTCCACCTGCTGAAGGCGGTCGGGAGGATTAACAAACCTGTCGTTCTAAAGCGCGGGCTGTCGGCGACAATCGAGGAATGGATGATGGCGGCGGAATATATAATGTCCGAAGGTAATTACAGCGTGATTTTCTGTGAGCGGGGGATCCGCACTTTCGAAACATATACCCGCAATACTTTGGACCTCAGCGCTGTTCCGGTTATCAAACAGCTTAGCCATCTTCCGGTAATTGTGGATCCCAGTCATGCCACCGGCTCCTGGAGGCTGGTTGGGCCTATGGCCAAGGGAGCATTGGCTGTCGGTGCAGACGGGCTGCTGATAGAAGTTCATCCCGAACCATCAAAAGCTTTATGTGACGGCCCGCAGTCACTAACCCCCGATAACTTCAGTAACCTTATGAACGAGTTAGATTCTGTTGCCAGAGCCTTAGGTAAAATTATCAACAAGGAGAGGTCTTAAGATGGATAAAGTATACGGATACCTGGGGCCGCAGGGTACTTATTGCGAGGAAGCGCTCTGCAAGTACCTGGGTAACAAAGAAGAAAAAAGAACACCTTTCCCAAGCATAGAGCAAGTCTTGGCCGCGGTGAAGGATAATTCCGTAACACATGGTTTGATTCCGCTGGAGAATTCCATTGAGGGAACAGTAAATATCGCTATTGACATGATTGCGAGCGAACCTGAACTCAAAATAGTCGGTGAGGTAATCCTACCTGTCAGGCATAACCTTTTAATTAAGCCGGGTGCACGGAGAGAAGACATCCGCATAATTATTTCTCATCCCCAGGCCCTGGCCCAGTGCAGGAATTATCTCAACAAAAATTTCCCCGGTGCTGTTCTCAAACCCGTCAACAGCACCGCCGAAGCAGCACAGGCCGCAGCCGCAGACGATGGATCTGTAGCGGCCATCGGAAATAAAAAAGCGGGTTATAATTACGGCCTGGTGGTGGCTGAGGAGGGTATCCAGGACTGCCTGGAAAACCGGACCAGATTTGTCCTGGTTTCCAAGCAAAAGGCTCCCGTTACCGGTGCGGCCAAAACATCTCTCGTCCTGTCCATTACTGACCGGCCCGGCGGTCTGTACCAGATTCTGAAGGAATTTGCCCTGGCTAATATAAACCTTACCAAAATTGAATCGCGACCGGCCAAAACCAGTTTTGGTGATTACCTGTTCTTTATTGACCTGGTGGGGCACGCAGCAGATCCTGTCGTTAAGAAGTGTCTGGAATCAATTGAAGATATGTCGGCATCATTCCGCGTACTCGGTTCATATACGGTCTGGGAGGAACCTGAAAGGAAAAACAGGACCGCCGGGGCCGAAAAGACGACGACATTAACCCTGGAGGAACTTCGACAGAATATAGATATAATTGATTATCAGATTGTAGATCTCCTGGCCCAGCGAACCCAATTGGTGTCTCTTGTCGGTAATCTCAAGAATGGCCTGGATGGCATCAGAGACGAGACCAGGGAAGGGGAAGTTTTAAACCGTGTAAAGAATAATGCCGTAAAAAAAGGTGTTAGCGCCGAACTGATTGAACAGATTTACAGGGATCTTTTTAACCACTTTGTGGACCTACAGAGAAGTCAGCAGATTTAGAAAAAGGATAAATCAAATAAATTGCGGAAACACAATTAAGGATTCCAAAAAAACATGAATAACTTGTACCCCTCTCCAATATATTGTACTAAAACCGGAGGGGGTTTTATATATGAAGGAGTATTTATCCAAGGCTAAAGAAATTTTAGACAGACTCTTAAGTATGGGACAGGCCGTTCACCAGAAACCGGATGAAAGACAGGAATTTATGGACCAGATAACACAGGCCCACAGGGACTGGCAGATAGCACTGAATAACTTTAATTTTTGCGTTGAACAGGACCTGATCGACTATTCCATATACACCATTGAAGCTGCGGAAAACAAATACATTTATTTTTTAAGAAAGGCAAGAAGGGATAAGATAACCAACGATATTTACGAAGAAATCAGTAAGATAAATAGTATTAGCGGGGGTATAGATGATGGATGTTAATATTATAATTGCTTTTACTTTAGGTTTGGTTTTGATTTATTTAATAGGAAGAGTTATGCTGGTACCTATAAAATGGGTGTTAAAACTGCTGATTAACGCGTTGGTAGGCGGAATTATATTAGGGGTAATCAATTATTTTGGGACTATTCTGGGTATCCATGTCCCCATAAATCCGATTACAGCCCTCGCAGTAGGATTCCTGGGAATTCCGGGAGTTGTACTGCTTATTGTAATACAACAAATTATTCTAAAATAGTCAGAAAATTGAGTTTTCCTGGTACAAACCGGTTTAAAATGCCTTGACTACCATATACACTTTTTAGTATACTAATTATCATAAAGGCTTAAGAGGCGGGACAACATTGCTGTAAGTTGAACCGACTGCCGTTAAAGCTTTTATTTTTTTACTGATAAAAAAACTCTTTTAGTAAACAATAAAAAACAAAAAGAAAATATCGGTATTCCGATCAAAATTTTGTTTGGGGGGATCCCCATAAGTGAACGAATTCTGGAAGCTTACATAGGCGAATATGCCAGCGGAAAAAGCGAAGTTGCCGTAAATAGGGCGATCAGCTTACAAAGAAAAGGCCGGGAAGTTACCATTGCCGATCTCGACCTGGTAGAACCGTTTTATACGCTGCGGCCGATCAAAAAGATGCTTGAACAAATGGGCATCCGGGTAGTAGCCTGGGAAACCGGTGAAACCCTGGGCCTGGGGGAGACCGGGAGCATTATGAAACCGGAAATGCGGTGGGTCCTCAAAAGGCCGGGAGATGTAATCCTTGATATCGGATACGGTGTCGAGGGGGCGAAGGTTCTTAATCTAATTGAGGGAGCCGCCGAAGAAAAACAATTAAAAGTCTTTGTTGTAATTAATGTAGGAAGGCCTTTAACTGCTACGATTAACGATATTGTTGAGTATGTCAGGGATCTGGCCCCGGTGCACGGTCTGATAAATAATTCCCACTTGGGTGATGACACTACGCTTGAGTTTATTCAGGAAGGCGCAGGAGTTGTTACAGAGGCCGCGAAAACACTCGGACTCCCGGTAACCGCAACCTATATGGAACGAAGATTCGAAGCCGCTTTGGGCGGCAAATTTGATAATATGGGCAATTACGTTCAGTTTCTTGACCGCTATATGGCAAATACGTTCTGGTAAAACCGGTGGGTATTCCCATTTTACATAAAGTGCACTCGTAATATTTCAGGAGGTGTTAGTTCCAATGGCTGAAAAGCCCATCCAGGGAGAGAAAAGAGTATTCATGACAGGAAACGAAGTTGTTGCCTGGGCTGCCCTGGCTGCTAAAGCCGATATAATGTACGGGTATCCCATCACTCCGCAGAACGAAATTATGCACTACTGGACTCGCATGGCTCCCAAATATGGGAAGAGATTTTTGCAGACTGAAGACGAACTGTCTGCCGGGTTTACGACATTAGGGGGAGTACTTGCCGGAAGGAAAGCCTTTACAGCTACAGCGGGTCCCGGAAATACACTGATGCAGGAACCAATGTCAATGGCAGAAATGATGCGCATTCCCTCCGTGGTTGTCATTCAGCAGAGGGGCGGCCCGTCTACGGCCACTGTTATTTATTCACAGCAGGAAGTAACCATGACAACTTACGGCGGTAACGGCGAAGGATTCAGAATCGTATATTCCACAGCCAATCACCAGGAACTCTTTGATTATACAATCAAGGCTTTTAACACCGCCTGGAAATACCGGTTCCCTACCTTTGTGCTGGGTGACGGCTATCAGGCAAAAATGCGTGAATCCCTGATAATCTATGACCCCGAGGAAAAAGGTGTTGAGCTGGTACAGACCGAACCGACCCTGGGCCGGGAGGCGGTTAACGGAGAGAAAAAACCCGTACATATAAGAAATACATATAATACGGAAGAGGAACTGTACGAGGTTGTTACCAGATATATGGAAGAATACATGAAATACGCCCCTGAGATTGTTGAGTATCGCGAGTTTGACTGCGAAGATGCCGATATTGTCATAGTGAGCCATGGGGTCGTATCCAGAGCAGCCAAAGGGGCTGTTCAGGAACTCCGTAAAGAAGGCTTAAAAGTGGGGTACTTTCGGCCTGTTACGCTGCGCCCTTTCCCCGCAGATCAATTAAAGGCGGTAGCAGACAATACTATGACCCTGTTGCTGGTAGAATCATCCTTAGGACAAATGGCCAAACTCGTTAAAGATGCTATATTTGGGTCCACAGTTGCTCTTGCGACCCTCTTTAAACCGGGGGTTGGAATAACGTCCGAAGAAATCGTGGCCAAAGTCAAAGGTATGTTTTAGGGAAAGGTGGCACAAGAGATATGTCAACGGTTCCACAGATGCCAAAAAGTTGGCGGGTAGAAAGCAAACCTCACAAATTCTGTCCCGGATGTGGTCACGGTTTGGTGCTCAAAGCTTTAGGTGAAGCCATAGATGAATTGGGCATTCAGGATAAAATCGTATTTGGCGCCGATATTGGCTGCTCATTATTAGCATGGGATTTTTTTAATGTTGATACAGTCCAGACTCATCACGGCCGAACAACCCCCGTTGTAACAGGTGTCAAAAGAGCCAATCCGGATCTTATCTGTATTGCCTATATGGGTGACGGCGGCGGTTATGCTATCGGTTCACAGCACCTTGTAAATGCAGCGGCCAGAAATGAACGGATAACAGCCATTCTTGTGAACAATTGCAATTATGCTATGACTGGCGGGCAGATGGCCCCGACCACATTACCCGGAATGAAAACAGAAACCACACCTTACGGGCGTGATGTCAAGGAAGCAGGTTATCCGACACAGGGCCCCGAGATGGTAGCTGCTATCACCCGCGAAGGGTCTTATGTGGCAAGGGGTACGATTTCCAACCTCAAACAGCTGAAAAGCTACATTAAGAAGGCTCTGGAAAACCAAATGGCCGGAAACGGGTTCTCGTTTATTGAGGCGCTGGCAACCTGTCCGACTAACTGGAGAACCAATGCCAAGGATACATGGGCCTTTTTGGAGAAAGAGATGACCAAATACTTTAATGTAGGAGAAATTAAGAACCACGCTATGAAGGAGGGCGAATAACGTGGCTAAAACCGTGAAGATTGCCCTTGCCGGTGAAGGCGGACAAGGTGTCCAGTCTGTTGCAGAAATTATTGCCGAGGCTGCTAACGAAGAGGGCAGGGAAGCCCTTTATATTCCTAACTTTGGTGTTGAACAGAGGGGTGGAGTATCGGTAGCTTATCTTCAGATAGGACCTGAACCCATCGGTTCTCCAAAATTTCAGAAAGCCGATATAGTAGTGGCTCTCAGTGACCGTGCAGTAAAGAGAACCAGCCAGTATGTAGACGAAACAACGACTTTTGTTTACGATACTTCTATAGAAGGTATTGAAGAACAACTCCCTAAGAATGCCGGACGTATTCTCGCGATTCCCGCCATAGAAGTGTCGAAAAACGAGCTGCATCCCCGGGTTTTCAACATTATCATCATGGGAGCGGTGATAAAAGCCACCGGAGTGGTTTCTGAAGAAGAAGCCAGAGCTGCTATAGAGAAGAAACTCGGTTATAAATTTGAACAAAATCCTGATTTGCGGGAGTTAAATTTTAAGGCAATTGCCCGTGGAATGGAACTTGTAGAGAAGGCCCGGTAATTTAAAAATCAATAAAGCTAAGGAGGTTGGGAACCATTGAACGTAGCCTATAAAACGTTCTTCTTCGACTCTGAAAAAGGCACCTGGACCATTTTCCCGGCGCTTTGTAAAGGATGCGGCCTCTGCAAGGAAAAATGCCCCAAAAACTGTTTAAGCTGGTCATCTAATCTTGGCATTTATGGGACTCCAACAGTAGAGCCGGACATGAACGAATGCATCGTCTGCGGCATCTGTGCGATTGTCTGCCCTGACTGTGCCATCGCGGTTATCAAAACCAAGAAGTAGCCGTTTTTCCGATGGCTAACCGCCACTAAAACTCCCAAGTGCTGGGCGGGAGTTTTAGTGGCGGTTAGCCCCTGGATAAGTCAACTAAACTTCAGGTGGGGTTTAAAACCCCACCTGAAGTAAGTTTCCTTTATTGGTGGCCTTCCCCGGAAGAGGGGAAGGCCAATTTATACTTTAAGTAATATGAGTTAGCAATATGGAAAATAATTTAACATTTATTTAATGTTAGCCTGTCCGGTGGTTGACAACAATACGCTAAGTATGCTATATTAGTCAATGTCGGCGTCTCACCAAAGGCCGGAAATTAAGGAAGATTATCATCAAGAACACCACCAAGTTCCAGTTGACATAACGGCACCCGGTGTGGTAGATTAAGATTCCGCGGTTAAAACAGCGGCTAGCGGCCAGTGTGCCGGGTTAAGCTGCCAAGGCTGAATAACGGCGGACAAAAAACAAGAAATTACCAGTTGACTCGTAGAGGGTCGATGTGGTAAGATACAATTCCTTGGTTCAATTGGTCCTTGAAAACTGAACAGTGTAACGAGAGAGAGATGGTTGTGAGCAATTGACAATTGACAATTGACAATTGACAATTGCGAAAAGCCGGTAGACGGTAACCGAGAGTTAGGCAGTACCGGCAAGAAACAATCAACTCAATAGACCAGACCTCGTCTGAAAAATTGAGTAATTCATTTAAGAGCTAATCAAATTTTTCATATTTTATGGAGAGTTTGATCCTGGCTCAGGACGAACGCTGGCGGCGTGCTTAACACATGCAAGTCGAACGGAGTATGATTGGGAGCTTGCTTCCGAATATACTTAGTGGCGGACGGGTGAGTAACACGTGGGTAATCTGCCCGTAAGAGGGGGATAACACCGTGAAAACGGTGCTAATACCGCATAACATCATCTTCACACATGTTGAGATGATCAAAGGAGAGATCCGCTTACGGATGAGCCCGCGGCTGATTAGCTAGTTGGGAGGGTAACGGCCTACCAAGGCGACGATCAGTAGCCGGCCTGAGAGGGTGACCGGCCACACTGGAACTGAGACACGGTCCAGACTCCTACGGGAGGCAGCAGTGGGGAATCTTCCGCAATGGGCGAAAGCCTGACGGAGCAACGCCGCGTGAGTGATGAAGGCCTTCGGGTTGTAAAACTCTGTCTTCAGGGAAGAAACAAATGACGGTACCTGAGGAGGAAGCCACGGCTAACTACGTGCCAGCAGCCGCGGTAATACGTAGGTGGCAAGCGTTGTCCGGAATTACTGGGCGTAAAGAGCGCGTAGGC
>Ga0074195_1003246_pt1 | contig 15788 bp, 26 predicted proteins | sample EPASupsiteHSE623_FD_64525 | JGI IMG/M metagenome (GOLD analysis project Ga0074195, IMG submission 64525) | Bioremediated contaminated groundwater from EPA Superfund site, New Mexico - Sample HSE6-23 | ecosystem: Environmental > Aquatic > Deep subsurface > Groundwater > Contaminated ...
GAGTGGAAATAGTACCCCTAAAAATGGGATAAGAAAACGATAGAAACACAGTCGGCTACGGCCGCTAGAAACGGATACTTATTAAACACGGATTGGTCTAGGCTAGACACCGCTTATACCGATAGACTAAAATGGAACGGAGAAGCATCGGGGCTTAACGCCATAACGGGCAGGGAATCCCTTGGCCTCAGGATAGGCGTAGATGTGCTCGCTTATCGTACCTTTGGTACGGCTGCCAATAACAATACAGGGGACTTTTTAGCTTATAACGGCACGGCCGTAGATTCGTCTAAACTAGGCGGTCAGCTACCAGCTTATTATCAAGTTAATATTGTAGGCGGCTTATCAACTGATTACTATACTGGTAGTAAGACTTGGGCGGACTTATCTAGTGCGGTTAGAGGCGTTTCTCTATTGGGTTACTCAGTAGGGGCTAATACCGCTTTGGCGGCATCAGACACCATTCTCGGTGCTTTTGGTAAGGTTCAAGGGCAGATTAATGCAAGAGCATTGTCTACCGACCTCACGGCGCACATCAATAACACATCGCCCCACCTATCGGTTAGCGAAAGGGAGTATTTTAACAAACTTTTTACTTACCTCAAATTCGCAGCCGACAATACCTCTATGTATTCTACTCTCAACTTTTACTCTGAGAGTGGTGTATCCGCTTTCGGTATTGGTACGGGAGGCGGAGGAGGCGGTAGTGTAGATATTATCGACAATCTAGTATCTACCCGAATAGATGCAGCCCTTTCAGCTAATCAGGGAAGGATATTGAATGGTTATATTGCCTTGAAGCAGCCCCAACTCAACGGCACAGGATTAGTTCGTATGAGTGGTACTGGTGTGAGTTACGACAACTCCTCATATCTCACTACCACAGGAGTAGCTTATGACTCTAGCAGATTAGGAAATGTTTTAGCAGCCAATTATTTCCGTAAAGACGAAACATACCTTATGGGTAAGTATGTCCTTGAGAGTATCCCAAAAGAGACTACTCAAGTCGGTTCATTTGGTTGGGATGATTATCAGACAACCCCTTATGCTGGAGGTATGTTTTTGACTTTGAGAGGTAATTCTTCTCTTAGAAGTTTATTAATGATATTCCCTGATTATAGCAATCAAGATAATATTAAAATCCTTACTTCTATTGATGGGGCAGCTTGGGGGCAACAAAAAGAGTTGGCTTGGAAAGACCACACACATTCATATTTGCCTTTGAGTGGTGGAAAATTAACTAATCAACTTATTATCGAAGCCACGACATATAACAATTTTAACGAGGGTTTAAGAATTAATCTGGCAACAAATGGATATGCGGGAATTGTTTTAGGGGACATAGTAGGCTCAACGGGAGGGTGCAGTGCTGATGCGTGGTTTTTAAGAAGAGGAGCATCAAAAAGTTTCGCAATATTACCCGCAGGAGATGATTTGGCCACTGGTTTGGAATTAATCAAGGGGGGAGATGCGAAATGGAGAAGTAATACTATACTTCATTCAGGCAACTACTCCTCTTATGCACTACCATTGTCGGGAGGTGCTATAAACTCGACTGCTTCTAATCCATTTTCGGTAAGTATTTCTGGAAAGAAAATTTTGGATATAATTAATAGCGAAGCATTCTTTTATGCGGAAGATAACGCAGTTGCAAGATGGGCAAGTTACTACAACTACGCAGTTAATCAAATACGATTTTACTCAAAAAATGCCAGTGGGGCTGATTCGGCCGTTACATTGAGTATATACGATGGCTCTGCTTATAGAAATGTTATCCACTCAGGCAACATAGGCTCTCAAAGTGTCAATTATGCTGCAAGTGCGGGAAATGCTGACACTTTAGATGGGTATGACCAGAGTGCTTTTGCGAAAACAGGGCACGACCATAGCCACTTTTATACTAAGTATTCGTACCCAAATAATATAGTGCAATCCACTACGGCTGAAACCCTTTCAGGAACAGGCCAAAATATTACAGCAATGTTTGATTCACCTTCTATTTGGGGTGGTTATGCAAACGCCTTTGTTTACACTGGTTATAATCAGTATGGTTCCACTCAAATTATAACTCGTTATAATGCTACAAATAACGATAACGCTATTGCTTTTAGAGTTTATAATCAGGTAATTGGCGGTTACAATAATTGGACAGAAATTTGGACGAAAGACAACCTAACCAACACCCTTTCATCAGGCTATCTGCCTTATTGGAATGGGAGTAGTTTGGTGAATAGCGGGGTATATATGAGCGAGTCACGATTTTTCTTTAAATATAGCGACATTTTGCCCGTTTTACGATTTGGAGAGTTAAGCGGAATTATGGGGGTTTACTCATCTGGCCAATTAGGCATTAGGGCTAACGGTGGGCTAAAGTTAGCAGGTGGAGATGTTGATGTTAATCTAAATCCACACTTGATGATTGCAGCTAATGGTTATGTTGGCATATCTACAAATTCCCCCTTTGAGAGATTAACAATAGGCAATACTATACTACAAGATAGTGTATTAGGTTTTGAGGCATTAGTTTCACAAGCAGATAGTCGCAGGTGGAGAATTGCAAACGACAGGGTTTATTATGGCGACTTTGCAATAATGTCCTCAACAACAAATAGCAGCACTACTTTTGAAATGAGATTCCATATCAAAAATAACGGCAATATTGGCATAGGCTACACAGACAGGTCAGAAAAACTTGCGGTGAATGGGGAATTATTCGCCCTCAATGGTCTGAAAACTCAAGGTGGGTACAGAATATATGATAGCACAACAAGTCTGGGCGGCCTGTACCCGTATAAAATAGTGATAGGTAGCGGAGCAGACAACTCGTTGGGGTTATTTTCAGAAGGGGAGGTTTTCTTTGCCTCTGGGGGTACGGCAACAAAAAGAGGCGTATTTTTTGGTAACGGAAATTTCCACCTCGGCTACACGACAGACCAAGGCTACAAATTTGCTGTAGGTGGAACAGGGTATTTTAATAGTGATTTAATAGTTAATGGACAAGGCTCTTTTAATAACATTAATGTAGCGACTTCTACGGGGATTACTTTAAGAGAAGCAGGTTATGGTTATTGGAATATAAATACAGTATATGAATGGTCTAATCCAGATTTAATCTTTTCAGCAAATGGAACTCGGAGATTTAGAGTTTCGGCAGCAGGTAATTTTGATATAGGCTATACTGACGGCTTTAATAACAATGTATATAAATTAAATGTAAACGGTAGTGGGTATTTTAAAGAGGGTGTAACAGCAAACCTTTTCCAATCTATTCATAGTTTTTGGGGAGGGGTATTTAAAGGTTCTACTGGTTCTTATTCGGACTTTGCTATACTTACTCCATCTGATAGTTATGTGATGTATGTTCCCGTAGGAACTAGAAGTATGGAAGTTTATGGATATATCAAGTCAAACGCAGAAATTGTTGCAAGTACCTATCTAAAAGCTCCTTCCATAAAAATCGGAGACAACTGGGAAGCTATACCTAATGGAACTACTCTTGAACTGAGATACGGAGGTGTGATGAAAGCAAAACTTGACCCTTCGGGAAATATTTTAGCAGTTGGTAATGTAACAGCATTTGCAGTTTAATAATTAAAAATTAAGAATATGGCAGCAATACAGACTGACAGTATTAGCGTTACGCTAGTACAGAACACAATAAGTGTATTCTCAACTTCTTCCGTGGGTGGCTTGATAGCAAAAGCCAAGGTTGGCGGGACATCGGGGTACGCATTCAAAATCTACGAAACATACGGAGCTTCTGCAAACGGGTATCTGCTTGCAGGAGCGGAGCCGTATTGGAATATGTGGAGCAACAAGATACCTGCTGAGTGGGATGTATCGAATGGAACTGCGGAGCTACGACTAAAGAGAAACGCACTAAACGCAAATGGTGGGTACGACTTTAGGCTTGGCGACTTCGGAGGTTACGACCACGCTGCGGTGCAGCCACAGTTCTCCGTAGCGACATCGTTCAACTTCACAGGCGGAGCTGGAGCTATCTCTTGGCTAGCACACTTCCATCAGATAAAGCTCCCTGCCGACATAACACATATACTCGCTAAAGTGACTATCGGAGCAAATGTTCAGACACTACTTATGCCATTGGCGGACATTATTGATAGCACTCCCGAAATATCGGGATACTCAATAAACTTCACAGGGGTATCGGAGACAAGTGGCACGGCTCAACTATATGCTTCAAACGCACAGGGGACAGAGGTAGCGACACTAAACAATATAGTCCCTACTAGAAACTTTACTATAAATCACCTTGCTCAGTATGCGTTCTTAGCGAGAGGAGTGGGAGCACCACAGATACAAGACCTTACTATATTTGGAAACATTATTGTTCCAAGTGGAAGCGGAAGTATACAGATTGCAGCGGGCACAACAGAGCTTACGGGTATAACCATTCGTATATCTGCATCGTCAACTGTTTATAGCGGAGCGTTCTTCAACCTATATTTACAACAGACAGGAGAAAGCGATGTATTTGTAGGTAGTTATAGTGCGGCAGCATCAGACCCCGTTTCAAATACAGACTTACAAGACATATATGTTACTTTAAATAGTGCGGCAGCAGCAGGCGACAACCTTGCATTTTTAATGACAGATGTATCACCTTATTAATAACAATTAAAAACAAAAAAATGAAGACATTTTTAGGACTTTTGATTTTCTCGGCTATCGTATACATAGCCATTAAGCAATTCTCGAAGAGAGTTAAAGAAGCCAAAGGCGGAAGTGGCGGAGGAGAGGACACAAAACCTCAAGACCCCAATTATCCCGCACAAGGTTAACAAAAAAATGCCCTGTATATTTGTAAGTACAGGGCTTTTTCACTATCTTTGTGAGAAATTAACTTTATAAAAATATGGCAAAGGAAAAAGAACAGAAAAAAGAAGAACAAGCTAAACCTAAAGCTGAGATGGAACTACTCAATCAAGATGTGTTGGTATTCTCAGAGGTAGTGGCTATGAGTAAGACAGGCGGCATCTTTAGCCCTGACGAGAACACCGAATGGACTAAGTTGCACCGAGCACTACAAAAATGCTTGGAAGGCATCAATGAAAGGCTCAAGCAACTCGCGACACAGATGGAGATTAAGCTATTGGATGGCAATTCAATCGACATAGCCAAGACAGGCGAGGAGCAGGTAAGGGCATTCAAGAGAGCGGAGCAGAATATCCTCCAAGAGAAAGCGGATATTGAGATAAAGAAATTTATCAGCTCAGAGACAAAAGTGTATTCTCTAAAAGACAAAAATGATTACACGACAGGCATTCAGGAATTAATAACAAAACTTTTAGTAAAAGACGAAGATGGAAGTAAAGTCAATTAGGAAAAACGCTCAGTTTTTCATCGGAACCGAGATTAACGGTGCGCAGATTAATATCAACTACGATTTTAGCGGCAGCACACCTACGCAGATTAATGTATCGGGCTACTATAACGGTAATGGAGTATCATCAAGTATGAACCGAGTATACAAAGCAGACGGCACATATACTCCAGTAGCGGAAGCAATGGTATACCCGTTCAACGCAGCATTCAACACGGCATTGGCAGAGCATATCAAATTGATTGTAGCCAATCCTGAGAATCCCGAGTTTACAATAGCTCCTCAACCTATACCACAGGTTTAGAAACAAGGAACGCCTCCAACTAGGGGGCGTTCTTCTTTTATATAAATGGCGATAAAAAGTAGTATGTCAATCCGAAGCATATCACTAGTAACAGAAGTGTTGCTAGGAGAGATAGTAGAAAACCCACAAACACATTGCAGGCTTCTATAATGAAATCAAGTAGTCGTATCATAAAAAAGTCGGATGATAGGCTCACCCGACAAGGCCGTTGCAAAGCTAAAAAATTCGTCTTTTGCACAAGACAAGACAAAGTTAAAAATAAATGGTCGTCAAACCAAATTTTCCCACGAGACATGGATTACGCAAATCGTTCTTGCACCCTCGTCATATTCGCAGTCCACTTCATACCCTTTTGCTATCAGCTCGGTCACTACGGCCGATAAGTCAAACTCAGCTTTATACGATAGCTCAAATAAGCCTGTCTTAGCTCGCTCTAAGATATGTCGGTAAATATCCTCAAGGGCAGCGTCCGTATTTAATCTGGCTAGAGCGATACGCCTAGCGTCACTTGCTCCTAATTCCTGCATAGAAAACCATTAAAACTTTTTCTCCTTTAATCTGTATAAAGTTAATGCTGTGTATTGGCATACCATCTAATTCTCTAGGTATCTCAGCAGCCTCAGTGAACAGCCTATAAGCAATCTTTATGCCCAATATGTCTTTTGCGTACTTAATATTATGAGGATATACCTTTAAACCTATAATACCAATATCCGAATCCGCAAAGTCTAACGCATGACAAACATATAAATAATTAGCATATTTAAATGTATCAGACATTGAACATATTGATGGGTATCTAGTCATTGTATCGCAATAAAATATAGCCTTACAACCCTCAACCTTACTATTAGTAAGAATATATGTATGTACATGTCCATACTCATATATTGAATACATCTTGCCCTTAACACCATTATAAATCGCATCGTACCCCGTTGTAAATTCTACTCCATTAATTTTAGCCATTTTTTGTATGTTTTTGCGTTACGAATTTGCGAAAAGATACGATTTTCGTAACATAATTATTATTTTGTCATTTTTTAAAATATAAGGCTCATCGCTTATATTTGTTGCTCTGTCTCACTTTCCAAATCTGTTTTCAGAAAACAAACAATTTTGTTTTGTAAATCTAAGGCGTATTTCCCGAAATTCTTAACATCGTTCTCTACACAATATCACCCCTAGATTTACATTTTTAACTTTTTCGTAACTTTCATGTTTTTATACATGATTTCTTGCGAAAAAATCGCAGGCCGATAAAAAGCCCAATCCCGCCAAGCATCTAAACCAAGAAAATTAGATTAGAACCCCTCCTTTTATATTAATTAACTTAATATCAATAAGTTGGTTTGTTTAACGAGGCGAAATTGGGATTAAATATCTATAAATTAACAATATAGTCTTCAAATTGGTCAATATCGGTCATATAGTCCATTTTTTCGAAAAACTCATCATCTAGGTCTGACCAAAAATCACCCCCCTGCGGAGAGTCGTACCACATAAAAGCAGACGCAAATGATTTAATGCGCTCATTATCGGTGAAATCACCGTCTAAGACCACATTATCAACAAAGCTGCTGAAAACATCTTCTCCCTTCGACTTCAAAAAGGCTACTAAGGCCTTATCTATTATCACTTTTGCCATTTTTAGTCTTTTTTATTATGTCCCCGACACTTCATCGGGGTATTCGGTCGGTATATTCTCGCTCTTTACCTTTAGAATCCTGTGAGGCGGGTAGTGCTCGAAAACCTTGCCATCATTATGTCGATAGCCGCCACTAATAATAGCCGAAGCGTGTTCGCGAACCTTAGCGGCCGACGGCACGCGATACTTAAACACGACTCCATTGTCTATGTAAATCTTGAGCTCAAAATCAGAGCCCTTCTCTTTAGTAATGAACTCAAAGTGCTCTGTAAATTCAGCATATACATCCGAGCTCCACATGTGTTCCGTATCGTATTCATTATCAGTAATACACAGGTCTTGCTCGCAAAGGTATTTCCCCCCTTTTGTGTAGGCAACATATTCACTTCCATTCATAACGACATCTTTGATACAAAGAAGTTCGTCTCCTTTTATTGGTAGTCTCATATTTTTTAGTTTTTAAATTATTTTCTATTAATAGGCCGCCAATGTGTGTAATTTTTCATTAAGCCCTGAATATCACTATCATCTATTATCATCATAAGAGCAATAGCGCCTTCTAAGTCTTCTGTAAGTATCACATATCCCTTAGACTCTAGCTTAGGGAGCTCATCCGCAACCGCAATCCATTGTTCGGCAAATGCTACCCCCTCAGAAAAGCCCATTTCAAAATTCTCTTTGCGGGTAAAATCTTCACCGCCGATAACCTCAAAGTGTTTGCTAGCCTCTTTCTTCGCTTCTTCTATTGTTTTCATAATGAAAGTTTTGAAATATCAACAAATAACTCTTCTCCCGTAGCCGCATAAAACGCATTTTGGAGCGTATGTAGGCCACTTATATTCCTAGTGATGTCAAGGGTAAAGAAGAATGTATTATCTATCTCTAGTATCTTGTTTTTCAACATAGGATGCTCGTAATAAGCCATCCCCGAAGCGGAACGGAAAGAAAGCTTGCAGTTGCAGGCAAGAAGCACATCGTGAGACAACTCAATCGGCTGCAAATACTCAAATTCCTCGGTTAGTGGATGGACTTCTTGGCCGCACACCTCCATCCTTCGGCATACCTTGTCCCGCTCAAACCAATCAATAACAAGCACTCTTCCATTGCGGTCTTTGACAATATTTCCTACTCGCAAGTCTTTATTTTGCATTTATATATGGATTAAATTCTTCTGTTACAAATATCTTTTCACAATTTTCTGTGATTAAGTCAAAATGCCATTTAAGCAAGAGTTGAGTTACCCAAGTTGGTAATTCATCAATTTCATAAATAGTCTGAACACCAATAACAAAATGATTATTCAGAATATGGATAAAATCATTCCTCTTTTGAATTTCTACAATCGGAATAAACGGTTTACCTTCATTATAGTCCGCCTGAACACACTCTTTTGTGAGAGAGTCAAAGGGGCGTACGATGGGCTTAATATCATCAAACGCCTCATAGCCCCAGTCGCCTCCGTGGTCAAATCGAGCAAAGCCCTTTTTAGAAATTGCAGACGGCTCGAGAATCAAGTTATTCTCAACCGCATCACAAATTCTTGTTTGGTATTTTAGCCCATGCGGCAGATTAGCTGCTAAAAATTCTTGTTTATTCATAAACATGTTATCTTTAATAATAATACTTGTTAGATTCCTCGCAATCTGTGCATAAAGTATAGTCTACTTGTGTAAACTGATTATACGGCACGGTGCAATCCTCGCAAACGGGCTTACCGCAATCCCTACATTCCCAATCTGTTTCTTTACCGCATATATGACATTTTTCCATAGCTATTCCTCATCTAGTTTTAGCATTTCGTCGGCAAAATCATAAAGAAACCTAGCAAGCCTTTTTTCATAAGTCGATTCCCTTTTTACCGAGTACCGCTTATTGCCATAAAGGTTAGTAGGTACACGAAATGTCCCATTTTCATTTCTAATATAAAAACCCTCTGCATCTTCTTGCATATCATCGTCCGTAAGTGTAGGATTAATATGCTCGTTCGGTAGGTTCATAGCCATTGTTGCTATGTAGAGGCGTTTAGAAATACCGAAAGAGGCATATTTACCATTATTAAGTGCCATATCCATTTCGCTTGGAAATGCAGGCTCTAGTCCTAATTTCTTTGTCTTTTCCATAATTTCAAATCTTTACACAAAGGTAATAAAAATGGCTCAACTTACAAATGTTTTGACAATTATTTTGATAGCAACTCAGCATTCTCATAAACATTTCCAATAACCTCGCATCCATCAAGGGCTTCCATCGCCCAGCCAATAAGAGTCATATCGTAATCGCCAAAGTCAGCATAAGCCACCAAGCCGCCTTCTTTCCACTCAACCTTAGATACTTGACCGTCTCCAAACCTAACAATATCGCCCTCGTAAATCTCTTTATCGTTAGAGTCAAATTTGTCTGAGGACTGCATAATAACGAAATCCTCAAAATAACGCTCTAGCGGGTATCTACCCCATTCTCCCAATAAAATAGTCTCTCCAACCATAGAAAAACCGCCTAGATTCGGGCATTCATAGCCAAACATCCACTTCTTTTCAACCGCGCTCCAAACGCGAAACTTAAAATTTCTCATCATCTTAATTTTTACCAAGAAATTTCTATAAACCTACTAATCGTATTTATTACTCCAAAGCCCTTAGCTCGCAAGTAGCTCACAATCGGCGCTATTTGACCCTCCTTAATCCTAAGCTCATCACAATTAATACGAAGATAAAATACGCCGTCTATCGCAGCCCTAGCTATCTCCTGCTCAATCATTTGCACCTCCCTTACTTGGGATAGTTGATTGACAGCAACCTCTCTCGCAGACTTAGAGTCCATATTCACAAAAGACTCAACTAACTTAAATGTTTCATTAAAAAGACTGTCTCCATCGGAGCCGTACCAAGAGTGGTATTTATTTCCCACATTATTGGTTATGCAACCATCTGACTCTGATTTATAAAACACACCCTTGTTGTATCTAACATCCCCGCTATCCATCACTAGGTCTTTGATACACAAATACCTATCGCCCTTTTTTGGCTCTCTAAAATTACTCATCTTGTTATTTTTTAATTAATTGTTTATTGCTGTGAATATCGCCGATAACTACGGCATCAAATATAGGTTGCGAATGCTTTTGATTACCGTCCAAAACGCACGCGGCGCAATCGTAATAGTCCAATGAAGATTCTGTTTTAATAACAAATTCGGCAGATTCCCAAACAACATCTGTGATGTATTCTTTTCTTAGCTCTGACTTTAAGTCGTCAATATCAAACAAATCCCTCTCTTCTAAAGAAAGCTCCATCCCGCTATTCCGAAACTCTCCAACTTTCAGAATGTCACCCTCAAATATCCTTGCACCGTTTTTATCAAATAAGCCCGTAAATTGGCCGATGGTTTCGGGGATAATATCGAATACGCCCTCATAGGGTTTGTCAAACCCACATTGTTCTATCGTGTATGGTTGTCCAGCAGAATTATATCCAAGTAATCCATAAACCCATTCGCCATTATCAATCCGTTTTCCGCGAAATAAAAACTCTCTCATATTTTTATTTATTAGTTATTCTTTGATAGGAATTTGTGCTAATACAGTCTTCCACGCTACTCTGCATAACTGCCCCGCATTTAAAGCATTGGTATCTATTTATTCCCGTTGTTAAGCTAGGTAGTGGCATCCATTGATGTTGACACGGTGGCACAATGGTCGCGGGAGAGACAAATACTTGAGGCTTAACAAAACCCCAAAAAGAATTATTTGCTATAAGCATCTCAATAAGCTCTTCCTTAGAAAGTTTGCTATAAGTCTCTCTTAGCTCCTCTTTGGTAAGCGGAATGACTTGGCTGTAATTGATTTGAATACTTCCCTGCATAACCCTAGCTATCAAGTTGTTGCTTAAATTGCCCAAGAGTAACTATCTTCATCCTAGAGACAATCTCTTTTCTATGCTTTCGATATTCTTCTTCGGCTTGCTTTTGTCGCTCCTCAAGTGCATAAAGTTCAGCAATATGCACTTCATTCTCGGGGAGTTCAAGTATAAAATCGCGTAGCGAGTAATCCGAAACTTGCTTGGTCTCCCCGTCTACCTCACTGATAAATCTACGGTCTTTCCTCATACCCACAATCTTAATCCTCTTCTGTTTCGTGTAAGAATCTGGGTTAGATACCGCATAAAACGGAGCAAAGCTTTTGTTGTCTTTCTTATAGTCGTCAATAAATTTCTTTACCGGCGCATAAGAAGAAGTGTCTTTGGTAATATCTTCGGTTATAACGCATTGGAACCTTTCAGACTCCACATCAAATTGGATGTCGAAGCCTCTGTAATTGTCAATTAATACTTTCATCTTTTTTCATTTTATCCATACGCAAGGTATGAAATCTGTAATAAATTTTATTATACAAGTCCATAAGGGACTCTTTAGCAAACTTTTCCTTAGTAAGACGCGGGGCAGATTTTATCATTGAGAAATAAATCCTACTGTCTTCGCTACCAAATAGCCTGTATTGCTTGGCATATATGAGTCCTGCATACTCTGGGCACTCTTCGGCGGTAACAAGACCATCGGGAACAACGAAATAAAAGTAATTTGTTCGTTTGCCGCTCTTAATCTGTTCGTGCTTAACACTTGTGCCCACAACCTTACCACAATCCTCCCGACTATAATTAGAGACTTCCTTTTTGAAATCATTGAAGAAGTCCACCCGAGATGTTTTAACCTCATATTCCGTCGAGTAGTCGCTCGGGGTAAGTTTTAGTATGTCACACTCCCATCGGCCTAAGTAGACATTGGGAAAGACCTTGTTTCGCCGCTCCTCCCGCAAGATATAATTGCAGAAGGCATCGGTGATAGCTTTAGCACTTAACGACACGGCCATCCTCAATCTTTAGCATAGTGCCTGATTCAAAGACCCTAACCTTACAGGCGTCGCTTAGGTACTTAATGTTAGACCACGCCTCGCCCTCGTCTTGACCCAAGACCTGTAAGCTACTTCCAATCCTTTGAACTATTTGGCCTACATACTTAGGAGCGCTCCAACCAGTAATCTCGCCTATCTCACCATCTTCCATCTCAATAGGCCGTATATCCCCGCTCTTATTCTCCATCGGTAGCAACACATCAAACTCAATCTTAACTCGCCTGCGGTAGACTCCTGATGCGGTATTAATTTCAATATCTTCGGCCGAAAATTTCATATTGTCCTCTATGATTCGGTCTTCGCTCTGCACCATAGCTTCGGTGCACTGTTTAATAAATTCTTTCTTAGTCATATAACTTATTTTTAATTGTTTATACAAATTTGATTCGACCATAGTGAATCAGGTCTACCGTACCGTCAGGAAGCTCAACCACGGCTTTAAGCTCTGAGGTAAGTGTCCCTCCATTCGTGTAGCCATCCATATAAGAATCCATAACCCATTGATGGAAGACTCCTGTTGCAGTAAAATCTTGTGAGTAACAGCCTGTGCCCGCCTTTTGCTTACCGCCTTCATAAACGGCAGAGACCCACTCTCTAATTAATACATTTCTTAACATATCTTTTTCAATTAAGGTAAATATCCATTTTTCTCATCCGCAAGCGTCGCTATCTCTTCTTGTAACGACTTGATTTCATCATCCTTACCGCCCATACATTGCGGGCAAGGGTCTATGTTTATCGAAATATCCCCGTTTCTGCTTTTTGAAATATCAATATCACTGTTGTGAAAGCTATAACCACAAGACTTGCAGCAGAAATCAATGTCTATGTCGATAGAGGTATTTACTTTTACATCATCTATTCGTGCCATAATATTTTTTTAATTTTAATGTTAGACTTAACCCCAAATCCTATGTTTTTCATGAATAGACTCTGACCCATCGTAATCATCAATTTCATATTCCACATCATCTGGAATCTCAACTACCTTTAAGTTAGCCAACTTTCCACTAGCTTTATTACCCAATTTCTCAACGGCCGCTACTAAATACTTGCTTGTTCTGTCATAACCATCAGGCATACCCTCAACAATTCCGTATCCATAAAATTGTTCAGAGTCTTTTGTTTCTTGAAGCTCTTTTTTTGCTCTTTCGCAACCCATTTCAGCCATAAGTTCAGCAGCTTCTTTACTTATTGAAAAACCGCCAAAGCATCTATTAATCACAACTTTCATTTTCCTTTAGTTTTAATTGTTTTGACAAAGGTAGTAAAAATGTTTCTCCAAACAAATTATTTTGAGAAAATTTTATATGCCGATATGAAAAATCAACAACATAACAGGAAAATATCCTGCTTTATATGCAAAGAAATATAAAAAAGCTATACAGATAACCCGCTATATGTAAAGACATACAATACCGTCGGAATCACCGACAGAAATAGCCTCCAAAAAAAATCCCAAAAAGCCGAAAATAAAAGTTAGCAAAGAAAAAAGAAAAGAGAAAAAATACCCCTAACAACCCCAAATAAAGATAAAAGAAAAAAGAAATATAAGCATCCTAAAGATATATAACTGCTATATATAATATATAACTGCTATATATATAACTTCTATATAGTATATAAATAACAGCGTTAGCGTATTTCTTTATTTAACTTCTTTTTGAAAGTATGAAAACTTTTTCTTCTTTTTTTCTTCATCATCAAAAATCCATACCGTTCCCATCTCGGCATCGCCCCCCTTGCAGGGTATGCGACCGAGGCTGGGAGCCCTTCGCATCATATAGCAGGATATGACCTGAAAAATACTGGCAGCAACTCAGGATATAACCTGAAATACGGTAGTAAAAAGTCAATTTGCGATTTTAAGCCGTTTTAAGGCGTATTTATGGTCAAACCATACTCGAGTACCGACGACTAGGCGTGGGTTCGTCAGAATGTCTGAAAAGTGGCAAAAAAGGGTATGCTGACGGTCGGCTGAAAACCCGACATCAGGAAAAAGAAGAAACTATACTCCCAACCTATGCAGTCAGATATCATCGGTAGATTGCAAAAAAAATAAAAAAATAAATAGACATAGGCGGATAGAAAAATAAAAAAATAAAAAGACATGAGGGACTAACCCCCTTTTTCGGTCGTATATGGGGGGCGGGGGTGTTATTTGGCCGTTACCTCCGTAGCATACATTTAACCTGAACCGCACAACTCCCTATCTGCAAGCAACCATACAACCATACCAATAAGGCAGTAATAAGGGCTGTAATGGGTTGAAATCAATCCTATAAATGGGTATGTAGATAACTTTGCAAATGCAGTAAACCTAGATTTACAATTTCAGTATAGGCAGGTTATCGGCAAAGGTGCAAAATGGGCATAAAAAGGTGAAGGGGTGTTTTTGACATATACGGGACTATCCCCACTTTGTATTTCAAAGTACTTTTTATCTCAAACCTCTTTGCGTTGATAGGGGTGTTATTCTTACTTTATCAATATTCTTTTATTAGTAATATATTTCCGTATCTAATATTTTCCAATGGAATATAATTTCTCACATAAATATGGTTATTTTCGCATATCTGAAAATATTTTGATTTTCTTAAATTATTTTGCGTTACCATATTGTATGGGCTTATAATTAAGTAATTATTTTTCCAATTATTTGCATATATTAAAAAATAGGCTTATCTTTGTTGCGAAGCAACGGGGTTAAAATTAACAACTAAATAAATGAAAACTAACTTAACCAAAATTCAAATTACTGAATTTCCGCAAAATTGGAACTTGGGAATGACTAAATATATTTTGCCCAAACATTTGAGAACTGCCAACAAAGTCGGGGATATTGAAATAGTAAACAACACCCAATTGGGTTGGCTAACTGAACAAGGGTTCAAATTTATTAAATTATAATTTGTATCAATAAAACAAACCAATAACAACAGAATTTATTAACTCAAATTTATAGTATTATGAAAACAGTTGACTACTTACAACAAGCAAACGATTTTTTGAACTCAACACATACAAGAATGAGCGCAAAATTCCTTAAATTCGACAAGTATTTTGAGAATGATAAAGAGAGCAGAGGTATATACCAAATAACATTACAAAGGGGTAAGACAAGGCGCACATTCCGTTTTGGCCAATCTATTGCAGATAGCGGGGCGGGCAAAGTGCCAAGTGCTTACGATGTTTTGGCTTGTCTGCAAAAATACGATATTGGCAGTTTTGACGATTTTTGTTCAGAGTTTGGGTATGAGCCAACCAAATCAAGCGAGCGAATTTATAAGGCAGTATGCAGGGAGTTTGAAATGGTATGTGATTTATGGAACAGCGAGGAAATTGAACGACTATCTGAAATTAATTAGTTTTAAGGGTTGCAACTCCCAAAATTGTGAGCACTCCCGCGAGGGAGTAAACAAAGTAAAACTAAATTATTATGAAAACGATTAACAAACTTGGTTTTTATAGCGAACAAGACGCAAGAGATTTTGCAGAAACATTGATTTCCCTATATGGCGGTTATATTGCAAATACACCCGTTGTTGTAAATCTTTCAGATTTTCCCACACCAAAAGAAATTGAA
>Ga0074195_1003247_pt1 | contig 15776 bp, 12 predicted proteins | sample EPASupsiteHSE623_FD_64525 | JGI IMG/M metagenome (GOLD analysis project Ga0074195, IMG submission 64525) | Bioremediated contaminated groundwater from EPA Superfund site, New Mexico - Sample HSE6-23 | ecosystem: Environmental > Aquatic > Deep subsurface > Groundwater > Contaminated ...
TCCTCTTCCCTCCGGCCCCACGTTCCCGAGAATATTCTGAAGGCGTTCCCCTGAGCCGCCGCCGATAATTCCTCCACCGATATTTCCTTAAGTCGCGCCGCCAGCCCTATCGTCCGCCCGATATCGAGCGGCGTGGCATCCTTCCCGCGATGCGGCATGGGATTCATGTAGGGCGAATCGGTTTCCATGAGCAGCTTATTCAGCGGGGTGAGGACAAGGGCGCTTCTGAGTCCATCGGATTTCTTGTACGTGAGGTTTCCGGCAAAGGAAAGCAGGCAACCGGCTTCCAGGAAATCTTCGGCTTCGCGAGCCCCGTATCCAAAGCAGTGAATGATGACGGGGACCGACGAAGCCGCCTCCGTCACGACGGCCAGCGTGTCCTCGAAGGCGTCGCGGGAATGCACGATGAGGGGAAGGCCCAGCTCGGCCGCCATGGATGCCTGGGCTTCGAACAGCCTTATCTGGTCTTCCCGCGGCGCATCCATGTGATGATAGTCGAGGCCGCACTCGCCCAGGGCGCGGCAGCGGGGCGACCGCAGGTCTTCCCTCAACGCGGCCAAAGCCTCGCCCGGTCTTTCGAGCGACTCGCGGCCAGGCCAGAGTCCGGCCGAAAACTGGACGAAGGGATACCGCCCGAGACGCTCAAGCCGAGGCGCCAGATCGCCGGAATTCACGCCGATATCGACGATGAAGGGCGCCGAGGCTTCCTGGCCGTTCTGGATTTCCGATTCCCAAGCCCCTGCGTATGCCGTCAGCAAGGCTTCAACCGCTTCGGCGCCGAGCCTCGACTCGACAATCCCCAGATGGGCATGGGAATCGCTGTACAGGGCCTGAACGCTTCCCTTATTCGGAAGCATCGTCGCCATCCGGTCTCGTCACGGTGAACGTGAGTCCGCCGGCCGAAGCGCCGGCGAGCACCTTGTCGCCCTCCCTCACTTCTCCCGACAGAAGGGATCTGGCGAGAGGGTTCTCGAGCAGGGACTGTATGGCCCTCTTGAGCGGCCGGGCGCCGAACCGCCTGTCGTAGCCTTCGGCCGCGATGTAATCGCGAGCCTCGGGGCTGATCTCGAGGGTTATGAACCTTTCGGCCAGTCGGCCGATGAGCTCGGCGAGCCTAAGGTCCGTTATCGAGCGGATCATCGCCTCGGAAAGTCTTTCGAAGAGGACGATTTCGTCGATCCGGTTGAGGAACTCAGGCTTGAAATGCCCTTTCAGGAGGGAATCTATATCCTTGCGGACAGCATCCATGCTCTCGGCCTCGAGGATAAGCTCCGAACCTATATTGCTCGTCATGATGATGATGGTGTTCCTGAAGTCCACCACCCTGCCCTGTCCGTCGGTAAGCCGTCCGTCGTCGAGCGTCTGAAGGAGAACGTTGAACACTTCGGGGTGGGCTTTTTCGATCTCGTCGAAAAGGACGACCGAATAAGGCCGCCTGCGCACCGCTTCGGTGAGCTGTCCGCCTTCCTCGTAGCCGACGTAGCCGGGAGGAGCCCCGATCAGCCTCGAGACGGCGTGTTTTTCCATGTATTCGCTCATGTCGATGCGCGTGAGGGCTTTTTCGTCGTTGAAAAGGAATTCGGCCAGGGCCTTGGCGAGTTCGGTCTTGCCCACGCCCGTCGGTCCGAGAAAGAGGAAAGACCCCAGCGGTTTGCGAGGATCCGACAGGCCCGCCCGATTCCTTCGTATAGCGTCGGCCACGGCCAACAGGGCCGGCTCCTGGCCTATGACGCGAAGCCTGAGCTTGTCTTCGAGTTCCACGTATTTCTGCGACTCGCTCGACATCATCTTCGAGACGGGAATGCCGGTCCATGCCGACACGACGCGAGCGATATCCTCCTCCGACACTTCCTCGCGGAGGAGCCGGCGATCCCCAGCCCCCGACTTCATCTCGGCCGAAAGGGCGTCCAGCTTCTTCTGGGCTTCGATCAGGCGCCCGTACTTTATCTCGGAAGCCGCGGCCAGGTCGCCTTCGCGAACCTTCCTGTCGGCTTCAAGCTTGAGCTCTTCGATTTTCTGTTTCGTGTCCCTCAGGCCGCCGATCTTGGATTTTTCGTTGTCCCAGCGAAGACGCATGGCGTCGCGCTGCGCCGTGAGCTCGGAAATCTCCTTGTCCAGCTTGGAGCGGCGCTCCATGGATGCCGCATCCACTTCCTTCCTGAGCGCCTGCTCCTCCATCTTGAACTGGGTCAGCTTGCGCTCGATGACGTCGAGCTCCGTCGGCTGGCTCTCGATCTCCATCTTGAGGCGGCTGGCGGCTTCGTCGACGAGATCTATGGCCTTGTCGGGGAGGAACCTACTCGTTATGTAGCGGTCGGAGAGCGTGGCTGCCGCGATCAGGGCGTCGTCGCGAATCCTCACGCCGTGGTGCACTTCGTAGCGCTCCTTGAGGCCGCGCAGAATGGCTATGGTCGACTCGACGCTCGGGGCGGCGCAGTAGACCGGCTGGAATCGCCGCTCGAGGGCGGCGTCCTTCTCGATATGCTTGCGGTATTCGTCCAGCGTCGTGGCGCCTATCGCCCTCAGCTCGCCTCGGGCGAGGGCCGGCTTGAGAAGGTTGGACGCGTCCATGGCCCCCTCCGCCGCGCCGGCGCCCACGAGGGTGTGCAGCTCGTCGATGAAGAGGATGATCTTACCGTCGGACTTCTGGATTTCCTCAATGACGGCCTTGAGCCTTTCCTCGAATTCTCCCCTGAATTTGGCGCCGGCGATGAGGGAGCCGAGGTCGAGGGCGAGCAGGGTTTTGTTCTTGAGGCTGTCGGGGACATCGCCCGAAATGATTCGCCGCGCCAAGCCTTCGACGATGGCGGTCTTGCCGACGCCGGGCTCTCCTATGATGACGGGGTTGTTCTTGGTCCGCCTGGAGAGCACCTGCATCACGCGCCTGATTTCCTCGTCGCGGCCGATGACGGGATCCAGCTTGTCGGCGCGCGCGAGGGCGGTGAGATCGCGAGTATATTTTTCCAGGACCCTGTATTTCTCCTCGGCATCCTGGTCGGTAACGCGCCTGTTGCCGCGCACGGCCTGGAGAGCAGAAAGAATGCGTTCCTTCGTCACGCCCTGCGCCTTGAGAAGGGATGCCGCGGCGCCTTCCACGGCGATGATGCCCAGGAGGATATGCTCGGCGGCGACATACTCGTCCTTGAGGGCTGCCGATTCGGTCTCGGCCTTGGCCAGGGCTTTCGATGCCGCGCCGGAAAGGTAGACTTGGGCCGCTTCGCCGAATGCTTTTGGAAGCTTCGCGAGGAGGTTTTCAGTCCCCTTCTCCACCGTCGCCTTGTCGGCGCCGATGCGGTCCAGAAGCGAGGGCACGACGCCTTCTTCCTGGGTGAGGAGGGCATAGAGAAGATGTTCGACTTCGACATTCGGGTTGTCGCGGGACTGAGCGAGGGCGGAAGCGTCCCGAACCGCTTCCTGTGCCTTGAGCGTGAATTTTTCGTAGTTCATTGGATTTCCTGTATGATAAAGATACGAACGAAAAGGGCATTTCGGCAATCTTCAATTCGAGCTATACTACCCGAATGGACAAAGATTTCAAGGCGGTGATCCTGTACGGCTATACGAACGAAGAGGCTGTAGCGGTGATGAGGGCGGTGAAGGCGCTGGGTTTAGGGGCCGCATCGACGGCGTTCGCCACGACGACGCCGACGAGCATGGAATGGAAGGTCGAGGATCTCATAGAGCATCTAGCCGAAGAGCACGCGATGACGCGGGAACGGACGAGAAGGGCTTAAGCGGCAATAGGGGCCGGCCGCCGCGGCGGCCGGCCCCTCTAGACAGTCAAAAAAACTCTTACTCCGGATCGAAATCGGGAATTTTAGCCTTCAGCGCCCTCACGAACGCGTCGCCCGTGCTGCCGCGCTTCAGCGCGATGAAGACGACGTTGTCGCGTCCCGAGATGGTGCCGAGCACGTCTTCCATGCCCATGTTATCGATGGCCATGGCTACCGTGTCGGAGTGGCCGGAAAAAGTCCTGATGACGACGAGGCCGTCGTTCCAGTCGACCGATACGTAGCCGCGCAGGAAATCCTGTATATAATGCTTCTCCGACTCTTTGCGCTCCTCTTCGGAAGGAACCGTATAATAATAGCCCGTCTGTCCGTCCGCGACTTTGCCGACTTTCAGGTATTTGAGGTCGCGGGACAGGGTTGCCTGGGTGACTGAATAGCCGGCCTCAGCGAGGAGCTGGAGCAGGGTGTCCTGTGAATCTATGCGATGGGCTTTTATGAGGGTCTTGACCACTTTTAAGCGCTCAAGTCTTTCTTTCATGTCGGGTTTTTCTCCATGACGTTATTTTGGGCGTTTCCACAGTATTGCATATTTTTGCATTTTTCTCAAGGATGATTCCGCGACCTTGCCGCGGAAGATCGGTAAAGCCCCCGCTGAGCGTCAGTATTCCATCCCTTTCCAGCCGAACCGCTCCTGGAGTCGGTGAAGCACCATGTCCCAGTTTGTCTTCTCCGCGAAGAATTCCTTGGAAGACTCGTAGCCGGACAGGAAGAGTTTTTCATAGACTTCGTCGCCGACTGCGATATTGAAGTTTGTCGGCGAGACGCCCTGATCGTTGATGAAGATCGTCCTGTCCTTGTTCTTCTCCCCGTAGAGCACAAGCTGATCCTGGACAAGGAGCAGGCTTTCAAAAAGGGCGCCGACATAGTCCATCATCCCCTTCACCTCCTTGTACTCGGTCGATTCCGGCGAAGTATAGAGGAAGAATCCCAGGGTTTCCGCGTTCATGCCTTTGAAAAACTTTTTCCCGTATCTGGGATCGTCGAACAGGCTGATGGGATAGTTCCACATGACGCCGCCGTCGGCGTAAAACTGCTTTTCCTTTGTCCCGGGATACTGGAACGGCATGGCCTCGAAGAACAGGGGAATGGACATGGATATCCTGACGGCCATGGCCACCTCCATCTCGGGCGTTGCGTCAAAGGAGAAAACCCTGCTCGTCCTATTGGAAATATCGGTCCCCGTGACGAAAAGATCGAAGAAATGGCGCTCGTCCACATGGAGGGACGGATCCTTGAAGTCCCTGAAGGTATAGGTTTCCTTTTTAACGGAGAACTGCTTGGCTATCACCGATTTTAACCAGCCATAGAAGTAGTCGCTCGAGTACCAGCCCTTTTCCTGGAGGAGGCGCAAGGAACATTGGAGGTTCTTGACGATCCCAAGGGACTGCGATCTTGCCATAAGAGGATTGGCCTTTATGAACTTCGCCTGTTCGGGCTTGAGATCGCCCTCGGCAGGGATTTTTCGATAGTCGAGGCTATCGCTGATCGACTTTATGGAATCGTAGTTTTCGAAGTTGAAGGCGAGGACCATGGCAGTGATGGCGCCGGCCGATGTGCCGGCAACGCGCTCGACCGAGCGCATGAGTCCGTTTTCATAAAGATATTTGAGGGCGCCGATATAGGCCACTCCGCGGACTCCGCCCCCCTTGAATACAAGGTTCCTGTACGCTGGCATTTCTCACTCCTCGGGACCGGATCGTCCTGCTGGTCCGATGCGCCGCCAAGCATATACCAGAGACCTGCCGCCGTCCATGAGGCGCGCCCAGGCCGCAGGTGTTGCAAAGGACGGCTGAAACGATATAGCGTTGGGGCATGAACAGCGATTGGCGCGAAGCGATGAGAAAAAGAATCACTCTACTGACCGATGCGGAGAATATGGCTTTACTTTCGAGGCTGAAGTCCGAATCGGCCCTCCCCTTCGCGGCCACCGCGTACTGGCTGGGCCTCGCCTCCGAGGACTACCGCGACTGCCGCAGGGACGAGAAAGGCGTTCCCATCGATCCCATTCTCGCCCAGGCTCTGCCCTCCAGGGTTGAGCTGGAGCGTATGCCCATAGAATCCAAGGACCCGCTCTGCGAGGAAGTCCACTCTCCTCTTTCCAGACTCGTCCATCAGTATCCGTCGCGCATCCTCTTGAGGACAACGGGGGAATGTCCCGTCTATTGCCGGCACTGCTTCAGACGTTCCCTTCTGCCCCAGGAGAGGGGTTTCATGGACGACGCGACGCAGGAGGAAGTGAGGAAGTACCTGGAATCCCACCAGGAGGTGCGGGAAGCGCTCGTCTCGGGCGGGGATCCCTTGAGCGCGTCGACGCCGAAGCTCGAGGCGCTTTTTTCGCGGCTGAGGGTGGGTAAAAAAGGCATACTCATCAGGCTCTGCACCAGGGCTCCCGTCACCCTGCCCGACCGCGTCGACAAGGAACTCGTCGAGATGCTTTCACGCTTCAAGCCTCTGCGAGTGGTGATTCAGGTCAACCATCCCGCCGAGATTTCGTCTCTTTTCGCTGAAAAAATGGAGATGCTTGTCAGGGCCGGACTGCCGGTACGGAGCCAGTCCGTCCTGCTCCGCGGCATCAATGATTCCGCCGACACGCTCGAGGCTCTGTTCTCAGGCCTCGTCCAGGTCGGCGTCGACCCTTACTACCTGTTCCAGGGAGACCTGGCTTCGGGCACGGCCCATTTCCGCGTCCCGCTCTCGCGCGGGCTCGCGATCTATGGAGAGCTGCGGAAGCGACTCTCGGGTCTGGAGCTGCCGCGCTATGCCGTGGACGCGCCCGATGGAGCGGGCAAGATGTACCTGCCGGAGAGTGTCGTCGGAATGGAGGATGGCTTCTGGATACTTAAAGCCCCCGACGGATCGCTCCACCCTTATCCCGAAGAAAAGGAATGAGACGCCGCCGGCCGCGCCTTCTAGCGCCTTCGCTTCGCGACAATCAATTCAGTTTGGTTATAGTCCCGTCGCGGTAATACTCGTAGAGTTCCGCGATATCCGTTTCGTCCCCGCTCGTCACCACGACGAAGGTGCTCGCCGCGGGATGATAGGTGTTCTCGTCGATCCAGGCGCCGCTGTTCACGTAATATTTCCCCTCGACGTTCGGCAGCTTCCTGAGCGAGGGATTGTGGGTGTGGCCGAACACCACGACGTCCACCTTCTGGTTCGCGTTCTCGAGATACTGCCTTTTCGCCTGCTTGAAGAAGTATTCGCTGTCCAGCGCGCCCGCCACGCTCTCCGCGAAGGAGGTCTTCACCGCGACGAGGTTGTTGTCCTGGATCTTGTCCCATGCGCGCTGATAGTTCTTGAAGAGGGTCGGCGCGCTGATGGTGCCGTCGGCTTGCTCCACAGGGAAGACATCCTTGAGGGAGTATTTCCCGTTGTAGCCATTGAACTTGATATCGACCACGCGATCCTCGAACCGCTCGTAAGGCGTGATCCGGTTCATTTCGCCAGACCATATCCTGTAGTAAAGATAGGCGCCGTACTGGTCGGGGTCGGTCGCGGGATTTGGGGCTTTGTTGATCTCCGGGTAATCTTTCTTGATCATGGGCTTTCCCTGCAGCACCCAGCTCGCGGCAATCCTCGCGTAGAAATAGCCGGGCGGAAGGATGGACGGCGCGTCGCCTGTTATATCCTTGTTGGAGACGCTGTCCGGCGCCGAGTAGACATCGTACCGGTGTCCATGCTCGACCACGATCTCGTTGCGGGCTCCGGTGTAGTGCCTGCCCATGCCGCAGGCGTCGCGCGCCTGGTTGATCCCGGGGAGCGCCCGGGCCAGGATGTCTGCCTCCAGCGTCATGTCATGGTTTCCGGGCACATAGGTCAGCTTGATGCCTCGCGCCATCAGGGCGTTCAATTCATCGAATACCGCCTGGTTGTTCCTGACTATTTGCCAGTAGAACTTGCCGGAATCTTCATAGGCGGGATAGGTCAGCGGCAGATACCATTCATCGAGAAAATCTCCCGCGATAACCAGTTCGCCGACGTCCGCAGTGTTCTCCACGCGTTTCAGGAACTCGATGAACACGGCCCTGTTCTTGAGATTCTCCGAGTATTTGTCGAGGATTCCCAGATGAATATCGCTGACGACGAGGACCTTATCCTTCTTCGCGTCAGCGGCCGCCCACAGCGGCGTTGAACGCGAGGGGGCGCCGCCCTTTATCCCCGTCGGCTGATCGAGCCCGAAGACCTGCAGCGCGATCGTGGCTATCATCAAAAGAACCAGCAATTTCTTCATCTTCCTGCCTCATTTGGATACTATTTTTATAAACCCGACAAAGGATCAATACGACAATTCACTCCCACTCGATCGTGGCGGGCGGCTTGGAGGAGACATCGTAGGCGACGCGCCCGACTGCCGGCACCTTGTTCGTGATGGCCGAGGAAATGGCGATGAGGTCCTTCGATTCGAAGGGATAGACGTCGGCCGTCATGCCGTCCTCGCTGACGACGGCTCTCAGGGCCACCACGTAGCCGTACTTGCGCTCATCGCCGGCGACGCCCACCGAGCGGATGGGCAGAAGCACGCAGAAAGCCTGCCATATCTTGTCGTAGAGTCCGCGCTCTTTCAGTTCGCCGATGAAGACCGCGTCGGCGTCGCGGAGGATGTCGCATTTTTCCTTCGTCACGTCGCCGAGGATGCGCACGCCCAGGCCCGGCCCCGGGAAGGGATGGCGGCCGACGACATGGGGAGGCAGGCCCAAAAGGCGGCCTAGGGCGCGGACTTCGTCCTTGTAGAGTCTGTCCAGCGGTTCGATGACCCGTCCCTCTTCCCGCTTCTTCTCGACGAGGGGGCTCCGCACGTTGTGATGGCTTTTAATCACCTGCGCCTTCTTCCCCACGCCCTTGCCCGATTCGATGAGGTCGGTGTAGAGCGTCCCCTGGACAAGGAACGCCTCGGGGATGCCCAGCCTCGCCACCTCGCGCTCCTGGATGGTGATGAAGAGATCGCCTATGATCCGGCGCTTCTTTTCGGGGTCGGCCTCGCTGGCCAGCGCGCCCAGGAACTCGGTTTCGGCGTCGACCATGTGGAGGTGGCGCGCGCCGAGCGAGGAGAGGTTTTTCATCACCTCGTCGCTCTCGGCCTTGCGCATGAGGCCCGTATCGATATAGAGGAGATAGACTTGTGCGGGATCGAGGACCTTGAGGAGGAAGGCTCCCGCCACGGTGGAATCCACGCCGCCCGATATGAGGAGGAGGGCCGGCGCTTTCCCGACCTTGGCCCTGATCCTGTCGGCTTCGCGCTCCAGGTATGCCTGCATGGACCAGCCGCCGTCGGCTTTGCATATGCCCAGCACGAAATTGCCAAGGATTTTCTGGCCGAACTCGCAGTGGCTCACCTCGGGATGGAACTGGACGCCCCAGCGCGGCAGCCTTCCGTGCGCTAAGGCCGCGGGGATGCCGCCCTCTGACTCGGCGATTATATCCCAGCCCGGGGCCGCCTTCGCGATGGAGTCGCCGTGGCTCATCCAGGTGGAAAATTCACGGCCCACGCCGGCGAAGAGCGGATCGCGCGTCCCGCTCTCGAGGAGAGAGACGGGCTTTCTGCCGTATTCTCGCTCGGGCAGGCGCTCGACGGCGCCGCCCTGGTCGAGGGTCATCTTCTGGATACCGTAGCAGATGCCAAGGATGGGCAGGCCGCTGGCGTAGAGGGATTCGTGGGGAACCGGAGCCCCCGCCTCGTAGGCGCTGAAGGGCGAGCCGGAGAGGACGATGCCGACGCAGCTCTCGAGCGCGACGGCATCCAGGGCCGAATCGCCCGGCAGTATTTCCGAATAGACGCCCAGCTCCCTCACCCTTCGGCCGATGAGCTGCGTGTACTGGCTGCCGTAGTCGAGAATCAGGATCTTATCCACGGGCTCTCCCTTATGATGGTCTGGTTCCGGTCTGATCCGACCGAGATGATGGACACCGGCGTTTCGGTGAATTCCTCTATGAACTGGACGTATTCGCGCGCGCGCAGGGGAAGTTCGTCCCACTGGCGGCATTCGTCGATGCGTTCGTTCCAGCCGGGGAATTTCTTGAGTATGGGGGTGGCTGATTCCAGGTCTTTTATCGAGGCGGGGAAATCCTCCACCACTTTTCCGTTTATCTTGTAGGCGACGCAGGCCTCGAATTCGGGCAGGTTATCGTAGACGTCGAGGTGGGTCAGCACGAGCCGATCGAGCGAATTGACCATGCAGGCGTAGCGGAGCGCGACGAGGTCGAGGTAGCCGCAGCGGCGGGGCCTGCCCGTCGTGACGCCGAATTCGTTGCCGGTGGTCCTGATGTAGTTCGAGAGAGAGCCGGGCGAATCGTCGGCGAACTCCGTCGGGAAGGGGCCGTTGCCCACCCTGGTGGTATAGGCCTTGAACACGCCGAGGATCCTATCGATGTCCCGCGGGCCTATGCCGCCCTGGGCGGCCGCGCCGGCGGCGCAGGACATGCCCGAGGAGACGAAAGGATAGGTGCCCGTATCGATGTCGAGGAGAGCGCCCTGGGCGCCTTCGAAGAGGGTCCAGGAATTCTTGTGGTGGTGGAGATAGGAGCTGGCGGGGACTGACATGGGGAGGAGCTTCTCCCTCCAGGCGCCCAAGAAAGCCCTGTCCTCGTCGGTCAGGTTGCGAAGGCGCTCCTCGTCGTCGAGGTCGGCCAGCCGGATGCCGTCGCGCGAGGCCTTGAGGGAGTAGGCGATACCGATTCCCCTGCCCGTCGTGCCTATGGGTTTCTTGCGCTGGCTGTCTACCTGCTTGTCAAGCTCCTTGTAGCGCGGCAGGACGATGTGAGCCCGGTCCGAGATGAGGACGCGGCCTTCCCAGTCAATGCCCTTGGCCTTTAGGCCGTCGAGTTCGATGAAAAGCGCTTCGGGATCGATGACCATGCCTGAGCCCAGGATGACGATCTTGTCGGAATAAAGGATTCCCGAAGGGACGAGATGGAGGGCATAGCGCGTTCCGGAGAGAACGATCGTATGTCCCGCGTTGGCGCCGCCGGAAAAGCGCACGACGATTCCCGCCTCATGGGCGAGATAATCGACGATTTTCCCCTTCCCTTCATCGCCCCATTGGGCACCGATAATCACTACGTTCATTGTTCTCTCCTGTCGTATCCGGGAAGTCTTTAACAGCCCGGGAATGTATGCGAGTCGGTAGAAACCATTCTGACGGTCAGCGTTTTTGCGCGAATACCCGGTAGTTGATCTCCGGGAACAGATTGTTCTTCTTTTCCAGGGTCGTCAGCCATTCGGTGTCGACGGTGTTGGCGCAGAGCATCTCGTAGATGCGCGTGAAGTTGCCCACGGATTCCTCGATCTGTCCCTTGGCGAAAGAACTCGACTGCCCCGAACGGAGCAGGAGGGGCCAGTCGGAGGCCATGGTGAGGAGAGCCTCCCGGGCTCCCTGGTTCAGGATGCGTTCCCGCAAGCCCGATTCGTTGGGAAAGCGCTCAGCCAGCTCCATCATCCGCTCGATGGCCTGGTGACTGTGTCGGTGCACCCAGTCGTTGGAGCCGTCCAGCCAGACTTCGGCATAGCCTCCCTCCCCCCAGGAGGAGAATTCGGGCTCCGATACGGGGTTTTCTGGGAAATTGCGATCGTATTCGCTCAGGGTGACGAACTCGAGATCGTCGTCGCCGCGTTTCCTGGCCGCTGTCTTGAAGAGGGCTTCCAGGAATTGCGGCCCCTCGAACCACCAATGTCCGAATAGTTCGGCATCATAGGGGCAGACGATGAGGGGCTGGCGGTCCTTCATCCAGAAGGAAGCCGCCCTAGCCGCCGCTTTCCTTTCGGCCAAGAAGGCGTGGGCATGCTCAATGACCTTCGCCGCCGCGGAGAGCGGCTCGTAGGGACGCTTCTGATCGGTATGGCCGGTCACCGCCCAGTATTTGAAGCCAGTAACGCCGTGATCGATGCCCTCGCCAAGGAAGGGTCCCACGTAGGACGTATCGAGGTCGTAGCCAATATCGCGGTAGAAATCGCGGTAGACCGGATCGGCGGGATAGCCTTCGGTTTCGGACCAAACGGCTTTCGTTGCCCCGGCGTCCCTGATGAAGACCGTGAGGCCGGAGGGAGTCGTGACGGGCGAAAATGAGCCGTAGAAGGGAGTGGGATGCCCGAGGAGAGCTCCCCGCGTCGTGACGATCGTGTACTTGATGTTGTAGTCATGCAGGAGCTCGCCGAGCCCAGGATACCAGCCGAACTGGGGAAGCCAGAATCCCTGCGGGTTCTTTCCGAAAACCGAGCGGTGGGTGACTATGGCGGTTTCCACCTGGGCGTGGATCGCCTGGGGAGCGTCCTGGAATAAGGGGAGGAAGGCGTGGGTAGCGCCGCTCGTGAGCACTTCGATCTTGCCTTTCTTGTAGAAGTAATCGAAAGCGGTGAGGATATTCTTCAGATAGAGATTGTCAAAATCGTCCTTATTGCGCTTGTACAGCGTATGATAGAGCTGTGCGATCGGAGCGAATACCGAATCGCCGGACAGTCTTTTCTTTTCCTGCGCCGCCAGCTCCAGCTGCAGGTCGAGATAGCGCGAATAGCGATCGCAGAGAATTTTGTCGGAGAGCATGGCCAGCAAGGTGGGAGAGATCGCGATACTCAGCTTGAAAGGGATATTTTCGGTTTCGAGTTTCCTGAAAAGCCTCAGGAGGGGGAGATATGTCTCGGAAATCGCCTCGAACAGCCAGCGTTCCTCGAAGAACGGGTCTATTTCAGGTTTCCTGACGAAGGGAAGATGGGCATTGAGCACCAGTGCGAGGCAGGGCTTTTTCATCTTCTTCCTTTACTCCCCATCGGCCATCAGTATCCTGTTTGGATTATCGTCCCTCGGTTCGGTCAAATGTAATCCTTCAATACCAGAGAGAATTAGCAGGCTCTTCGTGATCTGGGGCATTTGCTGCGTTCGCTGCATGTAGTAGACAGGCATGCGCACTTCATTGGAACGCGCGAGCGCCCTGATCTTATCACTTTTGTGCAGGCATAAGTCAACCCGATAGGTGGAACCGGGCTGGGGGATATTGATGTACCATTTCCAGTCGTCCATGCTTATGCCTATATCGAAAAAGCTATTCTTGCGCTCGCTCTGCGGATTCAGCTCGATAACCCGCAGGAACAGGCCTGCCGATGCTTCTTCCTCGGTGAAGGAAGTCCTTTTCTGCTCCGAAATGTCCCAATACGCGTAGATCCATGAAGGATCGCGGGGGAGAGCGCGTATCATCGTCTCGTTGTAGCGTTCCGGAATGCCTGAATGGTCGTGCGAGGGATAGGGGGCATAGGACCCGCCGGAGAGCTTTTTTTCCTCGACATGGCCGGTTCCGTCGTGGCTGAACACTCTCTCCCTGTCGTCGTCCTCCAGCGCCGAGATTATTTCCTCGATGACGAAAGGCCGATCCAAACCGTCAGGGATATAGATACCCATACGTTCAGCCAGAAGCATCAGCTCCTGATCGGAAAGCAGCGAAAGCTTTTCGGGGTTCACGCCCTTATAGTGAAAAATGCGAGCGTGCTTGTCAAGTATGAAGGGAAGATTTAGGGCGATGCCGGGGGCAGCTCTGCTCTTTTCCCCGAAGGCCTTCGCCTTCTTCTCGTTTTCTGCGGCTTTTGCAGGGGAGAGAGGCCGGAAGTCCTGAAAATCATGAGGATGGCGGCTTCCAGCTCCACGCGAGGGGGATTCAGGGGCTGGATGAATGATCGGGCCGAAAGGAGGGCCGTACGGAAGGCTTCGCTGGAATCTTCAAAGCTGCCCCCTTCGGGTACGATCCAGGATTTCAGGAACCAGGAGAGGATCACCGAGAGTTTCTGCTGCCCCCTGGCCGCGGAATCCGCGTCTGTCTCTTCGATATCGCTGTCGCTTACCTCTATCCGCAGGGCGTCGAGGGTCTGGAGGTCGGCGAAAAGCTTCTGCGAGTAGCCGAGGTCGGTCTGGATTTTCTCCCATACGGAGGGCACGAAATATTCCAGAAGCCTGAACTCGCTTAAGATGCGGAAGATGCGTTCCGATTTTCCCGAAGCCAGAATCTTGAAGAATTCTTCCGTCATCCTCGAGCTGCTTACGTCGGCCAGGAGATGAGCGTCTTTCTTAATGGCGTGCTTCAGCGCGAAGGGTATCTTAAAATCCGCCAGAGCCCCGTATTTCACCCCGCGAATGATCCGCACGGGGTCTTCCTTGAAAATCCGGTTGAGGGGGATGATCGGCTTGATCCTTCCGGCCTTGAGATCCTTGAATCCCCCCACGAAGTCGACGAGGGTCTGGTCGGTGGGGTCGTAATACAGCGCGTTGAACGTGAAATCCCTGCGGAGCACGTCCTCGTCGATGCTGCCGAATTCGTTGCCCACCGATCCGTTCTTGATGGACCTGAAGGTGCTCACTTCGAATATATCGCCGCCGGCCATTATGTGGACAAGGCGGAATCGTTTGCCGATGATGCGGGCGTTGCGAAAAAGCTTTCTGATCTTCGTGGGCAGGGCGTCGGTGACCAAGTCGAAATCTTTGGGCTTTCTGTCCTGCACCAGGTCGCGAACGGCGCCGCCCACGATATATGCCTGATGGCCGGCGCTCTTGAGACGCTCGATAATCCTGATCGCCTCTGGATCGATCATGGCTTTCTTTATGCCATGTTCGTGTTCCGTATAGATCAGCGCTTGTTCGACAGGTTTGCCTTTTTTGTCTCTACGATATCGGATGAACACAGAAAAGCCTCACTCGTTTCAACATAATGCGATTATACGCCACGTTTATGCAATATGCCGCGAAAACCAGTCGGCGATATCGGACAGGACTTCGTCCTTGTTCAATTCGTTGATGCTCTCGTGCCTGCCGCCCTCGTAGCATTTCGATTCGAAATCGACAAGCCCCAATTCTCTGAAAGTGCGCGACATCGTCTCAAACCCGGTCTTCATTCCGGCGACGGGATCCTCCGATCCGCTGATCGAATATATCGGAAGATTTGTCGGAATGCTGTCCAGGAAACTTTCGGAATAGACTTGCTCGAGTCCATGCATCAGGTCGCCGTAGAAACCGAAGGAGCAGACGAAATTGCATTTGGGATCGGCGATGTACTTATCGACGACCTCCGTATCCCTGCTGATCCAGTCCGATCCTGTCCTCATGTTTTTAACAGTCTTGGCATAACTGCCGAAGGTCATCGAGCGAAGTATCCCGGCCGGAGCGTGTCCGCCCTTGAAAAACTTGCCTACCTTCATGATGAACTTTCCGGCGAGAGCCAGGAAAGGTGTCGGCTTTTCCGGCAGCCCCGATAGAACCACGCCATCCATATACTTTCCGTATATGCCGCTGAGAGCGAGGCAAAGAATGGACCCGAAGGAATGCCCGAAATAATAAAGAGGAAGACCTCCCTGTTCCTTCGCGGCAAAGTCGCCCAGCTCCATAAGATCCTCGACTACTCTCTCAAAGCCGTTCGAATCGGCGAGGTAGCCTCGATTCGCGCCGTCGTCGGTATCTCCATGACCGCGGAGATCGGGTATGTAAACGGCCAGACCGACGTCGGCCAGAGCCTTTGCCAGATGGGAGTAGCGGCCCCCATGTTCGTTCATGCCATGCCCGATCACGACAACGGCTTTAGCCTGCGCGGAGGGAATCACTTTTTGATACGCGATCAACTTTCCATCGGATGCGGGAAACCTCAAACCACTTTTTGTCACCACAATCCTCCATAGACGCGCCCATGTCATTATAGGACATATTTCGTCAGATCTGACCAAAACGGGTCTGCTTTATTCTCGGTATAATAACAAGGATAATTTACCATGGAATTGACCGATATCCCAGAGGCCCGCTCAACGGTGCTGGCGCAAGATCGGCCTATGGCGGTATACTCGTGCCGCGGAGAAAATTCTGAAGACATTCATATCACATGGCAGGGAAGAGACGCTCGCTCTGGGAGAACTGATAGGAAAATCGGTTTCCGGCGGCACCGTCATCGTCTACAGGGGCGATCTTGGCGCCGGCAAAACCACCCTCAACAAAAGCACCCCCAAAAATCCTCGCATAAACCAACAAA
>Ga0074195_1003248_pt1 | contig 15773 bp, 13 predicted proteins | sample EPASupsiteHSE623_FD_64525 | JGI IMG/M metagenome (GOLD analysis project Ga0074195, IMG submission 64525) | Bioremediated contaminated groundwater from EPA Superfund site, New Mexico - Sample HSE6-23 | ecosystem: Environmental > Aquatic > Deep subsurface > Groundwater > Contaminated ...
AACAGGTACAGGTTTTTGGCTTTCATCACCTTTGGATCATCATCGTCCGCTTCAAACTGGATCGCCCAGGTATTGCGCCGCCCATAGGCATTGTACAGCGAAAAGCTCAGGTCCCGTTCAACCTTTCCCCAGTTGCGAAGCTTGTGCGTATACGACAAATCCATCCGGTGGTAAGCCGGGAAACGTTCCGAGTTCCGGGCGGAATAGATGGGCAGCACCACGTTCCCGTATTCCATCCTTCCCACCGGGAAGGTGGCCGGTTGTCCTGTGGCATACACCCAGTTCAGTCCGAAGCTGTTCTTTTTGTTGTGCTCATAGTTCAGCACAATGTTGACCGAATGCGGTTTTTCGAAGGGAGAGGTAAACCATTCTCCATCGGCAATCTCATCAATTTTCCGTTCCGAACGGGTATAGGCATAACTGACCCACCCGCTGATCTTTTTGAAGTTCAGCATGGCCATGACTTCTGCTCCGTAGGCATAGCTCTTGCCATACCGCAGCTCCCCTTCCAGCCTGCGGTTAAAATACAGCTCCGGGTGATCTTTAAAATCGATCGTGTTTTGCATGTTTTTGTAATAAACCTCGGCAGAGAGTTCGATCTTCCGGTCAAGCAAATACCGGTTATACCCTGCCGACCACTGGTCCGAGATCTGAGGCTTCACGTTGGGGCTGGAACTGAACCACAGATCCAGAGGGGTGCCCGAGGTGGAGTTGGTCGCGATCTGGTAATATTGACGGGTCCTGGCGTAACTGGCTTTCAGCGATGACCGGTCATTGATCAGGTATGACATCCCAAAGCGGGGTTCCAGACCGTTCTTCCAGTTAAAGTAATCGCCGCTTTGGTAGGTTTTTATTCCTGTTTCTTCGTACTGCTTATTATAGACATACACCGTATCCATTCCCCGGTTGGCAAAAAGCGACCATCTTAGTCCGTAACGAAGCACAATCCGGTCGCCTATTTTTTGCTCGGCCTGCAGATAGCCTGCTCCTTCGCCCGATTTCTTGGTCTGAAGGATATACGGCTCAAAGTTATTGCCCGTGGAAGATACCGTTCCGGGATGCATCGTATGGAAAGCCCACTGGAAACCGGATTTCAGCTCAAAGCGCGATGAGATCAGAAAGCCAAGGTCATATTTCATCCCGGCATCATCCATGTCATACTTCCACTTGTAATCATTGCTTTCGGTCGAGGAAAAGTCAAGCTTGTAATCGTATTTGCTGTAGATCACACTCAGGTTCGAAAAGATTTTCTGGCTGAACAGGTGGTTCCAACGGCTGGTAAAGGTCCGGTTACCGAAATTCATCCCCGCAAAGTCGTTGTCATACACATCCCTCCCGGAGTATCCCGAGAAATACAGGCGGTCTTTCTCTCCAAGGGTAAAGTTCACTTTCCCGTTCAGGTCATAAAAATACAGTTTGGTATCCTTGATATCTTCGTCGCTTGAAAGGGCCGTGAAAAGGTCAAAATAGGAACGGCGGCCCGAAAGGATAAAGGAGCTCTTGTCTTTTTGGATGGGGCCTTCCAGGGTCAGGCGGCTCGAGAGCAGGCCGATCCCGCCCGAGGCGCCAAAGCGTTTGTTGTTCCCTTCCTTCATCCGTACATCCAGCAGTGATGCCAGGCGGCCTCCGGCCCATACGGGGATATCGCCCTTGTAGATTTTTACTGAGTTGATCGCATCATTGTTAAACACCGAGAAAAAACCCATCAGGTGGGAGGCATTGTACACCGTGGCTTCATCCAGCAGGATCAGGTTCTGGTCGCCCGAACCGCCCCGGACGCTGAACGAGGAGGAGCCTTCACTGGTGGGCTGCACCCCGGGCAGTAACTGGATGGCTTTGATCAAATCCACTTCGCCCATCATCGCCGGGATCTGCCGGATGGTTTTCATCGGAAGGGTGGCCGAGCTCATTTCCGGTTTTCGAAGGTCAACGCCCTGTTTATTACCTACAACCTCAAATTCTTCCAGTTGCCTGGTTTCCTGTTCCAGCTCGATGTTGATGGTCACATTCCGGTTCAGGTTCACCACACGGCTCCCGGTTTTAAAGCCCATATAACCGAATTGAAGTTCGTACTGACCCGGATCAAGGCTCAGGGAGTAAAAGCCATAGGCGTTGGTGGCGGTCCCCGCCGAACCGCCCGGAGTATAAACGGTGGCACCTATCAAGACTTCCCCGTTGGAGGAATCCTTCACGTAACCGCTTACCGTAAAACGCTTCTTCTCCGTCTGGTCCGCTTGCACCCGCCAAACCATTAAAAAAAGTACAAATAGGCATAAAAGCCGCACATTCGTTGTTCGCATTGCTTAATCGTTTTCTGAGTTTTCGGCCGCGAAGCTATCAAAACTTGTCGTACAACTTGTAAGAAATTCGGTGAATAGACGTTTTTTAGGGGATAAACGGAATTTTTATGACCGTGTACTGCTTCAAAACGATGGGAACTGACGGTTCCAACAGTTTCCCATCTATTGTTAATGAGCGATATTTGCAGGAAAAGACTTGCGGGAGCGGTTCACAAAAGCGACCAGCGATAGCATAACCGGCACTTCCACCAGTACACCCACCACGGTTACCAGAGCCGCCGGCGACTGTAAACCGAACAGAGCAATGGCAACGGCAACAGCCAGCTCGAAAAAATTACTGGCCCCGATCAATGCCGAAGGAGAACAGATGGCGTACGGAAGTTTTATCAAACGACCGGCGTACCATGAAATAAAAAAGATAAAATACGTTTGAATAATCAGGGGTACAGCAATAAACAGGATAATCATCGGGTTTTTAGTGATATTCCCCCCCTGAAAAGCAAACAGCAAAACCAGTGTCGTCAAAAGCGCGATGACTGATACCGGTTTAAAGCGTGGCAGGAACTGCTGTTTAAACCAGGCTTCACCTTTTGAACTCACCAATACCCTTTGTGTCAGATACCCGGCGGTCAAAGGGACTACCACAAAGATCAGTACACTGGCCACAAGTGTCTCATATGGAATTTCAACATTGTTAATACCAAGAAGAAATCCAACAATCGGCACGAAGGCCACCAGGATGATCAGATCATTTACCGATACCTGTACCAGCGTGTGATTCGGATCGCCATCGGTCAGGTAACTCCATACGAAAACCATGGCCGTACAAGGCGCTGCACCTAATAGAATCGCTCCGGCAATATATTCACCTGCCATTTCAGGTGAAATAAAAGCGGAATAAAGCTTTGAGAAAAAAATCCATGCAAAAAAGGCCATGGTAAAAGGCTTAATCAACCAATTAACAATAACGGTAAGGATCAGGCCTTTCGGGCGCTTACCCACATCTTTAATGCTGTTAAAATCGATCTGCAGCATCATGGGATAAATCATCAGCCAAACCAGAATGGCTACCGGAATATTTACCCTGTAGATTTCCATGTTACTCAATATCTGAATGGAGTCACCGGCAAGATAACCTATACCGATTCCGCAGGCGATACACAAGGCGACCCATAGAGTCAGGTACTTCTCAAAGAAACCGATTTGTTTTTTCATGGTCTATTTATTTGCGGTAACTGTTATGCTGAAGACTCCAGCCCCGGATTGCCTGAATAAATCTGTTTCTTCTTCTGTTAAATAATTATTCAATACCTCTTCCGGAATAATAATTTGCTTTTGTTTATGAATGGTGACCCCTGAAAAGCCCTGTTTGCTAATCAGCTCCAGATAAACCTCCTTTTGGATCGCTCCCGATACACATCCTGCATACATTTCAGCCGCTTCTTTCAATCCGGCAGGAAGTTCACCAACAAGCACTACATCCGAGACGCAGAAATGTCCTCCATTCTTCAACACTCTGAAAATCTGACTGAAGGCCTTATTTTTATCCGGCACCAGATTCAGCACGCAATTGCTGATCACCACATCGAACGATACATCCGGAAGCGGCATTTCTTCAATGTCGCCTTTAACAAAACGGACATTCGTATATCCCAGCTTCTCATTATTCAGGCGCGCCTTTTCGAGCATCGCATCGGTAAAATCCAGACCAGTCACTTCTCCTTCTTCGCCAACCAGCGCACGTGCCACAAAACAATCGTTTCCCGCTCCGCTACCCAGATCAAGTACCCGATGCCCTTTTTCTATTCCGGCGTATTCGGTCGGTAAACCGCACCCAAGTCCAAGATCTGCATCCGGCACATAACCCGCCTGTCCCGAATAATCGTCGCTGAAGACAGAGTAGTCCATCTCCCCGCAGCAACTGGCAGACCCGCAGCATGAAGTCTGGTTCATCAACTTACTCTGTTTTGCAATTTCACCGTATTTTTCTTTAACAACTAATTTTAAATCTTCTGCGTTCATAATTTTTAGTATCAAGTATCAAAACACAATATTATTCCTGATAATCCTGCAGTTCTGATGAACTGCTTTACAGCTGAGGCCTGATTTGTTCAACATATAACCGGTAAAATGATTCTTTAATCTGATCACGGACCCTGCGGAATTCAGTCCAAATGTATTCCTCTGTTCCTGTTGCATGCGAAGGATCTTCAAAACCGACATGCAAACGGTGCCTGACTTTCCCAAAAAACGCAGGACAGTTTTCATTGGCATCGCCGCATACCGTAATCACGTAATCCCATTCATTCTTCAGATACTGATCAACCTTTTTGGGAGTGTGGCGGCTAATATCGATTCCTGCTTCCTTCATCACCTCAACGGCTTTGGGGTTTACCTTTGCTGCAGGTTCGGTCCCAGCTGAAAATACTTCGATCTTACCGTCAAACGATTGTAAGAAACCATGAGCCATTTGACTGCGACAACTGTTCCCTGTACATAAAATAAGTACCTTCATGTTTGATTTTTTTAATGATTGTCTTAACAGCAGTTACTGATGTCCACGTTCACCTGATTTAAAAATTTACTGATCAGATTCTTAAGAATGATGACCTTAGCCGGATTCAAACAATAATTGACACGAGCCCCTTCTACCTGTCCACTGATCAAATCTGCCTCCTTCAGTTCTTTCAGGTGCTGATTCACTGTAGTCCGGCTTAGAGGAAGTTCCTCCGAAATATCGCCAGAAATACAAGTCTTCGTTTCGGCCAGGAATAAGAGGATCTGCAGCCGGGCCGGATGCGAGAGTACCTTAAACAAATCGGCTACTTCCTGAAGTTCGGGTTCAAATAATTCTTTCTTTGCTGTTACCATACGATCCGGATTAAATTTGACGTAAATATACGTCAAATTCTGAATTAGACGCATACATACGTCATAATATTTCAAAAAAAATCAGCTTGGATCATAACCGGACCGTTTATGTAGCCGCAATCACAACAAAACTAAGGGTTTTAATGAACCGTAATCGGTTGTCTTGTCCATACTTGTTAATAACTTATTGCCTGTTAACTGCTCCGTCTGCAATACCCATATTTCTGTATGTTTCCATTAAGGCATCCTGATCGTCTGTGATAATCAGGAGTTTATCATTCTCCTGCAAAACTGTATTCCCGGTGGGAACGAAATATTTTTGATCTCGTTTGACCATAACAACCAGTGTTTTCTCAGGCAAAGGCACATCCATCAACCGGTTTCCCCGGCTCAGGGTCCTGGCTACCACACTTATTTCTGTAGTAACAGACTTGATCTCATCCGAAAATTCCACGTCAAATTCTTTGAGTTTCTTATACTCCCTTGGTTTATCCGCTAATTTATGCAGCATGGCAACCCGGGTGAGGGTTGTGCCCTGTACAACAAGGGAAACAAGAGTACAGAAAAAAACAATATTGAAGATGAACCGGGCGTGAGGGACTTGTTCTGCCAGCGGTATAATTGCAAAAATAATAGGGACTGCACCGCGGAGCCCCACCCAGGAAATGAATGACTTTTCTCTGAAAGTCATTTTTCTGAAAGGCAGCAAACTTAGAAATACACTCGCCGGTCTGGTTACCAGGATCATGACAAAGCTAATGATCAGTCCCGGTATAATCACAGGGATTAATTCGTGAGGATTCACGAGCAATCCCAAGGTAAGGAACATCAGTATCTGACTAAGCCAGGCCAATCCATCGAAGAAATTCATCGAAGAGCGTTTATGAACAAAACGGGCGTTCCCAATAACCAATCCACCGATATAAACGGCCAGATAGCCGTTTCCCTGAATAAAGTAGGTCAGGGAAAAAATAAAGATACATGACGTGAGTACCAAAATCGGGTAAAAAGCAGCATTATCAATTTTGATACGGTTGATCACCCGCACAGCCAGTTTACCCAGAAAAAAGCCGGCACCTGCGCCAATAACGAGTTGTAACAATATCTTTAAACCAACTATCCAGTAATTCGTTTCAGTCCCGTTTTGTATTATTCCGATCAAGGTAACGGTCAACATGTAAGCCATTGGGTCGTTACTCCCGCTTTCAAGTTCAAGCAAAGGCCTCAGGTTATTTTTCAGATGAACTCCTTTGGACCGTAAGATTGCAAAAACCGAAGCAGAATCGGTTGATGACATAGTTGCTGCAAGTAACAAAGCAGTCAGGAGCCCAGCACCCATCTCTGTCATTCCGAAGATCAGCCAAATAATCAAGCCGGTAAAAACTGTGGTCAGCAGTACCCCGGCTGTAGCCAACACAACTCCCTGTGGTATGACTGTCCGGATCTCTGAAATCTTAGTGTCCATTCCACCTGAAAAAAGAATAATACATAAGGCAACTGTTCCGACCGTTTGCGCTACCTGAAAATTTTCGAATTCAATACCCAGCCCGTCAGTCCCCGACAGCATTCCAACAGTTAAGAATAACAACAAAACAGGCACGCCAAATTTATATCCTGCCTTGCCTGCAAGGATGCTTACAAAAAACAGGACAGATATGACCAACAAAACAGCCTCGACGGTTATTTCCATTACGGCAATTTAACTCTTAAAAAAATAATTCAGATTCCAACCAAAAGAAAGAGATACCCAGGAGAAAGAAATATCACCTCTTTACAAATATAGCATTTGAGACCTGTTCCACAAATAACACCCGAAGCTTATTTGCAGTTCATGTATAGAAAATTAGGATTTCACGGCGAATACCTGTTTTGTAACAAAACCAGCAGCCCGGCGCCTGTGATACGAAAAAAGGAAGAAATCAACCGATCTCTTCCCTCTCCTCCTTTTCTGCATCCGGGCATGAATCCGGAAACAGTTAATTACCTGTCATTTAAGCAGGGTTTACTATGTTAACAATCCCTAAAAAAAACGTTAATCGTATGGTTTGGTTTCGGGTATTAAAGTAAATTAATTTTTTTAATCTTTTATATGATCCAAATCTTTTTAATAACCTTTTTTATCCCCGGTTGTTAATTTTGAATTTGTCGTGAAAAGCCCCTAATGAAGAGCTTTATCCGGGCTTTCATTACCTGTCAGCCTGGTTGACGATACACGATTAAGAAATTGTTTAGAATGATTCTGCCAAAGTTATTTTTTACAGTTTAATTGAATTTTTCATTTTCTTTATAAAATTAAAACTCGAAACGCATGTGGGAAATTATTAAGGCGGCTATTCTTGGAGTGGTAGAGGGGTTAACTGAGTTTCTTCCGGTTTCCTCAACAGGTCATTTAATTCTGGTGAATCAGTGGCTGGCATATTCCAAAGAATTTACAGTTCTTTTTGATGTGTTTATCCAAATGGGCGCAATCCTGGCCGTTATTCTATACTTTTGGAAAGACATTTTTCCTTCCCGTCCTTCCATGTTGTTTGAAAAGGAATTTATTGCGTTTTGGTCGAAGGTGCTGATCGCCTTTTCGCCGGCAGCTCTATTGGGGCTTCTGTTTGCCGGCTTCATTGAGGAAAAGCTGTTTAACATGACTATAGTCAGTGCCAGTCTCCTGATTGGCGGAATATTGCTTATTGTGCTTGATCGGAAACGGAAGGCCGGCAAGATCCTGTCTGTTGATCAAATGACATACAAGATTGCGTTTATTATCGGCGTATTTCAATGCGTTGCGATGATTCCCGGCACATCACGATCGGCTGCAACTATTATTGGAGCTTTAATTTTGGGATGTTCCAGGAAGCTTGCAGCCGAGTTTTCCTTCTATTTGGCTATTCCCACCATCTTAGCGGCTTCCGTATATTCTCTGGTAAAAACCCAGCTCATTTTTTCAATACATGATCTTTGGATCCTGGCCACCGGATTTATGGTTTCTTTTGTTGTTGCTATCGGGGTGATCAAATTTCTGATGAACTTTATAAAAAAACACAGTTTTGTTGTTTTCGGTTACTACAGGATCATATTGGGAATTATTTTACTGGCCTGGCTTTTCAATACAGCACCCGTCAATTAATTTTCATTTGGTGGTGTGAGCAAAATTTTGCTCCTGACCGGCTTACAGGTCATCCATTGTAAACTTGATCCCGAATGAAACCATATTAGCCCTGAAGCTTGAATTCCTCTCATACCTGTAAAATTTCAGATCTATACTTTTCATATGGAGCTTCCAAAGGCGAAGTTTTGTATAAATATCCGTATATGATACCCCAAAACCATACTGATTCGAACTGAATTTAGACAGATCATAGTCGGACGTATAGTATTTTTCGGTTGACAAATGCTGTTCATAAGGAGCGAAATAATCAGCAGCGGTCTGATTGTAAAAACGATAAGATGGATACAAAGTGAACTTGTCCGATATTTTGATGGGGATCTCAATGCTGGCCGTATGCGAATTGATCCCCCAGTCGTCGGTAAAGTAACGGTAGTAAGTCCTTGCCACGAAAGTTTCATTCAGATAATAATTTAACCTTCCGCCAATGGCTAATTTTGATCTGATTCCGGGCAGTCGTTCCACGTCATCCGCAAGCTGGAAGTTTTCAATGAATGAATCAGGCTTATCGCCAAAATAGATCCGGTGATAGGGTGTAGATAAAAGTCCGTCCTGTCTGACAAGATCCAATGATAAGGAACCCTGCAATTTTTTAGATAGTATCTGAGAAAAACCCAGGCCAAGCGAATATGAGTTTCTGGATTCATCATTAAATCCATTGAAAGAAGGATTATAAGGCGTATGGCCGGTAATCTTTTCCCACGGAATCCGTTCATCCTCTCCATCTTCATCATCGCCCATCTGGCCGGTAAAAGACCTTAGTTCGACGGGATACAGCAATTTCCATTTATCCAGGTATACGTTCCCATTGATGCTTAATTCCGTATTTTTTTCATTGAACAACCAGGCATAGCTGCCACCAAATCCAAAGGAAGAATAATCAAATTCGTTTGACAAAGAAAGTTTACCCGACCAGATGCGGTTCCTGTCGTCCGAACTATGACTGAACGAACCGGTTACATTGGTGTAGAGGTCGGCTCTCGAAGCCCCCGAAGAGGCCTGGAAAGGATCAGCCTCATGATCCCCGTCAAAAGGGTTAATATTGCTTGAAGACGCTGAGGTGTATGAAGAAATGCCTGCATCAAGGGTCAGTACATCATCATCATTAAGCGGGATCGAAACAACAATTGTGGGCGTAAAATCGGTCAGCTTTTCGGTACCAATACCTCCGCTTACCGCCGCATTGTCCCCGTCCTGGGAATAGTAGCTCGTTAAAATGTCTATTTCCGTGCTTTCCAGTACTCTGCTCTTATAAAGGGTGTCCTGTTTTTGTTCTTTTATTTGTGCAGATCCTTCTGCCACAAGAAGAACCATGATTATAATAGTCGACAATTTCTTCATTTGTATAAATTTTCAATTCAGGTTTCTGCAATTTTTATGAGTTAATTACATCCGCAACCGCCACCCGTTTTCCCCCCGTTAGCTCCCGAAGCTGCTTCCCGGTATGCCTGAAAGTTCGTTTCAAACCGGTCCGTTTTTTTTGTGGCAAGCGCCATATCGGGGTCATTAAGACTCACCTTTTCATATTCTTTTACTGCCGTGCATGAAACCAAAAAACCCGAAACCAGGATCAGCAGAATTATTTTCTTCCTCATATCTTATTAATTTGAATATTTTCTGATGTATAAATTTTCCCGTTGTCATCAATGATGATACATTCTACTCCGGGCAATTGGTTGATGCGGTTGATGCCCGCGTCGGTTCCCATTACAAAGAGGGCAGTTGCAAGAGCGTCTGCCAGCTCCGCCTTTTGAGCGAACACAGTTGTACTGATAATTCCGGAAGCAGGATAACCTGTTTTAGGATCGATAATATGAGCGTAGCGTTTACCGTTAAAAGTGACATATTTCTCATAGTTGCCCGATGTGACCACGGCTCCTTCACGAATGGGTAAGACGGCAAATACTTTATTTTTATTCAGTGGATTGGTAATCGCAATTTTCCATTCTTCTCCGCCTGGTTGTCTGCCCCATGTATTCATGTCACCGGAGGCATTAACGATCCCCGCCTGAACGCCTTTTCCAATTAATAATGCTTTGGCTTTATCGGCAGCGTATCCTTTACCGATGGCTCCGAATCCGATTTTCATTCCCTGCAATTTCAAAAATACGGTTGAATACGTTTTATCCAGAACAATATTCTGATAACCAACTTTTGAGACAGATGCTTTAATCGCTTCTTCCGAGGGCATTTCAGTCATGCTGCCATCAAACTTCCAAATTCTGTCCATCGACGCATAACTGATATCGAAAGCACCATCGGTCAGCCTGGAGATACTGATTGACCTTTCGATCAATCCGAATAATTCAGGATCGACCTGAACAGGTTGAATGCCGGCGTTTCTGTTAATATCTGAAGTCTCAGAGTCAGGGTCCCATTCTGAAATAAGGCGCTCGATCCGGCTGATCTCAGCAACTGCAAGATCAATATAATTATTCCCCTGCAGTGAATCATTTGCAACAACAGTAATATCAAAGCGGCTTCCCATTAGCAAAAGAGTCCTTTTGTACACTTTCTGGGAAAACGTGTTGATCGTAACCAGCAAAGCCGTAATCAGGAAGAAATGTTTCATTTGAAAGATAAAAGATGTTGAATATAATCGTCAGGAGTCATCTTTTTATAACCGGTTTCTCCTAATTTATGTCCCTGGGAATCAAAAATGACAACAAGAGGGAAGTATCCCTGCTTGTTATAAGCTTCCGCGAGCTTATTATTCTTTTCCTGTTGTTCAGGAGCCAAAGCGTTTGCCTTTTTGCGCGGAAAATCCACTCTCAGCATGACAAAATGATCGCCGGCATACGATTTAAACGCTTCAGAACTCCATATTTCATGGTCGAGTTTAATGCAGGGTGAGCACCAGTCCGATCCCTGGAAAACCATAATAATCTGCTTGTTTTCTTTCGCGGCTATAGCTTTTGCCTGATCAAAATCGGTTTGCCATTCCTGCGCATTGCTGATCATCACCGAACAGGTAAAGACAAAGCAAAAAATGATACTAAGGTTCATTTATTATATCTATTTATTATTATATTTGTATATAAACATATTACCACTGTAATTGTTTCAAACTTGCAGAGATCATCATGACGCTTAATTCTTTAAAATGTTTGTTATTAAACCCGATTTTAAGCCAATTTTAAGAATTGATAAGAACCGGAACAGCCGGTACATAATCAATACACGATGAAGAAAAAAAGCTATAGTAAACGCATAGCGCTCAACTTCATGGCCGCTACGGCCATCCTGACGATTGTCATTTTTACCTCAATTTATCTGGTAGTATATAAGACCGTTTACTCCCACATGGATAAAAATCTGGATACTGAATGCCGCGAAGTATCAGGAGGAATTGTGATTATTGACAATCGGTTTGTTTATACCGATCTGACCGAATGGAGTGAAAAAGAACATGCCCAGATCGAAGTGAATCCAATTTTCATTCAAGTGTCCGACACTTTGGGCCGTGCATTAAAAAGATCTCCCAACCTGATGGGAACGACTCTTGAACTCTTAAAAAATGAAAACCGCAAAATTTTCTTCAACTCCAGTTTAATAACCGGGAAGGTACGTCAGGTGCAAATGCCCCTGAAAAACATGTCCAATATAAAAGCAGGATATATTTCAATTGCGGTACCGCTGGAAGAATCTCAACTGGTTCTCAAGAATTTACTGATGATCGTCTTATTCGCGTTTCCGGTTGTTTTACTGGTGCTTTACGTTGTCATCAGGTATCTCGCGCAAAAGAGCATTATGCCTGTTACCGCGTTGACTGACAGCGCGGCCAAAATCAGACGCGAAAATCTGAATGAAAGGATCCCGCTTCCTCAAAAAGAAGACGAACTCTACATACTCACCGGCACGATTAACAGCCTGCTCGACCGTATTGAAGATACGATCATGCGTGAAAAGCAATTCTCATCTGATGCATCTCATGAATTGCGAACACCCTTATCTGTTCTGAAAGGAACGCTGGAGCTGATGATTAGAAAACCGAGGGACATCGATTATTATATCGAAAAGACGGGTACCTGCCTGGAGGAAGTTAACCGCATGTCGGTGCTGGTTGACCAGCTTTTGCTTCTATCCAGGTATGAGCAGACCGTCGATCACTTTGAGCTGACCAGCGTCGGCTTAAAGGAAATGATGCTTGATGTCATTGCAAGACATGCGAACAGCCTTGAACAAAAAGGGATTGTACTCGATTTGAATATAAAAACAGAGCAATCCATCCGGACAAATGCATTCATGATGGAACAGATCCTTGAAAATTTATTCTCAAATGCCGTGAAATATTCACATACCAATGGCATGATCAGGATCTTTTCAACCATGCCCGATGGTCAAATGGCTTTCACTATTCAGGATGAAGGGATTGGAATGAGAAAAGAAGAGCTTTCGCAAATATTCAACCGGTTCTATCGTGCCGACGAATCAAGAAGTTTTCAGGTAAAGGGATATGGCCTGGGCCTGGCCATTGCAAAAAGGTTCGCTGATCTTCTCCGGATCACCATCCGGGTTGGGAGTCAGCCACAGGCCGGGACTTCCTTTACACTGGTCTTTCCCGATAACCCGGTACCGGAGAAGGATTAAAGTTCGGTGAAAACCTGGGATACAGTGCTCGTTTCATTTTTAAGCAAATCTTAAGAAAAGCGACAAGAACAATCTTACAGGGCGGTCCTATCTTTAGGCGGAAAAAATAACTCTGATCTAACGTTGATTTCAATCAAAAATTCAGAATCTCTACAAAATTGATGCTTTTATTTATGCACTGATTTAAAGATGATACAATGAAGAAAGAAAAATGGCTTTTGCTGGGGATTTTATTGTATTTACTTGTAAACATCGCGGGATTGTTTGTCCCTATTGTTATTAACGCGGCTAAATATGCACAGATTGGACGGGAGATGCTGGACAATGGAAACTGGATCAATCTCACGATTGGAGAAGAGGCGTATGATCAAAAACCTCCGTTGTTATTCTGGATTGCAGCACTGGTTTTTCAAGTGTCGGGAATTTCAATTATAAGCTATAAGGCCACTATCCTTATAATTTCCCTCGCCGGAGTTTACGGCACATTCAAGCTTGCCAGTTTACTTTACGATAAAAGAACCGGGCTCCTTGCAGCCTTTATGTGGGGTACATGTCTGGGGTATGTTCACTTTCACAATGACATCCATACAGACACCTTGCTGGTAGTCCCGGTCGTCCTGGCCATCTGGCAATATGCAGCTTATTTTAAGGAAAACAATAATTATCAGTTTTATCTCGGAACCATTTTTACCGGATTGGGCATGCTCACCAAAGGGCCTGTGGCAATTGTCATTATTGGGGCAGCAGTTGGTCTGCACTTGCTGTTGACATGTAATTTTAAGGCTATTTTTAATTACCGTTGGCTTATCGCCGTGCCTATTGTTCTTATCCTGATCCTACCTGCCTTATGGGGATTGTACAATCAATTCGGAATGGAAGGCATCAAGTTTTATTTCTGGACGAACAATTTTGGGCGCATCAGTGGCAGTTATGCGGGCCACAATACGGATCTCTTCTTCTACCTGCATACCACTTTATACATGATTGCCCCCTGGGCTGCTTTCGGTCTGGTGGGTACTTTCCTGCAAATCCGGGAGAAGGTGCAAAAAAGAAGGCATTTCACCGGCGAAGATGAGTTTTATACACTTGGTGCTATCCTTGTATTTTTGCTGATCAACTCCTTGGCAAAAGCAAAAAACCCACACTATGAACTGGTTATCCTTCCGTTAATATCCATTCTTGCTGCCCACTGGGCCTATATGATCTTTGAAAAAACGAACTTCGCTAAACTTCGAAAAATCCTTGGTTTAATTCATTTGTTTACAGGATCCTTCCTCATGGTTTTCGCCGGAATTTTTTTAATCATTGTTTTCCCCGAAAAGAGGATCTGGATTTGGCTGATCATCATTTTGTTGGCAGGTGCGTTCTTTTATGTTTTAACATGGAAAAACAGCTTGAATAAACAACTGACTTATCTCGTACTTGCCATTTCAGTTTTTCTGTTCACCCTGAATACGACTATTTTGCCGGCCCTGAGCAAATATCAATCATCTTTTGAAGCCTGTAGTATCTTTAACGAAAAAGCCAAACCCGGCGAAAAACTCCATATTTTCACACAGGAGAGCCGCTACTGGGAAATCTTCTTATATTCAAAAAATTATGGCCGTTATATGATCACTTCAGAAGATTTTAAACAAATAAACCCGCCGGCAAACGATTGGCTGTTTACCGGGCGTGAAGGAATAAAGCAACTGACAGAAATGAAGGTCCCGGTTGATACAATGGGGGTTTTCCGGCACAACAGCATGACCCGGCTTCCCCTTAAGTTTCTAAACCCTAAAACAAGGGAATCAAAATTAAAAGTGCGTTACCTGCTAAAGCTTCGGAAGAACTGACGCGACAGCAAACTTTTTATTTTTGATTGGCAGAACTTGTTTTAAACAACGCTTGTTTCTACATGATATAATTAAACACATATTGGATGAAGAAACAATTACGCATTCATTACTTTCAGCATGAGCCTTATGAGGGACCGGGATGCATACAGGATTGGGCAGAAAAGGAAAATTATTTGCTGAGCTGTACGAGGCTTTATAATGCTGAAACTCCACCGGCCCTTGAAGAAGTGAATATGCTGATCATCATGGGAGGATCCATGGGGATTTATGATGAAGCCGAGTATCCCTGGCTGGTTAATGAAAAACAATATATCAAAGAAGCCATTGCGGCCGATAAGCCTGTAATGGGCATTTGCCTCGGAGCACAATTATTGGCCGGTGTGCTCGGTGCAAGGGTGAATCGGGCCAAATTCAAAGAAATAGGCTGGTTCCCGATCAGTAAAACGGAAGGCGGCAAAGCCTCCGCACTGCTTCAATCGATGCCTGACAGCCTAAACGTGTTTCACTGGCACGGCGATCAGTTCGACATCCCGCATGGCTGCCTCTCTTTAGCAGAAAGCGACGCCTGCCCCAACCAATTATTCCAGTTTGGGGACCGGGTCATCGGACTTCAGTTTCATTTTGAGGCAACCCCCGGATCAGTCAGCCGGATGCTTGAGGATGCAGGAGAAGAACTGGAAGGATCGGGTCCTTATGTCCAGACAAAATCGGCTGTCATGAGCGGCCTGCAATACGCAGATCAAAGTAACAGCGTCATGTCTTCCCTTTTGGATCAACTAAGTAAATTTGTTATATCCGTTTAATGTTTCGCAGCATGTGTCTCGAAGTGCATCAGCTTATCAGTATAGGCCAATAGAACCGCCGATATTAAGAACACCAGATGAATACCCATTTGAAGCAAAGCATCCTGCAACGGTACATTATGAATGTCGATAAAGGTCTTCAACAGATGAACTCCTGAAATGCTGACCAGTGAAATAATGAGTTTTATTTTCAAGGTACTGGCATTGATCTTCG
>Ga0074195_1003249_pt1 | contig 15770 bp, 18 predicted proteins | sample EPASupsiteHSE623_FD_64525 | JGI IMG/M metagenome (GOLD analysis project Ga0074195, IMG submission 64525) | Bioremediated contaminated groundwater from EPA Superfund site, New Mexico - Sample HSE6-23 | ecosystem: Environmental > Aquatic > Deep subsurface > Groundwater > Contaminated ...
GCTCGTGGCGGGGTGAAATCGGTCGTCAGGGGTTGCCCTGTGGTCACGCCGCTGTTCCCCGCGCTGTCGGTCCCCAGGATGCGCACCAGCGGCTGCCCTTCACCTTCTTGCCCATCGATCTGCCGGTCGTATCGATACGATCGACCCGTCAGGCTGACAAACCGGGCCAACTGACCTCCCACAATCACTGCGGGGTTCTCTTTCAACCCCTCCGACGCCTCAAACGACAGCTCCACCGTCGTCCCTGTCGTTGCCCATACCGGGGAAGCAGACAGATTCAGGAATCGTGGGGCTGTGAAGTCCGCCACCAGTGGCCATGCGGAGATGGTTCCGGTGTTCCCCGCCACGTCGGTTCCCCGTACCACGACTGCGGGAGACCCCTCTCCGATGGCCACGGTCATCGGGACAATGAACGTGTAGGCAAGCCCCGACGAGGACAGGAACGTTGCCGCCTGGCTTTCCACCATCACCGATGGAGGGCTGGCCAAAGTCTCAGACGCCGTGAAGGTCACCGTCACATTCGTCGTGAGACTGGCCAGCGCGGGTGTTGCCCTGATGTTCGTGAAGGTGGGAGGCGTGAAATCTGTCGTCAGACCATGGGTCGTGAACACGGTATGACCACCCGCGAGATTCTGGCCGACCACCACGATGGGTGGCGACGGTTCTCCCTCGTCCCCCTGAAGCACGCGCTGGAAGCGGAACGTCAAAGAATCGCGAAAGACCATGGATGAGCTTCTGCCGCCTATCGTGAGAGTGGGGTCGGGACCGAGGGCTTCGCTTGAAGTCACTGTGACAGTGACCGTTGTCCCGACCTTCGCCAATGTGGGAACAACGCCCACCACGGCCATGGACGGCCCTGGAACGGGCTGGACCTTGATCTTGGCAATCCACGCATCTCGGTAATACCTCAGGGTTCTCTGAACGGGATTCATTACTGGCAAGTCGGTGGAGCAGGTGAGTCCCACAGCGACCGCGTCCTGCAAAGAATCGATAGCGATCCCAAGCCCCTCGTCGGTGTCTGTTCCGCCGAGGTAGCTTGAGAAGACCAGTACCGATCCGGAAGGGTCCAACACGGCCATCAGCGCATCGCCCCCCCTTCGTTGGAGTCCGGTCCAGAGAAGGAGGGCCCCTGAAGCTGGTCGACACAGGGGAAGTCTTGTGAGTGCGTATAGCCTGTCAGATACAACGACCCAGACGGCGCAACTGCCAGCGAGGTGACATAATCGTGCCCACCCCCACCCAGAAAGGTGGAGTAGACAAGTCCGGAGCCCTGTGGATTCACTTTGGCCAGAAAACCGTCTACTTCTCCGTGATAGAGAGGCTGGTAGGCCGTTTTGGTGGGGAAGTCCTCTGATTCGGTGTATCCACCAACATAGGCATTGTTCGATGAATCTACTGCAATTGCAGAACCAACGTCGTACGAAGATCCCCCTAGATAGGTAGAATACGCTATGTTTCCGGAACAGGTGACTTTCACGACAAATGCATTCTCGGCCCCGCCTTTATGGGCCTGCAAAGGCCCCAATGTTGGAAAATCTGATGACGCGGTTTCGCCTGTGATGTACGCGTTTCCCTGGCCGTCGATGGCGACAGCTCTTGCCGCATCGAGATTGGTCCCACCCAAGTAGCTACAAAACATGAGTGCTGTGCCCGCCGGCGTAAGGCGTGCCACAAACCCGTCTATATCTCCACCTGAACTTTGTTGAAATGGGTTCACGATCGGCACAGATCCCCCTGTATAACCCACAATGTATGTACTTCCAGATGGATCAACAGCGATCCCTATACCGAAGGTGTATGTCGTTCCAAAGTACGTTGAGTATGCAAGCTGGGAACCGGAGGAACTGAGCTTGGCGATAAACGCGCTGGCGGATTCTGCCGGATGCGTTTGCTGAAGTGGGGTATTGAGCGGGAAGTCTTGCGAGCCGGTATATCCGGTTACGTATGCATTCCCGAGAAAGTCCACTGCAATGGCTGTTGCATAGTCAGAGCCGCTTCCTCCCAGATACGTCGAATACACCAGCGCGGAACCGTCCGCGGACAATTTGGAGACAAACGCCTCGTTTCCGTGTCCGTAGACGGGCTGAACACTGGCAGCTCCTCCATTTGATCCGCCCGAGACTGGAAAGTCGGCGGCCATGGTGTAGCCCGCTACGTAAGCGCAACCAGCCGCGTCGACAGCAACTGCTTGAGCCAAGGAGCAGCCACCCACCCCAAGATACGTCGAATACACAATCATCGGATCGAGCGTCAACGGAAGTCTGTGATCGTACTCCCCCACGTCGAACGATACGCTACGGTCGTCCTTCAGCCGAAATTCGCATCGAACCGTGCGTTGAGTACCCGAGACGACCTGATAGGAACGAGGCTTCTTGTGGACGATCTTGCCGAGCGCTCCCTCGACGAGGAGATTTCCCTCTGCATTGACGGAGATCTTCTTCTTCTGGCCCTGGAACTCGAGCGTGATGTTCCGTGGGTCGGCCCCCGGCTTGACGACGAAATCGTACTCCAGCTGACGTTGGTTCCCGTAATACACGAGATCGACCCCCGGGTAGACCTCGCGGTAGGCGACCTTCGCGTATGTGGGGACATTGGTGACCCACTTCTTGGGATCGTTGCCGACGAAGTAGTTCGATTTCCCGGGCAACGGATCGAGGCCTTCCACCCGTTGCGGCCGGCGCGCACCGACCAACCTGACGCGCACACTCTCAACGCGCCGGTTCTCTGGTTTTCCGATCGGCCTCCGAAATCGCGGCGACGGTTGGCTGTCTTGCTCGGAAGAGCTCAGAGTGAAGACAGCTTCTGCCTCGTCCGTCAAAAAAACAGCGTGTTGTGGCCCACGGTTGAGGAACTTCACCTTGGAGTGGCTCTGTCCACGATTGATCTCAAAACTCAGAGGCAGCCGGCCATAGCCCTGCACAAGAGCCGGCGCCGCGGAGCCGGCCCCCCTACCGCCACTGGACTGCGCGTCCGCCCTTGACACCAGAATGAGCGTCGACAGAGCCAGGCACAGACCCTGTCTCACGTTCATCCCCCCTGGGTTACGGGTTCCTGAGAACGTGCAGCCGCCCATTTCCCACCCAATCCTCCAGGTACACAGAAACCGCCCCACCCGCCGGATCGTACCCTTTCACCACGACCAGGATCTCGTGAACACCGTTGAGCAGCTGAACCCCCGCCTGCCTCGTGAGGTCTTTGCTCCCTTGCCCGACTCGCATGCGCTCGGTATTGACTCCTCTTCCCCTGTCGATTGCTTGGATCTCCAGCCGCCCTTTGACCACGCTCGTAGCCCTGATCTCCGGTGGCGTTGCATCCTCGGTTCCGGCCAGCACGAGAAGCCCTGGCCTTGGCAGGGCGAACGAAACGGCTTGGCTGTTCCGGCTCCAGTTCGAACGGGTCAATGCTACCCAGTCCTGCAGGCTTTCTTCCCAGAAGAACGGTCGGATCAGCCACCCATCGAGCCGTCCAGTCTTGTACACGCCGACGACGGGTCCTGAGAGGGCGCGCTCAGCTCGAATTTCGTACAAGCCGGACACCCCCCTCAGACCACGAGCCATCATCATCCGCCCGGCCTGCTGAGATAGGATAGGCGATCGGGTGATCGTGACTTTGGCATCGTCAGGTCGGAAGATGAGCTCGAGCTTTCCGTCCGAACTGGCTGCATGCTGCGACCCAACGACCACAACCGCGGTCTCTTGCGGGTTTGCGTTGGCCAGGCTCGGCGGCAGCGTCGTGGGGTTTGCTCTGTCCGCGCTCACGACCACACGGTAGCTGGTGTTCACGGCCACAGGCTGGCCTGAGCCGTCGGCTCCATCCCACGAGACCGTGTATTCCGGCCCGGTCGGATCCCCGCTCTGAGCGACCGAGGACAGAGTACGCACAATACGGTCTCCGTCCTCGATTTGCACCGTGACCTTGAGTTGCCCATTTTCGAGAGGAGGAACGGCGGCATACAGTCTGTATCGGATCTGGGCGTTTTCGCCGACTCTGATCTCGGAAGGCGCGACGCTCAGATCCCCGATGACCGGTTTGCCGGTCACACATTGAGCTGTCTCACTTCCCGCTACCATGCTTTTGTTTCCAGCCCTGTCTACCGATTGGACCACGAAACGATTCTCCCCCTCTTGGAGCGTCACCGTCGCCGACCAGGTGGTCTGGTCGTTGGTAGGGACAACCACCTCACCGTTGATCAAAACGGCTGTCCCAGCCTCCTTGGTTCCGGAAAGGACCTGGGTCCGCGTGGTGGTCACCTCAGGGGGGAGGCTCATGACCGGCTCCGAAGGTAGAACAGTATCCAAAGTCACCCGAACCGTGACCGGCAGACTCTCGGTACCAACGATGTCGCGGACTGTCACAACGATCGAATTCGCCCCTTCGACCAAAGTCTTCGTCGTATTCCAGGTGGTCGACGCGTCCAGCGGCACGCGCTCCGCTCCGTCGACCCAGATAGAGGTATTCGCCGGTCTGGTTCCGGACAGCAGCAGCAGGGGCACGTTCGTCAGCGGCGGCACAGCTGCCACGCTCGGCGGACCAGGACGCAGCCTCCGGATGGTCACCCAGTGACGCACCGTCTCGGTGTCATCGATGAGCACCTCCTTGGGGCGATGCCTCACCTGGCGAACGCGTATGAACTCAGCGTCAACGGTATAGGCCCATCGGCCATAGGGCACGATATCGCCCCCATTGGTGCCAGACAGACGTCCATCCCAGGTGAGTAACATGTCGGGCACGACGAGAAAGCTCTTGTGCCCCCTTCCACGACCGCGGCGAAGATCGGTTCGGTGAAGAGGTGGGACAATCTCAACCGTCTTCTCCACCGTTGCCACGATCTTGGAGGACACAGATCGGATGGCCCAGATGACCCGTACGTACAAGGAGAATTTGCCATGGGCATCCGGATGACGACTGTCGTGTCTCGAGGCCTCCGGCTCTTCGACCGCGACCTTGACCGTAAGTTTCAAGGGGCCAATCTGAGGATCCCATGGTTCCGGGTCATGGGTGGGGGGGGATCTGAAACGGATCTTGTCTGGGTCGACCGGGTGAACAGGGCACGTCGAAACTGGATAAAGGGAACCGAGCGCGAGAAGCAGGACAACGAAGCATGCGTTCGATCTCAACAAGCTTCCCCCTTTCGCCGGCTAGCCCGCGAGCACTATCCAGAAGAGACCACATGCGACAAAATGAACACATAGAGCCACACTGTCCAACTTTCAACAGAGAAGACCCGGCCGCATCAAACGACATATTTCGAGAGTAGCTCGAAACATTTTTTCCCGCAAGACAAACAGAAAGAATTTTGCAGTCAAACCCTGAGCATCTCCAAAAACCCGCAACAGATCGATATTTCGCCGGCCCATAAAAGAAGAGCGCCAGCATTTCTTACATTAAAAATTCATTAAAATACAGAGCAACCAGACCCTGACAATGAACGCCTCGCTCCTTCGTTCGCCACTTTCTTCGAACAAAGACCATGCCGCCTGTCTCGATCCGAGAGCCCGCGTCCCAGAGAACTTTTCCTTCACGGGGAGAGCCATCAATTCCACATAAGGATGGCCCGGCTGGTGAGCTCCGGAAGACGGCTTCCCTTGGGACCGCGGCGGGGCTGGTCGACCGGCCTGTCTGTCCCGACTGGTCGAACAGCTTCTTCCATGCGTAGTCGACCACGGGGGGATGCCTCGCATCCACAGGACGAGACAGGACGCTCTCAACGTCCACCGACATCGTCGACAAGCGCCGGCGAGCCCCTCGCCCGCGTCGCGTTCACGACGAGATGGACGGCCACCAACCTGTCGCCCTGGTCTGCTGCCCCCCTTCGCGCCCGGCGCCCGACTGCGAGCACCGGCCGAGCCCGGCTTCGTCCTGAAGTGTGGGTAAAGTCCAGGGCTTGGCCAGGAAGGATCCTTGCCCGGTAAGGCACCAACCCCCGCCGCCCTGCTGATAGTGGCGACGCGGTTGTGAGCAAGACCACGAGGGCGATCCCGCCCCTCGCTTCCATTTGCCTGGTACGCGTCAGGTACCGCCCGCGACCGGCACGTCCCGCTCGATCAGCACACGGACACCGCCATCCACATTCCGATGCTGGCCTGGAATCGACGATGAGAACGATTGACGTGTATACGCGTTGCGGTCTTACCGGATCGCGGGTATACTCGGTCCATGATTCGGTCCTTCGCCAATCGCGATGCCGAGAGACTGTTTCACGGTCGGTTTGTCAGGAATCTGCCTCGCGACATCCAGAGGTCTGGACAGCGCAAGCTCCGTCAGATTCACCAGGCGGAGGTGTTGACCGACTTGGCCGCACCGCCTGGCAACCGACTGGAAGCGTTGAGAGGCGATCGAGCCGGCCAGCACAGCATCCGAATCAACGATCAATGGCGGATCTGCTTTGTCTGGAGAGACGGCGGTGCAGAGCAGGTCGAGATCGCGGACTATCACTGAGGTACCAGGATGCCAAAGCGAGACCTTCCTCCAATCCATCCGGGAGAGCAGCTTCGAGAGGAGTTCTTGAAGCCTCTCGGGCTGTCGGCTTACCGGCTGGCAAAGGACATCGACGTACCGGTAAGCCGCATACAGGCGATCATCGACGAGCGGCGTGGGATCACGGGCGATACAGCGCTGCGCCTCGGGCGCTACTTCGGTACGACCCCGGAGTTCTGGCTGAACATGCAGCGGGACTTCGAACTGGAGAAGGCGGAAATCGAGGCCGGCGAGGAGATCGCGGCCAAGGTGCATGCCCGCGTGGCCTGATCGGCGCCTTGTCCGTCTGGTTTCGATCCCTTGCCACTCGTTCCCGCTGGCTACGATTCCGGCCGACCGCACCGGCGAGCCCCTGAGGGACGCGGCAGGCAGGCCAAGAACACCGGCGGACTCTGGCCGCCGGCATAGCCGATCCTCCCCAGGAGGTGGGCCTCTACGAGACGGTTCGGCTTCTCGTTCCACAGCTCCGCGATGAACTGTGTGACCACGAGAGAGGACCCTTCCTTGGCCGTCTCGAGGGAGGCGAGGACCAAAACACGCGCTACACGCGACGAACGGGGCGACCCTCGATGTATCCTCGGTAGCCTTCCGGGCGGAGCTGGAACCGCGGTCCGTCGTCGTCGGCCCAGGTAAAGCCGAAGGTCTCCGGCCTGTACGACTTCATCACGTCCCAGAGCGACGAGATCGCCCGCTCGAAATCCTTGTCCTCGAATGGAGGCCCCTGGAAGACCCTCATCTTACACGCTGGCAGCTCCATGACCTCGAAGCCATCGGGCACCTCGCCCTCGTAGTCTGCCGCGACCTCCACGCCCTGCACGTACAGGGACGTCCCGGGCATCCGAAGGCTGTCCGGAAGCCACATGCCCATCGGCTCCTGCAGGGCGTCCGGGATGGCGGCGAGTCGGTCCCAGACGTCACACCCCACTTCCTCGCAATACTCGAAGTAGTGGGTCGCGTTCCTGCCGCGCTTGACGATCGCCCTGCGGGCGGGGCGTTCCAGAACCTGCACGAAGACGGTCTCGGGCTTCCTACTCTCGGCCACGGTGAGTGCTCCTCTCTGCCTCCGCGCGTACCAGTCCCGGAGCTGAGGAGGCATGAACAGCTCGACGGGCGATCCGGTCCTTCGGAAGCGGGCGGGCGGCATGCCGAACTGCCGGGCGAAGGCTCTGGTGAACCCCTCGTGCGAGTCGAAGACGAAGTCGAAGGCCACGTCGACGACCTTCCTCGACGAGTTCCGGAGCGTTTCGGCCGCGGCGGAGAGGCGGCGCAGCCGGACGTACTCGAAAGGCGACTTGCCTGTGACCTCCCTGAACAAGCGTGCCGCGTGCCAATGCGAATAGCGCGCGGCCTGTGCCAGGGCGGCCATGGTGATCGTGTCACCGAGGTGCGCCTCGATGTACTCCTGCATCCGCTCGGCGGCCTTGATCTTGTCCCAACGCGTCAGCATCGTTCCTCCACTTCACGCAAGACAGAGTACAGCCGGACCTCCTCCCGTTCTTGACCGTGCGTGCGAATTCGCCACCCGGCGTGGCTGAGCTGCGCGCGTGGATCCACCCCTGGCGAACGACGGTTCGACGCATGAGAGACGAGCGAGGCAGGCTCATGTTCGATCCGTTGGTGCCCTCGCCCGCGCGGCGAATGCTCTGGAGCGTGATCATCCTGAAGTGCTTGGGCGCCTCTCTCAGCGGCAGGTAGGCCTCCGCGACCCGGGCGAGGACGCGCATGAGGGGAGGCGGACCACGATCGGCGATCGGGAGATCGCATCCTCGATGTCCGATCGGCGCCGGGCAGGGTAGCATGGTTTCCCCTGTCGTGGGAGCGAACAGAAACGGGACTTCCTGGCCGAGTACCGCAACAGGCACGATGGGCGGCCGCGACGTGACCCTCATCACAAGCCGGATCGCGTAGATGAACGGGATCAGCAGAAATCCGGCAAGGACGAAGGGGCAGGGACATCCGAGGCAGGTAATGCCCGCCTGTTGACAGCATTCTTGCGTCGCGCTACGTTTCAGTTTCGTTACCGTCCACACCGACGACACGCTCAACTACTTCGGCATCTGTCTTCGGAAGCCTATTCGCCATACCCTCGGAGCGGATGACTTCATCTCCCTTATCGACGTCTCCAAATTCTTCAGACCCGTCATAGTCACACTACTTCGTCCCAACGGTTCCTATGACATGAGCCATACTCGGATCAGCATGCTCGTCTTGTCGGCACAGGTGCTGACACAAGAAGACGTTACTCGCCTCTGCGAGCAGGCTCGCCGGCTCCACGCGCCAATCCTGTTACCACCCGTTCGCTGGCTGACTGAGGCTGTCGCAATCTCACAGCGCGCTTGCCTCATCCACTTGGAGGGGTCAGAGCCGGCGAAGACCGCTTGAACCCAACCCTGCTCCCGCCAGCACCGAGGTCAATACCGACTGCGCAGGATGCTATTGAGTAGCGATGGCCATCACCAGCACCGAGGCGACCGAGACTTGGCCGGCGAACAGTCCCGCCACCATCGTTCCCTGGCGGAGGTGGCTCGGGTTACTTTGCACGGGGAAACCAGTCACCAGCTTGTGTAGGTCTTTCCATTGCGCGTGAATGAAGAGACGATGTCGGTGTGTCTGACCGAGATGGAGGGATACCGAGTTCAGAGACGGGATGAAGCTCTCCCGGATCGCAGACTCCGTTGCCGTCGTCGAACCATACGGAGCCCTGGGACCGGAACTCCCCTGTACGCCCTCGAACGTGGATCCTCATCGCTTCGACGACTTGGAGGCGTCAACGTAGGCCCGCAGCTGCCACAATCCTTTCTCAGTGCTCGATCCTCTCTGCACCAACCCTACTCCTGGAGCAAACCACCAGTCGACGGTCTCGCTCCGGGATTCGCCCCGCACCCGTGTCGAGAACCGGAAGTGGGCCACCCGGTCATAGTGTCCAGCCGGGACATCCAAGGACGCGAGATCGACGAAGATCCACGAGAAGTCCAGAGTCTTGGCTGCGTACCCCTTGCGCACGAGTGCGCACGTGCCGTCACCCCGCATGCCGACCCGGACCGCTGGAGGTATTTCCGGAGGCCTAGGTTCGAACGAGCCTCTGCGGTCCCCCATGATCAACAGACAGCCATCTATTAGGCCCGGACCCCACACGACATGGTCCGATGGTGTCCCGAACTTCGCTGATGACGGAGGGGTGCCGTCCTCGTTCTTTGCATCAAACCATCTCCACTCGACCCTGTGCCCGTCGGCATTATTTTCGAACACCCACACGCCCGGCGTGCCTGGTTCGAGGTATTGAGCGCACGGCCTGTCCGGCCATGGGTACTTGTTCAAGGAGATCGGATCGACCGTCTCCGGCACCAGGAAGGTTGTGAGCCCCCATGTGTCCCGGACCTCCACCTCCGGCAACGGGACGGTTGTGAATCCCCATGTGGTCCGGACCATGGAGGAATGGGCAGAACCCCTCTTGATGGAGTCTCTCACCGTCATTGCCGACGGCCGACAGCCGACACTCATTGCTGTGAGGTCCGTAAAGGAGTGCGGGTCAGAAGGATAGTCTGTCCCATCTGAACGGAGCCGGCACACCCAGACCGATTGATCTCCCGACTTCGTCCCGGGCATCGGTGACGTCATGCCTATTGCGTGGCCACCGTCGCTTGTCGTTTGAACCTCGGCAGGATAGCCCCTTTTGAGCGTTCTGAACCAAACGACGGATCCGTCGCCGCGGACCCTCATGAGCCAGGGGGGGACGTCGGTACTATGACGCCAAAGGGGGTCATCGGTCAGGACCCCCGCCACGACGGCTCCTTCATCGTTCGTCGACCAGATTGCAGTCGCGCTGACGCCAGGGGATGCACAGTACCTCTTATGCCAGAGAATCGCTCCGTCTTGGCGAAGCTTCACAATCCAGGCAGCCCTTTTGCCGCAGTTCGTAGACGCGCTCTCCTCGCCCCTGTTCGGAATCGCGCCGCTGTCGCTCCACGAGGCGCCGGCCACGAGGTAGCCGCCGTCGCGTGTGGCCAGGACCGAATCGGCGGAGGATTCGCCACCTGCTGGCGCCACGCAGGTCTTCTGCCACACCGCAGATCCATCCCTGTCCAGCTTCATCACCCACGCGTCGGAGTGAGCGTGAGCGTCGGAGTGAGCGTGAGCGTAAATCGTCCCCGCGGCGACATAGCCACCGTCACTCGCTGTTTCGATTTGGTTTATGTCGGCCGCGAAGTAGTACATGCGCCAAACGAGCGTGCCATCCGACTTGAGCTTCAGGATCCAGGAGGAAGTGGGCTGGGTACTCTGACAGTTGTCCCCGACGACAATGTAGCCGTGGTCAGGCGTCGTTCGGATGGCCGTGACAGAGGATTTCCCCCCGTGAAAGTCGTACGTCTTCTGCCAGGAAACGGTGCCGTCCCGAGTCAACTTCAGGATCCATGGGCTCCAGCCCTCGAACGACATGCTGTACCCGGCGAGGACATATCCCCCATCACTCGTTGTCTCGACCACAGAGGCCTCGTCACACCGATAGCCACCGTAGGTCTTCTCCCAATCGACCGTTCCAGCTCCGTTGAGCTTGAGAACCCAGGCGTCCGAGTTCAGACAGCCGGCGACAATGCACCCACCGTCGTCGGTCATACGAATGACATGCACGTAGAGATCTTTGTATTTCGCGGAGTCCCGACCACTTCGCCACAGAAGGGGTCTCAGCGCCGACCGCGGGAATTGCTTCGGCGTCCTGGCGCTGATCTGTCCCGATCCGGACCTTGGTGATGCCTTGAGTTCATCGATCACCAACCGATGGCTCGCGGGATCTCCTTGGATCGGCAGTGGATGTGGGAGGAAGAAGCAGAAGAGCAGTACGGATACCAAATACCTGTGTCTACAGGGCTGACATCCCATCGGAGGCCTCCAAATTCATCCCCTCCCTCCCGTTCGGACGTCGGTGGGCGTGCTCGTGATCGGTGCAAGTATACGATCAGGACGGTGAAAGGAAAAGACCTGTGAACGGAAAAGACCCGCGAACGGGAACTCACCTACTATGACGGTTTTACCATCCGAGACCCTTTCGACAACTCGAGTCGCAAAGACCCATTCATCGCGGGACACCACGGCTGTCTGACAGCTCGCCGAAGCTCACAACCCCTTTGTCACTCGCGTTGCCCGCCCGGGTTCGAAGACACGAACATCCAGGTGCCCTGGCTTGGCAACCGACGACGGAGGATCGCATCGGGGTGACCGTTCGCGCCGCATCTGGCAGCAAAATGTCAGCGCCCGAGGGGTGCATGGGCTTTCAGTCAGGCTAGTCCACGACGCTGTTGCGGCGTTTCTTGGACTTCGCCGTCAGCTTGGGGACCACGGGCGAGAGAGAGTCTCTTGACGGCCTTGTCGACTTCCGGACGGGCGCTGACCGAGACCCCTATTTTTCTGAAAAAATCCTGGGTTTTGGAATAGATGAGTCCCGCGCGTTCTCTGCTTGCGATGTTGCGGAACGGCACTATCGCGAGGTCATGATCGATTTCAATAAGAGTTTCCGGCGGGGGCAGTACGCGCGACTCCGTTCCCAGGTTGTGCCGGAAGTGGAAGAGCCGCCGGTCCGATGGGTGAGTGGCTCCGAATCGGACAACCCGACTCGGCGAGACCACCGTCTGGCGTGGACCGAGTTGTTGGCGCGGGTGTTCCAGTCGGACCCGCTCGTGTGTCCGAATTGCGGTGGGCCGATGAGAATCGTCGCCTGTATCAACGAGGTCCGGGTCATCGTGAAGATCTTGGACCACCTCGAGGCACGAGCCGGACCCGGTCCCCCGTCCCAGCGGAGCCATCCTCCGATTCACGAGCTCACGCGAGAACCGTGCTTCGATGACCTCCAGTACGAGCACCTCGAGTGACCAGCGATCACCGGTAGAACCTGCCGGCGAGGGGTTCTTCTTTTGTCCTCAAGACCAGACCAACCAACCATTCACCCAGCCCAGGGCCGTCCGGGACCGAACGCGTACGAAATGAGCGGTCAGAATATCCGGAACCCGCAGACGCCATAAACTGTCTCATCAGGACTGGGTCGAAGCGTCGCGTGAGGGTGGCATTCTTCGGCGAAGACGTCATGGACAAAAAATTGTCCACTGTCTGTGCTACGAACACCGGTACTCGGTGGATCGAGGTACGCTGCATGTCGATCGGAGCTGGCGGTTTGGGTAACAGTGAGAACATCCTTCGCCCTGCAATCATGCCCTCCAAGAAGGGCTCTGGGAGGGCGACATGACGCGAGGTCGGGGTCTCGGGCCTTACCGTGACCGGTCAGTCCGTATTCTCTGCATCCTCGGCCTGCTGGGGTATCGGTTCTGCGCTGGCTGGCACTACTGCATGGACGGCCATCTGGTACACTATGAAGGGCCGTTCTTCTCCCCGTGGTTCGACGTCGCCTGGCTGGCCTGCCTCGTAACGGCGGGGGTGCTCTCGCTGCGCTCGATGCTGCCATTTCGGGGGCTCATCACGCTCTTCACCTTCCTGCTGGCCTGCACGGCGTCGCGGACGAATCCGCAAACCGACGGGTTTGCCCAATGCGGCTCGTTCTTCTGGCTGGTGATCGCCTTCCTGGTCCTGTGGAGCCTCCGGCGACCCGCACTGGCAGGAGCCACGACAGGAATGGAGGAGTCCAAGGGGGCCTCGTCGGAACGAAGCGAAACGCAACCGACCCCAGAGTGACCAGGAAGCACGATCTCACTCGCATCCGGGAGTTCGACTCTCGCCGGAGGCGTTTCCCCATCCACGCGGCCAACCCGAGAAGAACCGACCCGAAGGTCAGGAACAGTCCACCGATCCCGTGGCCAGAAGTCGAAGACACTCGATGCCACAGAAAGGTTGCGGCCTAGTATGCCTTACATCACCGCACAACACGTCCGGTCCCACCAAACCGGTGGCGAAGCTGTACACGCATTTCTCCATGATTCAAGCCACCTCAATTGGAGCAACCCACCAGAGGAGATCCTCCGCACCATCGATCACGATGCAGGGAACCTCCTGGACCAGGACGTGTCTCCGCTACGACAGGGCGGAAACGAAGTCCTATCCTATCTCGACGTTTTGGCCCCGGAAGGCACGCAAAGGAGCCAAATGATCGCGGTCATCGACGAAATTACCGCATCGAACCCCAAACAGGACCCATCGTACTCATGGTCCAGAGCCTCATCGTCAGGCTCAGCGTAAGGCCGGACCGACTCCAACACTGGGCAAATGAAATCTCGGATCTCTCCTGCAAAATCGAAGATCTGCTCCGCAAAGCCATGCGACTTCAACCAGGACGACCCCCATCAAAGAATCCCTGAGTGCCGAGCCGTGTCTTTCGAGACTGGACAGCATCGCGAGAAACGCCGATGATCTCCATGCTGTTTCAGAGGACTACCCTGTACCTACGGAAGGCCCGGTTCCGGTGAAAGAACCCGGGCCTTTGTTTTTTCCTCCGCGCCATACAGGGAAGTAGGATACATCGGCCCATCTGTCAGATCGGTCCCGGCGCTCAGCCTACACACGCACCCCAGCGACCCAACCGGGAAGTGGAAGTGAAGCAGGGTGAACTCGTCACCGGATTTCTGCGGATTTTGACCACCGTTGACACCTCTGCTTCGCTCGGTGAAGCTCTTCCGATCGAAGGTCATCTGTTGGCCCTTCCTGTGACCGGTCGGCTCGCAGTTTCCGCCATCGGGATTTCTCGTGGGTCATCGTTGCCGATTCCGACCGCGAGCGCGTCCTGAGACGTGGGCTCGGCCCGCCGCCCGAGCTTCAAGTTGGCCCCACTGATCCTGCTTTGCCCGCAACCCAGCCGATGCGGTGAGGTCGTGCCAGCCAGCGCCGTCTCTGCCGGCCGGGGATCAGGCCGCGACAAGGTTGATCTTGTACCGGAGACCGGCACGTTCGAGCTCATCCTGAAGCGCCAACTGGACGAACTGCTGGCAGGAATAGCCCAAGATCTCGGCCCACCGCGCAGCCCGGGTCGGACTGACCGCCTTCCGGCCGGTCTCGACGTCCGAAAGATGGGACTTGGAGATCCCCAGCTTTGCCGCGAAGGCTGCCTGCGACATCTCGTCGCCTTCGCGAATCGCCTGCAGAAAGTTGCCCAGGGTGAGCGGACCACCCGACAGTTCCTCGAGCAGTCCCATGGCACGACTCTTGTCCGTCCGTCTGCCCTGTCTAGTAGGCATGCTTGCCCACCTCCTCGACCGACACGAACTCGATGGTCTGCCTGTCTCCATCGCTGCACCTGATGATGTAGAGGCCCTGTAGCTCCGACTCAGACGGATTGAACGCTGCCCCATCCTCCGGCCGAGGAGCGGCTCGTCGTGATATCCAGGGATCTTGCGAGCTTCTTCAAGACCGTGTTGCTCGATCATCGCGGTCCAACCCATCAATTTGCGCACCACGTGACGGGGGACAGCTCGAAGATCCCGTTGGGCCCGCTCTGTGATGACGACAACGCCGATCATGACCCAATAGTACACCTTTCTGGTGTACTTTTCAAGAACGGCCACTATCGACAGCGGGCGCCAAACGTGTCCGTGCCTCGGACCGTCGTTGCATGCCTGCGGTTCATCCAACTGGCCCTGCTGCTGATACGGCCTTGCCCGCAGTCCATCCGCTCGCCCTTGGTGTGGTGGAGGTCCGGCCGGTCGGTGTCCGGCTCCTGCGCTCCGCCCCTGAGGTTTCTCCCTGCCTCATTGCGCCACCGTCGACAGCACCCGTCCGGTTGGCCTGCGTCCGGGGCCACCTTTGCTGGCCAGGATCTGATCGTGCTCGCCCATCGTGTCGGCTTCGACAGAAGCAAGTGCTCTCGGCCGTCCCACCCTCAGCCATGTTCATCCGGCCTCTCCCTGCGAGGCCGGATCGATCGAGGGCGCTCACAACTTCAATGTCTTGGTGTGCCGAAGGCACTCCACCCAGTAATCTGAGCACGCCACGCCCTGCTCTCTCCGAATCAAGAAGCGGCGCCCACCTGAAGTGCTCGATCTGGAGGAACGTTCGGGATGCAAGAGACCCTCCGCCCGGTGTAGACGTCCGGGGTCTTCCTGCTCGTGCTCGTTGCGTGTTGACCAGCATTCGTGTGCCCGCTGACGTCACGAGCTGCGATTGTGCCCGTTACGCTAACGGCGAGCTGAGCTGGGGTCGATGCAATGGCTCCGGAGCGACCGGAGGGCGCGCAGGAGTCGTTGCGGCGGCCTCGGCTGGGAAGATAGTCCATTCAAACCGGGAATTTCCGGATTCGTGACGCGAGGTCGGACGCCTTCGGCCTGGTCGTCGCCGGGGGGAGGCGCCGATCTGCCCGTCGG
>Ga0074195_1003250_pt1 | contig 15769 bp, 16 predicted proteins | sample EPASupsiteHSE623_FD_64525 | JGI IMG/M metagenome (GOLD analysis project Ga0074195, IMG submission 64525) | Bioremediated contaminated groundwater from EPA Superfund site, New Mexico - Sample HSE6-23 | ecosystem: Environmental > Aquatic > Deep subsurface > Groundwater > Contaminated ...
ACGGGGTTTCTCTATTCCAGTTCCATAGACAATTTTGCCGCAGTGGGTCAGTACTATTACAATGGTGAAGGCTATGCCGATTCCGACAGAACCGCCCTTATCGCGGACGCGAAGCTCGCGATCGCCTCGGCGACCATGTCCGCTTCAAGTCAGTTGCCGGTGCTAACAAGTTCCTTGGCAAGCCTCATTTACGGCTCAGGCCAACACTACGCGGCGCTGAGCCTTTCGAAGAGCAAGTTATTTACCGACAAGCTCTCCGTTTCGGCTATCGCCGTGGCCAATCTCTCCGATGGTTCCGGGCTTGTAAAGCCATCGATTTCCTGGGCCGTGGTCGATAATTTTTCCATAACACTCAGCCCCACCTTCATATTCGGGCCGGCGGACGGCGAATACGCCTTTCTCGCGGGCGGGGATACCGTCATGCTTTCTTTGGGCGGCGTTGTGAGCGGCTCTTTTTAGGGGCTGACGGTTTCAGGTTGCCCTTTGCCGAAAGAAATGGTTTAATCGAGGATAACAAGCGGGCATGATCCCGCGATGATCCAAGGAAAGGAACAGACTATGAAGATCCACCCGATCACCGACAAGATTTTCGCCCTCCATGCGGACATCAAATCCGACGATCTGTTTGAAGGCATTTGGCCCATCCCCTATGGGGTTTCGCTCAATTCGTACCTCGTTAAATCGGAAAAAATCGCTCTCATCGACCTTGTCCGCGACTGGGTCGGCGCGCCTGGCGAACTCGCCGGCCAGCTCGCGTCGATCGGCATAGGCCTCGATGACATCGACTACCTCATCCTGAATCACCTCGAGCCCGACCACACGGGTTGGCTGGCCGAATTCAGGGCTATCAATCCGAAAGCCGAGATCATCGCGACCCAGAAAGGCATCGATCTTGTCAGGAGCTTCTACAAGATGGAGGATGGCTTGCGCGCCGTAAAGACTGGCGACAGGCTCGATCTCGGGGAAGGCCTCTCCCTCGATTTCTTCGAAACGCCCAATGTGCATTGGCCGGAAACCATGGTAACCTGGGCGGCTGATGGTGGCGTTCTCTTTTCCTGTGATGCCTTCGGTTCCTTCGGCGCTCTCGGCGACCGCATTTTCGACGATGAGTTCAATGGCGAGGAGCATGTTTTCTTTGAATCCGAAACGCTCCGCTACTACGCGAACATCATCTCGAGCTTCGGGCTTTTCGTTAAGCGCGCCATCGAAAAGGTTCTCTCGCTCGATATAAAAGTCGTCGCCCCAAGCCATGGCATCGTATGGCGGGATAACCCCATGGAGATCATCAATCGCTATGGGCGTTACGCGGACTACCTCGAAGGACCGAGGGAAAAGGAAATCGCCATCGTCTGGGGTTCAATGTATGGCAACACCGAAAAAGGTCTGGCCGCGGTGATTGAGGGAATCGACGAAGAAGGGGTGCCCTACACTATCCATCGCGTGCCGAATGAGGACGTGTCCTGGGTGCTCGCCGACGCCTACAAGAGCGAGGCGATCCTCATCGCGATGCCCACCTACGAATACAAGATGTTTCCCCCTATGGCTTACGTGCTCGATATTTTCGAGCGCAAACACGTCTGGTATCGAAAAGCATTGCGCATCGGCAGCTTTGGCTGGGTGGGCGGGGCCAAGAAGGAATACGACAACAAGATCGCGCCGCTCAAGTGGGAATGTCTGGAGCCGGTGGAATGGGCGGGCGCTCCCGATGAAGCCGTTTTAGAGCTGCTTTACGAGCGGGGCAGGGAATTGGCGAAAGCGGTCAAGAATTCCTGATCGCGAGTCTGTTGAATCGATTTAAAAAGGCGCCTTTCGGCGCCTTTTTAATTTTCCGGCGCATTCCCGGCTTTGCGAAAACCATGGCTCAAAAGCCCGCGCTTCCTTATTCCGCTTTTTTGCTGATCTTGTTCGCTATCTTGATCATCAGGAAGAAAATCCCCAGGGTGGCGAATACCCCGATAAGCCCGCCCGCCGTTATGCCAAGGGCTTGAATGGTCGTGCCAAAGGGGTGAACGAGGGAGCCATCGGCGGCGCGCTCGCCCATGGATTTGAAATATTCGATTATGCCTTCCATTGCATTCTCCTTAGAATCCGACAGCTATAAAAATGAGGGGTACGAGCGCCAGAACCATGCCGCCCGCGATCACCGAGCCAAGCTGGCCGGAAACATTCGAGCCTATGGCGTGCATAAGGATGATATTGCCTCTTTCCTCCTCGTTCGCCATTTTTTGGACGATTCGGCCCGACATCGGGAAAGCGGAGATCCCGCAAGCCCCTATCATCGGGTTGATTTTCTTGTCCTTGGGCAGAAAGAGATTGATGAGCTTGGCGAACAGAACGCCGCCCGCGGTGTCGAAGACGAAAGCCACAAGCCCCATCCCCATGATGAGCAGCGTCTTCCAAGTGAGGAAATTCTCGGCGCTCATCGAGGCGCCGATCGTGATGCCCAGGAGGAGGGTCACCAGGTAGGCCAACTCATTCTGCGCGGTCTGGGAAAGACGCTCCAGAACGCCCGATTCCCTTATCAGGTTTCCGAACATCAAGGAGCCGATCAATGGCACTGAGATGGGCGCGACAAAGCCCGATATCATCGTGACGAGGATTGGGAAGAGTATCTTGAGCCACTTGGGCGAGTTGGATTCGTGGTAGGCCATGTGGATGCGCCGCTCGCTGCTCGTGGTCAGCGCTTTGATGACGGGCGGCTGGATTAGGGGGACAAGGGACATATAGGAGTAAGCGGCGACCGAGATTGGGGCGAGAAGATTCGGAGCGAAGAGGTTGGCCACGAAAATGGAGGTGGGTCCGTCCGCCGCGCCGATGATTCCGATGCTTGCCGCCTCCTTGAGGTCGAAGCCGACAAGGGTAGCGATTATCATCGTCGCAAAAATGCCGAATTGGGCTGCCGCGCCGAAAAAAATCATCATGGGATTCTTGAAGAGAGGTCCGAAGTCAATCATCGCCCCAACCGCGATGAAGATAAGAAGCGGGAAAATCTCGGTGGCTATGCCAAAATCGTAGAGAATCTTAAGAAAACCTGTAGAACCAGCATGCTCCCATACAACGGAGAGAGGCATGTTGACGAGGATGGCGCCAAATCCGATTGGAAGGAGAAGCATCGGCTCGTATTCCTTTTTTACGGCGAGCCAGATGAGAATCCCCCCGATACCATACATGAGAAGCATTTTCCATGTTATTGAGGTGAAACCGATGAAAACATCCTGCATCTGAAGTTATTCCTTTCCGAATCGCGGGCAATAAAGCCCTGGCGTTGGGGATAATGATGAATGAAAAAAATTTTATCCTATAAGCGTGTTATTGGCAATCCCAATTATGGCGCTAGAACAGAAGCCAAGGATATGATTATACTTTTTATATCATGAAGAACTCTATCAAGGTCGCCGTTGGCTTGTCGGGAGGCGTTGACTCGGCCCTCGCGGCCGCAATGCTGAAAGACGAAGGATATACGGTCATAGGACTCACCATGAAAATATGGAGGGGTGCCTACAAGATACAAGAAGGACTCAAACACGCATGCTTCGGCCCCGGCGAGGAAGAGGATATCGAAGCCTGCGAACGACTCTCTTCCCAATTGGGCATAGACTACAAAGTGATTGATCTTTCCGACGAATATGAGCGCCACGTCATCGATTACTTCAGGAAAGAATATTCGGAGGGGCGGACCCCCAATCCCTGCATCGTCTGCAATAGGGAACTTAAATTCGGCTTTTTAGTCGACAAGGCGCACGAAGCCGGGCTCAAGTTCGATTATTTCGCCACCGGGCATTACGCCAGGAAGGAATCGCGGAATGGGGTCACGTTTCTGAGAACGGCCGTCGATTCCGCCAAAGATCAAACCTATTTCCTCTATGGGCTCGAATCCGCCCGGCTTGAAAAAATCCTTTTCCCACTTGGGATGATGACGAAGGAGGAAGTACGGGCCATGGCGAGATCCCATGGACTCGAAGTCGCCGAAAAACCGGAAAGCCAGGATTTTATCGCGGGTGGAGACTATGCCCCGCTTTTCGAGGCTATGTCACCCGAGCCCGGGGATATCGTCGACGCCTCGGGGAAGGTGTTAGGTAGCCACCGCGGCTTGCCTTTCTACACGATAGGGCAGCGGCGAGGGATTGGCATAAGCCTCGGGCCTACTCCCCTCTATGTAATCGGATTGGACGCTAAGAATAATCGCGTGATCGTCGGCCCAAATTCCGGCCTTTTTTCCTCCGGACTGAGCTGCCTCAATTTCCGTTTCCAGGATTCCCGCATGGCGGGAGGGAATGTCCGGGGTCTCGCCAAAATCAGGCAGAATCATAAACCAGTAGCTTGCGCTGTCTCGATATCGGGAAACGGCGTTATCGTCGAATTCGATATCGCCCAGCGGGCAGTGGCTCCAGGGCAGTCCTTTGTGCTGTATTCCGATGATGGCTTGGTGCTCGGCGGTGGCATCATCGATACGGCCCTAGCGGCGGAATAAGGCGGATTGCCAGTCCTTAAGCTTTGTTTAGTCCGATTTCTCGCCTTCCTTGCTTGTTGACTCGAGGGCGAGGCAATGAGTACTATTCCAACTGTGACATGGGGGTGCACCGGTTTCGACTCGTGCGGTCCGTGTCGCGCGTTGCAGGTGGAGACGCCGACCTCCTAACATTCGGCAAAACTTTTACTTGCCAACAACAACGGCAACCTCGCTCTCGCCGCGTAAGTAGCGTAGAACGACGGACGCCCCGAAGCGCCGCCCTGAGCGTCGGGAACGTCTGGAACTAACCAGGGCTTACCTTCCGCGCAGCCCGGGGCGCGGGAGTGAAAACAAACCGGGATAGGAACCGGGGAAGCGCGCCGTTCCGCGTCCCCTCTTTCGACAACCCAAAAGGACGGACAAACCTGTAGATGCGCGCGGCGCGCGTTCGAGGACGGGGGTTCAATTCCCCCCACCTCCACTTTCCTTCCACCCCTTCCCCCTTACCAAGGAGATCACATGCTAGGTTCGCTATGCGTATTCTGCGGTTCATCCGAAGGAGCGTCGCCCCTCTATGGCCGCGTCGCCGCCGAGTTGGGAAGCTCGATTGCCCGAAAAGGCATTACCCTTGTCTATGGCGGCGGAAATGTTGGAACCATGGGGATACTCGCCGAAGCCGCGATGAAGGAAAAGGGAAAGGTGATCGGCATTATTCCTGTTCGGCTCTATGAAATGGTCGAGCACATGGAATTGTCCGAGCTCCTCGTCGTGAAGGACATGCATGAGCGAAAAGCCTTGATGCAAGAGAAGGCCGATGCCTTCATCGCCCTCCCAGGAGGTATAGGCACGATGGAAGAGCTCTTCGAGGTTTGGGCCTGGCGCTATATAGGATACCATTCGAAGCCGGTGGGGCTTTTGAACGCCGGTGGATTTTACGATGATCTTTTGAAATTCCTCTCTAAAATGACTTCGGATGGCTTCCTGAAAATGTCCATGCTCGAAGACCTGTGCGTAGCCGACTCGGTGAACGGCATGCTCGACGCGATCGGGGCGAAGGCTTCGGCCTCAGCCGCCTCCATCCTGAAAAAGCCCGAGCGGCGGCGCGGCAAGCCCTAAATAAGACCTAGGTCAGCTTATTTTGCCTTCATGTATTTCTTGATCAAACCCAGTTTCAGCTCCCTCAATTTCGTGGACACCGAGACCTTGTAAAGGTGCGGATTCAGCTGGCGAAGATAGGTCGTATCGAAGGCAGCCAAGCGGCCGGCGAAGTAGTCCTGGCTTTCCCGCAGGCTGGGAAGATTCCCGAGCTTCAGGCCCTTTTCCATGACCTTCGAAAGAAGTGGCTCGACCTTGACGGGAACGATGGATAGCCGCCGGTAATCCCCCGAGGGGTGATTCGCGATGATTTCCGTTCCGGCTTCCGGCTTTTCCTCGCCCAGGGTGATGAGATCGAGCCTGGCGGTATCGCACTCCCCGAAGAGCCGATATACATTTTTCCTTCCAGGATTCGTTGACTTTTCCGGATTATCCGAAACCTTCATCACAGCCTTTTCCGATGCGCCGCTCTGCATGGCGGCCAGCTTATACACACCCGTAAACGCCGCATCGTCGCCGCCCGTCACCAGCTTCGTGCCGACGCCCCATACATCGATAGGCGCGTTCGACGCGATGAGATGCTCGATAATGGCTTCGTCGAGCTCGTTCGAGACGACGATCGTGGCGTCGGGAAAGCCGGCATCGTCCAAGCGCTCGCGAACCTTCCTCGAAAGATAGTCAATGTCGCCTGAATCAAGCCGGACGCCAAAGGAATAGCCTCTCGCCTCGAGATCCCTCCCCACGGCTATGGCGTTGTTGATGCCCGATTCAAGCGTATTGTAGGTGTCGATAAGGAAGGTGGCCCCATTGGGATAAATCTCCGCGTATGCCTTGAAAGCTTCGAGTTCGGAAGCGTAGGACATCACCCAGGAATGGGCCATCGTTCCGAGCACGGGAAGGCCGTAGAGCTTTCCAGCGAGCGTGTTCGAAGTGCCGTAGGCTCCGCCGATGAAGGAAGCCCGAGTCGCCGATAGAGCCCCATCGGAGCCTTGGGCACGGCGAAGGCCAAACTCCATTATCTTACCCTTTTGCGAAGCCAGCCAAATACGGGCCGATTTCGTCGCTATGAGGCTTTGGAAGTTGAGAGTGTTCAAAACGAGGCCTTCAACGATCTGGGCTTGGACGAGATCACCCTCCACCCTGAGGATCGGCTCTTGCGGAAAGATCAACTCGCCTTCCCTCGCGGAAAGGAGGTCGCCACTGAACCGGAAGTTCCCGAGATAGTCGAGAAATCCTTTGTCGAACATATCGAGGGTTTCAAGATAGGCCAGATCATCCTGCGAAAAATGGAAATTCTCGAGGGCCTCGAGCAGGGTGCCCAAACCGGCGAATACGGAATAGCCGCCGGAAAAAGGATGACGCCGGAAAAAGTAATCGAAGACGACACGATGTTCGTTGATGCCCCGCTTCCAATAGCCTTGAGCCATCGTGAGTTCGTAGAAATCGGTGAAAAGAGCGCTGTTGACGATAGTATTCATCGGGTTATCTCTTTCAGCGCGAGCATTTGACAGCCCGCGCTTTTCATGGCATCGACGGCTTTTTCGGCGTCGCCGGGGGAAGCGTCCACGCCCCTGATTCCTTCAGTGACCAATGCTACCTCGAGGCCGAGTTTGCGCCCATCGAGGGCTGTCGCCTTCACGCAATAATCGGTGGCGAGGCCCACGACAACGATCGATCGGATTCCCAGCGTCTGGATCCATCCAGAGAGCCCCGTGGGCGTGATTCCATCATTTTCGAAAAAGGCGGAATAGCTATCCAAATCGCGACTCGCGCCTTTACGGAGCAGCAATCGAGCGCGTTCCGTCCGAAGCATCGGATGGAAATCGGCGCCCTTGGAACCGGCGACGCAATGATCGGGCCAAAGCATCCTTGGCGGCTTTACGTTTTCGTCGAGTGAATATGGCGGCTTTCCCGCCGACGATGCGAAGGAGATATGTCCTTTCGGGTGCCAGTCCTGGGTGAGAATGGAAATTGGGAACTTTTCGAGCAGAGCATTGGCGATGGGAACGACTTCATCGCCACGGGGAACCGCGAGCGCGCCACCGGGGCAAAAATCATTCTGGACATCCACGACAATCAAAGCCGAACGCATATATTCAACCTCGTCCGCCAGGTGATAGGAAGTACTATACTCACAAACGCGAATTTCGGAAAGCCGTGCCATTGCGCGGACTCAGTCAGTCCAAAAGGCAAGCTCCACGGCAAGGCGGGGGAAAACGTTGGGCAAAACATCGAGAGCGTAGCCGCCCTCGGGGCTTTTCAGGGCGAACAGGAGGTCGAGCCGTGGCGAAAGCCGGAACGTTTGCGAAAGCGCGAAGGACGCGGAGAATCCCGCCTCGCCCTCGATCCAATCGGCTCCAATCCCCAGGGCAAGGCTTCCGCTTTGGAGCACCCGGCCCAGGCCCGCGCTCCGCCAACTCATGCCGCATTTCAGATCGATTGAGCGCAGTTCGAGAGCGCCGGCAGCGAGAGTATCCATCAGCCATGTCCCGGCTTCAAGCTCGGACTCATCGGCGCCTCCGAGCTTCTCATCCTCATCGACATCGACATTTTCTCTCGAAAAGGCGGCTTTTAAAGACGCGCTGATCGATAAGGGAGACGCCTTTTCGCCCGATTCAGCATAGCCGAAAGCGATCGAGGCGCTGCGAAAGCCTCGAGAATCCGCGATGGCCTGAGCGGTAAGCGAACTGGCGAGGATTCGAAGCTCCAAAGCCCCCTTGGCGAGATCCGTCCTCCAAAGCCAGAGCAGGGTTTGGAGCGGAGAAACCCCCAGTTTCCTCAAGGCCCTTCCGCTCCACGAAGATTTCGCCTCGGGCAAGGAGTAGAGTGAAGCCTTTATCGCGAGCGAGATCATTTTTCGCTCGATAGCGACATTCAGGTCGGCGAGGCAGTCGTAGGGAGCAAGGTCGCCGCTCATCGTGCGATACTCTTGGCTTGAACCGCATAAAAAAGCGCTGGCCCTGGCTGTTGTCGGCCGCTTCGCCTTTTCCCCGCAGAGCGGCACATCCCCCAAGGCGAGTTCAATCGCAAAGGCTATCCCCGGACGCTGGAAATAGCCAGCGCTGGCTGAGACCCATGCCCCCGCGTCAAGCTTTCCCACCGACGTTGATGCCATCGTCGCGAGCGTCAGCGACGAGGAACCTGGCCGAAAGTGAGAGCCCGCTCGCCAGCCTTCGCCCGATTTCCCCCGCGGACTTTCGGCGATTCCGGCCGCCAGGGCGATGGTGCCGGATAGTCCCTGGGCCGCTATTTCCACGCCGCCGAAACGGAACATCGCATGGAGCGCCTCGCCGACGGCGGATAGGTCGGCCAAGTCGGCCGCGTCCCCGGGTTCGCCTATCGCGACGCAGCGAAGCCAATTCGTTCCTAGCCCAAAAAGCAAGGAACTTCCCTGGGCGTCGCTTTCCTTCGACCAGGGAACCTTGTTCGGAGCGAGGACGCGCGCGCTCGGCTTTGCTTTGAGCGCCCGCCAGTCATTCATCGTTCCCTTGCCCGCGAACGCCACACAATCCTTCGCGTCGAGTCGGGCGAACGCGCCGCCAAAGCCCGGCTTCGAAAGAAAAGCCGAAAGGCCCATCGCCGCCGAAAAATCTCTCGAGGGCGAATAGTCGCAGAGAAGGCTCGCCTGATCTCCCTCGAGAGCGATACTCGCCTTCGCCTGGACCCAGGGCGCCGCCGCCGCGAAACCGAAGCCGGAACCGAGCATCCAAATCAGCGCTAACCACCTCACGCAAAATCTACGCGGGCGAAACCGCGATTCGCTTCAGCGAGGGAGTATTGACCTTGCCGTTTAAATATATTATTTTTTGAATATACACTATTTCCTGGAGGTGATCATGTCCGTAACCCTGTACTCAACCCCGAGCTGCGCCTATTGCAGGTTGGCCAAAGATTATTTCAAGTCGAACGGCGTACCGTTTACCGAATACAATGTCGCTTCCGATCAGCGCAAGGCGGAAGAAATGGTCAGAAAATCGGGACAGATGGGCGTTCCCGTCATCGATATAAACGGAAAAGTGATCATCGGATTCAACAAGCCGGAAATCGAACGAGCCCTTCGCCATTGATCGAGAGCCGATCCCTCGGCCATCGAGCAACGGGAAGGCGGCGGATTGTCTCCGAACGTTGCCGCTCTTCCCCTTTTGCTTTATGATGCTCCCAGGCCGACCAGGTCATCATCCGGCCTCCGGGAGCGATCAATGAATCAGGATCAAGTCAAATCCATACTGCTCGAGGTGGAGGAATGCCCTAGCCCCTTCTCCATCGTTTTTTCCGGCAAGGCAAACAAGAAAGTAAACGGTCTGTATAAACCGGAGACTGCCGAAATCCTCCTCCACAACAAAAACTTCGACTCGGACAATCAGCTGATTTACACGGCCCTCCACGAGTATGCCCATCACCTGCACCACGCGCGGCGAGGCGGACTTCAGCAAGCCCGGCCGCACACCCAAGAGTTTTGGGCTATCTTCCATGGCCTGGTGCAAAAAGCCCAAGCCAAGGGTTTTTATGCGAATATTTTTGAGACCGAGCCCGAGTTTGTCGAGCTCACGAAAACCATCAAGGAAAACTGCCTCCTCGCCAACGGCGAAATCATGCTGGAGTTCGGAAGACTTTTAGCCCAGGCTTCCGATCTGTGCAGGCTGCATCGCGCCCGATTCGAGGACTACATAGAGCGCGTTCTCGGGGTTCCGAGGGCGACAGCGACGGCGGCGGTGGCCGCCAGGCAGATAGGGCTCGATCCGAGCATGGGCTGGGACAGCCTGCGCTTCGTTTCCGGAATCCATGATCCCGGCGAGCGGAGCAAGGCGATCGAAGCCCTCTCTTCAGGGGCGAGCCCCACATCGGTGAAGGGAATGCTCAAGACCGCCGGCGACCAGGATGATCCCGCCGACAGGCTTCTCAAGGAAAAAGATCGCATCGAAAAAACCATACGCAATTTGTCTGAGCGGCTCGAGGAAATCGAAAAGAAGCTTTCAGAAATCTAGGCTCCGCCTCAACCCATCCTGAAGCAGATCGGCACAAGGAAAGGGACGAGGATTGACAGCAGGGCGCCCGACATGAAGCTGACGGGAACGATCCATGGACCGACGGATTGTTCGATCAGAGGCAAGGTCACATCCATGGCGGTCGCGCCGCCGGCGCTGACAGCCATGGCGGGCACGGCGCTTCTCCCCAGGAAGGGGATCAGCAAAAGAGCCAAGCTTTCCCTGAACATATTGGCGAGAAATGACACTGAACCGAGCAGGGGATCGCCCAGGTTGGATATGAGGACGCCGGAAAGGCTGTACCATCCAAAGCCCCCCGCCAGGGCCATGGCCTTGCCCGCGGAAAGAGAGAAGAGAGGGACGAGGACAAGACTGGCCCCAAGAGTCCCGACGATCGTGGCCAATGGAACGGCGATCGCCGCGGGGCTGACAAGGACTTTCCGCAAGCTCGTTCCCGATTGGAGGAACTGCATCCCGATAAAAAAGAGCAGGGCATCCAGGGTCCAGGAGGTGATTCTCCCTATATCGAAGGAAATGGATGGCGTGATGATGCCTCCGATCAATCCCGCGACGACGAAAGCGAGCAATCGCGAAGGCGCCTTCATCTGAGCGACAAAACCCCGCAATCTCTCCCGGGCTGACCAGGGGGCATCGCGATTTTTATCCCTCGAATAAAGCGCCGCTCTTCTCAGCCCCGGGACGAGGAAACTGGCGCCAAAGACCGCGAGGCAGCTTCCCGCTACGGAGAGAATGGCCGTCGCGAAAGCAAGGATGCCCATCGTCCCTAGGTTCGCGTAGAGCTCGGGCTTGTTGCCGATCCTGAATCCCATGCCCAGGAGAAGCGCCCAGAGCACATAGCGCACGATCGCGTCCACCATGCTCTTCTTAGGCGCCCATCGAAGCTTCGCCAGAAACATTCCCCCGCCTAGAAATGCGAGGAGCAGCGCGATATCGTACAAACCTTCCATTCAGCCCACCTTACCCAAAAATCGAGCTCTTGACCAGCCAGGATTCTTGACAGTCGCGGCCACACTCCGGACAATGCTGGCCAGAGGATCCAGGTGAGACAATTCGACGCGACAATCTTGATAAACCGAGAAATTTCCCCCTCGTGGAGAGTCCTGGGCTTGGCCTGGTCCAAGGAAGCGGGGCCTCCGAAGCCTGGGCAATTCTTCACTTTCAGGCCCAAAGCCCTGGAACCAGGCGATGCTGGCCTTCTGCGTCGACCTTTGGCCTTCGCCGCGTTCGCGGGCGCGGCGGCTTTCGCCCTCTATCAGGTCAGGGGAAGCGGCACGAAGGCGCTTGCCGCAGCCAGCGAAGGCTCGGCGCTCGATGTCATCGGTCCGCTCGGCAAGGAGTTCCCCCTTCCTCTCGATGATGAAAAACCCAGTCTCTTAGGCGGGGGCATAGGTATCGGCCCACTCCTCTTTCTGCATACCGCCCTTTCCGCCATGAATCGCCCTTTCGATACTTCCCCCTCCCTTCTGCTTGGTTTTCGGTCGAAGGCTTTTCTCCCCGAGTTTTCAACGGCGCTCGAAGCTTCGCCCGCTCTTACTTCCGATGGACAAGCGGGTCTCGAAGCGCTATCGGAAAGCCTCTCCCTGGCGAAGATCGCTACCGACGACGGATCGAGGGGCTATGCTGGCACCGTGATGGACGCCCTCGGCGCGGAGCCGGCCGCGGGAATCGGCTCCGGCGCTCCCCGGCCCCATTATTACGCCTGCGGCCCCGGCCCTATGTTGGCCGCCCTCGATGCGCTCGCGCGCGCCGAGGGCGTCGCGGCGCACCTCTCCGTCGAACAATGGATGGCCTGCGGGGTTGGCGCGTGCTACGGCTGCGTCCTGCCCTCGGCCAAGGGCGGATATCTTCGCGCTTGTGCCGATGGCCCTGTCTTCGCGGCGGGCGCGATCCGATGGAAGGAGTGAGCATGGAGCCGGATCTTAGCGTCACCATAGGTCCTCTCACCCTTCCGAATCCCGTGGGAGTCGCGTCGGGAACCTTCGGATACGGGCAAGAGTATGGCGAACTCGTCGACATCGACATGCTGGGGGCCCTCTACACGAAAGCGGTCACCCTTGAGCCGCGCGAAGGCAACCCGCCTCCCCGGCTGACGGAAACGCCGCAAGGCCTCATCAACTCCATAGGCCTGGCCAACCCGGGACTCGACGCGTTTCTGCGCGAAAAGCTTCCCTACCTCCAAACCCTGGCTTGCAGCGTCATCGTCAATGTCGCGGGGTCAACGGAGGACGATTATATCGCCGTCGTGGAAGGTCTCGAATCGGCCCTCGGCCTCGGATCGCCAAGCGGCCGATCCGGCATCGATGGCTACGAAATAAATGTTTCCTGTCCCAACGTCGCCCATGGAGGCATGTCCTTCGGCACCGATCCCCTCCTCGTCGAGAGGCTCACGGCGCGTCTGCGCCGCCTTACCAGCCGCGCCCTCATCGTGAAGCTAAGCCCCAACGTGACCGATATCGCGGAAGTGGCCAAAGCCGCAGAAGGCGGGGGAGCCGACGCTGTCTCCTGCATCAATACCCTCGTGGGAATGGCGATCGACACCGAACGCTGCCGGCCTCTCATAGCGAGAGGAACCGGAGGGCTTTCGGGTCCCGCCATTCGCCCCGTCGGCGTCGCCTGCACCTGGAAGGTTTCGCGCGCCGTCTCAATCCCCGTCATTGGCCTTGGCGGCATCTCCAGCGCCAATGACGCCCTGGAGTACTTCCTCGCCGGCGCCGTCGCCATCCAAGTAGGCACCGCGCTCTTCGCGGATCCCCGCGCCCCGCTCGCCATACTCGATGGCATACGCGAATGGATGAGGAAAAAGGGCGTCGCCCGGACGAAGGACATCGCCGCCCTCCTCGATTGGTGAAGAACAGGCGAGGTCAAATTAACGAAAAACTAACCATCCGCACATGAAAACTTCGAAACAGGTGGCCATATTCAGTAGCGATGAACGAAGAATACCCCCTGCAATTCGCCTCCGACCATATCGCCCTTTCATCCAAGGAACTGGACGTTATCTACGCCGATGGCCTCGCCGCGGTTAAAAAACTCTCCATCTCCTTTCCGCGAAAGGCGGTAACCGCCATCATTGGCCCTTCCGGTTGCGGGAAAAGCACGGCGCTTCGGGCTTTCAACAGAATGAACGAGCTCATACCAGGCACGACGACGAAGGGTGAGGTGCTCTTCCACGCCAAGAATATCTATAGCCCCTCGGTCGATCCCGTCGCCGTAAGGCGCCATATCGGCATGGTTTTCCAGAAGCCCAATCCCTTCCCCAAAAGCATCCATGAAAACATCGCCTGGGCGGCCAGGATCCACGGCCATAAGGGCAATTGCGATGACATCGTGGAATCTAGCCTCAGAAACGCCGCCCTTTGGGATGAGGTGAAGGATAAGCTGAAAAAAAGCGCCTTGTCCCTTTCGGGAGGACAACAGCAGCGCCTCTGCATCGCCAGGACACTCGCGCTGCAACCTGAGATAATTCTTATGGACGAGCCAACGAGCGCCCTTGATCCAATTTCCACCGCAAGCATCGAAAACCTCGTAACCGAGCTGAAAAGGGACTTCACCATCATCATAGTTACCCACAACATGCAGCAAGCCGGAAGAATTTCCGACATGACCGCCTTCATGTTGCTCGGCGATCTGATAGAATACACATCGACGAAAAAGCTCTTCGTCCATCCCGAGGACGAAAGAACCGAACGCTACATCACCGGCCGGTTCGGTTGAGTTAAAGCGAAGGCCATGCGCGATTGGGAGGAGAGAGAATGCAGAGCATCAACTACGGGCAGAGCATCGCCCATATCGACGAGTTATTCCTGTCCATGGCCTCAAGCGTGGAAAACGCGGTGCGCAGGGCCAGCCACGCGATGAAGACCCAGGATCAGGAACTGGCCAAGGAAGTCAAAAAGGGCGATTCCATTATCGACGGCCTTCAGCAGGCCATCGAAGACACGGTCGTCGAGACGATCGCCACCCAGCAGCCCGTGGCCTCGGATTTGAGGCAGCTCATGTCGGCGACAAAACTCGCCTCCGATTTCGAGCGTGCGGGAGATTACGCCGTCCATCTCGCGAAAGGCACGAAGTTTTTCGTCAATGAGCCGGCCTGGAGGCAGCTTGAGGAGCTGGAGGCGATGGCGGACGCCGGATGCGTCATGATTCGCCAAACGGCGAAAGCCTATGTTGGGAGGGACGCGGCCCTCGCTCGAAGCACGGCGGCCCTCGACGATGCGATCGACCATACGCATAAGGCGCTTCTCAAGGAAGTCTTGATCTTCCTCCGCGATCACCCGGAACAAGCCGAGCAGGCATCGAAAATCATGACTATCTCTGGATACCTCGAGCGTCTTGGCGATCACATGACCAATGCTTGCGAAGCCATCGTGTTCATGGTAGAAGGGATCCATACCGAGCTGAACGAATAAGGAGAAGCGAAAATGGATGAAATTCTGATCGTCGAGGATGATCAGGATATCGCTGACATGCTCGCTCTCGCGCTCGAAAAAGAAGGATGGAAGAGCCGGCACGCCCCCAACGCGGAAGCCGCTTTGGCGGCGTTGCGGCAAGCCAATTTCTCCGCCTGTATACTCGATCTCATGCTGCCCGGCATGGATGGCCTTTCCTTCCTCAAAGTAGTCAGATCCATGAGCATTCTCAACGCGATGCCCGTTATCATAGCCTCAGCCCGCGATGACGAAACCGATATCATTTCGGGCCTGGAACTCGGCGCGGACGATTACCTGCCCAAACCTTTCAGTCCAAAAGTCATGGCCGCCAGGCTGCGCGCTGTCCTTAGGCGGACAAAAAACTCCGGCGCGGGAAAGCGATCGGAAGCGGGAATTCTCGAGCGAAGCGGCATCACCCTGGATCCTTCGCGCCACGAAACCAAGGTTGGCGGCATCGCGATCGATCTCTCTGCCACTGAATTCGCCATTCTCGAATTATTCATGCGCGAACCGGGAAGAGTCTTTACACGGGAAAGGATAATCGATTTCGTGAAAGGCCCCGACTATCCCGTCACCGACAGGGCTATCGATGTGCACATCCTTTCAATCCGCAGGAAGCTTGGCGAGGCGGGGACTCTCGTGGAAACGGTGAGAGGCATTGGATATCGACGGAGGGACGAGCCGTGAGACCTAGCCTTTTCAGAAGGAATCTTACCCTCATCGCCCTGGCGATTTCCCTCGCGACACTGGCCTTCACCCTCCTGGCTATTGGACTCACCGACCGCCTA
>Ga0074195_1003251_pt1 | contig 15766 bp, 14 predicted proteins | sample EPASupsiteHSE623_FD_64525 | JGI IMG/M metagenome (GOLD analysis project Ga0074195, IMG submission 64525) | Bioremediated contaminated groundwater from EPA Superfund site, New Mexico - Sample HSE6-23 | ecosystem: Environmental > Aquatic > Deep subsurface > Groundwater > Contaminated ...
CGGCCGAAACGACCGCCACCGCCAGGATCATCCCGGCCTTGCCGAGCAGCAGCGCGCCCAGGCCGCCGGTGGCGGCGGCGCCGGCCCCGGAACCGGCCGCGGCTCCGCCCAGCCTGCCGGCCCCGCCGAGAAGAGCCCTGCCGAAATTGGCCGCGCCCGGAGCGGCTCCGCCCATGGTGGAGGCCGAGCCGCCGAATCCCAGGTTGCCGCGCAGCCACGGGATGAAACCCTTTTTTTCCTGCTTCTTTTTGAAATTTATTTCAGGAAGTTCGCTCATATAGCCTCCCGCTGTACCTCTTCCGGATCGTTCTACTCTCCCCCGCCGGTGGTGCTTTGTCCGGACTGCGTTCCGCAGTCGGGACCTTCGCAGGACGGATTGGTGTTTACATTCGCCTTATTGGCCAAGGGACCGCCAGCGGCCGCCTCAGCGCCCTTCAGCCCGGCATCTTCCGCACCGCCCTTGACCTCTTCCTTCGAATTCATCCCGTCCTGGGCGGTGGTTATAGCCTCATAAGCCTTCATTATGATGGCCCCGCCGGCCAGCATATAAGCTATGCCGGTCCATTTCTGGCCGTACTTCTTATTCACTATCATGCCGGCGTAGATCACCACGCCGGCGGCGGCCATCGCCGCCGCCGCCAGCAGCATGGCCATCATATATATGCCTTTGGCCTGCGCCGCCGTAGCGGGATTGGCCATCAAAGCCTTGGCCCGCTTGTTCATCTGATTGGCCAGCACCACCAGGATGGCGCCGGCTATCATGCCGTACATGGCCATAGTCTCATATTTCTTCCAGGGCGTAGCGTCCTCGGGGTCCCCCGCCTTGGGAGGAGTGACGGTGCTCGCGTCCAGGCTGGGATCGCTGTTCTTGAGCGTATTGGGGGAGTCGATGCCCGCGCCGCCGAGCCCCACTCCGGTGCCGCCGGTATGCACCCCCTCCCCGCTGGTCTCGCCGGTGAACGCCTCGGAGGCCGTGGTCCTGGCCCCGGCCGCGTCCGACATATAGGTGGCCTTCGCGCCCATTTTGCCGGCGTACTTGGCCTGCCCGTAGGCGCCTTTTTTGTTGAAATTAGGAACGGCGTATTTCGGGGAAGAGCGCACCACCCTCGCCAGGGAGCCTTTCATCGGCATCGCCTTCCCCTGACCGGCCGGCGGCCTGTACACCGGCGCGAATTTCTTGCCTATGCCGTCGAACATCCCCCCGCCGCCCTGCAATTTGGGAGAACCGCCGGACCCGCTGCTAAGTCCCTTGGGAGTGAAGCCGAAAGCCGCCTGGATCTTGCTCCCGCCTCCGGGAGCGCCGGCCGCGGCGTCCGCTCCGGCTCCCGGAGCCGCGCCGCCGTCCGGTGAAGGAGCGCCCGGCACCACGGGAGCGGGCGGCGTTCCGGCGGCGGCGTTCTCCGGCGCGCCGCCCTCGCCCAGGACGCCCAGACCGTCCTTCTTGGCCTGCTGGCGGAAAAGGTCCAGCGTAGAAGAAGCGGAGGCGTCGGTCTCTTTCTGGCGGGTGCGTTCGAGACCGGCGTTGCTGGCCTGTTCCGCATAATAGGACTCCTGGAAAAGCTGCGGGCCGTAGGCGGGTTTGGATGAGGGACCTATGTAATTGTAAACAACGCCGACCCCGGCGGCTATCGTGGCCGCTCCCAGAACCACGCCGATCATACCGGCCTTGGTGGAAAGCAGGCCGCTCAGTCCTCCCAGGCCGGAGGACGCGCCGCCCAGAGCCGCCGGGCCGCCCGAAAAACCGCCGCCGCGGCCGAACATATTCCCCAGGGGAGCCCAGAGGCCGCCTTTCTTCTTATCTTCCTTCTTGGTCGCGCTCATATATCCCCCTGCGTAAAATCCGGACCGGAGCTACTTGAACATCCCCCCGATAAGACTGCTGAGCAGCAGCTGCATTATCATCTTCCTCATTTCCTCGTCCTCGTCAGCCATAGCCGGCTTGGGTTCCGGAAGGGTCCTGTTCTTGGCGCTCATATGCGGGTCGTTCCGTTTCAGGTCCTCGGCCGCCGCGCCCAGCGCCAGGCCCGAACCCATGGCGCTCTCCTCCATACCGGTGTTGAGGTTCACCGAACCCGCTCCGCCGCCGCGCTCGAAGGCTCCGGTGGCCCCGCTCCTGGAAGCGGCCGCCCCGAAGGCCCTGGCGGCCAGGGAGCTCCTGTCCCCGGCTTTGGCCAGGGTGTTCAGCATGGCCGTCCGTTTATCGGCCGCGGCCATGGGTCTTTTGAAGGCCTGCTCGGAGGGGGTAAATTCCTCTTTCTTATCGGCGGCGCCGGTACCGAAGAATTTATTATGCACGGAACCGTTGGTCATGGAATTGGAATTGCCGGCGGTTATCGAAGGCACGGTGCCGAGTTTGCTCCTGGAACCGGAGGGCGGCGGCTCGGCGGAAGCGGAAGCCGAAGCGGAAGCGCCGGCGCCGCCAGGGGTTTTCGGGACCGCGACATCCGCGGAAGCCGAAACGGGCGGAGTTTCCTCATCCGGCCCCGACTGGAAAAGCGAAGAAGCGATGTTCTCGCCGGAGGTCACGGGGTTGTTAAGCATCCCTCCGTTCAGGGAATAACCCGGCGCCCCGCCTTCGGGCGGGATCTCGCTGCCGAGCGAGCCCACATCGGCCATCCTCGTCTTGAAAAACCCGGCGGGACCGGCCGGGGAATCCAGCGAGGAGTTCTGCATCAGCGGAATGGAGATCCAGACGAAAAGCACCACGATGGCGACCGCTCCGCCGACGACATACTGCGTCACCTTATGCCTTTTCTCGTTTAATTTGATCATAACCGTTCCGCCTTTTCCCTGCAAATGAACCTTAACCTCCCCTGACACTATTCCGTACAGTTCAGGGCGAAGCCGCTTCCCTACGAATATAGTCTACCACAACCCCCTTGACTTGTCAAGGGGTGGACATCACCCCTTCATACAGTTCCCGTCGTCCCCGGCCTCACCTTCCTTCGGCGGGGCCCCATTGCAGGAATATGTGCTGCCGATAGGCTTCAGCTCAGGCGGATTGCCGGTTATGGTGTATCTATCGGTATAATCCATCTTGTTCCCCTGCTTGTCGTTCTGCGTCCCTGAGTATGAAACCGTATAACCGCCTTTTCCGTCCGGCGTTACGCGCGGCGGGCTGTCGATATAAGTAGAGCCGTTCTGCGTCTGACAGCCGGAAGGGCAATAAATACCCTGGGGAGGAGGGGTGTTGACCAGGTCCTGGATATTCTGAGGGATCTGCTCGATAGGGTTTCCATTCCTGTCCGTCGGAGCTCCGCCGCCCTCCCCGGCGCCACCCATCTGCCCCAAAGCGCTTTTAAGCGCTTCTTTGGCGGCGTCCTGGCCCTCACCGGTTTTCCCCTGCATCCTTGCCAGGCCTATATCTTTTTTGGTGAGTTCGGGGTCTTCCACCGGTGTTGGCTTAAGCGTTTTAATATCGGTTTCCTTCAGGCTGTCCGGTATGCCGCTCTGTATCTTGTCAAGCCCCACAAGGCCGGACTTGCCGTAGCTCATATCGCTTACCTGCCCCCCGCTCCCCACGCCGAAAGCCTGCCCCCATTTCGCCCGGGCGGTGAGAGCCGAACCGGATCTAAGGCCGTCGCTAAGCACCGCTCTGGCGCTGGCCAGGGCGCCCATGGCCCCTTTGCCCTTAAGACCGTAGCCCCCGTCCTGCTTTCCGCCGGACATATTCAGATTGCCGGAACCGTCGCCTCCAGAAAAAGCGGCTTTATCCGCCGCTGAGCGGCTGCCCCCGCCCGAAGCCGCGCCAAAGCCGGCCGAGGCGGCAAGCCTGGAAAGAGGCGGGCCGCCTTGAGCCCCGCCGCGGGAAGGAACCGGCAAAGCCGCGGAAGCGGAGGCCGACGAGGAAGCCGCGCCCGCGCTGGAAGCGCCGGGCTTGGCCATCCAATCGGAAACATCCCCCTTCTTCGACTGATAAAGCCGCGAGAGGTCCATGCCCCTGTCCCTTCTACCCGCCTCCTGCTCTTTTTCCTCTTCCGCCAGGCCGAAATACTGAAAAAGAGGCAACGCCGCGCCCCTGGCGGTATAGCCGTAAACGAACGGTGTTTTATCGTGCTCCCGCAAATCGCCGAGGCTCTGGAAAACCGAGAAGATGAACAGGACCCCGCCGAGCACCATAAATACGCCGACGAGAGCGATAATAGCTTTCTTCCTGTTATTTTCCCTGCTATTAGTCATAAGGTCCACCCCGCCGCGACCTAAATAACTTCGACCTTATCCCCCGCGCCCCCCGTTCAACGGGACCGGAAAATAAAGCTTGTACTCCACCCAGAGTGTACCAGAGGAAACCCGAAACTTCAAGACCCAAAAGAGACCTATATCGGCGCCGGCTGATATTACCCTATAGCCCCTTATGTTTATCCGCTATAAGCGCGGCAAGTTCGTCCACCCGGGCGAGGTCCGCGGCGGTGGGCAGCCCCTTTATCATCACCGGAGACAGCACCTCGGCCTTGAGATTGGGTATCATGCCGGCTATGGTTTCAACCGCCTTTCCGCCCCAGCCATAGGAACCGACCACGGAAACGAAGCGGGCCCGGGGCCGCAGAGCGTTGGCCAGGTAAGCGCCGTAAACCGCCTTGGGATGCGGGCCGGTGAGCACGGTGGGAGTGCCTATGACTATGGTGGCGGCGTCCACCAGCGCCATGGCCACGCGGCCTTCGTCGAAATGCTCCATATTGATCTTTTCCACGGCGACGCCCAGTTCCTGCAAACGGCTGGCGAGGCGGTTTATCAGGACGGCCGTGCTGCCGTGCATGGAAACATAGGCCAGCAGCGCGTTGTTCTTCACCGCGTCGGATGACCAGTCGCGGTAAAGCCCGGTCACGAATTCCACATCCTTATGCACCGGGCCGTGGCTGGGCGCTATCATCGCCAGGTCAAGCTTGCCCACCTTCTCAAGGTTAGCCCGTATGCTGGAGCGGAACGGCATCATGATCTCGGCATAGTAGCGTTTCATCGGGTCATGAACTATATTCCGCTCGGAGAAAACCGCTCCGGTGGCCAGATGCGAGCCGAAAAAGTCGCAGGAGAACAATATCTTGTCCTCCTTAAGGAAGGTGGACATGGTCTCGGGCCAATGCACCCACGGCGTGTAAATGAACTGCAACGCTTTGCCGCCCAGGTCGAGCGTGTCGTAATCCTTGACCTCCATGAACTTTTCGGCCGGTATATGCAGATGGGTCATCAGCAATTCTTTGCATTTGGGATTTGTCGCCACTTTGGCGTTCGGGTATTTTTCAAGCACGGCCGGGATGGAACCGGAATGGTCCTGCTCCCCGTGATGAGCCACAACATAGTCCAGCTCTTTCACATCCTTCAGGTAATCGAACAGAACCTCCCGTTTTTCCGGATCGGCCGAATCCAGCAGCGCGGTTTTGTTCTTCCCTTTGACCAGATAGGCGTTATAGCTTGTGCCTTCCGGCAAAGGTATCAGCGAGTCGAAAAGACTCCTGTTGAAGTGGTTGACCTGCAGAAAGAACACATCCTCTGAAAGTTTTATCGGTTTCATCTTGCCCTCCTCATTATCTGCTCACAAACCCCCTGAATCTCCAACAATGACTCTTTTCTTTTTTTCGTCCCAGAACAACACTCCGTTTACAAGGCCCTTTTTGTCGTCACTTTGTTTGCCGATTACTCGATATTCCACCGAATCGCAGCGAGAATATGCGGGAAGCGTAGTCTCCACGGCGGTTTCAGAAAGTTTACGGGGCAAAAGCGACAGGGCGATGCTGTCCACCGACTTTTGTCGCCGCATTCCGATCTCGCCATCTATCGACACACGCGAAACCAAATAAGCTCCGGCGCCGGAGGAAACAATTCCCACCACTATTGGCTCGCTGGCGTCATGACCGGAAAGCATCACATCGTTCACACTATCCCCGTTAAAATCGCCTATGACCGCGGAAGGCGCGGTCCTCAAGGAAAAATCGTAGGAACAAATATATTCTGGTGGATAATCCCCCTGCCGCCACATCGCAAAGCCGGGCGCCAGTTCTCCAATCAGCCGCCTGACCGTGCTGGACAAAACAATCTCGTATTCGGTCCTGGGACCGCGCGGGTCGCATAGCCGGGGGGCGGCCTCGGCGCGGACGCGGCCTATAGGCCCGGCCGGATACGCGCCATAATAATCCGCCAGCAACGCCCAGGCCGAAAAACTCTCACCATCATCGTTCAATGAAAACACCTGATCCACAAGTATACCTTCCGTGCCGTCATCCCGGCTATGCCAGAGGTTGCCGTTGGCAAAACCGTCGTTCTTCAGCACGCGCATTTCCCGTTCCGTGGCGCTGTCGCCGCCATAATCGTAAACGCTCCCTTTCGGCTGAAAAACCAGGACATGACGCAGTTTTTCCGCATTCTCCATCGAACCGCTATTTCGCTTCATCCGGCTTTTCTCAAGAATCCTGTATGAATCGGACGAAGTCGAAAGAATTACCAAGCTGCGGTAGAAAGACTCGTCATAACCGGACACTACCGCATCCAGCACAGCGTCGCCGTTAAAATCCCCAGCAACGGCGGCGGGGGTAGACCACAAGGAAAAGTCGTAGACGGCAACCCGCCTAGGGTCATAATCCATCTGCCTCCGCAACCTGAAACCCGGGCTATAGGAACGCAGCACGGCGGCCATACTCTCCGGCAGGACCATTTTATATTCTATATGCGTTCCCTCCGGCTCGTATAGCGCCTGGGGAATCCGCCGGCGGCCATCGGGAGGGAACCGAATAAGCCACGGCGGATCGACAGGCGGACGGAAACCACGGGACATGCTGGGCGGTGGCGGGAACTGCTGCGCCACTTTACCCCCCGGCAAGGGCGCAGTCTCTCCACCGGACGCACCACAAACTCCGCACAACAATAAAGCCAGAAGACTCTTCATGATCCCTTCGCGCTATAACTAAAACCCAAAAATCTCTCCGGGACAATCCGTCGCCTCGGGCAATACTTCCGGATATGTAGTCGCGCCGCTTTGCAGGTCCATACAAGCCGGCGGGACCGGGGAATCTTCCGACACGCAACATGGCGTATATCTGCCATCCAAATCTTCCGAGTATTTTGCGGCCTTCTGCGCTAGATGAAAATGCGGCGCCGTTTCCTTGGGCAAATCCCCTTCGGACCATACTTCGGCATATTTGCACATTGTCCTTACAAGTTTTTCCCTGTTGCCTTTCCTTACCCATTTTTTAGACACATCTGCATTTTCACCGAAACGATGCTCCGCATGGGGAGGATTCCAATCTCTGTTCAGATCAAACACTCCACCCCATACCAGACTCATGTCATTGTACAACAGCAAATCGGATTTAGGACAACTCTGCCTCCACTCCTTGCCAATACTTTGAAGTGCTGTTTGAAATCGTGCGCTCACATAATGATTGGAAGGATGATAGGTAGTGGTCCCCACAAGCACATACCCGGACCCGCCGGGCAGCGAGACCAGGTCCGACACTTTAACATCAATCCAATCCTCTCTATTGGATACACATGCTCCCCAAGCCTCACTCCACTCTACAAGTCGAGTGCCAAACACCGGGAGCCATACCCAATAATAATACGGGACATTATTTCCCTGGAGGGTCGGGAAAGTTAGTGGACTTGGCGCATATGAAAATTCACTACTAGATGGCACCTGTTCCGACTGACTATGGCTGACAACCATTGGCGGCGGGGGCGGATTAAAATGAGCGTGTCCTCCTTTATCCGGTTCCCATGAATAATTCACTTTCCGAGACCAAGTCCCATTTCCCGCACAAGTCAGCTTCCATCGGATTAGCCAATTCGGCTGCACTATATACTGGGTTCGCTTTTTTCCTGAATCTTCACTAGTTCCCACCGGCTGAATTACCACGACCTCTCCTCTTTCATTCATCGCCTCCAGAACGGCCACAGGCTCGGGTTGTTTTACAGCGTCCCACCTGGGCATGGTAGGAGAATATTGCGGGTTTTCATGCAAAAAAGTCACAGCATCTTTAACCACTCCCCCATTGCCGTAAAAATCCGCTATCGGCGTTGCCGCAAGAACCGGTCCAGCCAATCCTATCGCCATGACAAACACATTCCACTTAACAAAATATTTTTTCATTTCTCCCCCCTTTTCTGAATGCTATACCTCAATTGTCGCCCTAGTACTACAACCAACCCGGCATTAACTCAGGCATCATCCGTTATTGCACCATGTGATTCAAAAACCCCTTAATTCAGAAAGCGCAGCCCACAAACAAGCCGAAAAAACACAACACCCAAAATACACTTTATGAAGCACATTTACAATCGGCCCACACCGTCATCTATATCGTATTATCTCACCCCCCGGAAACCGGCGGGAAAACATGCAGGACATCTCCCGCCCTCACTTTAACCGCCCCGGTCTTCCTATTGTCCAGTATCTCGGAATTTAGCGTCAGCACGAAATGGCCGCGCACGGCGCCGGACGGTTCGAACATAAGACCGGATACATCTTCGGTCCCGGAAACGGCGAGCTTGCGCAACAGGTCCCGCACCGTGCCGCCGGCCAGCTCTATCCTTGAAAAACCCAGACGGTCCTTCAGGGTCGTGTAGACCATCACTCTTGCTTTGGGCATAAGCGCACACCGAGGGTTGGAAGGTTGGATGGTTCGAGGGTTAGAACGAACCATACAATTAAACCGTTTTTCACCCCGCCAACCTTCTAATCCTCCAACCCTCAAACCTTCGTTCTTCCCAGCGCTTTTTCCTTTACGACCTCGAACAATTCCGCGGCGAAATCCGAGAGCGTCCAGTCCCTGGCGCCCATTACCACGAAAATATCGCCCGGCGAGGCCAGCTCCCGCGCTTTGGGAAGGATATCTTTCCGCTGCGCGAAATAAAGCGCCGTCCGGCCGAGGGCGGACAGATCGTTCGCTATATCTTTGGCCGAAATATCCTTGGCCACGGTGCCGCCGGCGTAATAGATCTCGGGCAGCAGGAGAAAGTCTTTCTCCGTCAGATTGGCGGCGAAAGCGTCAACCATTTCCCGCCGTAAAAGCCGGGTGGGCGCGTAGCCGTGCGGCTGATAGACCGCGATGATCCGGCCGCTGAAGCCCGGGGAAGAGCGCAGAGCGCCCAGCACGGCCGAGATCTTGGCGGGATTGTGGGCGTAATCGTCCACCACGGTCACGCCGCCCGCGCTGCCCATCACGGCAAAACGGCGCTGTATGCCGCGGAAACCGGCCAATCCCGCGGCGCAGTCCTTCAGGGAGACGCCGAAGTCCATGGCGACGCGCACGGAGGCCAGGGCGTTCTCGATATTGTAGGGTCCGGGCGAGGGGACGGCGAACTCCACGCCGTTCAGCCTGAACGACGAAGCGAACATTCCCATTTTCAAATCCTCTATTTTCATATCGGGCAGGGACCGCCCGAACAACACCGCGCCGGGCCTGAGATCCGCCAGCTCCGGGTCGTCGGCGTTCACAAAAAGCTTCTTCGTGTGGCACGCGAATTTCCGGAATATTCCCTTTATGACGGGGACTTCCTTATGGTCCTTGCTTATATTAAGGACAACGCCGGCGGCGGGATGATATTTTTCTATGGTCCCGTCCGATTCGTCGGCCTCTATGACGAGGATCTCCCCTTTCCCGCGCCAAGCGTTGCCGATAAAACCGCGTTCCTTAAGCGAGACCAGCGGGCCGCCTGTTATTACGCTGGGACCCAGGCCGGCCTTCTCCAGGATGGTGAAGATCATTCCCACCACCGTGGATTTTCCGCTTGTGCCGCCAACCGCTATGGTCCTGAAATTGTCCACATGGGCCGCGAGCAGTTCCGAGCGGTGCAGCAATGCGGCGCCGACGGCTTTCGCCCTGGCCATTTCCGGATTGGAATCCTCTATGGCCGTGGACACCGCGACCTCGGCCGTATCCGCGTCTATGCCGGAGCCGTCCTGCCTGAAGATCTTTATCCCCAGCTTCTCCAGCGCCGATTTGAAGACCAGGTTCTTTCCGTTGTCAAAGTCCCTGTCGGAGCCGGTGACCTCCCTGCCCTCCATGGCCGCTATCTGCGACAAAGCGCTCATCCCCGAACCGCCTATCCCCGTAAAATGTATCTTGCCGGCTGGTTCCATATAATGAAATTAAACGATATTATATTCCCCCGCGCAAACTCCCTCAAAAAGGTGCCTGCTGCCTTTTTATTTAAGCCCGGGGGCCTGGGCACAACGGAGTTACAGCTCAATTCCGACCGACCATAGAAGCGTCCCCTTTTCTTATTGAGCCCGGCATAAATAATGTCCCAGTTGGCCGGTCCGATTTCGAGACGAAACAAGGAACGCGGAGTGCGGCATAGCTGGGCTATGTAAACGACGCGTGACGCGGTTGCAGTCCGAAAGCGCCCGGCCCTTTCCCTCCGGGAAAGGGAGGCTTGGATTTGAGCGGCTGCTTCGTTGCTCCTCGCTCACAGGCCACCGGCATGCTCGTTCGTCGCGCCTCGTATCCATCTCAAATCCAAGCCTCCAAATAGGACATTATTCATGCCGGGTTCAATAAAAGGCCCCGGGCCGTCTTTTGCATGTATTCGGCCCGGGAGATGCCATAGATAAGGCAGGGTTTGCCGTGCATGGCTCCCTCGCGCAGCAGGCGCTCCCCCAGTTTCTCGGCCACCCGTATGGATTTTAGATTGCCATGGTGAATAGCCGAGATTATTTCGTCAGCCGCCAGGTTGTCAAACCCCCATGCTAGCGCGGCGCGCGCGGACTCCGGAGCGTAACCCATTCCCCAACGGTCCCGTGATATGGTCCAGCCGAGTTCAAGGCCGGGCCACTCGTACGGCGGAGCATAAAAACCGACACGGCCCACGAAGCGGCCGCTGCTCTTCTCCACCACCGCCCATTTCCCGCACCCCTTCATCATCCAGTGTCCCAGATGGGTTGCGATATACTTCCAGGTCCCGAAAAGAGAGCTTTCCGGGCGGCTCTCGGGACCGATATGCCGCATCACTTCGGCATCGCCGTGAAGCGCGGAAACGGCCGGAATGTCGTCCTCGCGGAAGGCGCGCAAAACCAACCGCTCCGTCTCCAGCCCGGGTATCGGACACGCGACGTACGGTCCTATGTTCTTCTCCATATTCACCTCCGGCCGGCCAGCGCGTCCCGGAAAATGCCCCGGCCCCGCAGCCCAGGCCTATTTCACCGAATCTTCCCCCGGTAAATTTTATATCATATTTGTAATATCTTAAGCACAGAGCATATGCGCCGGGACAAACCGCGCTTACAGGAAGAACCGGATGAACTGCAAGAAGGCGGAAAACAAGAAAGACTGCTCCTGCACCTACGAGCCCTGTCCGAGGAAGGGGCTTTGCTGCGAGTGCGTGGCGTATCACCGGGCCAACGGCGAGATACCCGGGTGTTTCTTCGGCAAAGAGGGCGAAAGGACCTACGACCGCTCCCTGGAAAATTTCATCGCTTCGGCCAAATTGAGGAATTAAAATGAAAACCATACTTTCCACGAAAGAGGCTCCGGCCGCCATAGGCCCCTACTCGCAGGCGGTGGAGGCCGGGGGCTTCGTGTTCATCTCCGGCCAATTGCCCGTAAATCCGGCCGACGGCGCCATGGCCGAAGCCGACACCGCGAAACAGACCGAGGCGGTCATAAAGAACCTCTCGGCGATACTGGCCTCGCGCGGCCTGAACCTGGACAGCGTGGTCAAGACCACGGTTTTCATGGCGGACCTGCGGGAATTCCAGAGAATGAACGAGGTTTACGCCCGCTTTTTCTCCAAAAATCCCCCGGCCCGCGCCACCATTGAGGTCAAAGCCCTGCCGAAAGCCGCTTTGGTGGAAATAGAGGCGGTGGCTGTATGCGGAGCGAGGGAGGAATCAGTAAAGCAGTAAAATAGTGAAGCAGGGAAGTAGTGGGATTGATGGATAAAAACGACTCCCCACGCTATTTCGCCAGTTCGCCACTTAGCTACTTCACCACTTCGCTAGTTCACTATTTCGCTAATCCCTATGCACCCTCTGCTGGATAAAAAACATACCGGCGTACTGCTGCCGCTTTTCTCCATGCGCGCCAAGAACGACTGGGGAATAGGGGATATTTCCTGCATAGGCCCCTGGGCCCGGGCCGCGGCACGGCTGAACCTGGACCTGATCCAGCTGCTGCCGGTAAACGAAATGCCGCCCGGCGCCTCCTGCCCCTATACCGCGCTGAGCGCTTTCGCGGTGGATCCCATTTTTATAGCCATAGACGAGATACCGGAGCTGGAGGAGTTCTCCGAAATAAAGGAAGAGCTGGCCTCAAGAAGGTTCCAGTCCGGCCTGCGCGCCCTGCGCCGCCTGAAAACCGTCAGCTACGACGAGGTCAAGCGCCTGAAGCTGGAGACGCTGCGCAAAATCTACGACCGTTTCCACGAAACCCACATATTGAAAAACACGCGCCGGGCGGAGGAACTGTTCGCTTTCTCCTCCGCCAATTCCTACTGGCTGGACGATTACGCCGTTTTCCGCCGGCTGAAGGACGCGCGGGACTGGAGTTCCTGGACCGCCTGGGAAGAGCCGGTAAGACGGCGCGAACCCGCGGCGCTGAAAGCGTTTTCGGCCGCGCAGGAACGGGAGATACTTTTCTTCAAATATCTGCAATGGGTAATAGACCGCCAATGGCGCGCGGCGAAAGAAGCGGCGGCCGCCGCCGGCGTTCATCTTATGGGCGATCTGCCTTTCATGGTGGACCAGGAAAGCGCCGATGTCTGGGCGCGGCAGAGCGAGTTCGACATCCACAGCGAGATCGGCGCGCCTCCGGACGCTTTCAGCGACACCGGCCAGCGCTGGGGCCTGCCGGCCTGCCGCTGGGAAGAGGCCGGGAAGAATAATTTCGAATGGTGGCGCATGAAAGTTAAACGCGCCGAAGAGCTGTACGACCTGTTCCGGATAGATCATATGGTCGGCTTTTTCAGGACCTGGCTGGTGCCGCGGGACGCTTCGCTGAAACCCGACTTCGACATAAAAGACCCGGCGGCGCAGCGGGAGCGCGGCAGAAAATTCCTGGAAGCGGTAAGCCGCGCGGGCCGCATGCTGCCGGTGGCCGAGGACCTCGGCGTCATTCCGCCCTTCGTTTTCGAGGTGCAGAGGGAACTGGGGATTCCCGGCTACAAGATAATGCGCTGGGAAAAGAGGCCGGACGGGTATTACGCCGAGCCCGAAACTTATCCGCGCGTCTCGCTGGCCGCCTCCTCCACCCACGACAACGAGCCGCTGGCCGACTGGTGGGCGTCCGTCGATTTCGTGGAAAAAAAGCTGTTCTGGAAAATGGTCTCCGGCCTGGACACAAAACCGCCCGCTTATTCCAGGGCCAGGGAGGCCGTGCTTCGCAAGCTGCTGAAAGCCTCCTCCCTCCTGGTGGTCCTGCCTTTGCAGGACATACTCGGCTCCAAGGACAGGATAAATATACCCGGCACGGTCGGCGGGTCCAACTGGGGCTATCGCGCGCCTTTCAGGGCGGACGGCCTGTTCACAAAACGCGGCCCGCTGCTCGGAAACTTCGCCGCCATGGTCAAAGAGGAAAGAAAATGAACGCTCCCAAATCCCCCCCGCCCGCTTCGCTCTTTACTCTTAACTCTTCACTCTTCGCTCTTTACTCTTTACTCTTCGCTCTTTCCCTCTCCGGCTGCTCCCTTAACAGGCTGGCCGTGCGGTCCACCGCGGCCGTGGTGGATAAAGGCCTGCCGGCGGTTTACAGGGAAAAGGACCCGCAGTTCGCCAGGGAAGCGCTGCCCGCCAATCTCAAACTGATGGAGATCCTGCTGGAGAGCGACCCGAAGAACCGGACCCTGCTTCTTAACGCGGCAATGGGCTTCTGCGGCTACGCCTTCATGTTCGCCGAGGACGAGAGCGAACCGCGCGCCTCAGCCATGTACGAGAAGGGAAGCGGCTACGCCCTGCGCGCGCTGGAACTCTACGGAGCCGCGAGGAACGGGAAACCGCTCCCGGAGGCGCTGGAGAAAAAGTCGGCGGCGGCGGCTTTCTGGCATTCTTTCTGCCGCGCCTCTTTCGTGAATCTCAACCGCGACGACCCGGACGCGCTGGCGGAACTGCCGCGCATTATGCCCGTGGCGGAACGGGTGGCCGGGCTTACGCCGGACTACTATTACAACGGCGCCTACGCCATGCTCGGGACCTACTACGCGCTCCGGCCCAGGATCCTCGGCGGCGACCCCGGTAAAGCGAAGGAGAATTTCGACAGGGCGCTGCGCGGGACCGGGTCGGATTTCCTGCTGAACTCCTACATGGCCGCCAAGATGTACGCGGTGGCCGCGCAGGATTCGGAATATTTCGAGAAAGCGCTGAACGCCGTGCTGGCGGCCGAACCGAAGGACGACGAGGCGAGGCTGGCCAACGAAGTGGCGAAGATCAAGGCGAAAAAACTTCTGGAGAAAAAAAATGAACTGTTTTAACAGCAAGCTAATAGCGAATAGCGAAATAGTGAATAGAACGCGGAAAAAAAGCGCCCCCCGCTATTTCGCTGCTTCGCTATTCACTACTTCGCTATTCGCTCCCTCACTATTCACTACTTCGCTATTCGCTATTTCGCTCCTCACCACCTCGCTCTTCACTACCTCGCTATTCGCTGCTTCGCCCGCTGTTGCCGCCCAGACCGTGGTCAAATTCGCCACTCTGGCGCCTGAGGGCACGGCCTGGATGAAAACGATGAGGCAATTCAGCGACGAACTGGCGGCGAAAACTCAGGGCCGGGTAAAATTCAAGATCTACCCCGGCGGCGTGAGCGGCGACGAGAAGGATGTAGCCAGGAAGATAAGGCTCGGCCAGCTCCAGGCGGCCGGCTTCACCGGGGTGGGCCTGGGCGAGATAGCGCCGGAAACCCGCGTCCTGGACACGCCGTTCCTTTTCAAGAATCCGGCCGAGATAGACAATGTATACAAAATGCTGGACGCCGATTTCCGCGAGATCTTCCGGTCGCGCGGCTATATCCTGCTCGGCTGGACCGAGGTGGGCAATGTATACATCTTCGCCAACACCCCGGTCAGGAACCCGTCCGGACTGCAGGGAGTGAAGATGTGGATCTGGGAGGGAGATCCGATAGCCGAAGCGACCTTCGCGGCCATGAAGATAAAACCCATCCCGCTTTCCATCACCGATGTCATGACCTCCCTCCAGACGGGAATGATAAACGCCGTTTACAGCGCGCCGGCCACCGTCATCCCGCTGCAATGGTACACCAAGATGAAATACGCCATGGCTCTGCCGATAACCACGGCCTCCGGCGCCGTGGTAATCTCCAAAAAAGTTTTCGATTCCATCTCCAAAGAGGATCAAAAGTCGTTGCTGGAACTGGGCGACAGGCATTTCCGGGCGCTTACGACCGTAAGCAGGAAGGATAACGAGCGGTCGATAGCGACTCTTAAGAAGGAGAGGGTGGAATTTGTGGAGCCGTCCGGGCCCGACGCGGTGGCCGCTTTCGAGCGCATGGGCGAGGAGGCCCGGCGTTCGCTGGTGGGGAAGCTGTACTCGGCCGGGCTGCTGGGAAAGATAGAGGCGGCCCTGAAGAAATTCAGGGAAGGAAAAAAGTAAGGGTTTTCAGCGGAGCCTCGCGTCCGCGCCGGGTGGGGTTTTCCCGGCCCCTGGAGACTGCGCGCTTAAAGCCGGCCTTGCGAACTCGCCCTCCGCGCATAGCGCTCGGACTCAAACATTCGCGGCCGTCCCGGAGGGATACGCTTTAAGCGCTTGTCTGAAAAACCCCGAATGGCGCGGCCGCAAGGCCTCGCTGAAAACCCCGGAAGCGAACATCAAATTTTATGAGATATATTT
>Ga0074195_1003252_pt1 | contig 15764 bp, 17 predicted proteins | sample EPASupsiteHSE623_FD_64525 | JGI IMG/M metagenome (GOLD analysis project Ga0074195, IMG submission 64525) | Bioremediated contaminated groundwater from EPA Superfund site, New Mexico - Sample HSE6-23 | ecosystem: Environmental > Aquatic > Deep subsurface > Groundwater > Contaminated ...
GGAGGGCTGGGAGAAAACGAGAAGGCACGCCTCTTTCCCCCGCTTTCCCGAAAAGGGGAGAGGGAGGCATCCCAACGATATGAATCCTACATTTCTCCGTACTCCATAGTGGGTATTCACTGTCAACTGTCAACTGTCAACTGTTTTTAAAGCAGCGGCTTACAGAATACCTGTCTGTTAACTACTACATCACCGCTAAACGTGCCAAATATAAAAAGGTTAGGCCCAGTAGGGCAAAATACGGTGAATGACCCTATCCACAATTCACTGCTCAGCCTGGTAGCTGTTAACTCAGCCGAACAGCCGGTAGTGGTGGTATTGGTTGTGACATTCCTTACAGTGACATCCGTAAAAAATGCTCCCACACTCTGCAGGGTGCTGGTTTTGAGAGTCGCCACGATAAGCGGTTGGTTGGAAGAGAAGGTGAATTCACTGGTCCCTGTACCGGTAAAAGTTTCTACCGTGCCGGAAATGCTCCCGGTCGGGACCGAGTTGACACATGATACTTCAGCCGTAACAGTTGCAGAGGTGTCTCCACCGCTGATAGAACCCTCTACTACACCATCAAATAATAATCCATTGACCATGTATATTCCTCCTTTCGGGTACATAATATGGTGAAAAAGCTAAGGATGTTACATAAACTACAGATAAACAAAAAAAAGCTGCCTGGCCACAAGCCCCTGGCGACAGCCGTATCGATGGCGCTGTTTTATGCAGTGATTACTATTCTAGGAGCCCGGACATACACCGCTTTGCCGCAGTAAGAACCTTTACAGGGTGCACCGGCTAAGCCTTCCAGATGTCATTCATCAGCAGGCAGATTATACTTAAGGTTTCCACATAGTGACCGAGTATCTGCTGATACCCGGAATGGAATGAAAGGTTCCGCAGCAGGCGGCAGTCATGGAGGACTTCTTTCTGAGCTTTAGAGACCAGTCTTTTGGAGTAGAGGTAATTTATTTTGTCTGCCAGGACCGGGGAAAGGCCATGCTTATTTTCCTTGGGCCCCCCAATCAGGTCATACTTGAGTGATATTACAGCTTCCAGGCTTTTTAAAGCCTGTTCCGTGGCCAGGGTGCAGAACGGGTAATAAAGATACCCGTAAGCAAACAGCGCCTTGGAGATTTCAAACATGTTTTTGATATGCAGGGGAATGGAGTAATGCAGTTCAATATCCCTGACAGCATTAATGAAGTCGGCTTCAGCGGTGTTAACGGTCTGACCGGTTTGGGGGTTGATACTCTTCATCGCCTTACAGATTTCGTCCGGTTCGTAATAATTATCTGGACTGATCCTGGTAACATTTGTCCCCACACTATCGGCCAGCGTAAACCACCATTTTTCATCCCAGTACCTGCCTGCGCTGGCGGCTGTGGATGGGGCGACAAACACTTTGGTGAAACCAATTTTCTGTTGTTGAAAACCGTAATTTATGTTCCGGCTCTTGAGATAACTTTTAGCCGTCTTTTTCCCATTGAAGCAGAGTATCAGAGGCTTGAATTTTTGAACCTGACCCGTTAGAGTTTCGCCTTCAAATTCAATCAGGCCCATTTCATAATGGTTTAAAGACCGGTCCTCCCCTGGCTTTAGGCGCACTGGTGTTAATCCAACGCGGTGGAGGATTTCCCAAAACTTCTGTCCCGGTTCTGTCCCGCAAAAAACAATTTTCAGATTAGGTATTAATACTTCGGTTGTCATTTCAAAGGCTCTCCTGAAGCGCTACTGGATCCGCGTCCGCAAGACCCGGCGGTTTTAGCCTACCCCCTCCCCCTACCACCTATGCAATTAACGTCTTAACAAGACACCACAGGGCACAGAGATGTCAGGATTCACGGAAAAGAAGAGGGCACAGAGAGTTATCAGTAAACATCTACTCTGTGGTTTCTTTTTTAAAACAGTACCTTTAAGGCAAAAAAAGCCAGGCCGTAATCGACCTGAGCTTTTTTTTATATTAGTTGTCGTGGAGTGTTTGAAACTTCTTATTTGTCATTACCCTAATTGTTGGCGCCAACACGTTCTACCTCATTTGGCTCTATACCTTTATCGTCTCAAGCGTTTCCTGCAGTTCTTCGACAAGCAGTTCAAGAGTTTCGGCGGCATCAGCAAAGCGTTTGACAAGGTCGGTCTGGATTTTCACATCTGAGTTTATACCACCCACACCGTCAACCATCTGTTTACTGTTTTCCAATACCTCCTTCGTTAATTCCGCGATGTTTTGCAGGTCTGAGACTATCGTATTCAGTGAGTTGCTGGAAATCCGGGCCACTTTTATCCCCTCCAGGATTACACTCTGGTGACCTTCCAAGGTTTTAGAAGCTTGACGGGCATAATCCCTGACTGTCTGGAATAGTTCGGAAACATCCCTGGTGGTTTTGGCGGCATCTTCGGCGTTACTCTGTACCTCGGTGGCCAGGGCCGCCATCTCGTTACCTGCGGTGCAGTAATGTGCTGCTTCCTTGACAATTTTATAGGACATTAAACCGGCTTGTTCAGCCAGAATGCTGACAACCTGAATAAACTGCCCCACTTTATCCACGTGAAATTCCAGGTCCTTGACCACGTTGTGGGCAACAGACATCGCCTGTTTGCTCTCCTCCATATTGTCCAGGAACCTCTGGGAAGAAACCTCGGCGCCGGAAAGCTCTTCCGAAACACGATTGGAGGTTTCGGCTATATTCTCCATACTGTCTTCCATTTTTTTCATCGCAACTGAAACCTGCGTCATTTTCGATGTAACTGTATTGGCGGTTTCGGCAACATTTTCCGTGCTCTGTAGGAGGTCACGGGTGTAGTTGTCTATCAACCTGGCTGAGTATTGGGTCTTCTCAACCAAACTACGCAGTTTGATAACCATGTTGGCAAACGACCTGGCCAGACCGCCTACCTCGTCATGGCGGACATCAACAAACAGGTCGCTGGAGCTTAAATCCCCTGCAGCTACCCGGTTGGCCTCTTCAGCCAGGAGTCTGACCCGGTTGGAAATACGGTTGGAAATGAATATCGCCAACAAAACAAGCGCCAAGGTCAAAATAGCCCCGGATAAAACCATCCGGTTTATCACAGCAGCTATCTGCCTGTTTGTCTCATCTATAGAAAAACCAATTCGGAAAGCGCCCCAGTGGCGGTCGTTCACATAGATTGGAGTTGATATATCCCACATCACCTCACCCGTGTCCCGCTTGTATTCCTGAAACTTATAGGGCGCAAGGTTATGGGCGGCAGCAATACCGACATCATCCGCAAAAATTCGTTTTGTGCGGTCAAAGTTGAGCCCCCCGCCAGCCTTCGAGTACATGGTATTGTGAGTTGGCAGGTAGCCGTTAACATCTACGGCCACAGCAAAGACTATTACCTTGTCCTGCAAAAACGAGTCCTCTATTTCCCTGAGGTTTTCGTCTGTATAGGAGTCATATTCAGTGTTGTATTTCTGGGGACTGGTGCCCGGTATAACCCGGTAATCCGTATCGAAAATCTGCTCTTCTGTCAGTTTGCCTTGTTTAATTGCCATAGTGAGCATATTTCCGGTTGTGGTAGCTCCCGTCTGGGCCAGGATTACTCCCCGCTCGGTTAAAGCCCCGCGCATGGCTGCAGATTGTTGATTAGCCTCGTAAGTTAGAAACACAGCAAATAAAGGGACCATAACAATGATTAAAATAAAACTGTTTCTGATTTTTAACGAACCGAAGGCAGTAACTTCCTTCATCAGAGCACCCTCCTTGCCATGAAACAAGACAAATATACTTTAAATATATGTTGATTCGTCCTTTTTAAGCAATTATCCTTTAAATTAAAACGCGAAGATTTTAACATTTATTCAATACTTAGTTATAAAAAGCCCGCCGAGTAAAATGAATTCAGACAAACAGATACCAGTACAGTGCACGGGCTTTTGTTGGCAGGCTGCCGGTATAAGGTTTTCTCTTGTCAATATGAGCAAATCTTGATAACCTAGAAGAAAAGAGATAAGGGGTGTTAAAGATGATTGTAAAATTCTTGGGTCATGCCTGTTTCTTCCTGCAGAACGGAGGAACCTCCATAATTATTGACCCATTTCTGGACGATAATCCTCAGGCAGTAATTAGGGCAGGCGAAATCAAGACAGACTGGATCCTCGTCACCCACGGCCACTCTGACCACTTGGGTGATGCCATTCAAATCGCCAAACAGAATGATGCCATAATTATTACAGTCACTGAAGTGGCCCGCTACTGCGGCGTCAGGGGAGCCAGAACTCATGCCATGTACATCGGAGGTAAACATAACTTTGGGGAGTTCACCGTCAAAATGACTGTCGCCCTGCACGGTAGTTCCATCGGGACCAATCCCGTGGAATATCTTGGGCAGCCCTGTGGTTTCCTCATCTTCATTGGCGGTAAAACGATTTACTATGCCGGAGATACCGGTCTGTTCGGAGATATGGAGCTGATCGGACGGCTTCACCCAATCGACCTGGCCATCCTGCCTATAGGCGACAACTACACGATGGGACCGGAAGACGCTCTGGAAGCTGTTAAAATGCTCAAACCCAGGTATGTTATCCCAACTCACTACAATACCTGGGACATTATCACTCAGGATCCGGACAAATTTAAGTCCGCCGTAGAAGACGAGACCGGCATCCAGGTGGCGGTCCTCAACCCGGGCGACACCTTCGAATTGTAAAATGATGAGAGCTGTTCCAATGAATAAGACCAAGCGTACCTATTGGTTACGCTTGGTCTTTGATTTTATCACCTGATTATGAAGAAAGTCTGCATGTATCACATATCCCGTAAAACTCCATCCGATGGTATCTTACATCAAAGCCGGTAGTATCATGAACCATTTTATCCAGTCCATGATAAACAGGAATTGTCACATCATAGAGATTGTAGCATTTTTCGCAGCAGAAGTGGTAGTGATTTTCAGGTGTTCCGTCGTAACGGGCATATGTGCTTCCATAATTCAACTCAAGTATTTCTCCCATATCCCTTAGTACGTTCAGATTGCGGTACACAGTGCCGAGGCTTATATCAGGCACGATTTTTTTAGCCTGTTCATAAACCCAATCTGCTGAAGGGTGACACTTTGTACTTCGCAAAATATCAAGAATCACCTTTTTTTGTTTAGTCATCCTCGTCGGCTTGACCATTCTGCTATCCTCCCTTTCTACAGCAAACAACCCTTCCCTTGTGAGGAAATATGCAAATCAGTAATAATAACAGTTAAGGAAACCATATCCTCGTCAATCGATAGTATATATTGATTTTTCTAGCCAGTCAACCTACGTTCTCGAACGTTTATTGGCCGATTATTCTCATTTTGGCGTAATTTACCTAATTACTTATCACTTTTTGGTAACATCGTTCATATTCCTGCACAATCCTGTCAATATGGAAGCTTTGTACAGAATGCTTTACTGCATTTTTTGACATGTGCAACCATTCGACAGGGTTCATTAATATTTTCACAGCCCTATAAGCCATTGCTTCGACATTCCCAATTGGAAACAAATAACCGGTTTCGCCCTCTTTAATAATTTCCGGAAGCCCGCCCGCGGTTGATGCGATAACCGGCACCCCACAGGCCATAGCTTCCAAGGCTACCAAGCCAAAGCTTTCCTTTTCCGATGTCAGCAGGCAGAGGTCGGAAATTGATAAGAGTTCTACAACCCGTTCCTGTTTACCCAAAAAGTACACATCGTCAGACAAACCATTTGATTCAATATACTGGTGAATACCCGGTCCCTCCGGACCATCTCCCACCATCAACAGACGGCAGGGAACATCCTTTTTGACCCGGGCAAACACATCCACGACATCTTTTAACCTTTTAACCGGGCGAAAGTTTGAAATATGAATAAGGATCTTTTCATTCGCCCCGGCATAACGCAATTTCAGCTCCGGTTCACTGACCCTGTGGTATTCATCGGGGTCGATAAAATTATAGATTACTTCGATTTCTTTGGATATATTAAATATACGTTCAGTTTCATTTTTTAAAGACCGTGAGACAGCTGTCACCGCGTCACTTTCCTCAATACTGAACCGGGTGATGTCAAAAAACTGCGGCTCATGCCCCACAACTGTAATATCCGTACCATGAAGGGTCGTCACGATAGGCAGATGCTTCTCTCTCGTCATCTGTTTGGCCAGGAAGGCGCTCACAGCATGAGGGACTGCATAATGGACATGGACGAGATCAAGCTCGGCCCATTTGCTCACTTCAGCTATTTTACTGGCCAGGGCAATCATATACGGCGGAAATTTGAACAGCGGATAATCCAGTACTTCAACCTCATGATAGAAAATGTTCTGGTGAAACATGTTCAGCTTAAAAGGCCGGTCATATGAAATAAAATGGACCTCATGTCCCCGGAGGGCCAGTCTTTTGCCCAGTTCGGTGGCGATTACCCCACTGCCCCCATATGAAGGGTAACAAATGATTCCAATGCGCATCCTAAGCCCCCCAGATTTTCATTGGGTCATCTATAGGCACGGGGGTTCTGACCCAAAAAGCCTCGCCATATGCCGCGCCGATCTGGGCGCCCTGAAACTTGTCCCGGCTTTCAATAAACTGCAGGGGCGCTTTTACTCCCAGAACCGCCAGCGGCTTTAACCCGGCCGCCCCAAACTGGGACTCGTGGGCGCTGATGGCTTCCATTTTTTGGGGGTAGTTTTTTGATACATCAACTATAAAGGAGTAGTTCTCCATTTTGTTCAAAAAATAATGGAGAATAATTTTTGGCCTGTAGGCTCCATCGATCGGCTCAAGTTTTTTCAGCCCGGCCTTAAAATGCGCTTCTGTGATGAGCTGGCTTGTCCTGACATGGTCCGGGTGACGGTCATCCCAATAAGGGGTGATTATTATAGAAGGCTTGTATTTTCTGATCACCCTTACCACCTTCATGATACTTTCCTCGTCAACCGTTAAACTGCCATCAGGCATCGCCAGGTTCTGCCGCCATACCGCACCGAGAATTTTAGCCGCCCGGTCCGCTTCGTCAGCCCTGATTTCCGGAGTTCCCCGGGAACCCATCTCACCTCTGGTCAGGTCAACTATGCCTACTTTGTAACCCAGAGCTGCCTCTTTCGCTAAGAAACCACCGGCGCCAATTTCAACATCATCCGGGTGAGCTCCAAAGGCAATTATATCCACATTCTCAAGCTTTTTCGTCACGTTACGCGCCTCCCGCCAGGTTAAATCTGTAAATATTATTTCAGTAATATTTTAGCATTTTTCAACTTTTTTAAAAAAGCGGAAACTTTTATGGATAAGTATTCTACCTAGGCTTATTTAAGTATCTCGGAACGCATAATCTTGTCCAAATGAGCCAGGGTATTACATTCAAACATATGGCAGTAACGACGGAATACCAACACGCTGGTGGTATCCAGCCACAGCTTTTTAGGAAGAGTATTTAACCATAGAACATCCTTGACTTTTTTCTTCAAGTCCTGAAGCCTTAACGAGGCTTTTTCGACATTAATGGTCTTAGTATCACTTACTATTATTACAAAGGTCTCTTTGTTCAACAAACCCTTGTATTGGCTGGCTATCTCGGCCAGGGCATGGTTAAAATCCGTCCCCCGGCCCCAGTCCTCACTCCTGTTGATGAGTTCGGTCATCGTTATTTCAAAGGGCAGGGGTTTACCGAACTCCGCGGTAACCCGTTCCACCTTCTCAGAGAATATAAAGCTTTCGATTTCTTCCGTAACACTGGATAGGCCGTACATGAATTGCAGGACAAACCCGGCGTATTTGGCCATCGAACCCGAAACATCACATATCAATAAAATCTTAGGTTTCTGGACCTTTTTGGTTTTGTATCTTAAACTGAACATTGTTCCGCCATAGCGGATATTGTACCTGATTGTCCTTCTCAAGTCGAGGCGCTGCCTCTTTTTACTGCGGTGGTACCTCCTCGAAATCCTCGTGGCAAGCTTCCGGGACAGCTTCGTAATTAGAGCTGTCGCTGTAGGCATATCAGCCTCCGCTATGTTTTGGATATCCTGGTACAGGAGCTGTTCTTCATCCCGCAGCTTTTCCACTACTTCCCGGAGGATCTCATCTGTCCCTTCATCCCCTGTATAATCAACCGCCGGCGGACCATCACCCTGGTATTTGAGATAGTATTTCCAGTAGTTTAACGAACTCTTGACCATACTGGCAATAAGCTGTTCCGGATTATTAACGGCATTTCCCTGAAACTGCTTTTTCAGGTAATCCCGCAGCCTGCTTTTTTTGTCTTCCGGCAATCTGGTATATATTTTTTTTTCTTCTTCTGTTAGGGGGACACTGACTTCTTTCGACTCTCCGTTCTCGGCGTCTTCCAATTCGTATTTCAACTCATCCTGGGCTGCCTCAATTTCCTGGGCTTCCTGTTCCCTGACCTGCCTCTGCCTGGCTGTCCTTTCAGCCTTTTCTTCAGGGGTTACAAAATAGGCCTGAAAAGCCCGGTCGAGGATGACCCGGTCTTCCGGAGACTTAGCGAGGGTAGCCAGGAAAGCCGTCTCTACCTGCCTGCGGTCAAGCATATTTACTGCAGCAAGGGCATTTACCGCATCAACGGCCTCTGCTGAGCTGATTCTCACGCCCAGGTGGCGGAGAATGTGCAGAAACCGGGTCAGGTTGTTCTCTATATATTCCCTGTCCCCAGGCGGTTTGACAGACTCGATGACCCGGTCAAGGCGGTCCTCCCCAGAGATATCGTTTTTCAATGCGGTTACCCCCTTCCGCCCGGTTTACCTACCCCGGTCCCATTAGCGGCAGAAGCCACAAGTTCCTGAGGGCCGAGGTTCTGGCGGAAGGTATCAATATCATCTTTGTTTTTAAAAATAATATTTAAGGTGAGGTCCACCACTTCAGGTGTCAGCCTGTCAGCATCCAGTGCCACGAGGGCCCTGGCCCAGTCAAGGGTTTCAGCAATAGAAGGCTTCTTCCTCAGCTCCAGTCTTTCCCTGATGTACCCGACCGCTTTAGCCACTTCCAGGGACAGGCGGCGGCTGATTTCAGGGACTTTGGCGGTAATAATGCGAAGTTCTTTGGCGGGGTTCGGAAAATCCAGGTACAGGTAGACACATCTGCGCTTCAGCCCGTCTGACAGTTCCCGTTCCCCGTTGCTTGTCAGTACAACTATAGGAATCTGCCTCGATTTGAGGGTACCCCATTCCGGGATGGAAACCTGGAAATCAGACAGCACCTCAAACAAAAAGGCTTCAAATTCCTGGTCAACTTTGTCCACTTCGTCAATCAAAAGGACCGGTGTCTTTTCAGCCCTGATGGCTTTAAGCAGAGGCCGTTCCAACAGGTAGTCCTCGGAAAAAAGGTTATCTTCCACCGCCTGGCGCCGGTCTTCCCTGTTAACCTGGCTGAGCTGAATTTTAATCAGCTGTTTCTGGTAGTTCCATTCGTACAGGGCCTTGTTTTCATCAAGACCCTCGTAACACTGCAGCCTGATTAATTCGGTGTCAAAGACACCTGCCAAAACCTTGGCTATTTCGGTTTTACCCACCCCCGGAGGTCCTTCCACGAGAAGGGGTTTTTGTAGTTTCAGGGCCAGGTATGTGGTAACTACCGCTTCCTCGTCAGCTATGTAACCCTGCTGCTCAAAAGCCGATTTAAGCTGCTCTATACTAAGTTCCATTATTCTACCCCCCGGATTAGTTTCTCCACTAAAAAATCAACCAGGCCGACGGTGTCGTCAAGAGCAAAGGTAGGGATACCGGCAAACCTGACATCACCGGCTACTGCCAGCAGTTCCTCAGGTGGGGTTACCAGTTCTTTGTGCACCTCTGACCGGAATACCTCGATTTTGGGTTTGTCACCTTTTTTGTACCCCTCCGTAATAATCAGGTCAACACCTGTAATCTTTTCAGCGATTTCGTCCAGGGTCAGCTCACTTTCGGTCTTCTCTATCATGGCGACCTTGCCCGGGGAAGCCAGGACAACGGTATTGGCCCCAGCCTCGGCATGCCTCCAGGTATCCTTACCGGGAATATCTATGGCAAAATCACCGTGATGGTGTTTAATCACAGCAACTTTGTAACCCCGGTGCTTCAATTCTTTGATAAGTTTTACCAACAGTGTTGTTTTACCGGAATCGGCATAACCAACTACTGAAATTATAGGTATCATCTTGGTTCCTCCTATGGGCTTACCCTTTCGGGATAGGTATATACATTCATCCTCCGGTTGCGCACAAAGGCAGCCACAGTTACCCCTAGGTCCGCAGCATATTTCACGGCCAGGTCGGTCGGGGCGGACCGCGAAGCAATAACAGGCACACCCATTTTAGCTGCCTTAATCAGGATTTCAGATGAAATCCGACCGGTTGTAAGAAGGATTTTATCGGCGGTGTCTATCCGGTCATAAAAACACCTGCCGGTCAGTTTGTCAACAGAATTATGCCTGCCGATATCTTCCCTGAAAAACAGGATGTTTTCCCCTGTGCAGACAGCGGAACTGTGTACGCCGCCCGTTATCTTGAACATCTCTGACATGCGCTGGGCCTCGGTCATTAATCTAAATATCTGGGCTGGAGTAACCGTAAAGCCTGTTTCCACCGGCCGGCAGACGGCGTCTGAAAGGTTATAGAAACTTGTACCCTTGCCGCAGCCAGTTGTAATATAGCGTTTGAGAAAAGTCTGTTCGGCAACTGCAGCCTGTCTGGCGGTTTTCACAATAGCAGAGCCCTGTTCCTCGTCAATTCTAACGTCCGGGATATCGTCCCCGGCTTTAATAAATCCCTCCGACTGCAGAAAACCTACTGCCAGTTCGTCTACATGCTCCCATGTACACAGCAGGGTAACCAGTTCCCGGTCATTCAGGATTATAGTTAACGGGCTTTCCCGCGTGACCGGGTCTTCGATTGACTCCCCGACACCCTCTCTGATCCGCCATGCCGGTATCAATTGATATCTAGCATCCATCTTTTTCCCTCCCGGCCATAACCTTTGCCAAATCAAGGTCAACAGGGGTGTTCACATTGAAAAACATCTTTTCCGGATCACCGAACAACCCTATCTCGTCAATGCCTATAAACCTCGTTTTAACATCAGAATAAAAAGAAAAAATCTTGTTTTGGCCTTGTTTCAAACGGTTCTCAATGGCTGTCAAGCAGGTCTTGGAATAAACTGCAAACAGGGGTTGGTAGTACTTCCTAAGCCTTGGCACTACCGCATCGTAACCGGCAGCTGACTTTACCATATGGACCGCCAGCCTTACATCAATAAAAGGCATATCACAGGCCACCAGAAAATTCATGGCATAGGACGAGGTCCTCAGCCCGGCATGAATTCCGCCCAGAGGCCCGTGGTCCGGAAATATATCCGGTACCGTTTTAACACCAAGATCATCAAATAAATTATCATTAGCTGAAACTATTATTTCGGGAAATTCTCCGTTCAATACCCGGATTACCCCTTCCAGCATCTTATGTTCTTTAACCCTGACAAACGCCTTATTTCTGCCCATCCGGGTACTCTTGCCACCGGCTAGGATAATCGCCGTCGCCTCAATCATAGAAATCCCCTTTCCCAACAATTACTTCTTCTATTATAATCGTTTTTCTTTATGGAGTCTAACCACTAATCTGCAGACTTCATCCCCCTCGGCCAGAAGCTTCTCAAAAGTAAGCTCCAGGGGAAATGCTGCAATCCGGCCGTGGTCACCACACCTGGCCATCCGGCACAGTAAAGCTGTCTCTTCCGGTGAAGCCTCCAATTTACGCCATGCTTCGACAAGGGGACAGTAAGAAAACTCGATTACAGCTTCGTCGTCATCACCTTTGACGAGCCTTTGAACAAATACCTTTTCTCCTACAGGGGAGATAAGGTTTCGGGCCCACTCCCCGGGAGTACCGGTGGGCGGCATTTTTGCTCCCTTGATCTGACCGAATTTAAAAATGGCTCGGTTAACTTCCGGAATCTCTTCAATTTTTCCGTCTTTAGACAACTCCTTCAAAATAAGATATAACCAGGTGGCTCTATCTTCGACAGCTGCCCTGACTTCATCTCTAACCCTATCGGTTACCTGGCCGTTTGGTTCCATGACACATCCTCCTTGTTTGATTCACTTCACAAATACCCATATTCCAACATTTTCTTCGTTAAATCCTAAACTGCCTATCTACAAAAACCTGTTAATATGATATATTCATATCAATATAAATTATTAAGTGTATGAAAGGGATTTGTTATGACAATGCGAAAATTCCTTTGGTCAGCACTTGTAGTGCTTATAGGAAGCCTGGTCTACTTTAGATCCTCAGTTGTTCCGGTATTTTCGGTCGCCCCTCCGGGGGATAAAATCCCCATCCTGATGTACCACAAGATCAGCCCGTATTCGTTCCACGGCGGTCTGGGCCTGCGGGTCCCGCCGGAATTATTCGAACGCCAGATGAACTACCTTGAAAAACACGGTTATCATACTGTTTCTTTGGATCAGGTGACTGACCACTGGGACAAAGGCAAACCCCTTCCATCCCACCCGATTGTGATAAGTATGGATGACGGTTATGAAGATAACTACACCTTCGCCTTTCCTATTCTTAAGAAAATGGGGTTTTCAGCTACTATCTTTCTTGTAAATAATGATATCGGTGGTTATAACCTCTGGGATGCAGGCAGAATGGCCCGCTCAAAACTTCTTTCATGGCCGCAGATTCGGGCCATGAAACAATATGGGATTTCTTTTCAGTCCCATACTCTCACCCACCCGCACCTAACAAAAATTAAACCGGCTGCGGCCCAAAGGGAAATCTGTGAATCAAAAACCCAACTGGAAAAGGCCCTTAGCATGCCGGTTAACTTTATCGCCTACCCGTATGGGGACAGTGACGTAGAAATTGACAAGATGGTTCGTCAAGCCGGTTACAAAGCAGGTATCTCGACAAATCAGGGTCAAAATAATGCCGGTACTGACCGGTGCCGTCTGAAGAGGATAAGGATAACCGGGTATGTCAGTATGAGTGACTTCAAAAAATTGCTGATATAACAGGAAGGGAAAGGTGTCTTGCCAAAGTGCAACATCTCCCGTCGGGGCTTGTTGACAGGCAGAGCTCACCAGACCGGTCTTTGCGCTACATAAAACAGCCTCCTGCTAGAAGGTATGGGAGGGTCAAATGAAAACCCATGGTAAATATCAAGCACCTCAAAACCGGCTTCATTGAGAAACGTCAAGGCCTCGGTATTTTTATAGGCCTTTTCTTTATGGACCTCAATAAATTTATCATACAGTTCCCCTTTGCGGATAAACCCTGTCAGCTTGATTTCCCAGACATCAGTATCCTTGTCGTAGCCTGTTTCCCAAATTAATGACATGTTATCATCTTCCACAAAGGTAGTCTCCCCCCCACCCCCTGAGAGCTTCTCAACGGCATTCAGGTCAAAAATAAACAGCCCGCCGGGGCGGAGAGACTCATGAACCCTACGGAAAACCTGCCTTAAATCAGCAGGGTCAACAATATAATTTAATCCGTCATGATAGCATGTAATGAGGTCTATCGGCCTGGGCAGGGACAGCTGTCTCATGTCCTGCTCCAGAAAGTGAGGCCTGAGGCCTTTCTCTTCAGCCTTCCGGGCAGCCCTGGCGAGCATGGCTGGCGCTATGTCTATCCCATATACTTCGTAGCCCCGGGCAGCCAGCGGCAGGGTGGTATTACCTGTGCCGCACGCCAGGTCAGCCACGTATCTGGTCTGTAACGAAAACTTTTTAAGTATTTCTTCTATATAATCGGCCCACTCTTCGTAATCTATGCCGGCAACGAGATGGTCATAAATATCCGCCAGCTTGTTATACTGTGACATATCGATACCCCTTCATTATTCATCTCCAAATCCTATTCCCACAGCCTTGGCAGCAAAGACAATATCACTGTCCGGTGATACCGTTCGTAACACCTTAACGGCTTCCACGATAGGGACAGATTCAATATTTGTTCCATGGAGGCAGACCATGTAGCCAAATTTTCCCTCCATCAGAACCCTCACGGCATGGGCTCCATACCTCGTAGCAAGGAGCCGGTCAAACGGGGTAGGGCTCCCCCCTCTCTGCAGGTGGCCCAGTATCGTCACCCTTGTTTCCATCCCTGTACACTTCTCGATTTCATCACCAATCAAATTACCGACACCACCCAGGCGAATCGGGTCGGCGCTGTCTTCAATAATCTTCTGGATAACCATTTCGCCACCGAGGGGTTTAGCCCCTTCAGCCACCACGACAATACTGAACTTTTTACCATTCAGTTTTCTATTGGTGATCTTTCGGCATACATTCTCAAATGTAAAAGGTATTTCGGGAATTAAAATAACGTCAGCCCCTCCGGCAATTCCGGCATGGAGGGCAATCCAGCCCGCATAGCGTCCCATGACTTCCAATACCATGACCCGGTGGTGGGATTCGGCTGTGGTATGTAATTTATCAAGGGCCTCAGTAGCTGTTACGAGGGCTGTGTCAAAACCGAAAGTGACATCTGTAGCAGACAGGTCATTATCAATCGTCTTCGGGACCCCGACGACCGGGAGGCCTTTTTGCCAGAATTCCCTGGCGATGCTAAGGCTGCCATCCCCACCGATTATCACCAGGGCATCGATCTGCATTTCCTCCAGGTTGCCCATAATATGGTCTGACATATCGACATAAGCCCGCTCTCCGTCCTTCATTATCGCATAGCGGAAAGGATTGTCCCTGTTGGTCGTCCCGAGTATAGTGCCCCCCCTCGGGAGAATTCCGGAAACCGAAGCCAGGTCCATCCTCTTGGCCATGTTATTTATCAGGCCGCCAAACCCGTCAAGAAAACCGACAACTTCGAGATTGTATTTTTTGATGGCAGTCTTAACAACCGCCCTGATTACAGCATTCAGACCCGGGGCATCCCCACCCCCGGTTAAAACCCCTATTCTTTTTATCTGCTTGTCAGCCAAAAAAAGCCCTCCTTTATAATTTTTAACCGTTAACTTCAATTAGACCGACTATTTTTACAAGTTTCGACATGGTGGCTTTTATTTCCTTCAGATGGGATTAACATAAAGCCAAATATCCGGTGAATTTACTGTTCCTTACAAGGAATTAAGTAGATTCGTGTCGAAGAAAGCAAAATTCAAACTTCAATAATGAAAGGATGCCAATATGCTCGTTAAAGACCTGATGTCATGGCCTGTTATAACAGTATTTGATAATTCCACCGTCGGTGAGGCCCTCGCTATTTTAAGACGAAAAAACATCAAACACCTACCGGTAGTTGATAATAACCAGGCCCTCATAGGAGTTACGTCTGAGACCGACTTGGTCAAAACATTTCCCGGGGGTAGGGAGCTGTCTTCATTTCAGTCTAATTTACTCTCCCGGACTCCGGTATCCAAAATGATGCAGACCAACCTCGTCTTCGTGGCGCCCAATATGATAGTGGAACAAGCAGCTTTGGTTATGCGCACGAGCAGGATAAGCTGCCTTCCGGTTTTGGATGAAGACAGTATACTTATTGGTATACTGTCCAAAAATGACATCCTCGATGCCTTTATCGCATCTCTCGGACTGGGTGAAGGTGGGACAAGGATTACGATTTTCTATAAAAAGAAGTGGGGGTTTCTTTCTGAGCTTATTTCTTTTGCCGACAGACATAATACCTGTATCGATAACATAGTCTCCCTGGGGCAGGAACTGGTCTTGAAAACTAAAGGGCGCTCCGGTGGTTTTGTCCATGACCTCAAAAAGGCCGGTTATAATGTGGTTGATGTCTCAACTATCGACCCCCCGGCCAAAACAGTGGCTGGTAGCTGACC
>Ga0074195_1003254_pt1 | contig 15762 bp, 22 predicted proteins | sample EPASupsiteHSE623_FD_64525 | JGI IMG/M metagenome (GOLD analysis project Ga0074195, IMG submission 64525) | Bioremediated contaminated groundwater from EPA Superfund site, New Mexico - Sample HSE6-23 | ecosystem: Environmental > Aquatic > Deep subsurface > Groundwater > Contaminated ...
AGGAAGAAGAAGGGAAGATGGAGAAGAAAAAATTGAAAGATTATTGTCAGTTTTACAAACTATAAAGTTGCAAGAAGTAAATCCATTTAATGGAGCTATGGATTTACTTCAGAATACTAAGTAGATACATTAATTACAAATCCTTAAAAACCCACAAAACATATTATTTTTATGAGATTCATAAGAATTTCATCAAATAAATACCTAAAATAATTAAAAGGAGGAATTAACATGACAACACAAGGATATTGCGTAAAATGTAAAGAAAAAGTTGACATTAAAGACCCTAAAGAAAGTACAACAGTAAAGGGTACAAAGATTGCTAAAGGAAAGTGCCCTAAATGTGGAACAACTGTTTGCAGAATGGGCGGAATAAAGCACTAATCCCACTTTTATTTTTTATTTTTTTATTCTATATATTTAAATATTCTATTTCTTACATAAACTTATGATGATTAAGATACACAAGTCATATAGAGATGTTGTTGCTATGTGTGACAAAGAATTAATTGGAAAGAAGTTTGAACAAGGTAAATCTCAATTAGACTTAAAACCCTCTTTTTATGAAGGAGACGAACTAACAAAAGAGAAAATACTCGAACTTCTTCAAAATATGGCAAAAGAAGATGCTACATTTAATATTGTTGGTGAAAAATCAATCTCACTCGCATTAAAAACAGGAATTATTGAAAAGAATGGGGTAAAACACATTTCTGGAATACCTTATGCTTTGGTTTTGGTTTAATATCACCTCTTTTTCTAATCTCACTTAATATCATAACTTAACTAAGAATAATCATAACCTAGCGGAGTTATTATACGATAACAATTGCCTTGAATAAAACATTGGTAATATGTAGAGAATTCTCGTTAGGTTAATGTTAGTTGCATATACGGGATAATGTAAACTTCACCATAATTCTTCATTTATTACTAACCTCAAATCATTATCTTTATAAAACACTTTCCTCTTTAATAAACATGGATAATAAAAGATTTAGAGATAGAAATGCACCAGAAGAACAAGTAGTAACTAGAGTGAGACTTCCAAGAGATAGAGAAGTAATAGGAATTATAGAACAGAGACTTGGAGGAAATAAAATGCTTGTAAATTGCACAGATGGTAAAACAAGAAATTGTAGAGTTCCTGGAAGATTAAAAAGAGAATTATGGTTAAGACCAGGAGATGTTGTAATAATTGAATTTTGGGAACTAGATGCTTCTAAAGGAGATGTAATATTCAAATATCGTCCAAATCAAGTTGAATGGTTAAAGCAGCATGGACATCTAAAAACAGAAAGTAATGAGTTTTAGAAATGGTTTGGCAAGATATTGTTATAGCAATAGCAAATGTTCTTTTTGGATATTCATTATTATATCAAGTCTACAAAGGATTTAAAGAGAGAAAAGGATTTTTAGCAATTCAAACATCAACATTAACTGCAATTGGGTTGTATGCCCTTGCAATTGCATTTTTTACCCTTAATTTATATATATCAACAATAATTTCTATTTTTAATGGAACTATGTGGTTAATCCTATTAATTCAAAGTTTAATTTATAAAAAAACATAAGCTCTCTAACCAAAAGTTCTTAAAACTTAATTATCTTAACTAAATCATGAAAACACTAATCATTGATAAACTTCCAAGAATCTTAAAAAATAAGAAAAGACTAGAAACATCTCTAAAAGTAAAAATCACAAATAAAGGAAAAGAAGTAACAATAGATGGAGAAGCTCCAGATGAATATATTGCAGAACAAGTTATTGAAGCTTTAAACTTTGGTTTTCCTTATGCTGCTGCAATGTCAATACTAAATGAAGAAAACTTTTTTGAAATAATTAATATAAAAGATTACACTCATAGAATGGACTTAAGAAGTGTAAGAGCAAGAATAATTGGAACATCTGGAAAAACACTTAAGACAATCTCAGAAATATCTCAGTGTAATATTGAATTAAAAGACAATTCAATTGGAATAATCGGCCCTCCAGAAAATATAAGATTAACTCAAAGTGCAATTATAAAAATAATTCAGGGTTCAAAACAATCAAATGCATATTTAATGTTAGAAAAAGACAAGCCAGAACCAGTATTTGATTTAGGATTGAAACAAGTTAAGAAAAAACTTTAAATACCAGTTTAAATTTCAGAGTTTAACCATAAGACCCGGTAGCTCAGTTGGTAGAGCGCATGACTGTTAATCATGATGTCGTAGGTTCGAATCCTGCCCGGGTCGTTCTTTATTATATTAAACAATTATTTCACTATTTTTATAAACCCCCATTACTTAAAGAACTCATGGAACTTGATAGAGCAATACAAGAAAGAAGAAGCATAAGAAAATTTTCTAAGAAAAAACCAGACTGGAGAGAAATTATAGAGTGTATTGATGCTGCAAGATTTGCACCAATGGCTGGAAATTGTTACTCTCCAAGATTTATTCTTATTGATGATACAGAAAAAATTAAAAAATTAGCAGAAGCATCACAACAACCATTTATTGCAGAAGCTAATTATGTAGTTATTGTAACATCAAATCCAGATAGAACAACAAACTCTTTTGAAGAAAGAGCAGAAATGTATTTAAGACAACAAGCAGGAGCAGCAATTCAAAACTTTTTATTAAAAATAACAGAAAAAAAACTAGCAACTTGTTGGATTGGAGCATTTGCAGATGATTTAGTAAAAGAAGTAACAGGTATTCCTGGCTCAGTTAAAGTAGAAGCATTATTTCCAATTGGATATGAATTAAAAAAACCAACAACAAGACAAGATAAAACAAGTTTAGATAGAATATTATATTTCAATAAATACGGCAATAAGAACATGATGCATGAAAAAAAGATAAATGCATAATTTTAATAAGATAAAAACTTGATTCTGATTTGATTGAATAATTCGCTAAAAATTTATTATTATAGGTAAGTTATTAATATAATTGTATTATAAAAAAAAGAGGCGATAATTATTTTTCTCAAAAAGACATAATTAAAAAAACAAAAAAACCCCTCGAGAAACCTCGAGAGGCATTATAAATAAAAATAAAATTTTATCTCCAGACTTCAATACCTAAATCTGACATTGATTTTTGAGCAGGGGCAGATCTGTTATCATCAACTCTTCCTAACACATATGGAGATTGAACTCCAGTCATGATTGTTATTACTCTTACTTTACCAGTAAATTCTTTACTGATTCTAGCACCAATAATAACTTGTGCGTCAGGGCTTAAGTTTTCAGAAACTGTTCTACCAATTACATCAAATTCTTCAAGCTTCAAATCAGGACCGCAAGTCACGTGAATTAATGCTCCAGTAGCACCTTGATAATCCACATCAAGTAGAGGGTTAGTAAGTGCTTGTTTCACTGCTTCAGTAACTTTATCCTGTGTATCAGCTTCACCAATACCAATTACAGCAACTCCACCATTTTTCATAACAGCTGAAACATCTGCATAGTCTAAGTTAATTAAACTTGGCAAAGTAATTGTTTCAACAATTCCTTTAATCATAGTAGATACTAATTCATTGGCAACAGCAAAAGCTTGTTCAATAGGCAATTGTCCAGCAATATCTACAAGTCTGTTATTATCAAGAACAATACAAGTATCTGAAACTTCTCTAAGTTCTTGCAATCCAAATTCAGCTTTGTCTACTCTTGCTCTTTCAGACTCAAATGGCATTGTTACAACAGCGATTACAACTGCACCAGTTTCTTTAGCTAATTGAGCAACTACAGGAGCCATTCCAGTTCCTGAACCACCACCCATACCAGCTATAACAAAAACCATGTCAGCGCCAGAAACACATTTCTTAATATCAACAATAGCCTCTTTTGCAGCTTCTCTACCCTTATGAGGCATTCCACCACAACCAAGACCTCTTGTTAATTCTTTTCCAGCAAGAATCTTCTCATCAGCTTTAGTAACACTAAGGTGCAATGCATCAGTATTCATAGCATAAATAGTAGCGCCATTAATACCCTTATTGAATAACCAAGTAACAGCATTTCCACCCATTCCACCACAACCAATAACTTTAATATTTGCTTTACCAGCTCTCAATTCATCAAAATTAATGCTGTGTGTTGCAGATTTATCAATTGCTTCTCTTGCAAAATCTAAAACCATGTTTTTCTTTTTTATGACCTCCTTTTAAATTGTATGTTAGACTTAACTAAGTTAAGTTTCCCTACAGAAAAGCCATATCACTTCTATTTAAATAAATTGTGTTATTCAAGAAGCAGTATTTCTAACAAGAAATTTTTCAATTCTCTCTTTAAATTGTAAATCTTTTCCAGGAGTAATATGTATTTGTCCTTTAACACCAATAGAAATCTCTCCATATAAATCATCTCCATGCCTACTTCCACAACACTGAAAATGATACTCATTAGAATAAACTCTTTTACCAATCATCACCCAAGGATCAGCACATTCTTTAGTATGTAAATAATCTAAACAAGCGAATCTAACATCTTCTGGACTAATTATCTCTTTCATATCAAAGAATAATTCTCTTAGTTTATAAGAATTAATGTATTACAAAATATAATTTAATCTTCCAATCTTTTCAAATCCTTTTTTTAAATTATCATTTGCTTTTTCTAAAACAATTTTTAAAAAAGCTTCATCAACAATTAATCTTCCATTTAACATTAATGGAAATTCTAATTTTTCAGTGCTAAGAATTTCTAAAACAATATTTCTTCCTAAAGAAATAATTCCACTTCTCTTAAAACCTACTTCCTGAGCTTTTCTTAATAATATTTCTGCATTTGGAAGAGTATCACAAACAATATGAATTAAAGGAGGCTCTTGTTTAAACTTACAATTTCCTCTTATTTTTTTTACTCTTTCTAAAAAATTATCAAAGATTACAAAATCATGACTAACAAATTCAAATAATCCATTAATTTTTTTATCTTCATCTTTTATAATTAATATTCTTCCACTACAAGATGAAGTAGTATAATAATTTTCAGATGAATTGATTTTATCACACAAATCCAAAATTCTTTTATCCCACTCTCCAATAGAAGATTTATCTTCTTTAGATAAAACATCTTGTTTGCGTTGTTGAAATGTTTCCATAAAACAAGTTACTAAATTACTTTTATAAATTTTCCCAAAATCAGTTATTCCCTCCTAAGAATTCCGATGAAGTTTATCTTATCAAGTACATGCAACTAACATCAACCTTACATTAAACCCAAAGGGTTATTTTCACATTAACAATTTTCTTAGAAACAAACTTATTATCACCTCATTAAAATCAAGTATATTCAACTTAACTGCTAGCAATAATGATAACCCCACAAAAATTCTCTACACATTACTAACTGCTCCAAATCTTGTTTCACTTAGATTTCTCGCCTCAGAAGTTATTATCTCGTAAATGTTCTCTAGGTAAATTAATGAAGATATAATAATTAATTATCATACTCTAGCTTGAAAAAGAGGTGATACTTCTTTCAAAAAAATTTCCTATTCCCTTTCCAAAATCTCAACCTTAACTCCACTCTCTTCACACAATTCTTTAAACTCTTCAGCATCTTCTTTTGTTCCAGCAATACTTCCCCAGTGAATTGGAATTGCCACATCAGGTTGAATCAACTTAGCTGCTTCAGCAGCTTCTTCAGAAGTCATTGTAAATCTCCCTCCAACAGGAAGCATAGCAATTAATTTTTTATCTCCTTGTTTATAACCAGTTAATTTTTGCATTTCAGGAATATTATCTGTATCTCCTGCATGATAAATTAATAAATTTTTTATCTTAAATAAATAACCAATCCACCCTTCTGTTTTAGAATGAAAAGATTTATCTAAATTATAAGCAGGAAATGTAGAAACCTTTAGCTCTCCTAAAATTATTTCCATATTTGGTTCAACAATTTCAAAATGAATAGGAATATCAAGTCTAAGAACAGAACTCTGACAATCAGCAGTCATGATTATTTTTGTTTCTGGTTTTAGAATTTTTTGTATATCTGCAACACTACAATGATCATAATGACTATGAGTAAGAAAAATTAAATCTGCTTTTTCCATTCCATCTTTTATATTATAAGGATCAATATAAATTATTTTAGGGGTTTTGATTAGAAATCCTGCATTTCCTAACCACTTAATCTCAATTCCATCAATTTCCATTAAAATAAAGAAGATAAAGCATTTTTAAGCTTTTAGAATATTATTTTTGAAAGCCTTTAAGTCCTTGATTTTTATTACTGCTCCAGAAGCCTTGAAATGCCCTCCAGCACTTGCTCCATCTAAATTTTGTATTCCTTTTTTCATAAGTTCATCTAAATTTACTCTCCCAGATTGACATCTTGAACTAATCTTAAAATGATTATCTCTCAATTGGTATATAATAAAACAACTATCTGGCTCTTTTACAGAGATAGTAGTAGAAAAAAGTGAGGCTAGTTCAAATTTAGATATAAATTCATAAAAATATATTTTTTGTTTTGAAAAAAATTCAGAATTTTCTTTAAAATCTTTTTCTAATCTTTCAAGTTCATCTGAAATAACCTGAAAACTCTTTTGTATATCTTTGAAATTTTTATTTTTAATTAAATCGTACACTTTCTCAATATTATTCTTATAAAAAACAATAGAATAAGCAATAGCTGAGCCCAACTTACCTAATTCAGAATTAAGTATATTTTCTTTGGTTAATCCAGAGAAATCTTTTTTTAAAAAATCCATTTTTTCTTGATTTCCATAACTAAATTCTGTAAACAAAGCTGCTTGAACAAGCCACTTCCATTTTTCTTGATTAATAATTTCTTTTCCAAAATTATAAATAACCCAAGCAACACAATCAGAACTAGAAGTTTTAATTATCCCTTTTCCTTTTAATTCCTTTTGTATTGGATGATGGTCAACTAGTAAAACATCGAACTCTTTTCTAAGTTTATCAAATCCTACAAAGTTATCAAATGCTAAATCCATTAAAATTACTTTAGAAAACTTCTGTTCTTTTAATTGAGGAATAATCTCAACTAACTCTTCTGGATTATAACTAACAAACCAAATCTTATAATCTTGAATTTTCTTTTCTTTGAAAATCTCTTCTAAAAAAATACTCGAAGCTAATCCATCTAAATCACTTCCATGAGTTAAAACTGCAACTCTATCTGTATCAGAAATATGATTAATAAATTCTAAGAATTCTTGTTTGCTTCCTATTAAAAATTCCATAAGAATTAAGAAGATTGGGAATTTTTAAAGCTTATTCATAATTTCTTTCATTTGCAAAGCCCCGATTTCTTGGCTGTTCTTAGATTCTGAAATCAAAGTGGGATATATTTTAAACTCTTTAATTAATTCTCCAAATGGTTCAAATATAGGAAAAACATTTTTTTCAGTAACTGCTCTATGAACCTTCTCTCCTTTATCTGTAAACTCAACAGGATAAAAATGGCAGTGTAACTCTTTCAAGATATTTTTTCCAAGACGAGCTTCAATTTCAATTAAGATTTTTCTAAAGTCTTCTTTTGTCTTTAAATCTCCTAATGTTCTTGCATATATATGACCAAAGTCAATACAGGGTTTACTCTCAGTATTTTCACATATTTTAAGAACATCATCTAAACTTCCTAATTGAGAAAGTTTACCCATAGTCTCAGGCAAAATAACAACTGAATTGGGTTTATCTTTTTCTATAATTTTTAACCCCCGAATAACTTTTTTATAATCTTTTCCAAAACCAGGATGAAAAACAACTTTTTTTGCATTCATTAATTCAGCTAATTTAGTTGTTTTTAAAAGCTCTTTAATAGAGTTATTAACAACTTTTACTTTATCAGAAGTCAAAACAACATAATAAGGACCATGAATTGATAATTCTATATCATTTTTTTTTTGCTATCTCTCCAAATTGAATAGCATCTTCTTCTTTCATTCTAGCTCCATAAGTCATTTGTCTTTCTTGAGCATTTAATCCTAGCTCATGACTCCACTCCAAAACACCAAATCTATCTTTTTTAAATTTAGAATTAAAAAAATTAACTGGGTTTCCTGCTACCCCATAATTGATTTTCATTAAACCTCCTCAACAGCTCTTGCAATCTGTAATAATTTTTGCTCTTGAAACTTATCACAAATTATTTGCATTCCAACAGGTATTCCCTCAAGTTTTCCAGCAGGAATAGATATTGCACAATTTCCAGCTAAATTAGAAGGAATTGTTAAAACATCTGAAGCATAAGCCTCTTCAATAGATATTTTCTCTCCAATTTTCCAGGGCAATCTAGGAACAGTAGGAGAAACAACACAATCAACCTGTTTGAAAACATTTTCAAACTCTTTTTCAATTAATTTTTTTACTTTTAATGCAGAATTATAATATCTTCCCGAATATTCTGCTTTTGTAATCTCGCTTCCTCCAAGAATTCTTCTTAAAACCTCTGGTCCAGCAAAATCTTCTATTTTCTTTCCATATCTTCTTCCATCAAATTTTCTAGTTCCAGAAAAAAACTCAACATAAACTAGAGGATAATAAGTTTCAACAGCTAAATCTAAATTAGGAATTTTAATTTTTTTAATTGTCCAGTTGTTTTTCTCAGCACTTTCTTTAATTTGATTTTCAATTAACTCAGCAATCTCATGATGAACATTTAATCCACTTAAATCCAATAATCCAATTGTAATTCCTTTTGGAATTTTTTTAATCTCATCTAAATTTATTTTTTTGCTTTCAATTGAAACTGAATCTTTTTCATCTTTTCCTTGAATTACTGAATATAATAAAGCACAATCATCAACTGTTTTTGCAATTGGTCCAATCTGATCTAAACTCATACTTAAATCAATTAAACCATATCTTGAAACACTTCCATAAGTTGGTTTTAATCCAACAACACCACAATGTGAAGCAGGATTTCTTATACTTCCTCCAGTATCACTTCCTAAAGCCATATCGCAAAAATTAGCAGCAACAGAAACAGCACTTCCAGATGAAGAACCTCCAGGAATTAGTTTATTATTAACAGGATTTTTTGTAACATCAAAGGCACTTGTCTCTCCACTTCCACCACACGCAAACTCATCCATATTACACATTCCAATAATTATTCCTCCCTCATTTTTTATTTTTTTAATAACTTCAGCGTCATAAGGAGAAATATAATTTTCAAGAACTTTTGATGCACACGAAGCATGAAGTCCTTTAACATTTATATTTGCTTTAACAGCAATAACCTTTCCATGTAATTTTCCTTTTTTAGAATTTTTTTCCTCTTTCTCTGCTTCTTTATTAATTTCTAAAATTGCATTTAGTTTGGGATTTTCTTTATGAAGATTTTCAAGACAATGTTTAAGATTATTTACCATTATTTTTTAACTAAAGCATTTACTAATTTATTTACAAAACTAAAATCTTGATCTCCAGTTAAAACAACATCAAAATTATCTTTATACAATTCTAGATTCTTTTCAACTTCTTCATTCAAAAATCCAACTTTAATTAAATTATCATAATCAAACCCTTCTACCATACCAACATCTCCAACAGAATCTCCGAGAAGGAGAACATTTTTTCTTTTCTTTAATTCAGAATAAACAGGAACTCCTTCTAAAGTTATTTCTGTTTTATTGAAAGTATGAATTATTGGTTCTTGGATAGAAATAACTCTTCCTCTTGAATTAAATTTATATCGATTAGCAACAACATGAACATTTGGATATAAAAGAGAATTCTGCTTTAAATATTCCAAAATCATATCTCCGGGAGCAGCAGACATAAAAACAATAGGAATTCCTTTTTCTGCTAAAAAACTTAAAAATTCTAAAGAACCTTTTCTAAATCTAAGAGGTTTTTCTCTAGCAACTTGTTCAATTACTTTTGTAGTTAAACCAGAACGAGCAATTAAATCAAAATGTAATTTCCACCATTCATGCATTTTATTTATTTTTTCAGCTAAAGAGACTTTAGGGTCAATTTCAATTGGGTGATAAATGCTAAATAATCTATTAGCTTCTTTTTGATAATCTTCCCCTAGATATTTCGAATCACTTCTTAATTGAGAAATAACTGTTTCAGTTCTATTCCCATCAGGATTAAGCCCATAAGTCATAGTCCTATCAAAGTCAGCAAGAACATGAAAATTACTTGTTCCTGCTTTTTTCATTTTTGCTTTAACTTCATCTAAACTTTTTACATCTAAAATAATTACTTCTTGCTTTACCATTCCTTCCTACCCCCAATTATAAAACCATCATGATGTTCAGGAGCATTTTTGAACATAATCTCTCTATCTAAGTCCTGACTTTTTGCCTCTTTCTCTTGTCTCTCAGACTCTTTTCTTTCTACTCCTTCAGTTTCCCCACTAACTTTAATTCTATCAAGTTTTTTAGAAAAACTATCCATAATTGCTTTAGCTTTTTTAGAAATTTCTTCTTTCTCTTTTTCAGAAACTTTATGCCATAAAAGTTCACTCATAATAAAATATAACAAGAACTAGTTTATAAAATTATACAAAATAAAAATAAAATATACAACTACCAGTCTGAGTCGTCTTCTCCACCTTCGTCGTCTTCGTCCTCTTCTTCTTCATCTTCGAGGTCTTTTTCATCAAATGCCATTATTTTATAGCTCCTTTTTTAATTAGTTATCAAGGTGAAACCCTGAATAAACCTAAGAAGTATTAGTATTTTTAAATCTTTTTGTACACCTTAAAATGAAAAATACCTAAGAGAAAAATTTAAAAGGGGTTTTACGGAGTAATTCTATCCCTGTCTCTTGGGAACATAACAGCTTCACGAATATTAGGAAGTCCCAAAATTAACATTGTTAGTCTTTCCAAACCTAAACCCCAGCCTGCGTGTGGAGGAGCACCAAATCTAAAACTGTCAATATAACTTTTAAAATCATCTGGATTTAATTTTTTTGATTTTAATCTTTCTTCTAATAATTCTGGTATATGAACTCTTTGTCCTCCAGAAGTAATTTCCATTCCTTGATAAATAGCATCAAAACCACAACTCAATTCTTTTCCTTTAGGCATAATATAAAAAGGTTTTCCAGATAAAGGCCAGTCATGAACAAAAACAATTGTATCTGGATAAATCTCTCCTAATTTCTTCTCAGAATCTCCAGACAAATCATCTTTTCCAACATGAATCTTTTCTTTTTTCATTATTTCGCTAACCTCTGCAAAAGTTAGATATTTTGTTTTTGGAATTTTTAATTTAACTTCTAATTTTTCTAATTCCTCTTTGTTTTCTTCTAAAATTTTTTTAATAATATACTGAACACATCTTCCTAAAACATCCATAACAACAAACTCATCTGCAAAAGCTTGTTCATAATCAAACTGCCTTGCTTCATTTAAATGTCTTATAGTATTATGTTTTTCTGCTCTCCAAACAGTAAATAAAGCAAAAACTTTTTCCATAGAACAAGCAACCATTTGTTTATACAACTGACATGACTGACTTAAATAAGCTTTTTTTTCAAAATACTGAACAGGAAACAAATCTGTTCCTCCTTCAGAACTAGAACTAATTACAGAAGGGAAAACAGCTTCAAAGGCTCCCTCTTTAGCCATAAACTCTCCATAAGCTTGGATAATTGTCGATTGAATTTTGAAAATTGCCTGAATATTTTTTCTATGCAAATCCAAGAATCTATAATCTAATCTCTTAGGTAATTCTGTTTTTGAAAAATCAGTAACATCAATTGGAAGTTCATCTGCTTTATTTAAAACAACCAAATCTTCTGGATTAACTTCTTTTCCTCCAGGAGCTTGTTTTGAATCAACAACTTTTCCTTTAATATAAACAACTGACTCTCTTGTTATTTTATCCATTTGCTCAAAGACTTTCTCAGGAGTATGCCCTTTTATAGCTGTAACCTGTACTTGTCCAGAAATATCTCTTAATAAAATAAATTTAATCTTTCCTAAAGCTCTTCCATCATAAACCCATCCAAACAAATGAACTTCTTTATCACTAGAAGTAAAAACTTCTTTAATGTATTTTCTTTTCTTATTCAGCTCCACAAAATTAAGTTCCATGAGACTAACTCGCAATTAGGATTTATAAATATTCTTAAAAGAAAAGTTAGTAATGATAAAGAACTCCGATGAAGTTTATCTCATTTGCAATAAGTTTAATATAACTTAAATGTGGCAGGAAATTACAAGATAACAGAACTACAAATGTTTCTCAAACTCTTCCCTTGAGATTAAAACATCCTTACTTAGAATTTTATTTAATAATCCTCTATCTAGTTTTTCTCCAGGATGATTTGGAACAACAGTTGTTCTTCCATCAAGATGTCTTAAAAATACATGACTTCCCTTTTGTCGAATAATCTCAAAACCAAACTTCTTTAGAATTTTAATAACCTCACTTGCAGTTATTTGTGGCAATTTAGCCATTTTAAACCTCTATTTTCTTAACTCCAATAAAATTAGTTGAAAAAGTAATTCCTGGTTGTTCTTCTAAGCAAAGCTCAATTGCTTCTTTAGTTCTTTTAAGCAATTCTTCCATAGTTTTTGCTTGAGTATGACATCCTGGAAGTTCCACTACTTCTGAAATTAAATATCCATCTTCGCCTTTTTCAATAACTAAATTAAAAGATTTCATGTTAATCTAATACTTCTAAGGTATATAAAATTTTCCTTTGAAAATTTTATGGTTAAGTATTTAGTAAAATAACTCTAAAGTACTCGCATAATTTTAAATATAAAAGAACATTTTATTTAAAATGAAGAAGAAAATTACAAAAAAAGATAAAAAGATTATGGAAGAGTGGATAAGAAAAAACGGGGCGTGTTCGTTTGATTATAAGAATAAAGATATAATTTTACATGATGGAGGATTATTCTCTATTGAAAAAAAGAAGTATAAATCACATAAAATTATTGGATACAAAAAACTTCCAGACAAATCAGTTCAAGTATTATTCAGCAAAAAGAAATTAATTCCTTCTGAAAAATACGAAGCAGTTTTTTGGATGAATGAATTAGACGAAACAATAGACTATCTAAATAGAATGAAAAAAATGCTTAACAAACTAGGAATTAAAACAGATATCCAAAGCCTTACTTCAAATATTTCTTAATTATTTGCATCCGATGTTTTGCTTGGCAAAACTGAGTAGGGGTTAATTCCCCCAAGGAAATAATTTTACTTCAAATATTTCTTAATTATTTCCATAGCCTCTCCACCGCTAACCTTACTCCCAAACTGTTTCATAACTAATCCCATATAAGCATTTGGATTTAATCCTGGCTTTTCTTTAATCATTTTTATAACACTCTCTTCAATCTCTCCAAAATCAACCTTTTCAATTTTACTTGCCTCTCCAAAATTAATTCCTTTAACAAGTTTATTCAAAACTCCTTTAACATCTCCTTCTTTAATTTTCTTAGAATTAACTGCACTTAATATCTCACTATAGTTTTCTAATAAAATCTCTTCAATCTTATCTAATCCAATATTCTCTTTAGAAGCAATCTCATTTGGAAATACTAAAAGCAATTTAGCAACCAAATCAGGAGAATTATAAAATTTCAAGAACTCTTTAAATTCTGGAATCTTTTCTCTTTTTAATAAAAGTTTTATCATTTCTGAATTTAATCCTGTTTTCTTTAGCTCTTCTTCATTTTCTTCTACAGATTTAGGAAGAGTTTTTTTTGCTTCATTAATTAAATCTCTTGAAATTTTTAATAAGGGTAAATCAGTTTCAGGATACATTCTTGAACTTCCGGGAAGAGGTCTTAGATATTCTGTGTTTCCATTAATTAAAGCATTTCTAACTTCCATTTCATTTGGCTTTCCATTTTCAGCTAATTGCTTTTGTCTTAAAACTTCATTTTCAATTACTTTTGTAAAAATATCCATATTTTGCATTCCTTTAATCTCTACTCTATTTCCTTTGTTAATTGAGATATTAATATCCTGTCTTATTGTTCCTATTCCTCTTTTAACTTTACAATTTCTAACAATTCCTCCTATCTTCAATGCAACTTCTTTTGCATGTTCTGCATTTTTCAAATCAGGAGAAGTTACAATTTCAACTAAAGGAATTCCTAATCTATCTAATCTGTAAATATCTTTTTCTTTTCCTCTCTCAATTATTCTTGCAGCATCTTCTTCTAAAAATAATCCAGAAATTCCAACTCTTCCTAAAGAACTTTCAATAAATCCATCTCTTGCAATCATAACTGTTCTTTGAAACCCAGAAGTATTACTTCCATCAATTACTGTTTTTCTCATAATCTGAGTAATAGGTAAAAGAGTCATATTAAAGAGCAAAGCAATTTGAACAGCAATTTTCAAAGCCTCTTTATCTAATTCATGAGGAGGTTCTTCATCTAACTCAATTAAACAATTACTATCACTATAAAACTGGTAAACAAATTCTTTTTTTAAACTAGCCTGATAAAGTGCAGCAACATCTATCTCTCCTTTTTCACCAGCAACAGCATGCAATCTTCTTGAAACCTCTAAATCAGGATTATCTTTTCTTAAAACACTCGGACATCTGCAATAAAGTTTTCCAGAATCTAATTGCTGATGAATTTCTAATCCTGCTTTAAATTTTAATTTTGAATAATCAATATCCATAAAAGAAATAAGAGAAACAGCATTTTTATAACTTTATCTCTAAGAAAGATTTTATAAATATTTTGCTGAATCGAGTATTGCTACCATGTTCACGGGATGAACTTCATTAGGATTCTTTCCAACATAATTAGCAATATCTTTTAAAAAATTGATATATTCTGGGCTAACTTCAAAATTTTGAATGTGTGGAGAAAATAAAACATGTTCCTTAGAACTTTCTGGATGAAGTTCCTTAAACTTAGCTGGACAAAATCTAGGATCATCCATAGTCAAAATAGTATCAACACTAACTGGAAATATTCTACCCTCACTTTTTCTTTGCTCATAGACATTATTTCTAGACCCCTGTTTTTTTGAGTCTTCAATTCCAATTGTTCTGTAGATTAATTCAGATTCTAATGCTTGTCTTAAAACTCCTACTACAAATTGAGAATCTTTTTTAAGAAGTTCTCTATCCTCAAAATAAATTCCGGCTAATACTTGATTTCTAATTTTAGAAAACTCCAAAGCATATTGATTATTCGTTAATGAGTCAATTTCCCCAAGAGCTCTAATTGATTCATCTTTTTCTCTAGAGTGAACTTTATCAATCCAAAGTTGTTCTATTTCTCTTTTTTTTCTACCAACTACAATGTCTATAATATTCATACATCTCATAACAGATTGTCCACTAACAACTTCGTCAATACCCATAATTTTTGGGTAAACTCCCCAAGTAGCATTTACAACCCCGTTTAAAAAATTAGAATACCAATTTCGGATAACTTCATTAACATTTTCTACTCTACTTGAAGCAGGCATATAAACTACTTTTGAAGGATCAAAATCATTAGATGCGGTAGCCATTCCGTCAATTAATGGAACACTACCTAACATAGGTGCAACTAAGTAATCAGGATTTTCTCTTTTTACAATATCTGCTGCTTGAATCATAGAGTCAACATATGATTTAAGTTGCTTTTTATCTGCCATGATATTTATTGTTTTTTTCCCTATTTAAATTCTTTGTTTATTAACCCCTTTAAAGTTACAACATAACAATGAAACTAACTCGAAACTATAAAGCATAGACGATAGATTTATATAGTTAATACATATTGGATATGTATGAAGAAAATACTTATAAAACCGCAAAAAGAGCTTAAAATTAAGAATATTGCGGGATTTTTTAAAAAA
>Ga0074195_1003255_pt1 | contig 15761 bp, 18 predicted proteins | sample EPASupsiteHSE623_FD_64525 | JGI IMG/M metagenome (GOLD analysis project Ga0074195, IMG submission 64525) | Bioremediated contaminated groundwater from EPA Superfund site, New Mexico - Sample HSE6-23 | ecosystem: Environmental > Aquatic > Deep subsurface > Groundwater > Contaminated ...
CTTCTCTTCAATCATGTGCTTGCGCTGGTCGGAGGTGAGATGGATCTCGCCTTTCTCAATGATACGGCGCGCGATGGTCTCGAAGTCCGTAGTGTGGAAGACTTTCATGAGCGCTTCGTCAGGTGCGCGAGTTGCCTTGGAAGTATTGCTGAACACATTGAGGGCTGCAACTACATCCTCGATCTCGATGGGCTGACCCTGCCGGACCAGCGCAGCCCTATCGGGATCTACGAGAATCTCGAAGCGTTCCCCGAAACTTTCGAGGCGCGCAACGGTGGACTTTTCGAGCGGTATCATGTCAGGTCAGGCTGATCACTGTTTGAATTGTCCCACGTAGACGGCGACTTCTTCCCTGCTCATCTTCTTGAAGATGGGGATTTCGCGCCCGGTGACACCGATCTCAACGGTATCAACATCGAACTTACCCTCAGTTGCGGAGTGGAGTGCCTTTAAGCCCAGGAGGATTGCGTCCTTGACCTCGATTTCAGGATTGTATTCTTCCTCAAATACTTTCATGGCGGCGGGACGACCGATACCGATTCCCGTCGCCTTGTACTCGAGCAGGGTGCCGGAGGGGTCTGTTTCGAAGAGGCGACAATCGCCGTCACTCACACCCGCGATGAGCAGGGCAGTACCATACGGACGGATGCCGCCGTACTGCGTGAGCGTCTGCATGTGATCGCAGAGTTTTTTCGAGAGCGCTTCGACTTCGATGGGTTCATCGTAGGAAACACGGTTGATCTGGCATTCGACCCGTGCCCGGTCGACCAGGGCCCGTGCATCCCCGACAAGGCCGGAGGATGCTACGCCAATGTGCTCGTCAATCTTGAAGATCTTCTCGATCGATGATGCTTCAAGGAGCTTGGAGCTCACCCGCTTGTCAACAATCAGGACAACGCCGTCCTTTGCCTTGATACCAACTGCGGTCGTTCCCCGCTTTACTGCTTCTCGGGCGTACTCCACCTGGTAGAGCCTGCCATCGGGGGAAAAAACGGTGATCGCCCGGTCATATCCTGTCTGATATTGTGGTTGCATTCAAATCCTCCAGATCATCTTTTGTTAAGAACAATCGGTTTGTATTTTTAAATCCCTTTTCAATCACATCAACCTTCTGACCGTTACACTGCACAATCAGGAAAGTCTTTTTTGCAAACGTGCACTCTGGCAGCACGGGTTCTTCTCCCGCACCATTGCCGGCAACCGCTGGTTCCGTCTCCTTCTTATGCGGCCCTTTCTTCCGGAACCGGGAGCGCAGGCTCTCGATGGTGCCGGATGCGGCAACGATCTGCAAACAGATGTGCACATCACGGCATGCGGTGACAGTCGAGAGCGCAATCGCCAGCTCCCGTTCAGTTCCCCGCCGGCACCGGACCACCACATAACCGTGTTCGAGCGCGACAACCGCCGGGGTAATGATTGCGGTTGTTGCATCGCCCCAGAGCGACGTTGTAGCATCCGAGATCGCGTAGTACAAGTCTTTCTGCTCAAGCAATATCCCGGCAGGTTCGATCCGGGCAAGGATATACCGGCGTTTCTCGCGCAGGGTTGGCGGTCGGGGGCTCATGCGATCACCTTAACGCTCGGCTCCACCGGTGTCAGGACTGTCCCGACACCGGCAAGAGCACGTTCGACATCCGGCACATCCATGCCAATGAGACTGCAGAGCCCCGCAACATCCCGGACATTCCGCATATCGAGCAGGGAACGGGCATGCGTGGAGAGGGTAATCGGAAACTCAAAGCGCTGCTCCAGTACCATGATATCCATATACCGGTGGATCGCCCGTTGCCGCGCAACGCTCCTTCCCATGATGATGGGGGAGAGATCGATGTCCACTGCCACCCGGTTATCGGATGCCATTTTTGCCGCCACATGGTCGAACGCAAGCTTATCCGCGTTCTGGATGCCACGGAGGATGTGCATACCTTTGACCCCGATTGCGGCCCGGTTGAAGCTGTTGTTTGCGGCATTGACCGAGATCACCCTGCCGGAATCCCTGTACCGTTTCACTGCCGCGATGACATCCTTGATCGGGACATCGCGGATCATCAGTCCCGAACGCACCTCGACTCCCTCATACGTGCCGGAGGGTGCGTCAGCAACGACAATGCTGTCAAACCCGAGCGCTTCCGCCTGGAGCGCGAGCCTGCGGACCGATGCATCTCCCAAGGGGTACGGATATACAGCGGCATCGGTGATCTTCATGAAGATACCTTTGCGTAAAAAGAGGATAAGATTATTTGCCCTGGTTCGCGTGGGAACGGATGCTCGGGCGGGTCTTCTCGGTACCGATACCCTTCTCTCTCATACCGCGACCCTTGCGACCGGCTGAGGTCTTTCCGCGTTCTGCACGACCGCGGTGGGTGGCGTTTGCCATCCATGCAAGGTTCTTGTCAGCACGGATCGAGGGGTGATGACCGTCAACCATGATGACTTCGTAGTATTTGAGCTTCCCGTCCTGTCCTACCCAGTAGGAGTTGAGCACTTCCATGTTGGGGAATTTCTTGGACGCGCGCTCTTCGGCAATACGCTGGATGCTCTTTCCCATCGTCTTGCTGTTCTTGCCCATTGCTGCTGTGCGGCGTGCACGGACATACCTTGATGCCCTGCGGCCACCGCGGCGGACCTGGACACGGCAGACAGCGATACCCTGCTTGGCCTTGTAGCCGAGGGTGCGGGCGCGGTCGATACGGGTCGGGCGCTCTACGCGGACAACGCTGCCTTCACGGCGCCATTCCTGCATGCGGTTCCAGAGGAGTTCTTTGACTCCGCTCTTTGCGGGTACTTTCCATGCCTCCCTGACGAAGGCGTACATTGATTTTACCATGGTAATCACCTAAGGTTCGGCTCATTGCTGAGCTACATTCCTTTTCATCGGGACGGATCCCGTATGCCTGTATAGATAGGGTGGACGGATATTAAAGAGCTGTGGCAATTGGCAAAAAAATTAGATTTCTTAAATTCACATGTCTTTAAAAAATTCACTGTATTAAATATTATTATTCCTTATCACTTGAACATATAATCCCGCGATCTGAAGATTTTGACCATTTATTCCAATAAGATAGGCGGCGGATCAAGAATTCTTTCCTCGGTTTTGAGATATCTTTGTTAGAGTTAATTGCATTATCAAGTCCAATGACTATGGCACGATCTTCAGCAAATGAAGGACCTAATGTAAACGTTGCGGGAACGGAAATTGCAGTTAAAAATCGACATTTATTGTCAAATTTTACTGATAAACAAAGTAGTTCACGTGCTTTATGGATTGGATGTAATCGGTCAAAAGTAATTATATCAACATCTTCTTTGGCCAATTCAGTTCGTTTTAAAATTTGATTTGAGTTAATATTTGCCTCATGTCGCCGCCCATATATCAAAAGAAATGACGGTTTAAATTGCCGATTATCCGATGCAAGACCATACATTTCCTTAAATTTACTTTGATTTACCAGATCCCGGAACCACATTCTCCATTCAATAATCTGATCTAATGCTTGTGTCAATTGAGCAGTTTGTTGACCACTATCAGTCCACCATTGTTTATTCGGATCTTCAATTTCAATTAGAACCGGTTCAATAGTATCACTATTTTTTGATAACCACATAAAATCAGGTTTACGATAATTGAATGATGGAAGAATAGGTTGTGAAATTAATCCACAGAATATCGGAAGATGACCACTTTCTGCTCCTATTAAGTTAAAAGCTCCCGGAACCATACATGGATAACGTTCTAAAAAAGACTGTATTTCCTTCTCGTTTGGCCTCATATTCCGATTCAATAATTCATTCCATTCTGCAATTATCAGTTGCTCATATTTTTCCCATCCCATTGAGGGTTCTGGAGGCGTTTCGATAATGTAAGTTTTTTCGATTGTCATTAAATTCACCTTATTTAGAGAGTTTACTCCAATAAATTGGAATAAGACTTGATGATTTATCTAATTGAATAATTATACCAAGTTATGTTAGAACAGTATGGAATAGACATGATGAGTGATATCTTCAATTCCCTTTGTGATATCTGCCACCGCCCCGAAGGGCGCCCCGCGGCGGCCTCAATATATCTTCATTCTGAATTGGCCGGTAATCTGCCCAGCGAGGCCCCGACGAGGCGGCCGAGCGACCCCCGAAGGGGGTGGGTGGACTCTTAATTGGGTATAAGATTTCGGGAAAGACTTGTCACTTCCCCTTCTTCTTCTCAATCACCCGGATATCCTCAATCCGGGTCACCGGGTACTGCCCGTCTTTATCCTTCTCCGCCGACTTCACCATATCCCAGACCGTTAGCAGAGCCACCGACACGCCCGTCAACGCCTCCATCTCGACTCCGGTCTTGCCGGTCATCTTCACAACAACCTTTGCCTCAATGAACCCGTCGCCTTCGGTAAAATCCACGACAACCGAGCTGATCGGGATGGGATGACACATCGGGATCAGGTTCGACGTGTTCTTGACAGCCATCGTGGCAGCAACCCGGGCCGTTGCAAGGACATTACCCTTCACAACCGTTCCTTCACGTATTGCGGTAAGCGTGGCTGGCCGCAGGAAAATCTTACCAGCGGCCACGGCTTCCCGTACCACATCGCCCTTGCCGCTGATATCCACCATCTGTGCCTTGTCATCCTGAATATGGGTAAACTCGACCATGTCCTCACTCTGCCTGCATATCATTTTTGAATAATTCCGCCGGGATCCGGTCCACGAGATCCGAGGCCAGCATCCCGCCCCCGCGTTCCGCTGCCACCCGTTCGCCGGCCCTGCCATTCACGTATGCGGCAATGCATGCGGCATCGAACGCGGGCAGGTGACAGAGCAGGGCACCCGCAATTCCTGCAAGCACATCACCCGTGCCACCCACCGTCATCGCGGGATTGCCGGTCCGGTTGAACCGTACCTGCGTGCCATCCGTGATCACATCGATGTGCCCTTTGAGCAGCACCGTACCCCTGATTCCCGCACTTCGGGCAATAGTTGCACGCCCGATCGTATCAGCGGGCAGGGTCTTACCGGTTATCCGGGTAAATTCACCGGCATGCGGAGTATAGATCGTTTCTCCCTTCGCGGCCGGGAGCGGGAGCCGGAGGGCCTCGGCATCGAAGACCGCACGTTTGCAGTGCGGAGCTACGGCAGTTACTACCGCATGGCTCTCCGTTCCGAGTCCGTTCCCGCAGACAACCACATCCGCCCGCTCCGCAAGGGCGATCAGCCGTTCGATATGATCCTCGCCTATCTTCTTTCCATCGAGCCGTTCGAAAATCAGGTCAGGAACCGGTTCAAAGACCGGTGACGCAATCCGGACGATATCGGCACCGGCCCGCAATGCCCCGAGGCCGGCAAGATACGGAGCGCCCTGGTAGGGACCGCCTCCTATTATCAGCACTTCGCCCCCGAATCCCTTGTGTGCCTTGCGGTGACGCGGCTGTATAAGAGTAAGATCGCCGGGACCAACAAAACACTCCGCTTCAAGGGGGATGCCGATATCGACCACCGTTGAACCTGTGACCTTTGCCCGGTGGAATGCGCAGATGCGATCCGCCCGCATGCCCGGCGTCGGAACGTCAGCGGCGACAATCTTCGCGTGCGATGCATTCGCCATCTCAACGCAGGTCTTCAATGGTTCCTGGAGTTCACCGGATGCTCCGATTCCCAGCAGTGCATCGACAATCACATCGGCCTTGTCAAACCGGATTTTTAATACTTCAAGATCGTCCCGGCAGGTAAACGGGTGCAGCCCGACCCGGGAATGTTTCAGCGCAGCGAGCTGGTGTTCGCAGGAAGGACTCCGTTTTCCGAGGTCAAGATAACAGACATCGGTATCGATCCCGTGCTGGAGGTGCCGGGCCGCAACCATCCCGTCCCCGCCATTGTTGCCTCGGCCGCAGAGCACGAGCACCCGGGCAGGCGAAGTGGCACGGACCATATCTGCAAGCGCCCGGCCGGCGCTCTCCATCAGCTGGAGCTCCGTAACCCCGAGCGCAACGGCATTCCTGTCCACCGCGCGCATCCGGGCCGGGTTGACGATGCCTTCCTCCGGATACCCATCGAACGTAAACGGTTTCATACCCCTGCACCCTTTTTCCCGTACAATTCATGTGTAGGTAGTCCCTAATAATATGCAATGGGTTTTTGCGATGATGTGAAAGCAGCCGCAGAGCAGATCGCGGATGCGCCCGGGATTACCATCATCTCGCACATCGACGCTGACGGTATCTCGTGCGAGGCGATCCTCTCGCAGGCGATCTCACGGCAGGGAATTGCAGTAAAATCGGTGTTTGTCCGGCAGCTCGAACCGCTGACCATGCCGCAGGTGCCGTCCGATGGCACGCTCAAGGTCTTTTCCGATCTCGGCGCAGGCCAGCAGAACCTGTTTCTCGAACGCGGTTTTACGGAAAAAGAGGTGCTCATCGTGGACCACCACGTGAGCCAGCCCTGCGAACGGGAGTATACGCAGGTGAACTGCCTGCCCTACGGCCATGACCGGATGAGTGCCGCGGGAGTCTCGTACCTGATCGCAAAGCAGCTGGACCCGGCCAACACCGATCTCGCCAAGCTCGCGATTGTGGGCAATGTGGGCGACATGATGGCCCGGGAGAAGTGCGGGCTTGTCGGGCCTGCGCGTGACATCATTGTCGAAGACGGGGTACGGCACAAAAATGTCGAGGTGCGCAAGAAGGATCTCAACTGCTATGGCACCGCAACACGCCCGGTGCACCTCTCGCTTGCCTACAATGATGATCCGTTCATCAAGGGCATAAGCAACAATCCCGAAGGCGCCCGCCAGTTCTTAAAGAAACTCGGCATCCGGCAGCAGACAGAAAGCCGGCGCTGGTATGTCTGGGAAGAGATCTCGCAGGAGGAGAAGCGCATCATCATCTCCGCGCTCGCCGAGCAGCTGATCGCAAACGGCGACACGGTGGACCGGCTCTTTGCCGAGACCTACGGTTTCCCTGACGAAACTCCCCGCACACCGCTGCGTAATGCCCAGGAATACGCAACCATGCTCAATGCCTGCGGGCGCTGGTCCAAGCCCCAGATCGGGGGAGCAATCCTCCGGGGGGATCGCGGCACCGCGTACCGCGACGCCGAGCACATGCTCAAAAACCACCGGGCAATCATCAGGAACCTGCTCGAATACATCATCGATACGGGAGTCAAAGAACTCGAGAACCTCCAGTATCTCCACGTGGGCGGGCGATATCCCGATACCATTGTCGGTATCGGGGCCGGCATGGCGCTCTCGAAGCTCAACAGCAATATCCCCATCCTTGTCATGTGCGAGGTTCCCGAGGATACCAACCTCACGAAGGTGTCCATGCGGACCACCGAGCGCGTGGTGGAACGCGGGGTTGATCTCCAGCAGGCGCTCAACTGTGCTTCAGCAGAGTATGGCGGCGGGGGCGGGGGCCACAAGATCGCGGCGGGCGCGTATATCCCGAAATCAGCAGAAGAGGAGTTTGTTATTCGTGTCAACAGGATACTCGGAGAACAGTTCGCTGCGGCGGGTTCAGGTAATCGCTGATCACCAGTTCGGCGGGCTTTCAGGTACGGGACTCTTTCCCGAAGGCTGCGAGTTCATCTACTCTACCACCGGGCGTATCCGGCAGATCGGGTTTGGCGGGGTGCGCCTTGCAACCGTCCGGGCATCGGACGGCAGGCTCACGCTGGGCATCGAAGGCGCAAAACGCCTCCAGACCTGCCTGCCGGCCCCGGCCTACCGGGTAGTCATCAAGGATGACGTAGCAGAGTTCGTGGCAAAGGGCAAGAATGCGTTTGCAAAACATGTGGTCGCAGCCGACCCGACAATCCGCGCGGGCGACGACGTAATGGTCATGGCGGGCGAAGATCGCCTGATTGCCTGCGGCGCAGCGGTTGTATCAGGCGCGGAAATGCTTGCATTTAATTATGGAGTAGCGGTAAGAGTACGGCAGGGTAGTGAGAAAGATGCTTCCGGGAAATATCAATCCACGCCAGATGAAGGCGATGATGAAGAAGCTCGGCATGAATGTCGAGCAGATTGAAGACGTAGAGAGTATTGTCATCAAGACACCCAAGGGCAACTACATCTTCGATTCGGCAGAAGTGTCGGCGATGACCATGCAGGGCACGACTACGTACCAGGTAGTGGGCGATATCCGGTTCGAGCCGGCTACTGCCGAGATCCCCAAAGAGGATATCACGATGGTGGCATCATCGGCAAATGTGTCTGAAGAGAAGGCCAAAGAAGCTCTTCTGGCGACCAAAGGCGATATCGCCGAAGCGATCATGCGCCTCTCCAGCTCATGATTGAGCCGGGCGATCGCGTACTGCTCGTTGGCGAGGGCAGGGAATTCTGGGTCAAGGCAGGGCCGGGGAAACTCGGTACCGATAAGGGCCAGATCGAACTCGAATCCATTGTCGGTAAATCCGGCGGGGATATCATCACCACCCACAGCGGAGCAGAGTTTACCGTCCGTATCCCGCGCCCGACCGATTTTTTCGCATATGGCAAGCGGTCAGGCGCCCCGATGCTCCCGAAAGATATCGGGCTGGTCATCGCTTATACCGGCATGAATCACAACGATGACGTTCTTGATGCCGGCACCGGCAGCGGGATTGCTGCGATCTACTTCGGCGGCGTGGCAAAGACCGTAAAGACCTACGAGATCCGGCCGGAGTTCTCCACGCTCGCGATGAAGAACATCACCGAGTCGAAACTTACGAACGTGGAGGCAGTGGCAAAAGATTTCCTTGACGCCGAGGGCTCGTTCGATGTTGTGCATCTCGATCTCCAGATCCAACCCGAGCATGTGCGGCACGCGTTCTCGTTGCTGCGATCGGGCGGGTATCTTGCGTGCTACACACCATTTATCGAGCAGATGTCAATTGTGGTCGATGAAGCGACCCCTCTGTTCCGCGAGGTGCACACCCACGAGTTAATTGAGCGGGAGATGACGCGGTCCAAGCGGGGGACCCGGCCTTCGACGTCGGTGAGTCACTCAGGGTATGTGACGATTGCGAGGAAATAATTCTTTTTTTCAGGAAAGATTGTGTGTGCCGGGTTGACCCGTCAGCGGGAATATTCTCTAAGGATCTCCGGAAAATTTACTCATCGTCAGAAGAGAACAAATCTGAAACAAGGTCCCGGATCTCCTTCATCTTCTCCGGTCGAACGGTACCGATGGTGTTGCAGATGAGCTCTCTTTCCAGCGCATAGATACCGTCAGCCTGAACATAACTGGGATGATCGAGTGATCCGGAGAAAAGATCGTCATTTGTCAGGCTGACTGCCATCATCTTTGGTTTCCGGGTAGTGATTTTCATGACGATCACGTCACGGGATATCGCGTTATACCGGGAATTGCTCACCACAAGTGCCGGGCGCACCTTGGACTGCGCCTGGTTGGAATAGGTAAAATCCACAAGCACGACCGATCCCTGTGCGGGCTCAGTCATGTGTCAGCCTTCTCTTCGTATGCTCTTTCCAGGCATCATCCGGGTTTTCATAATCGACCTCGATCTTCGCTTTCCGGAAAATGATCTGGTCTTTATCCGATGAGATCGACAGGTAATCCCCATCCTGTATGCCAAGCTGGGACCGGATCTTTTTCGGGAGGGTGACGAGTCCCTTGGATGAAACCTTGACAAGTGTCGTTTCAGGCATATGCTCTCACAACTTAGAATGTAAGATTCTTAGATTATGAGTGTTGCGGAAGAGATAGTATTGGGATTTTAATCAAGCTGACGTTAATTGCCAGGACCGGGTACACTGAAAAAAGTGAATTTTTTTATTTTTTCTTTCCACCGGATTTTGATGGTGCATGATTTGGATTCATTTGATTAGAACGATTGTCCATCGCAGATTTGTGAGATGGATTGTTCAAATTCTTTGAATCTGCACGCTGATTGCTTGGCATCTGTTCACCTCCTTTGTCCCCATTTCCCATATTGTTCTGACTGATATACTTCCTTTGTGGTTTCTGGACCATCACCGCCGCGTGTGTGTGGGGCGGGGACGGCTTATGGGGGTTGGGCGGACCTGGACCGGATCCAGTATCGGACCTGTCGTCAAATCCCGAGAACGGAAGGCGATGAGGAATGGCCGGTCTCTTCACGGATTGTGTCCGGCTCGGAATTTTTTCTGGTGTGTATATTATTTTGCCGCAGAATTCGGCCTGAATATTTTTTCAAGCCGGAGCGGCTTAGTGAGGACCTGCTTTGCCGGAACGTTGGGGCGAAGTTGCGAGATGAGGACGCACTTGATGTGGATAATGTATACCAGCTGGACATGCGAGAATGAGTACACACTTGACGTAAAGATGTGTACATGTAGGGAAGCGTGCTTACTTGTCACGCTAGAATATTGTGCTGGATCTACGGGACATTTAAGTGTATTCAGTTGGCTCAATGCCGGTCGGTTGTTTTAATGTGTCATTAAAACATTATGACATTACAATCTAAACATTTACCGGAATGGTTACATTTATAATCCTTTATTGTTATAGTAATAGTTAGTGGGGAGTTGCACCAATGGTTTTGGAAACAATATACGGTGAATACACTATCACGGGAATACGTCTAAGGACGATTTTGGACACTCTGATAATGCTACAAGAAAAATCCATCATCTCATTTACTAAAAATGAGTTTTATGTCATGACAGGGGCGATTAGATCCAGTCATGGCCCCATTGATAAATTAAATGATATGATGAGATTCAGATTGCTGACAAAAAATGATCAGACATATACAATCACAGAATTGGCTACGGAATTTCTTCAAAGTGATGGTACAGAACGATCTAAAGTGGTTGAAAAAATAATCAGAAAAATTCCACTCTGGAATAAATTACTCGATACTGTAGGAAAGAATCCGGTGTTAAATTTGTTTGAGGGGGAAGTCAGACAGATTACCCAAGCCAAACCTGAAATTATAACCCGAAATTTGACTCGGCTATTAAATGCATATATCGGGGATATCGAATGCATCAATAAAAAAGCACCATATGGTAAAGTATCTGCATTGATCGGAAAAGCAAGAACAAATAAAAGATCTACAACCCTTGGTTTGCACACTACAGAAGACCGGGAGCCTTCAGTCAATGCAGAACCGAACCCAAGGATCAAAATGTCGATTGAATATGGCACTCACCATGTGCCCATTACCGACGAACTGTCATATCGTTTTGCTGAACAGATGATGGTGGTAATAAAAAAGGAACTCATAAATCGTGGTGTTCGATTTGTATTGTGATATTATCGGAAAATCAGAAGGAGGGTCACAAATGTAATCAATGTAATTCAAAATGAGGGCAGGTTGCTTAGAGGATGATAGCACCAGACTGCTAATCTGGTGAGGCTGCCCGGCCTTTCATCGCGGGTTCGACTCCCGCCCTGCCCGCTTGTTTGGTGGGGATATGTATGAAGCAAAACATGCACATCCGACGATTTTAGCGGCTCAAGAATCGTGACACATTCTATTTGGTCGCTAAGATTTAAACTTTTTGCAATTATGCAATAAGAACGACCATCATGAAAGGAGATTGATAAATGGTAAATTTAATGGAAATGATCGTAGCGGCTATCCTTCTGTATGTAGGAGCCGGGTTCACTCTCTTCAGTCCACTCTGGTGGGTGGCATTGATTTTGGGTGCGTTCGCGGTGCTCTTAACACTGGGCGCTATTGGTCTAATGGTGGATGGGAGGTACTAAACCTCCATCTATCATATCCTTAAATCCTGGACTCCTCTAGAGATGGTAGAATGATGTACATTTGGAAGTCGATGTGACAAAAAAAGGGTATCAATTTCATTAATATCATATCCCTTCCTTTTTTGGTATCTAATTGTTACTCCCAATTCTAACTCCCCCCATTTCACTTTCACTTACCCCATCCCTTATCTCCAATACCCCGCACCAATTGTCCTCCATGTAAATGAAAGACATCATCATCATCAAATGCACCGGCCAGCACAACCTCAAAAATATTAGCGTCACCACCCCCCGTGACATGGTCGTCTTCACTGGCGTCCCGGGCTCAGCGAGACCGGCGCTCGCGACTCACGCTCTACGCTAAAAGAGCAGCAACGGTACACCGGCTCGCTCAAAAAACAATCCAGCCATTAGCGATCCAACCGAAAACCATCTAACCCACCACTCCCGACACTAAATCAATGGATCATAAACATCACGTCCATATCATCTGTGCCGGCGAGAACATCCATATCGCCTACCCGGCAACGTTCCGCACCCTCCCAACAATCACCCGGACGTACGTCCTCTCGGATAGCCCCGTGTACGAGATCTCGTCCAACCCCGCGACAGAAAAGGAACGGGTCGCCATCCGGAACGCAGTCACGGCCGTAAAGGAGGTCTCCGCATCGCTCTCCATTCCCTTCTCCCGCGAACTCATCTACCCGCCCACCTATCCATCGGTCCGCGATATGCTCACGAAGATCCACCGCGAATTCCCCTCCGCCCGGTACACGTTCGATATCTCGGGCGGGTCCACACCCCTCTGCACGGCGCTCCTCTCGTTTGCACCCTGGCTTGCCGCACAGGTCTATTCCGCATTCGATGAGAAGACGCCCCGTAACGTCCCGCTGCCGGAACGTTCAGTCCGGAGCATGATGGAAAATCCCAATTACCCGGCAATCCTTGCGCTGCTGCTCCGCCCCAAACAGAAAGATGCGATACCGGGAGTGCACGAATGGACATCCCGGGATTACATCTACAAGCAGCTCTGGCCGTACTATGTCCCGTCCCGCACCAAGAAAGCAAAACCCGGCGATCCCCCCAAGCCGGTCGTGCACTATAAGAAGGGCCGGAAGCCGGCTGCCGAGCTATCACACGGGACCTTATCGACCCTGATGCGGACGCTTGAAGAAGCGGGACTGGTGGATGAGCGGGTAGCGGAAGGAACGAAGCGGGAAAAATCGTACCGCATAACGGATAGTGGCGAAATTGCCTTCCGGTTTTTTGCGGATCCGGCAACCAATACGCTGGTCCGTACGGGACTCCAGAAAGTGTAAAACGAAATTTTTTTCAATCGAAGTCTGCTGAAAAATTTTCAATCGCGATCATGGGGTGTTAGATAAGTTGCTAACTGTTGGATAATTATCCAACTGTTGGATAATTATCTAACAACAAATCATTTTCTTCGGGGTGAGGGTCCGGGAAAAAATCAAGGTCTGGTTAAAAAATTCCAGGAGGGGGCTGAGGGGTCGATTGAAAAAAAAATTTCAAAGCTTGATTGAAAATTTTTTTGTGCAAATCGGATCTTGATTTTTTTTTAAAAATGTTTGCCGGAATTTGATCCAAATTGGCTCATGATTGAATCATTGGGTTGTCTAAGCTTAAGCATACTAATGAGGGGTCCCCGCCTCAGGGCCACTCCGAGGCACGGCGGGGCAATGTGGTTTTGTTTTTTAGTCATTGAAACCGCCGCGGGGGCGTCCCTTCGGGGGCGGCGGCGTTTATCGCTTATAGTGAGGTGGAAACATTTCAACCCCCCTTGAACAAGACCTTATTTGGATACTTGTCATCAGATCGTGATTACCAGTTCGAAAAGTTGGGAGAAAATTAAAGTTCTGGTGATGCATAGTAATTATGGAGAATTATGACAAAAGTGGAGATTAAGCAGGTTGATGCCCAGGGCCGGATCATCCTGCCAAAGGCATGGCGGAACCGGCTGAAGACAAATAATGTCATGATCATCGATGAGGATGACCGGCTTGAGATCCGCCCGGCTGATACCGATCTTGCACGATTTGTGGACGCAGTCGAGGTAGATGCAGAACATTTTGACGATTATCACGCTCTGCGCAAGGAACTGAGAAAAGATGCGGTTTATTGACGCAAATGTCTTCATCTACGCAATTCTCAAGCCAAAGACAGCGCTTCCGGAATCTGTCTTAACGAGAAAAACTGCGGCAAAAAAGATTTTCCTGCGGGTAAATGCCGGGGAACAGGTTACGACGACAACCGTGCACCTCAGTGAAGTGGCAAATGTTCTCGAAGATGCAGCAGACCTAGGGTTTGCCTGCGACCTCGTGTCCGCACTCCTTTCAAAACCTACGATTGTTGTCCAGCCGGTCTCTGCTGATACCTACCGGGAGAGTGCCCGGCTGGCACAAAAATATTCCATCAGCATCAATGACGCCCTCGCCCTCGTTGTCATGGAACAACAGGGGATTGATGAAATCTATACCTTTGACCGGCATTTCAGTCAGGCTTCGGTACGTGTTGTGCAGGAATAGTACGGGGTGTCCCCCCATTACGCTAAATTTTTTTGAAAAAATTGTTTGATTAAAAGTTCATTCCCCAATCGCGTGCCCGTTCCTGTCGCCGCGCCCGATGCCCTTGTACACGAACCCTTCGCGGATATAGGCATCAGGGTCGATCAGGTTCCGGCCATCAATAATAGCCGGGTGCTTCTTCCCCGACAACTGCTTCAGCACGGGAGCTTTGAGTGTCCGGTAATGGTGATGGCCGGCAAAGATCACAATCGCATCGGCACCTTCCAGGGCCTCCTCCACAAAGGGAACAATCGGCACACCGGGATAATCCGCAACATAGGGATCATGGACCGAGACAAATGCACCTTCCCGCACAAGGAGATCGCGGTACGGTTCGGCGGGCGTATTGCGCGTATCATCCGAATTGGCAAGGAACGACCAGCCGAGAAGGGCCACCTTTGCGCCTTTCAGCGGCACCCCTGCACGATGCAGGGCATCCTTCGTGAGCCGGAACATGTGAGTAGGCATAAAATCGTTGATATGACGGGCCAGCACGTAGAGCGATGGCTCGTGTGCCGGGTAATCCAGAGTACCTTTCCCCAGCTGCTGCACCCCCCGTTCGAGATGGTAGGTATCCTTGGTCAGGCAGTGTCCCCCGACACCGGCACCCGGCCAGAGCATCGCCCGGGTGATGCCGTCGCCTTTGAGGCTGTCGATACCGGTCCGGACATCGTAAACATTGATGCCCATTGCCTCGCAGTAGAGTGCCAGCTCGTTGATGGCCGCGATCTGGAGATCCCGGAACGTGTTCTCCGCAGTCTTGGTCACTTCAGCGGCAGTAGAAGACATCGGGATCACCCGGCCTGTGGTCAGGACCGGTGTGTACAGTTCCGTTGCCCTCTTTGTACTTGCCTCGTCAATCCCGCCCACAATCCGGTCATGCTCCTGGATATTGCGCAGCAGGCGTCCCACCATCACCCGCTCGGGTGCGTGGGCAAGGGCGAAATCCACCCCGGCTTTGAGACCGGACTCCGCCTCAAGAAGCTCGCGGGCGATACCGATGGTAGTGCCCGGGGTGATCGTGGATTCCAGCACCACGAGCATGCCGGGCCGCAGGTAACGGCCCACATTTTTTACCCCTTCCATCAGGGCAGAGAAATCCGGCAGCAGGTCTTCCTTGTTCAGGAATGGTGTCTGGATAGAGAGGGTGACGGCATCGCATTCACCAATCTTTGAAAAGTCCGAGGTGCAGACAAACTTCTGTGCTGCGGTAACTTTCTGCAACAGCTCTTCAAGTCCCGGTTCCTCACCCTTGAGCGGGCTCTCGCCCCGGTTGAGCATCGCAATCTTGTACCCTGAAGAGGGGGAATCGCGCTGGAACCCATACACCCGCTCGTAGTGCGGCACATCGGCAAAGAGAGCGGCTGCCGGGATGCCAACATAGCCCATGCCGAGGACGCCGATCGTTCGTATCGGCCCATTTTCTTTCAGAATATCCTCAAGTGTCATAGTTTTCGATAACCCGGGTATCGTTATTTCGCGA
>Ga0074195_1003256_pt1 | contig 15758 bp, 14 predicted proteins | sample EPASupsiteHSE623_FD_64525 | JGI IMG/M metagenome (GOLD analysis project Ga0074195, IMG submission 64525) | Bioremediated contaminated groundwater from EPA Superfund site, New Mexico - Sample HSE6-23 | ecosystem: Environmental > Aquatic > Deep subsurface > Groundwater > Contaminated ...
CGCATTTACTCTGCTTTCCGACTATGAAGCCCCTATCTTCAAATTCCTCGATGAAAAGAGCCTTTTGCAGGTTTTTCCTATCTCTCTTCCTCAATATTATCTCATGCAAATGGGAGTAAAGGACCTCGATAAAGACATTTTGTACATGTCTAATGAAGATCTCATCAGAATTTTCTCGACTGCTTCCGGATCCGGGATCGTCGTAACGGCCCTGATCGTCAGTTTCCTCTGGCAGATGATTCAATTCATTCGGGCCGGAAACCCCAGTCCTGTAAAGGGTGGCAATGTTCGATCCCTCTATTATCGACTCAGACCTGTTCTCAGTCGCTTGGGGCTCGTCAAAGGTCATGATGGTTACAAGATCCTCTCTGAGAGGCTGTCCGAAATGGTGGAACTGAAAATTTGTTCCTACCGGGAATTCGGCTTGACCGATGAGAACGATTGGAATATCGGTTTATACAATCCTAACGTCATCATTATGGCCGAAAAAGGCGCCCATTACAAGATGATCCTGTTGGAACTGCAAGATTTGACGGGCGCTTCCATCATCGCCACCGGCGGTCAGCCCTCCACACTCACCAGTGAGTATTTCGCGTCAGCGGTAAGAAAAAGCCTCGATGCTCTCCCATCGGGAACCCCTGTGGTAATACTGGGTATTGTCGATTACGACCCCTTCGGATGGGCACTTCTTAACACCTTTGCCGACGATATGAAAACCTTCGGTATCCCGAATATTACGGTGATCCAGCTAACCGTTCCGGCCAACTTTACGCCGGCAGAAATAGAAAGCCTTCATAACGACATCGTCGAGGACGGCAAAACACCTCTTTCTTTGTTGAAAAAATGGATGAAAGTTACGAACGGCATCGACGGTAAACCCTGGGGGATGGAGGCGGGCTACTTCATCGAGAACCGTCCCCGCACCTATGATGTCATTGTCCGCGAGGGGAAGCCCTTCTTCCTGGTTCCGCCGCCCGTCCCAAAACGCTTCTGGCAGGAAACCCAACAATACCAGGAACAAATGTATCAGCAGGCTCGTCAGACTTTGGAACAGCTCTACGGCCCCGTTACTCCACGTCGCCAACGCTGAATTTCCACTTCCAAACAGTGGTATTTTTTTCTGATTTTTGCACCATGAAAAGACCATTAAAAGCCTCGAAATGCCCATTTGGAATGTTGACTCTGGGCCAAGATGTAGATGCTTAACCAAGTTTTATTTTCCATTGCTCCCCAAACCTTTTATGCCTATTGTTTATTCGGTTTTTCGTCCAGAAAGCCTATTTTTCGTTTTTTATTCGTCACAGGGTGCAGCATGGTATTGATCGTCGCAAAGATCAACTTGATTTCGCCATCCTGAGTTTTCATCTTCTTTTCGAGTTCCCCAATTTTTCGCGCCAATTCTTCATGAGACCCGATTAAACGACGCAACCGTACGAATGTTCGTACGATTTCAACATTGACCATAATTGCCCGCGTGCTATGTAGCACGCTCGACAACATTGCAACACCTTGCTCTGTAAAAACCATTGGCGCTTTTCGACGTCCGCCGTGAGAACTTGATGTTCCATTTTGGAATATCAAGTTTGAAAATTCCTGTCCAGTAAGCTGGAACATGAAATCCTCGGGGAACCGCTCCAAATTACGCTTCACCGCTTTATTGAGATTGGATGTGGCAACCCCGTATAGTTCGGCCAGGTCGGAATCGATCATCACCCGCATTCCCCGTATTGTCAGGATTTTTCCTTCGATGGGCACAGAAGATACAAGTGTCATACTTCCCGTCACGAAGAATCCCTCCTATCTATGACGAATTGGATATCACGAAATGCCACAACTTTACTGGCCCCGCTTGTCATTTATTGTCATTCGGTCGCTTCCCGCAATGTTTCCGGGTTGAACATCTGCACCCAAAGACGCTCATACCACGGCATCGGAACCGGTTGAACCCGAATCGGTTGCCAGGGCTTCACGATCCGCGGTGGTGCGTTCAGCAGGAGGGTTGGCAACCGAAGGGTTGCCAACTCTTTTCTCTGGTCGGAAAGCTCTCTTTCCTGCAAGACAATCATTTTTTCCTGGCTGGCGATCTGATTTTCTTGTCGGGAAAGTCTTTCGACCATGAGCATCATCGACTTTTCGAGAGCGTCCAGGCGGGCGGTGCAATCCGGTAAAATCTCGACAGGGACCGATGCGATGATCCGATGATCAGGCGATTTCCCAAGGGTTTTAACTGCGTCCTGGGGCGAACTTCCCTCTGCGACCATCAAGGTAATCTTGCAGAGTGTTTCGGCGTCTTCCGGTCGAACATGTGCGACTCTCCCACGGACGACCAGGGCAATGCCCGATAGTTTCGACCAGTATTTAAGTTGTGGAATCGTGGCGTTCGCGGTGACTTCTTTCAGAGGAATCAATACTGTTTCCATTTTGTCTCCCGATGATCGGATGATCTGAAAATGATCCGATCATCTCATCGACAAATGAAGGGCGAATGTTGACAGGGAAAGGTTTTTCATCTTCGAGATCATTCGGCGCGATCATCCGATGATCTGAAAATGATCCGATGATCGCGCCGAATGATCGGATCATCGGAAGCATTGATTTTCCGTTTTGATAACAGTGTATCTTTCCTATGGGCACGAAAAAAGGCTACTGTTGAGGATTGGCGCTGTTTTTCTTCAACGTCCGCTAATGGCGATTATGTAAACCAAAGGGTGTTTTTCTTGTCCAGATGCGCTTTTTCCAGTTTCTGGATCTTCGAGGGCACCGTATGGAGGGAAAGTATCCACTCAAAATAAACCCCGTTTCTTGCCATTTGCGTGCCCTTGGTCGAATTTTTTGGGGGTAAGAGGGGGCAAAGCCCCTTGGTTCTTTTTTAAAGGATCTAAAAACGAACAGACAAACCCAAAGTCTGATTTTTGATAGCCTCTGAAATTTTAGAAAGACTTCCTTGTCTGTCTGTTTGTTTAGCTTTTAAATTCTTTAAAAGCTTTTAGGGCCTCTGCAACCCTCATTAAATCTGGCATCTCGGAAGGCAACTATGACATTTATGGGGTCAACTATGACATTTATGGGGTCAACTATGACATTTATGGGGTCAACTATGACATTTATGGGGTCAAACTATGACATTTATGGGGTCAAGCTGTGACATAATTTTTTCTTGTCATAGTTACGATCGTGTGTTATTATGACATTATAAAATAATGTCCTTTTTGTTGAGGTTGTATGAAGAACAATCTGATCAGGAAATCCAACTTCTTAGTGGAAGCCTCTTATAAACTTTCCGCCATTGAGCAAAAAATTGTTCTAGCTCTAGCATCAATGATCAAACAAGACGATCAAGAATTCAAAAAATATACCTTTCAGTTAAAAGATGTTTTTGGTTTCCTGGGATTGAATTCTAACAACGCATACGATTACATGAAGAAAATAACCAAAAATCTTTTGGGAAAAGTCTTCACGATAAATATTCCTGGATCTAGTCTTCAAACACACTGGATTTCTTCCGCTAACTACCATGAAGGCGAGGGATCTGTGGAATTCTGTTTTGACCCACAGTTAAAGCCTTTTCTGCTTCAGCTAAAAGAACGTTTTACAACTTTTAAGCTTCAAGAAGTTGTTCAATTTAAAAGTTCTTTTTCCATTCGCATGTATGAATTGTTGAAACAATACGAAAAAATTGGAACCAGAACCTTTGAAATAAAACATTTAAGAGAACTTCTTGGGATAGAAGACACGCAATATCATCTTTACGCGGATTTCAAAAAACGTGTTATTTTGGCGGCACAAGAAGAAATGTCTGAAAAAAGCGATATTTCTTTTTCTTTCGAGGAAGTCAAAATTGGTCACGCTATAGGTAAAATCAAATTAAATATTACAACTAAACCAAAAATTCCTTATATTTTGCCTCCTGATTTTACATTTCCAGAGAATATGAAATCAGCCACCATTAATGAAAATCCTGATTTGCGAAAGCTCTATGATATTATTCCTGATGATTTTCGTGAAAAAGAATCAGTTAGAAAAGTAGTTAAAACAGCTTTTGAAAAGCATGGCTTTGATTTTGTCATGCGGAATATTGTTCTTAGCAATGAGAAATCAAATGCCGTTAATCCAGACTCCAATATTGAAAAGGGGAGTAATTATCGTGCTTATCTCACCAAAGCCCTTCATGGAGACTATGGATTAGCATATCAAGAAGACCAAGCAACAAAAAAGGTATCTCAACAGAAACATTTCAAAACCGTTACTGAAGCGGAAAAAAAGCAAAAACAGGATTTAGCAAAGATTCTGATAGAACAGGAAGACAGGGAAAAGGCTCGTGTGTTTATGAAGTCATTTGCACAAGAAACCATGGAAACCTTTGAAATAAAAGCCCAGGAACGCCTGTCTCAAGATGCATTAAACCGATATAAAAGAAAAGAGACGATCGGACTTTTCGAATTTAAGCGGAAAATGGAAGAGGTGGTTATGGAGCACATGGGTATTCGGAAGCCGCACGTCGTAGAGCCCCAACCGGATGAATCTCAACCCAATAGCGCTGGAACACAGACAACCTCGGAGTGAAGTATGGGCACCCGGAGCCGGGATCCAAAAGGTATCGCGCTCCCGGTCGGTAGCCCGAGCCGGTGAGCGCGAACTAGGGCTTTTCCCTAGCAGAAGCGGCCCGACCGGGAGCCCGGATCGTCGGCCGCATTTTATTTAGGTTCCCCCGCCCGCCCTGGGTTGTCCGGGACTTGCTCCCATCCTTCCGTTCGTCCGGTCGTGCGCCTCACGGCGCAGGGGTGGGGCTTGTCTCCGGGGCAAGCTTCGGTCGGGGCGTGTCATGCCTTTTTCTACTTCGCTTCGCTACGTAAAAAAAAGCACCGGGCAGTCCGCTCCGCTGTGCAAGACTCGCGCCAGTCTCGGCCCTCGTGGCCGACCCTGTCACGAATCTTGCGGCGTCGCCGTCTGATAAGGCTGCCTTATCAGACGCAGCCCTTGCCACACCCCGCCCTCGGCCTCCGCCTGCCGGGAGCCCGGCATGGTCGGCTTTACATAACAGGTGTATTATGCAAACTCGCCCCTACGCCAAGCCCCACCCCGCCACGCTCACGCGTGGCCGACCGTCCAGAGCCTGCGTGGTGTCATCAAACTTTCCGGTTCATCAAAGTCTTCCCGGTGCATCCCTCCCCGCCGCCCCCACCGCTACGCTTTCGGCTCCGCTGCGGGGGTTCCCGTTCTTTGTCCTTTATTTTGTTTTTAACGATGTTATTGTCCTGATTATGAGGACACAATTCTCTTCCGTCGCTAACTATAGTATGTAGAACCAAAGTTAGCATTGTTTTATATTCACCTCTATGGGAAAGAAAATCCTAATTCACTTTGGGAAAAAAGTTCGTGAGGAAAGAACCAAACTGGGTCTTTCTCAAGAAGAATTGGCAGCAAAGGCTGATGTTCACCGCACTTACGTCGGTATGATTGAACGCGGTGAAAAGAACATAACTTTGAGTAATATTGAAAAATTTGCTAAAGCACTTGGGTTGAAGATAGAAGAATTGCTAAAATAATAATGTTTAACAAACATAGACAGAATCAGCATTCTTTATATCAAAAAGCGCGGCAGTTTTTTTTAGCGAACCCCGATATTTTAATTGCTTTAGAACAGTATTTTTCGGACTACATGTTCAGGGCTATAGAGAGCAACATTGCTTCGATAAAAGAAGATTATGACGAAGCTAGTTGTTTATTCCCCTTTTGGCAACAGTATCCGCCTGACGAAAGAGGCAGACAGCCAAGAGGTGATCAATATCCATGGATAGAAGTAGGTGAACACATATTTGGTGAAAAAATACCGCGTTTTCTTCAAAAAGATTTTATTATGCGTGACGTAGGTCTTCCTACTGGTCCGGATTCACGTTTTGTTTTGAAAAGCAACGAAATTGCGAAAATAACAAAAAACTTTACTGATTCCATCTGGCTTTTTATTGACATAAAATCAGTTGGTCCAAGAGATGACTTCGGCCATACTGTAATGAGTCACAATCAAATTTCTGGTGATGGTTTATGGTTGAGTTTTAAAGACGGTATAAAAAATTCCGTAATGATGGCAACGGGTAAACAACAAAAGCATGAATTTCATTGCAGTATTCCTCCGGTTTATGTTCTTTCTACTGGTGTGATTGCTCCGGTTGTTTTGCTTGCTATAAAACCAGTTTATAAGATGCTTTCATTGGAAAATCCGCAAGGTGATGGTGGCCAGCCATTAAATAGAGTTGTTGTAATTTCAATTCCTAATGGTCTTTTATTAGAGTCTAATCCGGGCTATTTAAAAAAGTTTCCTGGCTTGCTTTTTCCTGGCAAAGATGACAAGCAAAAGAATCCATTAAAAGTTCGTAGCAGAATAAGTTTTGATATTTTAACAAGGATTGCCAATTGGCGGGTAAAAGAACTAATTTTAAAATAGTTTTGGTTGCTGTAACACTTCTTTTATTTTTCTTTTTGAAAGTTTAACGTATTTTTCTTCTTTCTCAATCCCTATAAAATCCCTTTTTTGGTTAATAGCTGCGATTCCCGTTGTTCCGCCTCCGAAAAACGGGTCAAGAACAATTTCCCCTTCTTCGCTGAACAGTCGTATGACCCTTTCTGCCAGTTGGACAGGAAATTGAGCTTCATGTTCATCATTAGCTCTCACACTGTTCAAATACCAAATCCCCCGATATCCCCATTCTTTCCATTCCTCTCTTGTTAACTTCGAACGGTCTATGATCTGTTCTCCTGGCTTCCAGAATATGTATAAATCTTCATATTCAGAAACGGCTTTTAAGGTGTTGGTAGTCCATTTACTGTTCGCCCACGCAGGGTCTTTCGCCCAAATTCTTTTATCATATAGATAAAGTCCAACATTGTATGCATATTCTTCCAAGTGTGCGCCAACAAGTTTCACCCTGGTTTGTGTTTGATATTTTCCACCTCTAATATTGTTTCCGTTAATTCTTCGATCAACTGTTTGTTCGCTACACCCCAATAATTCCGCTAGTTTGTATCGCCCATATTCGGGGTGCTCTTTCTTGGCTTTCAAAACCATTTCTTTTGTAATTGGACTTTTTTGATTTTGAATATTCAGACCCTGATAGCGTGGTATTTTTTCGTCGGGGAAGCAAAGAATATCGGCAATATTAACAACCATGAAACCGCCTGGTTTTAGAATACTAACATGGTTTTCAACCACCAAACGAAGCGTGTTTTGCCAAGTTTCAAAAGTTTCACCCTTTTCGTATTCCTTCCCGACAAAATAGGGGGGTGACCAGAAGCTCAACGCTATGGTTTCTGGTTCAATTTTCTTCATTAGGTTCTCAGAACGACCTAAGTAAACTTGGTTTTTTTTAAGGTATTCCATATTATGGTTGCTAACTATAGTATACATGTCTGGCTTTTTGAAATCAACTTCTTTTTCTATTGAAATTGGCAACATCATATTTTTGGGTTAACCTTCTTTCCTTGAATTTACCCCTGACACGTGATAGACGTAACTACAGCTACTGTGAAGGGGGCAATATGCGTTATTGGATTATATTGTTTACTCCAGCCACCTATGAGTCCGTCAAACAGTTACACACTCTCGGGGTTCGCTCAAATGTGTGGAAGTCTTTTTCTGAGAACATGAGTAAGGGCGACCGTTTCATTGGCTATATTTCCAAGGTAATGCTTTTTGACTCCTTGGGAACCATTTCTAGTGACGCTACTTTTGAGGAAAAAGTCGTCTTCCCAGGGGATAATTTGTTTCCTTGTCGCCGAAAGTTTAAGTTCGAAAAAGTAGGTCTGGCAAAGCCGTCTAGTGATTTATTTAATGGGGTCTCTCCTTTTAATGAGTTGACAACTGGTCCGGGTAATTATCTTATGATCAAAGGTGGTTTCGTTGAGATTAGTGAACAAGACTTCTCTTGGCTTTCAAAAGAAATATCTAGCTAGTCCTGGTAGCTGTTTCAAAACCCCCGAATGTGTGTGTTTTCTGGAAGCACACCTCTCGAACAGGTCACGTTACAGAACCCGCGCACCACGTTCATGATGTCGGTATGGGTTCTACCTGTGGTGGCCAAACCGACTGACTATGCGTATAACACCAGCCAGATTGATTTGAAGCTGGCTTTGTCAAATCCCAGATAACCAGCTTCTGAGGCTTATAAATTCGCTTGTCGAGAATCCCTTCGATTTACTAGTAGCCCGTGGAGAAAGTCCAAACTTTGAAAATTTCGCATCGGAAACCCGCTTCAATTGTATGTCATCTTTTCATGAAGTGATTAAATCCACAGGCTGCTAGGGCAGGTTAATTAAAAGGGACGCATTTTGGCCCTCCTTGATGATTGAAATTCACACATATATCGCGCCCCCCCCACCTTCGGGGAAATTATTTTTTTCAGATAAATTTAGATCGACACTTAATAGGCCTAAACCCAACAATTCTGTCCTCAGATGAAAGCAATAACATTTTAGAACACAACTCATATCGGAAACACCACGTGCGCAAGGAATCGGCCTAACCGCTGGTTTCAGCTCACTCATGCCCCGCGTGGCGGTTTCAGTGTTCCCCGTGGAACCGGTTTTTCTCGGAAAGCTCCACCAGCTCGACCAGGGAAGCATCAACCGCACCCACAGCGCATGAGCTAACCCAGTTCCACCTCGGAACCTTCGGAAGCCCTCTTTCGGAAGGCATTTCCGCCAGTGCATCCTGTGGTCCTTGTGTCGGGTGCCCAGCATTCTCCTTGGTCATTCGCGGTTCTCCGGCGAGTTCAAACCCTTGTTATCGCTTGCAAGGCTCAGGAGGATGGGAAACCAGCTCTTGTTTTCCCCTCCTCCCGAACCCTCTCACCCTTTCCTTCTCAAAAAATCCTGCTCTCACCGCGTCCCGCGCGGCTTTTGGAACGCCCGCTTCGCGGGCGTTTTGGCCCGTTCAGTGAATCCCAACGCCCCGAACGCTTAACGGAGTTTTACGTTCAATTACTGGGTAATAGGGGTAAACCCAACAAAACTGTCACCCGCCGCCAGATGGTTTTTATAAAAAGGTCGAAACCTTGGATATAACAGCATTTCATGTCTTTTTGGAAAGGTCCTGCAAAAACCCTGTCCCAATTGAACTATACGGGAAAAACAACCCACAAACGCTGATTGGATGCAACCAAGAACATGTGTCAAAATGCCTACAGGTTAATTGGGACACAGGTATTTTCAGCAAGCTGTTGAAAGTGGCATCAACAGCTAATTACAGGGCTGATTGGCGGCTGATGACAGAATTGTTGGGTTTAGGCCTAATAGGGAGCAATGGAACAGAAAACTTGGTTAAGCGTATTGTCATATCTTTCTTTCCCTCATCAGAAGCATCTTTCCATCACGTCCCAGGCTTAAATTGGGGTTTAGGGAGCAACGGAACAGGAAACTCGGTTAAGGTTTTTGAAACATGCTCCAAATGCGAACTTCGGCCCCTTTTCGTGAAGTTGTTTGCGTTACGGGTTTTGTGACAGTAATTCAGGCCAGATTGCCTCAAAAACTCTTGTCTCATATTCGGTCGTTTAGGTGACAAAGCTCGATTCAGAGATGTTTTCACCGGCGAAAACGCAGTGGGCAATGGCTGAAACGGGAAAATAGGACGCTGTTATCAGGCTGTTCTATTCCCGGTTTGTATCAGCTCGTCAGATCTTATACCGGCTATTGAAGCAGAAAGAAGACCAGGTTACCGATGAAAATGTGCTTCTGGAGCGGAACACCTGGAAATCGAAATGAGCTTAACCGAGTTTTCTGTTCCATTGCTCCCTAAACCCCAAATTCTACACCAAATGCAGATATAAGGTCTTGCTATGCATACCAAATGCGCAGCAGAACAGGCCAACAACAGTTTTCGGTTTCCATGTTTTACCCACTGCTCCCCACGGTTTCGACGGGAAAGCATCTCAGGATTGGGTTTGTCACTTAAACGAGTAGAAAAATGGTCCTTAGCGTATATTTCTACGCGATTTTGGCTGATACCCTTATTTGGGCTTCGGTGTGTTTGGCGGTGTACCCGAACCCGTTGTCTGTGGTTTCTGGGGTGGCGGTGTGATCAATGGTTTCGGCGTGGTTGGTCTTGAACTTGAACCCCCAGATCTGGAGCCATTAACCAGTTTTCCCTTTTTCATCATTTTCTTTTTCCTTTGCTGATTCTTGAATTTGAGTAGTGTTGATCACCTCTGGTAGAGATGGTATCTCGATGGTAAGATCGTCCTTCGCTCTAGAAATATATATGTGATCCATCTCATAGAGTTTTTTGGCAGAGTCGTTGGTAAACACGGAAACACTTGAGATCACCAACTCTCTTTCTTCGTCGGTTTCAGACCATTTTGAAATATAGCCATAGTAAACAAGTTGGGCTTTATGATCTCTCACAAATATCCAGCCATCATTCATTTCTGCCTTGTCTGCATTGTGGAAGAAATGCCAGACATCTTCATCGCCAGAACGATTAGAAACCTTCATCAATTTAGCAATAAGATTGACAGACTTTCGATTGTATATTACAGCCATACCATAAGAAACAAAAATTGATGCAATGCTTGCATTAAACAACTCTGTGTAAGAAAGGCTAGCCGACTTATTGAGAAATAGATCGAAATTGTTCACCGATAGAAAGAAATCATCAGAGGAAACCATTTTCCGAATGATAGATAAAAAAACACCAGCGACAAGGTAAGATAGAACTGAGAATACGAATATACTCAGAGCCGTTTCTAAATCAGACTCTGTCTTTTTGCCAACAAGAGAATTATACAAAAAATAGCAAATTATTCCCGGAAAACAGAGAAATATAATTTTTATTGTAAGTTCACTGATGTCCAATCATGCACCTTCTTTTTCTGGTTCTCGTCCCTTTTTTGATAAATATTTTTTTTATGGTAACGTTCAATGTTCTTTCCCACCGATGCTTTTCATAGCAATTACACGCTAAGGACTTTCCAGACGTTTTAGTTTCAAAATTTGTAGGGACCGGTTTGTGAATCTAGTTCCTAAACGTTGGTTTTTTCAATGGGTCTATGAAAAGGCGCCATTAGGAATCGCCGACCGGAAGATCCCGACCGGCGGTTGTTATGCCCTCATCTCACCTTTTGTCTTTCGGTGGGCATGGATCATGTCCGTGACTTTCGGCTCTTTGAATCCGCCCATCCTTCCCATGGATGACCAGTTCGGTACTCTGGTTCCGGCTAATGGTCCGGCCGGTATCAACCGCATCCGCCTTGGTGTCGCAGTGCCGCGAAACCCTTTCCCCGCCGCCTTGCTTCACATCCCACCCACCGCGAGAACTCGGAACAATGTGAGTCGACTTCCTGCCCATTGTTAAAATCCACCTTTCAGTATATTCCAGAACGATCCAAAAATCCGCCGTAACCTCGATTGCCAACCGCCCCCGCCATACCGCAGGGTATATCGCTGAAGCCGCTCCTGATCGTCAGCCGTCAGAAAAAGTTGGCGCGTTCTCCGGTCCGCTTGTTGCTGTAGCTTTTCTTGGAATGCCTGATATCCTCCCTGCCCACGGGCTGGCCGCAGGAGGGTTGACAGGGCACCTTCCGATAGGGTAATTGAAACCATGAGAAACAACCTTTCTCGCTGGGCGTAAAAGCCCAGGCCCAGAGTGCGACGCCCTCGACCACATGTCATCCAGCGACGCCCTCAGTCGGCAACGATGCCGACGTGTTCTAAGCGACCGAGCCCCGGCCAGGGTTTGGTCGCTTAGCTTATTATTTTGGCAAAATCTCACAAAACACTATGTTTGGTCGATCATTCCCTCCAAGAAAAGCTTCACTCTTACCAATAGTGAACGATGGCGGGCATACGGAATTTTCCCGTCCCTTTGGAACCGCCCTAAAACGATCCCTGGATGCCGACCTATGTGGTTAGCTAACGCTTTGATGTCAGCAGGGGTGATAAAAAACTTCTTGGCATAATAGGTATACTCTGCTGGTGGGATGAGCCAATCGCCTGCGAGATCGTTAGCTTCTCGTTCCAGAGTATCATCGTTTCCCTCGATTGATTCACCATCGAAAACGCCGCCATTTTTTGCGTAGTGGTCTTTGTATAGGTGGGCGAGTTCGTGAAGAAGGGTAAACCAAAACCAGTCAATACGGTCGTAACGCATGGTTAGGACAACGACCGGTTTTTTCCGTTCATTATTGTCGAGATAAAAAACGGCACCATCCAGGTATGTTTTTGAAAGATGTGGCACTAAAACGAAACAAATGCCGTACGAAAGAAAAATCTCCTTTACCTTCGTGACACCTTCTGGGCTATTCATGAGGGGTTTCAGTTCCTCAACCAATGCAGGTATTTTTGACCTGATAAAATTATCTGGCGACTGGGAAGATGACAAATTTTTTGCCCGAGCCCACCAAGCAATCAAGGCGGCATCATTGGGTTCCTTCCCTTGGGTATGGCGCATATTGACCATATATTGTGGGCTTTCGTCAATGTCCGAGATGCCGAGGAATGCGCAAACCTCGACTTCAAGATCCTGAAGCTTCTTTTTTGCAGAAATCCATTTTTTCTTTATTAATTCTGCAATAGGGGCTTTTCCGTAAAGCTTGCTTTTCTGGCTAATGCTTGTGTTCTCCTTGGATTCCCTCGCAAGGTAAAGACGATATTTCGTCTCCAAGTTGACCCAAAGCTCGGGCGTCATGTCAAAAGCTGCTGCGAGTTCAATGGCCGTGGCTACTGTGATTTGTTTTGTTCCCTTGATGATTTCATTCACAACCTGGACGGGCCGACTCATGATTTCAGCAAGATCTTTCTGAGACCATCCACGAGCTTCCAATTCCCGAGCAATCAAGTGCCCAGGTGGATTCACTCTTGCCGGTTTGGGGTTTTCGAACATTTTTTTCACCTCCCTTCAGTGGTAATCGTCGATATATGCGATTTCAAAGAACTTCTGGCCGTTCTTGTCTTCGAGGATCTTGACCAGAAGCCGGTATTGTTTGTTGAGGCGAAGGGAGAAGAATTCTTTGAGCTTGCCGTGCAACCGTTCGAAATTCAAGCTTTTGAACTTCCAAAGTTCTTTTTCATCCTGTATTTCGCCAAGGAGGTTCACCACATCGAAGAAAGCATCAACAATTCCCGGGGGATATTTTTCGCCCCCCTTGTTTTCTTCATATAATTCCCTTGATTTTTTTGTGATAAATCGGAAACGCAAGTCATTTCTCCTGATCTAAGATTAAAAGAAAATCACATAACTGTCAACACATATTTTCACCCTTTCACTGAATCAGTGGTTTATTCTTTTACCTCTGGGGTGTTTTTGATCGTAATTCACAAGATCCCAATCTTGGGGTTTGGGGAGCAACGGAACAGGGAAGTCAGATAAGCCATGAAAGTTGATTCTCGTAAACGGCCTAAAACCCAACAATTCTGTCATCAGCCGCCATATGATTTTTATAAAAAGGTCAAAACCGTCGATATAACAGCATTTCATATCTTTTTGGAAAGGCCCTTCAAAAACTCTGTCCCAATTGAACTATACGGGTAAAACAGTCTCCAAGCGCTGATTGGATCCAATCAAGAACATGTGCCAAAATGCCTAGAGTTTAATTGGGACAATAAAATTTTCAAAGAACTTCGGGAAACAGCATCAAGAGCTGATTTCATAGTCGGTTTGCCCCTGGTGACAGAATTGTTGGGTTTGGGCCGTTATCGCTTGCAAGGCTCAGGAGGATGGGAAACCAGCTCTTGTTTTCCCCTCCTCCCGAACCCTCTCACCTCTTCCTTCTCAAAAATCCTGCTCTCATCGCTCGTGGCGAAGCTTTGGGAACGCCCCGCTTCGCGAGTCTTGTGAGCATTCAGACTATCTTTTGAATTCTGTTTTCATGGTATTTCTCGATCAACCTTCCGACCTTGCTTAGTCCTGTCGTGGTCCGATACCGGTAATTTTTCAAGAGAACCTCACCGATTTTCGTTGGTAACTCATACCCGAACATCGCTTTACATAAGGTGTTGACCTCCGCCATGGCATGCACATAGCTTCCGCTGGTGTGTGACCACCCGCTGAGTCGTATGTAAATGCCCAGGTCGATGGTCTTAAACAAGGCCATGTCGAGATCCAAAATAAGACGCTTTTGCAGTTTGTAGAAACGCTTGTCGGCGATCTCACCGACAAGCTTCCTGACCTTCTCCACGTTGACTCCGGATTTCAGCCGCAGCCGAGGCACCGGCACTGGTGCCGGTTTTGACCCGATCTTTGCCAGATCCTTCTCTCCCGCCTTGACGACGTCGAGCCCCTTGTTCTTGTAAACGATAGGCATTTTTTCCCCTTTTACTCGTGCCCGGCTTGTTTGTATGGGCATAAACAAGTATACCAGAGTCCGGTACCCTTGCTTATTTATGGATTTTTACGGAGCTCCCTTGTGGAAATAAGAAGCAGTAAAATAGGCTACAGAAACAACAAAATAGCTAATAGAAACAAGTTTACATACTATGCAAACAATAGAAAAAAACATAAACTCTACCGTATGGCCATTTTTCCTGTTTGTAACCTGCCTGGACATGTCCACAACCCTATCTTCAGAGGTCTGGAAGCCAAAAAAGGTCATTTTTAGCCTACTTCACCGTATGAAGGCCCCTTTACCCTTGAAAGGGTTGGCGGTGGATGGGCAATCGAAGCCAGAGTGTTTTAGGGAGTTTGAGACCATCCACTGGTGGATTGAGATTACCCTAATATCGGCGTTGCGCGAAGTGTGATACACTTTCTTCCATGGTGAAGAAAAAAATTGAGAAGACCAAAAACTCCCGAAAAACCGCGAAGGCATGGAAGACCGTTCCGGCCGTCGCCGTTCCGAAGCGCCCGCGCGGCAGACCGCCAGCACCCAAGCCAACGCCAGTCCCCGTCCCTACCCCAACCCCCGCGCCGCCTGCACCACCCCCTCCTCCGCCTCCTACCGAAGCCGAAGAGTTGAAACTCCTCCAAACCCTTTTGCTTCGCCTAGTCTCCCCGCTCAAGGCCCTCCCGGTGCAGACCTCCGAAGCTGTCGTTTACGTCAGGCCCGAGGAAATCGCCTACATCACCACCACGAAGGATCGGCATATTCTCATCGTCGACCGCGAAGGTCGGGAATGGCAGCGATTCGACGTCTTGAAGAAGCTCTTCGAGCGCCTCAGACCGGACCCCCGTTTCTTCATGGCTCATAAATCCTGCATCGTGAACATCTTCGCGGTGAAAGCCTTCCGCAAGAACCCGGTAACCAAGCTCAACGAGCTCTCTTTCGGCGACAAGGTCAAGGGTACCGCCCCCGTTGCCGGCGGAAATCTCAAGGAACTTCGAGCCAGGCTGGAACTGTGAGATTCGATCCTGGCATCGTCGCACGCGGAACGCATACCGGTTTCAACCTGGCACTCCGGCAGGGCGAAACCATCGAATACATCAACTCCGACGAGCTTTACGCTCTCCGGAAGAAGACCGGGAAAACCTTCGCCATCCTTCCCAACCGGGAAATACAAACTCTTCGCTCTCTCGACGCACTCAAGCCAACATTGCAGAAATACGGCGGTTGGGTGGAGATCGGCCGCGGTTACTTCGTAAACTTGTACCGACTCCGGCGATCCGAGAAGAACAAAAAGGGTACCGGATATTTACTCACTTTCGATGACGGAAGCGCATTTACTCTGCTTTCCGACTATGAAGCCCCTATCTTCAAATTCCTCGATGAAAAGAGCCTTTTGCAGGTTTTTCCTATCTCTCTTCCTCAATATTATCTCATGCAAATGGGAGTAAAGGA
>Ga0074195_1003257_pt1 | contig 15756 bp, 16 predicted proteins | sample EPASupsiteHSE623_FD_64525 | JGI IMG/M metagenome (GOLD analysis project Ga0074195, IMG submission 64525) | Bioremediated contaminated groundwater from EPA Superfund site, New Mexico - Sample HSE6-23 | ecosystem: Environmental > Aquatic > Deep subsurface > Groundwater > Contaminated ...
CCGAGATGCAGGCAATGCTTGCAGGCGACCTGGATATAGCCTACGTAGGAGTGGCTCCGCCCATATCGGCCGTAGCAGAGGGCCTGGACGCGAAGATCGTGGCAGGCGTAAGCGTTAACGGCTCCAATCTGGTCTTTCGGCAGGGCATTAGCTACGAAGGGCCAGACTCCTTGATTGGAAAGAGCGTCGGCACCTTCCCGCCGGGATCTATACAGGATATAACGCTGAAGAAGTGGCTCAGTGAGAATGGCGTGGACATGTCCTTGATCAGGATCCTGCCCATGGGGCCGGGCGACGCAGTCACAGCGATAACCGCCGGCAGAGTGGATGCAGTCTTTCTGCCTCATCCAGCGCCTGCCATAATTGAGCTGGAGGGGAGAGGAAGGTCGGTCCTTGCCTCAGGTGAGATGTGGCCCAACGCCGCTGCCAACTGCCTGGTGGTAAGCGGGAGGCTGATCAGAGATCATCCCGATCTGGTAGAGCAGATCATCAGGACGCATATCAGGGCGACGGAATATGCGGAGGATAATCCCTCAGAGGCAGCGAAGATCTACTCCAACAGGACCGGCCAGGACCTGCGGACCATCGAATACTCTTTAGAGACATGGGACGGCAGATTTATCAGCGACCCCAGGATCGAGATACCGTCTGTAATGGAGTATGCCAGGATCAACTACGAGCTGAACTACACCTCAAGGCTGGTAACAGAAGACGATCTCTTCGATACAAGCCTTTACGAGACTGCCGTCATGTCCTGACCGAGAAGTCCTGTCTCGATGGAATGCCCTGCCCTTTCCAGGGCGGGGCCGATACTTTTGCGGGGCTAATACAACTACTATTGTACAATCGAATTCCTCAATTAACCCTATAAGGAATATTTACGCCATCGGCTGGAAAGCTCTTTATATGCCCCTATCTCGTTCTAGGCAGCATTCATCAGGTGATCACAATTGAAGAAGCTGATTTTTATTGCCTTACTGGCAGCGGTTGTGCTGCTCTCTCTGGGCTGCATCTCTTCGGAGAAGAAGTCCGAGAACGTCACCACCTTGCGCATCGGCTACCAGCCTAGCACCCACCAGATAGCAGAGATGGTGGCGGCTGAAAAGGGCTGGTGGGCAGAGGATCTAAAGCCCTTTGGAGTTACTGAGATCAAGGAGTTCGAGTTTCCATCAGGGCCGCCTGAGATGCAGGCAATGCTAGCGGGCGACCTGGACATAGCCTACGTGGGAACGGCTCCCCCGATCTCTGCCATAGCCCAAGGGTTGGACGCGAAGATTGTGGCCGCTGTAAACATCAACGGCTCTGACCTGGTCTTTAAGCCGGACGTAGCCTACAGTGGACCTCAGTCACTGATTGGAAAGAGCATCGGCACCTTCCCGCCCGGATCGATCCAGGATACTGTAATGAAGAAGTGGCTGCAGGACAACGATGTTCCAGTCTCAGAGGTCAAGATCCTGCCCATGGGGCCCGGCGATGCCGTCACGGCCATAACAGCTGGCAAAGTTGATGGTGTCTTCTTGCCGCACCCGTCGCCTGCCATAATTGAGCAGGAAGGCAAGGGCGAGTCTGTGGTGGCCTCTGGAGAGATGTGGCCCAATCATGCCTGCTGCAGCCTGGTCGTTAGCGGTCGGCTAATTAGAGATAATCCAGAGCTGGTGGAGCAGATCATCAAGACCCACATCAAGGCCACGGAATACGTCAACTCCCATCCGGATGAGGCCGCGCAGATCTATTCGGCCAAGACCGGCCAGGACCTGAACATGGTGGAGCACTCGGTTGAGACCTGGGACGGGATGTGGGTGAGCGATCCGGAACTTCAGATCCCATCCACAGTGGAGTACGCCAGGATCGACTACGAGATGAATTACACACAAAGAGAGCTGACGGAAGACGACCTCTTCGACACCAGCTTTTATAAGAGGGTGATCTTAGGCTGAGACAGACGGGCAAGGGCGGGTTCATCGGTGCTCTACGCGAGCACTGGGCAGAGGCGTTATCGCTCCTCGGCCTCATAGCCATATGGCAGCTCGCAGCCATGGCTGTGGACGATACTCTCATTCTGCCCAGCTTCTTCCAGGTCCTGGAAGCGTTAGAGCAGAGCTGGCAGACGATCGTAACAGACGACCTGCCCATCAGCCTGCTTCATTTTGCCCTGGGAATGGGAGCAGGGCTCCTCGTTGCCCTGCCTGTCGGCATGTCCATGGGCTGGTTCAGGGTCGTCGACAGGATGATCGACCCAATTGTGGAGATCATCAGGCCCATACCCCCTCTGGCCTGGATACCCTTTGCGATAGTCTGGTTCGGCCTGACAAACGAGGCTGCGGGATTCATAGTATTCATAGGAGCAGTATTTCCCATACTCATCAACACCTACGTGGGATTTCGAAGCCTGCCCAAAGTATATGTAGAGTCTGCGAAGGTCCTCGGAGCCACCCGTGATGCGGATCTGATAAGGTACATAGCGTTTCCCTTCGCCCTGCCGTCCATTGCAGGGGGAATCCGTATCGCCATGGGAATCGCCTGGATGTGTCTCGTCGCCGCAGAGATGTTCGGCGTATCCACCAGCGGTCTCGGCTACAAGATATGGTCTTACTACTATCTGCACAAGATGGACTATGTGCTGCTTTACATGATAGTTCTTGGGCTTTTGGGGCTGCTTATCGACAGGTCCTTTAGATATGTGGTGGAGGAGAGGATGCTCAAGTGGCGTGTGGGCCTGACGCAGTGATCAGCGATATCGGTGATGCTCTCCTTGAACATTCTTTTTTAAACATTTTTTGGACTTTGATCTTATTCTTTAAGCCTGTTAATCCTGTAAGCCTGCAAGGGCCTTCTCTTCCTATTTCTTGCTTCCATCCTCGAAGGCTGCTCTGCATGCAAAGCATTAATATGTCATTGGAAATCTCCACAGCATAGGATAGCGGTTGTAATATCACAGTCGAGGAAAGGCTATGAAGAGAAATATCAAGGTGGAGCGCCTTAATCAAAGACCTATCGAGCAGCAGGAGATCGAGCTAGTAGAGCGCAAAGGCATAGGACATCCGGACAGCGTGGCCGATGGGCTTGCCGAGTCCATCAGCAGGGCTCTATGCCAGGAGTACCTCGATAGATTCGGAGCTGTGCTCCATCACAACACCGATAAGACTCAGATTGTGGCAGGAAGGTCTAGCCCTGAGTTCGGTGGCGGAGAGGTAATCTGCCCCATCTACATCCTCTTAACAGGCAGGGCTACAAGAGTGTTCAAGGAGGAGGAGATCCCAGTGGACACAATCGCCATAAAGGCCGCCAGGAAGCTTCTACAGGACTCCTTATGCAATCTGGACGTCAACATTCACACCATCCTCGATGCCAAGATCGGCATGGGTTCATCCGACTTAAGGGATGTCTTCGGAAGGAAGATCCCCTCTGCTAACGATACATCCTTCGGCGTCGGCTATGCGCCTCTCTCCGAGACTGAGCAGATCGTCTATAACACCGAGAGGGAGCTGATGAGGCTCAAGAAGAGCGGAATACCGGCCATAGGCGAGGATATCAAGGTCATGGGCATGCGAGAAGGCGACACCATCAACCTCACCATCGCCTGTGCTATGGTCGATAGGTATGTCAGCGATCTCAAGAATTATGCCGATACCAAGATTGATATTGTCGAGCGCATCACTGAGTACGCCTCACAGTTCACCTCCCGCAAAGTAAATGCTCAGATGAACGTGGCAGACAACATCGAGAGCGGCTCAGTCTACATCACAGTTACGGGAACCTCTGCAGAGATGGGAGATGACGGAGCTGTTGGACGCGGAAACAGGGCCAACGGGCTGATCACTCCAAACAGGCCCATGAGCCTTGAGGCCACCTGCGGAAAGAACCCCATCAACCACGTGGGCAAGCTCTACAACCTTCTTTCCATCGAAGCTGCAAAGCAGATTGCGAGCGAGGTACAGGGAATCGGTGAGGTCTACATTAAGATCCTCTCTCAGATAGGCAAGCCCATAGATCAGCCTCACATGGCGAGCATTCAGATCGTGCCAAAGGAGGGCTATGATTTTGCTCAGCTTGAGGCTTCAGCGACAGAGATGATGGACGACTGGCTGGCAAATATTCCCAAGATCCAGCAGATGATATTTCGGGGAGAGATAAGTACGTATTGAAAATCTTTTCTTGGTCCTTATTTTTATTGTTAATATTTGGGCTGCTACGGACCCCCTTCTAATTTGGATATGGCTTCTCTTAAATCTACTCAGAAATTTTTCTGCGTCCTCAACGGTCTCTCTGGCCTCCTCTTCGGAGATCTCGCGGGATATGGAATAATCTGCTTCCGCTCTTGAGTTCTTCAGCTATCCTTAAAGCCCTGCCGTAGTATCTCTCAATCAACCCATTATCGATAAATTCCTGGCCAAACCGAGCAATAAGTCCTTTATGAGTTCAGAAATCGAACAGCGACCTTTGCTTCCTGCTCGCCTGCGCCTGCTCTGCCCTGGCCTCTGGCTTCTGCTCTGGTTGAGGATCCTCTTTTGGATTTTCAGCTTCGGCCTTGCGGGGCCTTCCCCGTCCCCGCTTTGGCGTATCGGCTTTGGAATTTGCCGCCTCTTCTGAGGCAGAGGAGCCTTTCCCCGGAGAGCTTGTAGCAGTACTGCTGGATTCTGGCGGATCTGCCTTTACCGCTACTTTGCCAGTCGTCCTCTGCCCGGCCACCTCACTCGATGTCCTCTCCAGCGACCTCTGTGCCGACCCGCCCCAGGCGAGCTCAATATCCTCGACCGCCTCAGCCTCCCTGATCCGCTGAGCCTCCTCGAAGACCGACTGCACCTTCTTAGTAGTAGGAGTGCTTCCCGTCAGGAGGGCTATCTCATCGGGGTTTAAATCAAGCTCTGCAGCTACTTTCGGGGCAAGCTTCTTGTCTTTTAGCAGCAGCCCCACAAAGCCCATCAGCTCTGCCCGGACGTAGCGTGCCGACAGATGGACACGCCCTCCAATCTTCCTGGCAGCAGAGTCTCGGACGTTGCGGGCCTTCTTGCTCTGCCCCATCCTTCGCCACAGCCCTGGAGGCCGGAATGCGATATAGCCGTGCCTGCGCCTCTCCCTGGCAGCCTGCACTCCGCCGGTCATTAAGAACCCTGCATAGCGCCACAGGCCGTAATTCTGCCTGACCCTCACCCTGCCCAGGAAGATATCTGCTCTGCTCAGGCTTTCGTATCCCCTGCAGAGGTCGCCACCCTCATAGGCCAGATGCAGGTTTTCATCGATCCAGTGGATCAGGTCTTCCGGGCTCTCGTCCAGATCGTAGGAGGCTCGCAGGGCGTCAGTTGCATTCTCCCCCTTGAAGATGACATCGAGCACCTTGAAGATCGAGGCCTTCACGTCCCTCTCTGCTGTGGCCACGTCCTCCAGCTTCAGTTCCGCCTGGCCCGAAGCCGCTGCCTGAAGGTCATTGACAGCCGAGCGCAGGTCGCCTCCCGCACGCTCGGATATGAGCTCCAGCGCATCGGGATCGCAGGCGATCTCCTCGTCTTTGCAGATCTCCCTCAAGGCCTGAGCAATAGTGGTGGACCGGACCGACCGGAACTGTATGCCCTTGGCTGCGTCCCGAAGGGGCTTATCGATCTCGTAGTACTCGTTGGCTATCAGAAGAACGGGCTGGCTTGTCTCCCTGACGAGGCGAAGCATGGCAGCTGCCCCGCCGCGGTCGGCGCTGCCGTGCAGGTTGTCCGCCTCGTCCAGAATGACCAGACGGCGCTGGCCTGAGAAAGTGCTGCTCCTGGAAGCAGGCCCTGCGATCTTCTGGATCATCCCTGCAGTCCTGGCATCGCTGGCGTTCATCTCGATGTAATCCCAATCGAACTCGTCTGCCAGCGCCAGTGCAGCGGAGGTCTTCCCGGTTCCTGCCGGGCCGTAGAGAATGGCCGCTCCCGTAATTGGCGCACCTCGCTCCCAGGCCTCCGCCCACTCCCGCAGCTCAGAGATGGCTTTACCGTTTCCTAAAACCTCTTTCAGTGAGGTGGGCCTGTACTTCTCCGTCCACCGATCGGCCATTTACCACATGCCCTCTCTGCCTGTCATCTCCTCTACATCGATCTCCCAGATGGTCATCTCCATCCGCTCCAGCTCTTCGCGCGAGAACTGCTTGCCGCCATGGCCTTTCATCTCTTTACCCATGAAGATATCGAACATCTTCTTCTTGGCCTCTATGTCCTCAGAAAGCAATGCATGGCCGAAGGCAAGGACGCTGGACCAGCGGTTTTTGTCAAGCAGGTCTATCTGGAAGCATACTCTCGGATTCTGACTGGCGACCTCGACCTTCTTTCCTCTTCCGCGAGAGTGTAGGTAGATCTTGCCGTTTGAATAGACGTAGGACATGGGAATGACGTAAGGCTTATCGTTTTGCGAGAGGCCGAGCCGGCCGTATCTGGTAGTGGAGAGAAGCTTCTCGCACTCCTCTTTGGAGAGGTCCCTGGGCTTCATGCTCTGTCTATCTGCCATCAAGGATTATATCTTTTGGCCAGAAATTTCCAGTTGATCAATACGAAGTGTTTCTAATGTTGGGGCAGTCTTATATCTATCTGCAGCGGCTTTTGTCTCCAGATCACCGTTTGCTGCCCCTCATCTTTGCGAATATCCCCGTATCCGCAGCCCTGACTCCGCAAAGCTCGCAGCCCTTTGTGGCTGGACCCTTTTGCCCCCCTATCTCCAGCGTCGAGACGGTGGCTGCAGCCGGATCGTAGATCCTGATCTGGTGGTTGTTCGTATCGGCTATGTATATCCTCCCATTCAGAAACGCCAGGCCGCTTGGCTCTCGAAGCTCGGCCTCAAGAGCAGGCCCGTCTTTGTGGCCGGGCTTTCCCATGCCTGCGACGGTAACAACAGTCTTTGAAGAGAGGTCAGCTCTCTTGATCTTGTGGTTATACGTGTCCGCAATGTAGATTGCTCCATCGTGGTAGAGGACGCCGAGAGGATGCTGGAGCTTTGCCTGTTCGAAGGGTCCGTCTTCATCGCCGAAGTCAAATAGGCCAGTTCCTATCAGAGTCACCACCACATCGTCCTCTATGCTCTTGATGGCAGAGGCCTCGCTGTCCGCGAAGTATAGGGCATGGCCGTCGGTCGTAATTCCTGAAGGCTGAGCAAGGTTAGCCTGTGCAGCCAGGCCGTCTATGATGCCCTCCCTCCCAGTGCCTGCGTAGGGCTCTATCTTGAGGGTCATCCTGTTCATCCTCCAGATCTGATGTGTCCCGGCCATGGCTATGTAGATCCAATCTCCCAAGATCGTTAGGTCCCAGGGAGAGCTGATGGGCGTATCATCTCTTCTCGGGATGCTTGGGCCCGGTGGCTTTGACGAGTCCTGCATCACCCTTCCCGCTACCGTCTCAACCATCTTCAAACGGAGGTCAGCCCTCCTGATCAGATTGTTATCCGTATCGGCAATGTAGAGGTGATCTTCGTCGAGGACCATCCCCTGAGGCCAGAAGAAGGAGGCTTCGTAAAAGCTGCCATCCTGTGTCCCTTGAAGGCCGGAACCGATGACATCCAGTATTGCACCATCGGGACTTAAAACCAGAATCCTGTTATGGTTCGAGTCGGACACGAAGAGCCTTTTTCCAGGTGTGTCCTCGCAGATCTTTCCAGGGAAGGCCAGGAATCCTTGTGGCGCTCTGTCAGTCTCTTTTAGGAGCGCAAACCTCATCCTATCCCTGTTTAGAAGCCCACGCCGATCGTACTCTCCGATAAGGCCGGGCAGCACAGGATCCAGGCGCTCGAAGATGCCCTCTCCGGATGTCTTCCCCAGGACTTCGCCGTCAGGTGCAATCAGGACGAAAGAGGGCCAGGCATTGATGCTGTAGGCATCCCATACCTTAAACTCGCTGTCTACAATGACCGGATGCCTCAGGTCGTACTTTAAAATGGCCTCCTCTATGTTAGCACTCTCACGCTCGTTAACGAATTTAGCTGAGTGGACGCCGATTACAATGAGCTCTGGATATTTCTCCTCAAGACGCTTGAGTTCTGGGATGACATGTATGCAGTTGATGCATCCATAAGTCCAGAAGTCCAGCAGCACAAATTTGCCTCGAAGGTCAGCAATGGCATATTTGCGGTCGGTATTAAGCCAATCGAGATCAGGAGGGAATTCCGGGGCAAGCATATATAATATTATGTGGTTTAATATTAATATATCCTTGCTAACCCCTTCTACGCTTGTTATCTAGTGCCCCTTCAAGCAATAGTTCTCATTTTTTGGCCGTCATGAGATCTCAAGCTTCAGGTTCTTAGTGAGTCCTTTGTGATCTTTGTGGTGGTATTTCGTTTTGTCTAGCAGCATAAACGGATCGGATTAAACCACAAAGTACACAAAGATTACAAAGAACGCACAAAAGATTTTACAGCCAACTTGACTAGAAACGGCAAAAGCTCTTTTGAAGGCCCTATAACTCGTAAACTTCGCATTGCTTCGCTATAACCGCGTCGTGAGGGCTCCGGCGACGATGAGAAGAACTCCCATTGCTATGATCGGTATTCCCGCAAAGCCCGTTTCCACTGCGAATTTCATAGCTCCTGCCTCGGCTCCTATGAGCTTGAAGCTGTGGTCTTTCATCTCCTGACCGCCTCCCTCCATTACCTGGACGCCCACCAGGGCTATGCCTGTAACTACGATGAGAACGCCCATCAGGACTGCAATGTTGCCCCCGTTCATTTTGGCCACCCGTTTACCACTAATAATTACAGCCCTAGGGTATAATGTTTTGCCTACTACTATTCAGTTAACGCGGGAAAATCACAAAGGCGACAATGCACGCAGTCCAAATCATATCAGATCTCTTGGTCCATTGCCCATTTGCTAAAAGCCGCTATTTGTAATCTGGCCCTGAGCGCTTCTGGACGGCCTTTTGGCCGGGGATCAAGACTGAGAGGCCGATGGCTGCAGCAAGCACCAGGACTATTACGCCAAGGGCTATTGCCACGGGCACCTCGTAAAAACCAGAGACTAGCATTTTCGCACCCACGAAGATGAGTATGACTGTAATCCCGCCGCTTAAGAAGCGAAACATGAGCATACATCCTGCCAGTGCGAAGTAAAGCGCACGCAAACCCAGTATGGCGAAGATGTTTGAGGTGTAGGCAACAAACGGGTCCAGGGTTACTCCCAAAACAGCAGGCACTGAATCCAGGGCAAAGATGAGGTCTGAGGTCTCTACAACCAGGAGCACTAAGAACATGGGTGTGACAAAAAACTTGCCGCCGTTCCTGGAGAAAAACTTGCCGCCATCGTAATGTTCAGTTGTAGGGAGAAATCTTTTACACATCCTCAGCACGCGGTTCTGGCTTAGGTCAGCATCATCATCCTCTTTTTTCAGGGCGATCTTAATGCCTGTATAGATTAGAAAGGCTCCAAATAGGTAAATCAACCAGTGGAAGGTCTGGATGAGGGTAATTCCTGTCAAGATGAATACAGCTCTTAAAACCAGAGCTGCCAGGATGCCCCAGAATAGGACTCTGTACTGGTGTTGAGATGGAACACGGAAGTAGGAGAAGATGAGCAAGAAGACGAAGAGATTATCCACTGAGAGCGATCTTTCTACGATGTAGGCGGCAGCAAACTCCATGGCAGTCTCCTGTCCATGCCATAAGTACACCACCAGGTTGAAGATAACAGCGACGGCGAGCCAGATCAGGCTCCAGATCAAGGCCTCTTTAATCCCGACCTCATGGGATTTGCGGTGAAATACGCCTAAGTCGAGGGCAAGCAGAACAAAAACAGATATGCTGAAGATTATCCAGAGCAGCGACTCGTTATCAATCAAGAAACTCTATCCTCCGTGAACCGCCCACAATTGTGCCCTAAACACTCTGCTATGGATATACAAAAAGCTTTCTCTGCTAATGCCGTCAAAAGTTTTATAATATATCGGCAAATGCAGAGAAATCGACAGCAGAAAGTGCAAAGGATATTCCTATTATTATGAACACAGCTCCGGCGATCCTGGTTATCAGCCTGCGGTCTATCCTTCCGGAGATGAACTTGCCCAGGTAGATGGCCATGATTGATAGGAGCGTTAGGGCGGTCATGACTCCTATCAGCACCATCCAGGGGTTGTACTCCACTGCAAAGAGGGCTGAGGCTATCTGTGTCTTATCTCCCCATTCCGACAGAAAGATCATGGTAAAGCCTGAGACAAAGGGATTCTTGAAAGAGGCCTCGCCCTCTTCCTCGTCCTTATTATTCCTGAGGATGAGAAGCCCAAAGCCTATGAAAATCGCTGCAGAAATGAGCTTCAGGATGTGAGCCGGCACCAGGTTTGTGATCCAGGAGCCGAGAAGGATGGCCACCCCGTCAACTATCAGGAAGGCCAGAATGACGCCTAAAAGCAGCTTGAAGTACTCTTTAGTCCTGGAGGACAAAAGCAATATAGACAGCTGGGTCTTATCGCCCATCTCTGCTAGGCCGACGGCGACCAACGGAATCAGTATCTCATTAAGCATCTCTATGATGTTTGCACCTCTGCCCGGGGGTTACGCTTTTCGCGGACGATAGTATTAATAATTGTCGTTGTTATTATTGAAATAATCTAGCTATTCACTATTTCGAGCGGCTTTCTTTACGGTTAAGCTCCTAAGGTCTTCTTTGCGAGTTCTTTGTGATCTTTGTGGTCTTTGTGGTCTTTGTGTTGATATCGTTTTATCCAGTAGCAGCCAAACGGACCGGATCCCATCACAAAGCGCACAAAGGACGCACAAAGGGCGACAAAAGAATAAATTAGAAAAATCGAAGTCCTAAATGTTAATCCCGCTCAGACCATCAGAAAAACGCCTGGGGCAAGGCTCGTTACGAGCATCACCATATTGATTTCCCTGTGTTCAATCCAGGTGCCGGTTTCCCTGTTTTTGTCATCCATCCAAAACTGTCTGATAGTCTCGCCAAGCGGCACATACCCCCCGAGGGCGTCAACCCGTCGGTGCAGGCTCTCACTGCGAAACAGTCTCGGATTCTCCTCGATCCATTTCTGCAGGTTTTCAACTGCAAAGAGCCCAATAGCCAGCCCTAGCTCACGGAAGGCAAGTCGGTACTCCGCAGGATACCCCAGGGAATTTCCATTCGCAAATGCATCCATTCCGAGCAGGGCTGAACCCACGACGGTCTCAAGCAAGCTTTCGTACTTAAAACCGCTCTGTATGATCAACTGTGCAATTCGTGAGGCATCGAAGAGAAGGCCGCCGATGCCAAGAGGATCGTCCGTGGCCAGGTTAATGCCACGGCAGATTCCGGCCATATCTGCAATCTCATGTTTGAGGTCAGGCAGCGACGATTCTTTGAAATCCCCGTCCGCTGCCGCCTGCAGCTCGCTGTAGGTGACGAGGCCATCTAAGGGATCATGCTGGCCCATGGATGGGACGAGTGGGTAGGTAAGATCGATGCTCATCTTCCAGTACATCCTCTTGCGACCGCCATAAGGAGAAGCGTACGTAAACCTGGCCTGGGCCGCCTGTGCGAGCTCTATCGCCCATCTGAGATAAGTTGGATCTCCGGAGGCTTTGCTACCGCGGTTGAGAGCATGCATCCACTTAGTCAGGTAGTGGTAGTACTGTCCGTCCTGGTCCCATTCCAGACGCTCATCTGGCGGCTCGTCCGCTTTGCGTTCGCTCAGTTTCTTTCCGATCCGAAGGCCTCCGATGGTCGGGTACCGCTCGCCCTCCTGTTCGTCGAGGCCGCTGATCCAGCCGCGTCGGGGGTCGTCGTCACGGTGGCGGCCCAGAGTGTGATGCACCTGCTCTACGAGGCGCAAGGCTAGGTCTAAATAATTTTTATCGCTCGTCTGGTGAAAGAGTTCCAGGTAGTTGCAGACAGCGAACGCATCAGTCCAAAGGTAGCGCCGGGGATGGTCGCTGGCCGGTTCAAGTCCGGTCAGGCGGGCATAGTCCAGCATGATTTCCTGAGCAAGCGCAATGGTTGCGTTTTCGTTCATTCTTCTTTCCTTCGCAGTATATTAGGACTTAAATTAGTAAAATAGTTTCCTTTGGCTGTGGAAGAAACTTGTAACTAAGGCTATGGCATCATCCCGAAGTCTGTTTTGAAAGAGGATCTGGCAAAAGCGCTTGATAATATTAGCTTTCGATATGCAAGGTAGGGGGACGACGTAGAGTTTGATATTGAGTGGCCCCAAAACAAGGAGGAGGCCATCAGATTTAGGCTTCAGCTTCTTCTTGAATCTTTATGACGATCTCTTGCAATGGATTGGCTTTGATCAGGCTTGATGCATTAATGATCTCGATCCCGACCATCTGCCCTTTGTCTCCATAGTCGATTAAGACACCGCCATCAACCTCAATGGTATCTACTATTTTTTCTTCGGAAAATTTTAAATATAATACATCGTGCTTAGGGTCGAACGAGATTTTCATTCTATTTCCTCAAATATTTGCCTACCTTTGAAGTGCTATAAGCGCTAATCACTATAGTTGAATTCTCTTCTTCATCGTATATTACTCTAAGTAGCCTTCCACTTATTAATTTCTGTGCTATTTTTCTTATATCGTTCTCGAGATCAATCTCATCTGGATTTCTTATAGCCTCTATCACAAGCTCCTTGAATATACCTCTTTCTTTCAACCTATCAAATGCATGCTGGATGAAGACTATTTGTTTCATTGGTGCTTCAAAGATATATCTCTGAGCTTCTTACTATATTTAGCTCTGATCTAGGCCTCTATCAAGGATACGAAGGATAGAAAAGATAGGTTTGATTATCTTCCCCAGAACGGCTCCTTCTTGCGCTTGATATCCAGGAACTTCTCAAGCACCTCACGCTCGTCCTCAGAGAGCTTGGGCTTCAGCTCCATCTCAACTATGCGAGCATGCTTTTCGGGTATGTTGACGTAGAGAATATCGCCCTCGTGGATCTGTCGGCCAACTGTCGGGCCGTCGATGGAGATAGCGACCTCCTGGCCGACGGTTGCAGATCCGACGTTCTCGTTATGCGCCTGAATTCCCTTTATCGCTCCGACATTTGCGCCGTCTTCCCTCATGAGGTTCGTCTGAGTCCTGACAACACCGCCGATGATCTGTACTCCCACGATCGCAGGCTTGGACTGGCGGAAGACGCAGTCGGGCAGAAGACGGACAGCTCCTGGCCGAATCACGGCCTCGAGCCGTGCCTGCTCCATCTTCGTCTTCTGCTCCTCCACCCAGGTCTCATAGTTCTCGATTATGGAGTAGATGATGTTGCTGCTAAACACTGGGACGTTCGTCTTTTGCACCTCTGAGACGGCATCGGGAAGAATCTCGACGTTGAACGCGAGAATTGCTGAGTAGAGAGGGTCTTTGATGGAGCTGGCCCTAATCACGTCTCTCCTGGATATAGGACCCACGTCGGCAACATGAATTGGTATGCTCTTGGCCTTCAGCTCGCCCACAAGTGCCTCAAGAGAGCCTATTGTGTCGGCCTTCAGGATGACGCCCTCCTGCTCTGTATCTATCCTGACAGACTCCAGCTCGGATTTCATCTCCTTGCCAATGGCCTCGGCCTCGTCAGAGCTGGTTACAACCCTTATGGTCGATCCTGCCAGAGCGTTCTCCAACTTCGGTGCCGCCACCTTGACGCCGCTTGCAGCTACCACATGCTTTACTGGCAAAAACCGCTCTTCGCTTCTGATCTCTGCAAGGGGCTTGGGCTTTAAGAGGGCGCGTATCTTCGTGACTATGGGATCGCGCGATGTTCCCACTACCACAGTGTCGCCGGCCTTCAGCTCGCCGTCATGGAGAATGACGTCCAGAGTGGTTCCCAGGCCCCGCTCCTCCTTGACCTCCAGGATGGTGCCAACTCCTGGACCTGAGGCCGTGATCTTCAGGCTATCTTTCAGGAACCTCTGGGCAAGCCCCACAAGCACCATGAGCAGATCGGGCACACCCTCGCCGGTTATGGCGCTTATCGGCACGATTCCAATGTTTTTGGTGAAGTCGCGGATGCGGTCGTACCTGTCGGCATCGAAACCGTATTTGTAAAGCTCTCCCACCAGCTCGTAGATCTTCGTGTCCAGCTCCTCAGTGACCCTCTCGTTCTGAGCCTTCAGGCTCTTGGCAAACGAGGCGTTCTCAGTTGCCCGCCATCCGCTGATCCTGTCGATCTTGTTGGCAGCCACCACAAAGGGCGTCTTGTAGCGCTTGAGAATGGTCAGGGACTCTATGGTCTGGGGCTGAAATCCTTCATTTATATCAACAATGAGAACAGCCAGATCTGCCAGAGAACCGCCGCGGCTTCGAAGCGATGTAAAGGCATGGTGCCCCGGAGTATCGATGAAGAGCAGTCCCGGCACCTGCAGTTCTGCCCCGAAGTGTGATCCGCAAAAGTCCTGGATGACATCAAGAGGAACTTCAGTGGCACCTATATGCTGGGTTATGGCCCCGGCCTCGAAATCTGCGACCGTTGTTCCTCTTATCTTATCCAGTAGAGTGGTCTTTCCGTGATCTACATGCCCCATTACTACGACTATCGGGGTCCTTATGTTGGACTGCGTGCCCTTGGATTTGCCGCCTTTCTTGGACTTCTGCTGCATACCGGTCGCCTTTCAAAGGTTCCACTAAAAAATATGTTTTATTTTTTTAGAATTTAAAGGCTCCTGTGAATGGGAAGGGGCCAAAGCCCTTCTCCGCATCACTCGTAGAGCCAGGCTTCGTCTATCCTTCTGTAGTTTTGGAGCTCTGATTCGCTGAAATGAAGGGCAATCTCCCTTGCAGCGGATGCCGGCGAATCCGAGCCGTGTACCACGTTTCGGCCCGTCTCAATCCCGAAGTCGCCGCGGATGGAACCGTTCGCAGCCTCAGCCGGATTGGTTGAGCCGTTCATCCTCCTCATAGCAGAAATTGCGCCTCTTCCCTCCACAACCATGGAGACCGAAGGGCCTGAGGTGATGAAGTCCACAAGAAGCTGATAGAACTTCTTGCCCTCATGCTCGGCGTAGTGTGCCTTGGCCAATTCGTCGGGCATGACGGTCATCTTCATGGCCACTATCTTGAAGCCCTTCTCCTCGATCCTCTGCACAATCTTGCCGATGAGCCCGCGCTGGACGCCGTCGGGCTTGACCATGACGAAGGTTCTCTCTATCTCTGCCGCCAGGCCTTATGCCCCCTTCCTGGCCCACTTGACACGCCTGGTCACTCTGCCCATGGACACGTTGTTCTCGCATTTAGACGAGCAGAAGTAGTAAACTGTGCCGTCCTTTTTGGCATATATCTTGCCTGTTCCAGGCTCAATGGTCCTGTTGCAGAAGGAACACTTTCTTTCTTCCATTCTCCCATCACCTGCTGGTCAGCTTCTTGGCCTCTCTGGCGGTCTCCAGCAGCATCAGGACATCGCCCATTCGAATGGGCCCCATGCAGTTCCTGGTTATGATGCGGCCTTTGTTGCTGCCTTCCAGGATGCGGCACTTGATCTGGGTTGCTTCGCCATGCATGCCTGTGACGCCGATGACCTCGATTACCTCAGCCGGAACGCCGTTATCGTCATCCATCGGTCATCACCTACTTGAGTGCTGCTACTTTCTGAATGATATCGTCAACCAGCTCTTTTCCCTTTCCAGGCTCAACGATGGCGGCTGCAGCGCTCTTGACGCCGAGGCCCGCAGCAGCGCCAATCTCGCTCTGCTTCTTGACGTATATGTAGGGCGTCTTCTTCTCTTCACAAAGAGCTGGAATATGAGCTACTATCTCGGGAGGCGAAACATCCTCGCCAACGATTACCAGTCGGGCGACTCCGCGCTCGATGGCCTTTGTCGCTT
>Ga0074195_1001507_pt2 | contig 15744 bp, 14 predicted proteins | sample EPASupsiteHSE623_FD_64525 | JGI IMG/M metagenome (GOLD analysis project Ga0074195, IMG submission 64525) | Bioremediated contaminated groundwater from EPA Superfund site, New Mexico - Sample HSE6-23 | ecosystem: Environmental > Aquatic > Deep subsurface > Groundwater > Contaminated ...
GCCACAATTCTGGATAAAGCCGCCATTTCTTCGCCTTGCGCACCCGTGCAAACAATAATTACTTTGTTGTCGGGATAATTATGGGCTTTGTCTGTTGTAATTATGACTCCTTTTGGAATTTTTATATAGCCCAATTTTGTTGCAAGCTCAATATTTAATTTCATTGAAAATCCGTCTAAAGCAACCTTTCTGTTGGTTTGCGCGGCAAATTCCATTATTTGTTTTATTCTTTCAATTTGAGAAGAAAATGTGGCAATAATTGTTCTGCCCGGAGCTTTTAATATTAGCATGTGGAGGTTTTTTAACATTTCTTCTTCGGTGACAGGCTCCTTTGAAATTGTGGCTCCCAAAGATTCCAGCATTAAAATTGTTGGCCTTTTTATTTTTGAAAGGTGAGTGTAATCAATGGCTTTTCTTCCAATTGGATTTTTGGCAATTGTCCAATCACCGGGATGTATTATTGTTGCAAAAGGGGTTTCTAAAATTATGCCAACCGCGTCCATAATTGCATGGTCAATTTGGAAAAATTTTAAAGTAAAAACGCCAAGCTGGATTTTTTGCTGAAGGTCTTTTACATAAATTGTTTTTAATTTTTTTGCGCCTCCACGGTAAGTGTCTTCTACGCGGTGTTTTACCATTTCCAAAGTAAGAGGCCTACCTATAATTTGAGGATTTTGCAATTTTTGCAAAAGTATTGGGGCAGCTCCAATGTGGTCTAAGTGCCCGTGCGAAAATATAACTCCTCGGATATTTTTTTCTTTTCCTTTTAAATATCCTATGTTTGGAATTACATAATCAATTCCCGGCATATCTTCTTCCGGAAATTGCAGACCCATATCCAAAATTACAATATCTTCTCCATATTCAAAAACAGTCATGTTTCTTCCAACTTCTTCGCATCCCCCAAGGGGGATTATTTTAAGAGCATCTTTTGAGCTCTTATCGTATTTAAATTTCATTATTTTATAAATTAATAATATTTTGCGGAGCCATTACTGAGTTCAGCTTCCGCTGTTTTGTGCCCGAGGAGGGAGTTGCCCTATCATCCGATAGGGCACCCCGTCGAATGACGGGGTGAACCTCATGATATGTGCGGGTAGGAGGATTTGCACCTCCATGAGATTACTCTCGCTGGCTCCTGAAGCCAGTGCGTCTGCTGTTCCGCCATACCCGCTAATGTTTATTTAAGAAAATCCAAGTTTTCAGGCACGGATTTTAGGGGCAGTTCTTCGCGTAAAACAGGAATATTTTTATAATTTACGTTTTTAATCCACTTTGCCTCGCCAAAGCCTTGTGCGGAGGCGGGACCTTGTTCTGTGTAATAATAGCAAGCTCCGCAAAGTTTTTCAAAACTTGAGTAATCACTTTTGCAATTATCTGAAAGCCAATTTGCCATTTTTAACTCATTGGTTTCTGACGGATTTATTGTTACGTGCCCGTAGCCTGCAGGAATTATTATAGATTCTCCTTTTTTTGCTTTTACAAAATAAACATCTTCAATTTCTTTTTCATTTTTTTGTTTTTGCATTAAATAAATTGCAGTTCCTTCTAAAACCGTATAAATTTCCTGCCAGTTGCCAGTATGATAATGGCCCATTGTTTTATTAAACTCATTTCCTAACATTTTTGGGGCAATAACGGTAATATCATATCTTAGTTCGTCTTTTTTTTCTAAACCCCTATACATATAATACAATTCAATATCACCGGCTGTTTTAAGCCACTCTTTATCATAAATAACTTCGCGCATATCATTTAAGCGCCTAATATTGGGAGTTAATTTTGTTAAATCAAATTCCATTATTTTAATACTCTTTTAGTATTTATATACCAATTTTGTATATTAGAAAATCTTTTTGCCGGGTCAACTATTTTTGTTGTTTCAATTCCTTGCACTTTTTTAGAAGCCCAGTAAAGATAATCAGGGTTGTATAAAAATACAGCAGGAGCATCTTTAATAATTATATTTTGGAGCTGTTCATATTTTTTAATTTTTTCCTGTTCGTCTAACGTTTCTCTGGCATTTTTAAGAAGCTGGTCTGCGTTTTTATTTTGATAGCCCGAAAGGTTTAATCCCGGGTCTATAATTTGAGAGGAATGCCAGAAAGGGTAAAGGTCGGGCTCTAATCCCAAAGCTTGGCCGTAAAGCAAAGCATCGTAATCTCTGTTTTTTATTATTGCTTTTAATTCTGACAAATCTACGGTTTTAATGTCAACAACAGCTCCTATTTTTTGCCAATAATCTTTAATAAAATTTGCAACAGCAATTAATTGGGGTTGGTTTATGGTGGTTATGGTAAATTTTAAAAACTGCAAATTTTCCTGCTGAACTAAGCACAGTTCGTTAAGTTTTTTGCGGGTTGAGGGGCCTGTTTCTCCGGTTGGTTTTTCATTTGGAAAATATTTTTTTTGAAATTCCGTTACGGCGCTTTCTGTTGCTTTTCCGTAGGTTCCGCTGGTTTCTCCGGCTAAAATGTCTTTAAATGCATTGTCTAATCTGGACAAGCATCCTTGCAGTTCTGTGACCTCGCTTCCTTTAGACCCAACTTTTAAATAGCTTTTATATTGGAAAGCCGGCACTTTATCATTTGCTTTTGCCCTTTGGCCGTTTTCTTGTTTTTTAAATCCGGATTTATCTAAAAGTTCTTCGGCTTTACTTGTGTTATATTCATAAACTTTTTCTGGCTGACTGTACCCAAAATATTGGGGCAATATGGGAGAGTCAATAATAGAAATATTATTTTTTGTAGAAGAGCTCAAAGTTTTTACAATTTCTTCTTTGTTTACAGAGTGGGTGAGAGCCGTTGTTAAATTTATGTCTTCAAAAATTTTATTTTTTTGCGGATTAAAAAATACGGCAAAATATCTTGGCAATAAAAATGAATAAAAATTAAACTTTTCAGAGTTTGTCCACCCTTGTTGAATTTGTTTTTCGGCTAAAAACTGGTCGTTGTCTAAAGAAGCTAAAGAAAATCCGTCAATGGTTTTTTGGTTGGCGGCTTTTACCAGTTCGTCTTTGCTGTTAAAAAATTGAAAATATAATTCAGATATATAAGGAATTTTATTATAATATTTTGGGTTGGTTTTTAAAGAAAGTCCTTTTATAGAGCTGTTGCTTGCCTGGCTTATATTTGAAAACATATAGGGGCCCGAACCAATGGGCTGTAAATTATATGAAGAAAGCGTAAAGTTTTCAGGCAATATATTTTCCCAAATATGTTTTGGAATTATTTTTAGAGTGCAGTTTTCTAAAAAAGAATTATAAGGGCTTTGCAAAGACAGCTCAAAAGTTTTATCTGATATTTTTTCGGCTCCCACATCCAGCCAGTTGGCCCTTAAAGGGCTTTTATAATCTGAGTTTTGAATTATTTTTATAGTATAAATTATGTCGTCAATTGTTAAGGGCATTCCATCCTGCCAGTACAAATTGTCTTTTAGTTGAAAAGTATAAACCCTGCCGTCTTCTGAAATTTGGTAGCTTTCTACCAGGTCGTTTACTATTTTTCCGTCTTTGTCGTAAGTCATTATCCCGGAATAAATTAACCCTATAAGCATTCTGTCAACATCGTTGGTTTCTCCGTAAATTGGGTTTATAAATCTGGGCTGTCCAACTATGCCCTCTATATAATCTCCGCCAAAAGCAGGCACAACTTTTGTTGTGTTTATATATAAAATAGATGCAAAGTATATTAAAGACCCTAAAGCCAGAAATATAAAAGTAATAAATATATTCCTTTCTGTCTTTTTGAGTATTTTAAAAATTTGTTTCCACTGGGAGAAACTCGGAAATTTTTTAGATTTCATTTACTAAGGAATCAATATATTTAATACGCCCAAAACCAGAAAAAGAGCCACAGCCGCTATTGTTGCATAATGGATTTTTTTTTCTATTCCTCTTTTGCTGGAATAAAATTCTCCGCCTCCCCCAAAAGAAGAGCCCAGGGCGGCGCCCTTTTGCTGAATTGCTATAAGTATAATTAATATCGCAGAAACAACTATTTGAGAATAAAATAATATTGTATTCATATTTATTTTTTAATCTTTTTCTTTAACTAAGAATTTTTGAATTATAAAATTTAATATCCAGACAATTAAGGTTGTGTATAAAAGAGGAAATAGCCACGGGGCATAAAATTCATCAAACATTAAATCTAAAAACCATATCATTGCCATATTTATCACCATGCCAAAAAGCCCAAGGGTTAATAATTCTAACGGCAAAGATATTGCTTTTAATATGGGCCTTACAAAATAATTTAAAAGTCCCAATATAACACCCAAAACCAAAATAATTTGCCACAACTCTGTAATAGGGAATCCAAAGAAATTTGATTCTGAATAAACCCTAATTATAACCGAAGGCACAAAACTTGAAGCCAGCCATAGCCCGCCTAAAGCAGCTATAATTTGCGAGAGAAGTTTCTTAAACATTATATTATACTAACATTTTTGAAAAGTAAATACAATGGCAGAGGAGTGTATAAATATTGACAGATTTGTTACATTGTGATAATTTAGATTTATTGGAAACGTACGTTCAATTGTTCAAAATGAACGGCACAGGAGATGTTTCCAAACTTGCGGACGATACGTGAAGTGTCTTTTAAAAGACGACACCAATTCTGTCCGCAAATTGCAATCATTCTTTGCAGACGATAACAGAGATGTTCTTCGGGAACGAGTTGGCTGGTGTCTGCAAATTGTTCTTTATTCCGCTTTAGCGGATTGGCGACGAGCATTGCCTTGTCCAATGGACGACTGACTTTTTGTCGCCAATTAAAAAAATAAAAGAAGCACGATGCATGTTGTGTCTTTTATAGACGTGAGTCGGTGTGTGCTTTTTTCAAATAGTGTAATGGGCGAGACGACCCTGAAGATGTCTGAAAAGACGTGAAAGAAGATGTCTCGCCCCCTTTTTACAGTAATTAATTTTTATAATTAATTTTTGTAAAAAGGGCATGAAGAAGGAGATGTCTTGAAAAAGACGACATTGTAAGTGTGCCCTTGTTCTTTCAAATTGTGTCCCGAGCCAGCAGGCGAGGGACGAAATCAATCCGTGGCTCTAACTCTAGAAGGAGAAAAAATGAGCCGAATTATTGGAATTCGCCATCGCAGGAAGAAAACCAGCAAGGAGGAAGCGCGGCCTACAATGGTTGCAATCAAATCAAACGACGGAAAAGTCGTTTGCTACGAGTTGGCAAATGACACAGCAGAATTGGACTTCTTGATGAACCGTTTTCCCATTGAGTGGCAACCAATTCAGCCAGGCGACGACATTTCTTGCTATCAAGCGCATCATTTGAAATGGCGCAAGGTGGCAAAAGACGAAGATACCAGCTTGCTGAACATCAATCACATGCGTAAAACAACAGATAAAAAAGGTTTGCCTGTTGTGGAAGTGGCTGTGAAGATTCCGGTTATGTATGACGGCCTCTTTGAAGGCGACAGGGTTGCGATGGTTTTGGGCGGTTCGGGCGACAGATTTGCCGCTGCTTTGTCCCGCAAGGGCGAAGACATCAACGCTAAAGTTTATCGCCTCCCGCCATTTTCTCTTGCTAGCAACCGCAATGACGACGACAAGAAAAATGACCACCTCAACCTGATTCGCATTTTTGAAGAAAAGCCGGAGTTGTTTTATCAAGTCCGGCGCCGCGACCGGGAGCTGGTTCGCGTCAAGGGGGCTTTGTCTGCAAGGCAGGACGCTTTGAAACAGCGAATTGCCTGCGAACAGAGTATTCTTCAATCGCTTAACGACCAAATCTTTCTCAACGAAGAAGGATGTTTTCCCGAAGGGGTGATTGAAGAGCAATTTAACTCTGCCAAGGCAAACGACACGATTCTTCAATCGCTTTTAGAGGAAGAAGATCGTCGTAACAAGAAGTTGGCAAGCGCCGTGGAAGCCCTTGATATTTGGAAAAGGATTTTCAAAAATATTGAGGGAGTCGGTCCTCGTTTGGCAGCAGGCATTATTGCCCCAATTGCCGACATTAGGCGCTTTATGGCTCCTAACGGGTCAGCCAGGCTTAAGAAATTCTGCGGAGTCCACGTAATGGACGACGGCAGATTTCCGAGAAGGCGCGCGGGCGAGCTGGCAAATTGGTCTCCATGGGCAAGGCAGGCGTTGTATTTGCTGGCAGACCAGTTTAACCGCAGGCCAAATTCTGACTGGGGCAAGAAATTGCTTCATTACAAACTGGTTTTACGCCAGAGGCATCCCGAGCCAATTGAAGCGCAAAACAGCGCCGGCATAATGGTGAAACGTTTCACCAATGGCCACATTCACAGAATGGCGCAGTGGAGAACACTGACCAAGTTTGTGGAATGGCTCTACAAGCAATGGATCCGGATTGAAAATGAAAAGTCCGAGGTATAACCACGGATTTAAGCCCGCCGAAAATGCGAAAGCATTTTCGGCGGGCAAAGGGCGAGACGATATCGTGAATGTCTCTTTAGACGTCAATCCATCTGTCTCGCCCTCTTTTTACAGCAATTAATTTTATAATTGATTTTTGTAAAAAGGGCACGAGCAAGCTGTTGTCTTGAAAAAGACGACATTGGAGATGTGCCCTTTAAACAATATTTTTGGCGACGAACAAAAAAATGTTCTCATCAGAACGACGCTGGTTCTGTCGCCAAAATTTTTATAAAAAAGCGCGTTAGCTGATTTGTCCTTTTCGGACGATTGCAAGGGTGCGCTTAAGGCCAGCCCATGCTAAAGCTACGGCATGGCAAGGCGAGACGACGTTTGTATTGTTCATTTGGAACGATTTGAAATCTGTCTCGCCTTTTTTATTTCAACAAATTTTTTTTGCGGAGTTTTTTGTGGTAGGTAATGGCAAAACGGTGGGCTTCTGCGTCTAACTGCAAAATTAAGTTAAAAATTTCTCTAGGCAAATTTTTTAGCGGAATGGGCTTGTTTTTACCCTCAATAAACAGCTCTTGCCTACCTTTTGCTATTGAGATAATTTTTAAATTTTTATTGCTTGCTCCCCGTAGGGTTCTTTTTAAAATTTTTAAATAATTTTTTGAATTTTTAATTTCTAGCGCGGCATTTAACTGGCCTTTTCCGCCGTCAATAAGCATTATTTCAGGATATGGCCATTCTGAATGTTGCAAACGCCTGCTGATTGTTTCTTTTAACATTGCAATGTCATTTGGCTCATTTTTTATTCTGATGCGAAATTTTCTGTATTGATTTTTGTCCGGCTTGTTGTTTATAAAAACAACCATAGAGCCTGTTGCCTGTTTTCCCTGTATGTTTGAAACATCATAACATTCCATTCTGGTAATACTTTTTTTAATGCCCAAAATTTCTTTCAGAATTTTTTCTGTTCCGAGCCAGTAAGGTGATGTCATATTTTCAGCTCGAGCGTGATTTATGACAACAGTATTAGCGGCATTTATTACCCGCGTGTGTTCCATTATCTGTTGCAAGGCATTAATTTTGTCCCTTATTTTTCCTGCTTTTTCAAATTCTCTTTCTCTTGAAAGCTGTTTCATTTCTTTTTTAAGAGATTTTAAAACAGCATTTCTTTTTCCTTTTAATATCAAAATTAATTTTTTGATATTTTTTTTATATTCGCCAAACGCATTTGGCGCGCCGAGCCCGTCAGGGCGAGGTGCAAACAACTGTTCGTAAGGTCCAGGGCATAAATCTAAATGGCAATAAGTGCATTTTAATTTTGAATGTTTTTTTACAGAATAATAGGGGAATGCCCGCCTTAAAAATCGTAAAGTTTTTTTAAGAGCTGTGCCTTCTGTGAAAGGGCCAATGTTCTCGGTGCGTGGTTGGGGCTGATGAGTTATATAAATGTATGGCAATTTTGCATCATTTTTTGTCCCGACTTTGTCGTGGATCCTCGGTGGCTTCGCCATCGGGACAATGGCAACATAAAAATAATTTTTATCATCGCGCCACATCACATTATATTTTGGCTGGTATTTTTTAATTAAATTGGCCTCTAAAATTAATGCCTCAATTTCCGAATTAGTTTTTAAAAATCCAACTTTGTTTACCTGGTTTATAAAAAGATTGTCCCTGTAATTTGGTTGCCGGAAGTGGTTTTTTACCCTATTTTTAATGTTTATTGCCTTGCCTATATAAAGGATGTCTTTTTTTTGTTTAAAAATATAAACCCCGGCTGTTTTTGGCAGCATGTCAATTTTATTTTTTGAAAGGAGTTTAAACTTTTCCATGCATATATTAAACACTAAAAACGCCTCTTTTTCAAGGCGCTATTTTCTTTTATTTTCTCCGCGTGGTAAAATTAAATAATTTAATTATTAATAGTTTATTAAACATGGAAACACAAGAATTCCAGCCATCAAATTTGCAAAACTCTTCTTTTAGTAATAATCAATTTGAAAGCCGTCCTTCCAAAAAATTTCCGGCTAAAATTATATCTATAATTTCGGTTATTATTATTTTATTGCTAATTGGCGGAGGTGCATATTATGCATATGTAATGAAACTGGGACCATTTGCTATTTCTCCATATACAGAAAAAAATTTGGTGTCAGGCATGTTAAGCGCAATTTCCCGCATAGATTCTTCTTCTTATGCGGTTTCAGCCTCTGTGGCTATGGCCAAAAGAGATGCAGATGCCGAACCTTTTACCACCAAACTTTCAAATGCAGCTGAAATTAAAAAGCAATATCAAAATGATTCTAAACGGGCGCAAGATATTAGTGGTTTATTATCAAAATTATACTATTACAAAAACGGGGTTTATCCGATTTCGTTGCAATCTTTGATAAACGATAAAAAAAATTATTATTATACCAGTTTATCGTCCACAGATCCTGCCACAAAAAATTCATATGGTTACGAAGTAACCGAAAACGGCAAAAATTTTAATCTTACTGTTACCTTTCAAACAAATGATGCGATTTCAAAAATAAAAAGATCTTATAATTTTTCTCCCACAGCCACTATAATCAATGGAAAAACAATTACCTTCACCAAGGGCAGTAATTCTTATTTTTATCTTTCTTCAGAGCCCCCAAAACCCTTTCTTGTTTCTCTTGCGGAAGCCGTTACTTATTTTCCAACAGAGTTAAACGCAAGCCTTTCCGCCAGCGCCCAAACCGACCTTAGCAACAAAGAATCTGCTGATTGGAAATTTAATGTAGACGCAACAGGAGATTTTGGCGACTTAACATATAAATTTAATGTTGATGCGTTAAAAAAAGCCAGTATTTATTATTTTAGAATAAATAATATGCCCAGTTTCTTTTTTAGCTATATTGGGCTTGAAAAGAACCAATGGGTAAGCATTGACCCAAGCAAGGCAACTTCTAACAGCAGTTCATATGGTCAATATTCCAGTTCGGCAGATGCATTAAGCGAGGCCGAAAAAAATTATAAAGAACATCGTGAAGAAATTGCCAATTTATTAAAAAAGATAGTAAAAATAGCAGATGAAAAAAATTTATTAAAATTAAAGAACCCTGCATATGCTGAAAAAGTTAACGGCAGAGACCTTTACAGATATGACCTTTTAATAAATAAAGATGCAATATTGCCTTTTTATGAAAGTGTTTCAGAAGAGTTTAATAAAACTGATATGAAAAATTCTTACCCGGTTATAGAAGACAGCGCCTATCTTGAATATTTAAAAAGCCCCGAGTTTAATGAAGTATTTGACTATTACCAAAAAAATACAACATGGACTCTTTGGGCAGATGCGCAGGGTTTTCCGGCAATTATAAGTTATAGTATGAGAATAGTCCCTCAAGATTCTGCCACACAGTTAAAAGACAAGCAAGTTAATTTGGTTTTTAAATTGGAATTGTCTGATATCAACAGGCCTGTAAAAATAGATGAGCCAAAAGATGCCAAAGACCTACAGGAAATTATAGAATCTAACCCATATTTTAAAAAAGGCCAAGATGCCAGCATAAAAGCAAACTTATCTTATCTTCTTACAAATGGCGCAGTATATTATGATAAAAACAAAAATTATAATAATTGGTGTATAAGCGAAGATTATGTTTCTGCTAAAGAAAAAATTGATGATACATATGGAGAGGGCAGTAAAGTGGCTTGCAAATGTAATACAACTAATTGCGCATTGGCAAAAAAATGGTGCGTCAGCGCCCTACTGAATAGCGGCGAATATTACTGCGTTGATTCTTCGGGCATAAAGACAGAGAGCGAAAGTTCTAATGTTTGTTTGGCTGGCGTTTGCGATTAAAAAATTAATATTTTAAAAATATGGAGCGTTCGCAAATGTATATTTTAATATCTATTGTTGCGCTTGCTGTTATAGCAATTGTTTTTATTTTTACAAGAAAAAATCCGCAGAGGCCTTTTTCAAAACTGACCATTCTTGCTTTTATTTTTTTTATGGCAGGTCTTATTTTTGGGTCAAACAGATTAGTAGGTTACAGTTTAACCGGTTGCGGAGTGGGTCTGGCTGTTATTGATATAATAAGAAAAACTAAAAAACCCGGTCAAAAGCAAAAATAAAGTTTTCCCCTTGTCACTGAAAAATCAAATAGTATAATAAAATAATATAATTAAAATTTTTAAAAATGAATTTGAAAACAAAAGTTTCAACCTCAACCGGATTAATTATTATTTTTGCCGCTGCCATTGTGCTTTTTGGAATACCTTTTACCATTCAATATCTTGCAATAACTTAATTTCTATAGTTTTTTAATTTACAAAAGTTATACACACAAGCGATTGTGTGTATTTTTTGTTTTAAATTTGGTAAAATGAATAAATATAAATAAAGTATTTTTGTGAAGAAAAAAACTTTTAAAGAAAATAAAAAAGCCGAAGTTTTTTTGGTTAGCCAGAGGTTTTTAAACAACCCTGTAAAAATTATAAAATACTGCGCAAGGTACTGGAAAAAAAGAATAACTAGAAAAATTAGTTTTTTAAAAAATATAAAATTTATAAAATATAATATTATGAAAAAAAACAATAATAATGAAAACAGTTTTTTATCAGAGGAACAGCCACTTAATGCAAAGCAGGCGTTTTTGAAAAAAATTAATGTTCCTGTGGAGATTAAATTTTTTAAAACAGCATCTTTGTCTTTTACTCCGCTTAAAGCAATGCAAGGATTTTTTGTATTCTTATTTGTTTTATTCTCTTTGTTTGCTGTTTCAAATATATTTTTGCCCGGGGCAAAAATAGCAGAATCAGAAACAATTGAACTTGTTGCTTTAAAACAAACATCAGCTATTATTGCCGGCCAGCCCGTAAAATGGACAGCAATAGTTAAGGCGTCGGACATTACTGCTTTGCAAAAATACGTAAAAATCCCCAAAATAGCAAGCAACATAAAGATTAAAAAAATATCAAAATTAGAAGCAGAGCAGATAGTAAAAGCAGAAATGCAAAATTCCGCAGGTCAGCTTGCAATAGAAGACAGAAAACAATTAGCCAAAATGTCAAAACCGAAAAACTTTTTAGCATCTATTACAAGTTTTCTTTTTGCAGACCTTGAACAGGCGGTTGGCAATATAATAGAACAGACAGCAGAACAAGTTGTCGGCCAGTCCCCCGAAATTATTCAAACACCCGAAGCCAGTTTTGTTGACTTATCCAGCCAGGCAGAACCCGTCCCAGCTGAAAGTTCCGGTGAGGCGAAGGAAGAAAAGAAAGAAGACAAAGAAAAGGAAGAGAAACAAGAGGGACAAGAGAAACAAGGGATACAAGGGAAAGAGCAAGAAGAGAGTACCGAGCAAGAAACACCTGCAGAACCCGCCCAAAGTCCTGCGGACATTGAGGCGGACGAGGAACCCGTGCAGGAACCCGCCTCCGCCATCGGTACGCCAGAGCCGGAGGCGTCGGCGACTGAAACTCCGCAAGAAGAAACACAAACTGAGCCGGCAGAAACACCGGAAATTGTTCCTTCTCCAGAAACAGAAGTTATTGAACTACCCGAAACACCATTAGACCAAACAACAACTCCATCAGACCAAGAAGTTGTAGAAACAGAACAAACACCAGAAAAAGAAGAAGAGCCCTTCGACGATGCTCAGGACGAATACGTAGAAATTGATTATGAAACGCCGGCTCCGCAAATCACAGAGCAAAATACAGACACGGGGAAGCTGGTGACTGTTTCAGAGCCAGAAGCTATTGCTACGTCCGACGTAGCAATAGCTCATACTTATACGGATGTGCTGGCGTTTACAACAATTCCCGAAATTTACAAAGTAGGGCAGGAAAGCAAAATAAAGATAAAATGGCAGAATCCCGACTGCGAAGCAGTCGAGGATCCACGACAGGCAGAAGCCTGTCGGGATAATGGCTATGCTGAAATGGAATTCCATGCCTATGACCTAAACGAAAACGGAAAATTAGATTATGTAGAGTGGACAGTGCCCCATTTATCAGAACAGATATTTGAAATTATATTTATTTCAAAAGCGTTTAAATTAGATGAAAACAGAGAAATAATTGAAGATATTTATGACAATGTAAGATATAAAGACAATATTTGGACAACCGTAGAAAATAACCAATATGTCAGAGTTACTTTTGAACAAATTTTAGACAATACAAAAGACAACACCATTTACGCAAAACCGGCTATGTTGGACGTTGCCGTAACTGTTAAGGTGTATCCGGTTTATACCGACGAAAATGGAAACCAAACAGAAGGTCCGCTTATTGCAACCTTTTCTGCAATAAACAAAGAAGACACATACAAAGTTTTGCTTACCAACCTGCAAACACCCACAGATGTTTTTGACTTGAAAATTATGGGCGGTTTATTAGACATTGATTATATTGTTGACCCAAGCGTGAGCGACAGTTTTGCCGATGAAACAAAAATTGGAACAGGAACTAACAAAGTCACAATTAGCGGTGGAACTATAACTTTAGAACCCTGCTACGCCCCAAACCCTTCGTGGACTAAAACAGCCGACACGCTTGTTAGAGATATTGCCGGCGCTTACAATGCCACAGTTGCCAAAGATATTTACTGCGACGATTACAACTGTGTTCTTTGGACAGACGGAGCCGAAGCTCCGGGCACGGTTTGCATTGCCACAGACGCTAATGTTTATGCCAGTATTCTATGGTCAAAAACAGATTACTGCACTGGAGCACAACCTTGTGCCACAACTCAAACCTGGGCTGATTCCAATTTTTCAATTTCAGGCGGAGACATTGGTGGAACCCATACCACGTTGGGAGTTGGAAATAGCAATGTAGCCATTGGAACAAAAAATTGGCTGGAAAGATATTATTCAACTTCGTCTGCCGGCACTTTTAACGCAATGGACGCCTGTAAAACCAAGGGTTTGGGCTGGAGATTGCCCACTATTGTGGAGTTAGACAGCATTAGAGACCAGGCAAAAGGCGGAGCACCTTACACTTATTTGTCAAATATCGTTTCCACCTACTACTGGTCGTCTTCCGAGTTCAGCTCTACTTACCCGTTCTACCTGAACTTCAGCAATGGCAATGTCAACCCCAACCTCGCTAAGTCCTCTGCCTTCTATGTTCGTTGCGTCCGAGGGTATTAACCCCGTGAGATAAAAATCTATATGGAATACACATATGTTTTACAATCAAAAAAGGATAAAAATTTTTATGTTGGTTGGACTAATGATTTGCGAAGGCGATTTTTAACACACCAAAATGGCAAGGTACGCTCAACAAAATATAGATTGCCAATGAAACTGATATACTACGAAACTTGTGTAAATAGAGAAGATGCGCAAAAGAGAGAAAAATATTTAAAAACTGCGTGGGGCAAGAGATATTTAAAAAATCGCCTTCGCAAATATCTCACGGGGTAGATTAAATTAATTTTCATTTTAAAATAGATAATTTGTAATTCGTAATTTGAAATTTTTTAAATAATCGCCGGATTCTTAAAAAGCTGATTGCCAAGCAAACAACTTTTAAGAGAGAGCGCTAAAAATTTAATACGGCTTCTGCTCCCCCACCACTTTTATGTTTTATGTATATGTAATAAAAAGTGAAAAAGATAATAGTCTTTACATCGGTTTTACCCAAGATTTGAGAAGGCGTTTTTCTGAGCATAATAATGGATTAAGTAAATATACAAAACGCTTGATGCCGTTTGCTCTAATCTATTACGAAGCTTATGCCTCAGAAAAAGACGCCAGAACACGAGAAAAAAGATTGAAAAAGTTTAAAAATTCATATACAGAGCTTAAAAAAAGAATAATAAATAGTTTAGATAAAACATAAAAGTGGTGGGGGATTGGCGGTCAGAAAATCTCTCAATTTCAGTTAGATTTTCGGAGAAAAGAAAAATGCAGGAGCAAATATCGTTTCCAACAACTACTGGTCGTCTTCCGAGAACAGCTCTACTAACCCGTTCAACCTGAACTTCAACAATGGCAATGTCAACACCAACAACGCTAAGTCCAATGCCAACTATGTTCGTTGCGTCCGAGGGTACTTGATTTTTAGCCAGAAAATAATTTCACAAAATATTTTCGCGATAATTTTAAAAAATGTCCGAATATCAGCAACTTCCAATATATTTAAAATTTTACCAGTTTATAAAGTTTTTGAATGAAACGGTCAGAAATTTTCCAAAGCATTATAAATACGCGATAGGAAAAAATATCTTGGATTTAAGCTGGAATTGCTTGGATATGGTTTTGGAAGCAAACTCCTTGCCGAATGAAAAAAAATATCAAAAAATAAAAATGTTAAGCATTGAATTTGACAAATTAAAAATTAGAATAAGAATGGCACAAGAATTAAATTTAATTTCTGCAGGACAGTTTGCCCATATTCAAACCTATTACGCCAAAGAAGCCGGAGAAATGATTGGCGGCTGGCTAAACTGGGCGGACGGTTTTAAATTTGCCAGCCACAGTTTATAAATACGAATTTTTATTATGAAAACATTAGTATTCATTGACGCTTCTAATCTGTTTTATGGGGGAGAAAAAAGTTTGGGATGGAAAATAGATTACCAAAAGCTTTTTAAATACTTGCGAGATAAATACCAAGCGTCAGAAGCCCTGTATTTTGGAGGAGTTGAAATACACGGCTTTGAATACAATTATTTAGCAAACGAAACCGTGCCCCTTGGCGAGCTTAAAGGATATTTAGAGAAATTTATTGAAACAAGAGGATATAAAATTAGCGAACAGATGCTTATACTTCTAAGCCGGCATTTACAGAAAATAAGATTTTATTCAAAGCTGGAAAATTTTGGCTATAAACTTTTTTTAAAACCAGTGAAAAGATATTATCAAGACGACGAAACCACAAAGAGAAAGGCAAATTGTGATGTAGATATGGCTTTTCATTTAATGAAAGAAAAGGACAGTTTTGACAGGGCAATAATTCTCTCTGGAGACGGAGATTTTTTACCAGTTTTAAAGCATTTAAAAAGCCAAAACAAAGAGATTATTATTTTGGCTCGGGCGGGCAGAACAGCCAGAGAAATTAAACAATTTGCCGGAAGCAATTTTAGGGATTTTGTGAAATTAGAAAGTCGTATAAGGTTTACAGAAAAATAAACGGGGTGGACATACGAAATATCCACCCCAAGTCTAGTAGATTAAGTATAGCAAAATAAAAGTCCTTGTCAATAGCATGTACTAGACGGGTACATAGGTAACACTTTTAAATATTTAACCTGAAAGTTAATCGGCGCAATGTAGCCGAGTGATTGGTGAGGTCGTCTGAAGTTGTACTCCACCAGCCATTCGGTTAGATTGTGGTTGAATATTGTTGTATTGGTTGTAAAGTTGCCTTGATTAACAAATTCTTCCTGTAAT
>Ga0074195_1003258_pt1 | contig 15742 bp, 8 predicted proteins | sample EPASupsiteHSE623_FD_64525 | JGI IMG/M metagenome (GOLD analysis project Ga0074195, IMG submission 64525) | Bioremediated contaminated groundwater from EPA Superfund site, New Mexico - Sample HSE6-23 | ecosystem: Environmental > Aquatic > Deep subsurface > Groundwater > Contaminated ...
GGTTTGCAGCGCAGCGGGCTGAGGCGAGCACACTCCGGCGGGGTGTGTAAGCCGAAGCCCGCGAAGCTGCAAGCCAAAAGCCGTGATTTTTGCCCATAAAATTATTTGGGGACAAGTCTAACGTGAAACCGGCGGTTGCTGCGGGCCGTTATTTTGACGTGATGGCGGCGCGTATCAGTTCGGCGCGGCGAATGTCGCGCAGCGCGGGCGGGGCGGACGGTTTCGGGCATCGCAGCGCGATGTGCGCGGGGCGGGCCAATATCAGCAGTTCGCGCAGGACGCTTTTGGAGACGGGAATTTCCACTCCCGCGCTTTGCGCCGCCAGCGCGGCGGAAATATGCTTTGACGCTTCCTCAAATGAGATTATCCGCGCGGTTTCAAGCGTTCCGTACGCGCGCCAGCCCTCGTCCGCCGCCTGAACGGATTTCTCTCCGCTGAAAGTCCAGCGGCGAGCCTCGCGTTCCGCCGCGCAGAGAAAACGCGCCGCAGATTGCGCGGCGTTCGCTGTTTCAGTTTCGCTTCTGCCGAAAGACGAAGCGTTGAAAATTTCATAAAAACCGCCCGCCGCCAAATCCGTCCCGACGGAGGCGGATTTCCAGGCCACGAACAGGTTGTCCAGGTTTTTCAGAGCGGAGCCGGCGCGCCCGGAGCGCGTCAAAAACGGCAGATGCAGCGTCAGGCTTACGCGCAGGCCGGTGCCCGCGTTTTCAGGAGCGGGGGAGAGCCAGCCGAACTGCGCGTCGAAGGCGGTTTCAAATCCCGAAAGCCCGTCGGCCATATTGGCGGCGGCATCGCACAGTTCCTGCGCGCAAAAACCCGCGCCCGCCAGCTCCAGACGCAGATGGTCCCGCCAGTTCACCAGCGCGCAGGTTTCCTCTCCCGGAGCGCAGAGCAGCGCGGCGTGCGCGGCCTGACTGGGGGAATCGGCATCCAGCAGCCCCCGCTCGGAAAGTATGCGCCCCGCGAGCGCGTCCGGCGCGGCGAAAGATATTTTGGCGGCGGCGGCGAACACGCTCATGCGGCGCAGTTTCTTCAGCAGCGCATCGCGGATATCAAGCAGCTCCGCGTTTGCGGCGCGCGGCGCGAAGCGGAAATCGGCGAGATTGCGCGCGAGCCGCGCCCGCGTCCAGAGGACGACATCGCTGTCCGGCCCTTCTTTTCGCGCCCATGCGGGCGCGGCGGCGGCAAGCTGTTTAATGCGCACGGCGTTTTTTCCCCGCGGAGGATTTTAAAATATTACGCAGCCGCGCCGCTTTCTCGAAATCTTCGCGGGCGACGGCGGACTTGATGCCGGCTTCCAGAGAGGCGGAGTCGAATTTTATGGCTTTCAGCTTCAACTCTCCCGAATCCGGCGGTGCGCTTCCGGCGTGGCGGCTGAAGCCGGACAGGCGCCGGACGAAACATTCAAGCTGCGGGCGGAAAGCGTCGTAGCAATGCGGGCAGCCGAGCAGTCCGGTCTGGCGGAACTCGCCATAGGCAAGCGCGCAAAAAGGGCATTTCAGACGCAGGTCCCGGCCCGCTGCCGGCGCGGTTTGCGCCCAATCCGCGCCGCGCAGCGGCACGGCATAATAGGAAAGCGTGCCGCTTTCAAGACCGAGCTCTTTTTCCTTGAGCGCCAGGCAGCGCGCGCACAGGAACAACCGCGTCAGCTTGTTTGTGACGGCGGCTTTGACGACGAACTCGGCCTCGTTTTTGCGGCAGCGTCTGCAAAGCATTTTAATTTCCGGCTTTTCAGATTTCCCGGCTGAAGGCGGCGGGGGTGATTTCGTTTAGCTTGCCGTGGGCGAGACTGAGCACACGGTCGCCGTAGCCGATGGCTTCGTTGTTGTGGGTGGCCAGCAGCACCGCCACGCCGCCGCGGGAGAGCTCTTTTAAATCGCCGAATACGCGGCGCGCGTTGTCGCCGTCGAGATTGCCGGTGGGCTCGTCGGCGAAAATTATGCGGGGCCGGTTGCGCAGCGCGCGGGCTATGGCGGCGCGCTGGCGCTCGCCGCCGCTCATCTCGGGAGGGAACTTGCGCGCGGTGTGGGCGAGGTTGAAGCGTTCGAGCAGTTTGAGCGAATGCTCCGGGTTGGGCTGGCCGCGCATGAGGGCGGGCAGCTCCACGTTTTCCAGCACGGTGAACTCCGGCAGCAGCGAATCGAACTGGAAGATGAAGCCGATTTTGCGCGAGCGCAGCGCGGCTTTCTCGTCCTCGCGGAGATTGGCCGCCTCCGCGCCGTCTATGGAAAACGAGCCGCCGGTGGGAACATCCAGCAGCCCCAGTATGTTTAGCAGCGTGGATTTGCCGGAGCCCGACGGACCCAGCAGGACGAGGAACTCGCCCTCCTTCACGGACAGGCTGATATCCTCAAAAACTTTGACCGCGGACGCGCCTTCGCCGTAGGTTTTGGCGAGGCCGCGCGCTTCGAGGAGCGCGTCAGCCATAGTGAATCGCCTCCACCGGGCTTACAGACGACGCGCGCCGCGCGGGATAGAGCGTGGCCAGAAAACAAAGCGCGTAACTTCCCAGCACAATCGCCGTTATGTCGGACAGCTTCACGGCTACGGGCACCCGCGTGATGTAATAAATATCGCCCGGCAGCTCTACGAGATTGAAGGTGGATATAGCCCAGCACAGCGCCAGCCCCAGCGCGATGCCCAGCGCGATGCCCGTGGTGCCGATAAGAAAGCCCTCCAGCAGGAATATGCGGCGTATCACGCCCGGCGTGGCGCCCATGGCGCGCATGATGCCGATGTCGCGCAGTTTTTCCACGCTCAGCAGAATCAGGTTCGAGGCGATGTTGAGCGCCGCCACGAAAACGATGAGCGTCAGTATGAGAAACATCACGAATTTTTCCAGTTTCAGCGCGGCGTAAAGCGTGCGGTTCATGTCCGCGAAAGTCTTGACGACGTAGGGAAATCCGGCGAGAACGGTCAGCCGGCGCGCGGCGCGCGGCGCCTGCTGCATGTCGTGCAGCCGCACTTCCATGCCGGTGAACGCGCCGCCGAGGCCGAGAAATTCCGAGGCGTCCTCCGCCAGCGCGTAGCCCATGCCGTTGTCGAACTCGTAATAGCCGGTTTTTATGAGGCCGGAGACGCGGAACCTTTTCATTTTAGGGATGATGCCGATGGCGGTGGCGATGGACTTGGGCGAGACCAGCACCACATCGTCTCCCGTCCAGACGTTCATGTTTTTCGCCAGTTCCTCTCCGAGCACCAGCGGCGGCGGCGCCTCTTTTTCGCCGAGGCGCTTTTTGGGCTCCCAGCCGCCTTCGCTGAAGGAGCGTTGCAGCAGGCTGACATCCTTTTCCCTGGACGGCTCCACGCCGCGCAGCACCACGCCAAGCGAGCGCCCGCTGATGGTCAATATGGCCTGCCCCAGCACCATGGGCGCGGTGGCCGCCACGTCAGGGTCGCGCGCGACTTTGGACTCCAAATCGCGGTAAGCCTGCGGCGCCATCTGGCCGAAGATGACGATATGCGATTGCGCGCCGGTGATTTTCTTCTGGATATCGTCCTGAAAACCGTTCATCACCGACAGGGTGGTGACAAGCGCCGCCACGCCCACCGCCACGCCCGCCACGCCGATAATGGTGGTGATTATGGCGAACAGGCCTTTGCGTTTGGCTTTGAGATAGCGTCCGGCTATGAACATCTCGAATTTCATCATAATGCTTGCAAAAAAGACGCAGGGTTTGCGGCGCACTGCGTCTTTCATTCTAACAGGCCATGACAAAGTCCGCAAGGGCAAAGCGCGCCGGTTCTTTCATGCATTTTTTTGAACGGTAGCCATAAGAGCCTTTCTAAAGTCTTTCTTTCGTCGCGAAAGCGACTATTTTGGCCTGAGACGCAGCGGACTGAGGCGGGCAGGCCCGCAGGCCTGTACGCCGAAGGCCGCGCAGTATCAGGGCAAAAGCGGCGCTTGCAGCAGAATACGGAGATTGTGAACAGGCTCTAAGAGCTACTTGGCTGTTTTATTCCCGCACATTCAGAACGAAACTGTCCGAATGGGCGGCGAATTCGGGGGCGTACAGGGATTGCAGCGTTGCCGGAGATATGCGGTAGCTGCCCGGTGTCGTCGGGCGGATGCGGTATTTCAACGTGTACTCGCCGTGCGGCAGCCATTCCACGAAGAAGTTTGTCAGCGAATCGCGCGGTTCCTCGTAGCGTCCCAGCAAATCCCATTTCCAGCCGCTTAGCAGCGTTTCCCCCTCGAAACCCGCGCCGCGCGGATCTTTGATATGGACGTACTCGAACCGGCTTTTGGCGTTCACCTCAAGCTGCACTTCAACTTGCTCTCCGGCGGCCACCGTCGCGCCGGAAACAAGCGGTTTCAGGATATAATTCTGTCCCTCCCGCGCGCGCAGGAAGAATTTGCGGGACACATTCAGCAATCCCGCCGGCGACTCGTCCGCCGGCGCGTCCGTCAAATAAACCGCCGACAGAGACGCGAACGCCAGCCCCGGCCCTTTCTTGCCCACCACGGCAGATGAGCTATTGTTTGCCTCGCCGCCCGAAACCGTCCGGCTCAACGGTTCGCCCAGCCAGTCGAACGGTTTTACCGAGACGGTTTCAGTCTTGCCCGCCCAATCAATATTGAACGTCTCATCTTTATCGAACGCGCCGCGCGTTTGCATCACATCCAGCAGCGAGTAAACCGCCGCGGCGGCGGCGCGGGTGGATTTCCATTGGCCGCTTTTATGGTTGAACAACAGCCATTTCACCATCCCCGCCGCGCGCGGGTCCTTCGGGCGCAGTTCCAGCAGCGCGCGCAGGATGAAAGCGTGCTTTTCCACCGTGTCGCAATACCAGAGCCAGGACATCTTTTCAGGAGTCCAGTAAAGTCCCGCGGTTTTATCTTCGCGCGCGCCGTCCATAGCCATGTCGAGATAACCGTCCGCCTTGCTCTTTTCGCCGAGGCGCAGGTAGACGCGGGCGGCGTACGCCTTGCCCAGCGGCGTAAGCATATCAGGCCGCATGCCGCAGAAATCCGCCCAGACTTTCGCGTTTTTTAGCGCTTCTTTCGATTCCGGCCATTCCTTCGGCAGCGACGTGACAACATAAGCCGCATAAAGCGCGAGCGCGGTTTCGCTTTCCGCCGGACGCAGATGGGACGCAATCTCCGTGTTGACGTAGGCCAGCGCCTTGCGCGCCATATCCCGCGGCACCGGCACGCCGTAATGCGCGGCTTCGGCGAGGCCTTCAAGCACATAGAGCGTCATGTGAATGTTCGGGCGCCCGCCGGGGAACCACGGGAAGGAGCCCTCATCCTTTTGCAGCGCGGCTAGCTTCGTCAGCGCGGCTGAACGCTGCGCCTCCACTACGGCGGGATTGAACAAATCCGTTACGGGAAACGCCGATTTGCTCCCCTGCGCAATATCCAGCCACGGCGATTCCATAAACGTCATCAGCCGGACGGGGTTTTCCTTCTCCCATTCCGGCGTCACACTGGTGCGGTGCGGCATTTTAGCGGCTGCCTGGCGCAACTGCGGATATTTCATATACAGGTTGTTCACGACTGCAAGCGGCACATAGCGGTTGAGCACCTGTTCGGTGCAGCCATAAGGATACTGTACAAGCTGCGGCAGGCTGTCCAGCACGGCGAGCGCAATCTGCGGCTCGATTTGCAGACGGGCGGACTCAAGCTCCCGCGAGGTGTCCTCCGCTTTCAACTCGGCAAGCTCAAGCCGCGCGGTTGAATCGCCGTCCAGCGCTGCGAAATCGGAGGCAACAAGACGCGAGCGCGACGGCAGCACGGGGATTTCATTTTCCTGCGCGTCAGCGTAGCGGCCCGCGCGCGCCGCGCCGCGAACCTTATAGGCGGAAATACCGCGCGGAGCGGCTATGTCCCACGAAACCGCGGTTGTGCCGTTCGGCGCCGCGGTAAAATTCTTCACAGCGGCAGCCAGCCCGAATTTAGCCGCCGCGTCCGCGCCGTTTTCGCTGATTGACAGTATAACCTCGCCCGTCAGCGGCGCGGCGGTTTCATTCGTTATCAGCGCCTTGATTGAGCTGCGGTCGCCCTCGCGCAAAAAGCGCGGCATTTCGACGCGCGCCATCAGTTCCTTGCGGGTTACGGTTTCGACTGACACGCTGCCGGCTTTCACGTCGCGCGTCATGGCGTAAGCCCGCGTTTTCCAGCCGGTCAGCCGTTCCGGTATCGTGAAACCAAACGCGGCGGCGCCTTTGGCCAGCTTGAGCTGCGGATTGAAATAGGCGGTCTCCGAAAAATCGGTCCTCGGCTTGATTTCGGGAGCCGCCGCGCCGCCGGCGCTTGCCGGAACCGGAGCGGATTTGTCGGCACGGTTGGCTGCGGCGAATCCGCCGGCAAGCATACGCGCCCCGTCCAAAGCGTCCGCCGATTTGAGCTGCGCAGATTCCACGGATAACATCCCGCCCCCCAAACCGTGCTCAAAACGCAGCGACGGCTGCTTCGGCTCCGCGATATACTCGCGGAAGGCGCGGCGCATCTCCTCCGGTTTAACCCGGATTGCCGTTTCAAAAACGCGCGGCTCGAAAAGCGAGTTGGCGGTGTTCGGCTGCGCGGCGCGCGGGCTGTAAAGCCCGTCTATCCAATCGCCGGAGTCTTTGGCGTAATACTCAAGCGACCGGTCGAACACGCGCACCGCCGCCTCGCCGGAAACCGGCTTGCCGGAACTGTCTTTCGCGTAAAGCGTCCAGCGCGCCTTCTGGCCGGGACGCAGCGCCCTGTCGTATTTCATTGAAAGCTTCAACTCGCGGTCTTTCCTCGGCACCGCCGCCGAGGCCATGCCGGAATAAAAAGTGAAATCGCTAGCGCCGAACCAGCGCAGCGCGAAACCGCCCTTATGCCCGGCGTCCACTTTCAGTTCTGCGATGGTCAACCCGCCGGCGGGGATGAGCGCGGTCGAAAGCACGTTTTCGCCGGCCCAGACTTCCATATATTTGACGCCCTTGAGCCCGCCGGAGCCAATAAGCGCGCGCGCGTATTCGCCGGGCTGGTAGGAGGCCCGCTCGAAAATGGCGACGGGCGGCAGTTCCAGCGCGGAGTTTTTAAGAGCCGCGGATATCAGGATAAGCTGCTGCTCGCAGTTTTCGCCCCACGGGTCTTTGGCGGAAACGGTGAGTCGGTACACTCCCTCCGGCAGCGGCGCCAGATTTACATGCGCGGCTTTATCGCCGGCGAAAGCGAGAGCTCCCGCCGCGATTTGCGGGCCGTCTGTGACTTCGCGGTAAATATATTCCAGCGGCGCGGCGGCGCCGAAAGCAGGCGGCTTTCCCGGCTCGGGCCGTCCGGTTTTGGGCGGATTATCCAACCGGCAGATTTTCCACGAGCCCGCGCCGGAGAGCTGTTTTTCGTCGAGATTAAGCAGCTTCGCCGCGAATCCGGCCTTCAGGCCGGCGGTAAAAAACCCGGCGTCCGGCTGAATGTCGAAAATGTATGCCTTGTCTCCGCCGCGGTAGCCGCGCGTGTCCGAGATGGTCCTGCCGCCGGCGTCGCGCGCTTCGGCGGTTACCTCGAAGGTGGACGGCCAGTCCTTTTCGGATTCCTTTTCCGGCAGCGGGATGAATTCAAACGAAAATACGCCGTCGTCTCCGGTCTTAAGCTGTCCGGCGGCTACTTCCGCCGGAGCGCAAGAACTGAACATATCGCGCCACCAGACGCACCACGGGATGAAGCGCTTGCGCACGACCGAGTACTTGACCGACGCGCCCGGAACCGGCGCGCCGAAATAATAATTCACCGCGCCTTCGATTTTGACTTTTTGCCCGTATTTGAACGCGCCTGCGGCGGCGAGTTTCACCTCGAATTCGGGCCGCCTGTACTCCTCCACGAGGAACGCCGCGCCCCCGTAAAAATCATAGCCGTACTCTCCCAGCGAAACTCCGAGCGAATAACCGCCGAGCAGGCCGGTCGGCGCAATCGTGAACTCGCCCGCCGCGCTGCCCAGGGCGCCCGCGCGAAGTTTTTTGCTGAAAAATTCCCTTCCGTTTGCGTCGCGCGCGGTTACGGTTACAGGCCGTTTTCCGTCGTACACGCGCCAGCCGCGCGGCTGGCGTACAAGCGCGGTAATCTTGAATCTGACGGTCTGGCCCGGGCGGTAAACGGGGCGGTCCGTCTCGGCGAAAAGCTGCACCGGCGGCGGCACGTTCGTATACATTCCGAACCAGCCGTCAGGCCACCACGCCCAGCCGTCAGCCGCCGAAAGGAGCGGGTCTATCCGGTAGCCGTCACGGTCGGCATGGGAAATATGAACCGGCGCGTTGTAGGCAGCCGCGCCGTCGGCGCCGGTATAAAGCAGCGCTTCCTCGGCCTTGCCGCCGCCGGACTCGCGGGAGACGAGAGCGTCTATCATCGCGTTTTGCACGGGCCGTCCGGTAACCGCGTTAATCGCATACAACCTGAACACGTCGACGGTTTCCTCCCGCGACGGTTTGGCGGGGCTGAAAAGAAAATTTTCGGGGTCGCCGCGCATACCGGCGCTGCCGATTAAAAACAGGTCCGTCACATTGACCAGCGCCGCGAGGACGGTTCCTGTAGCGACCGCGTTTTCGCAGGCCGCCACCATATAGACCCCCTTTCCCAGCGCCGGCGAAGAGGATTGAAACGAGGAATAGGCGTACGGCGCGGAATAGACAGGTTCATCCTGCCAGGAGAAATCCGGTTTTCGCGACAGAAAACGGGAAAGTTCCTTCCCTGAATACTCGCGCAACTTGTCCCAGCGGTCGCGGGTTTTATCGCCGGATTTTACCAGCTCCTCGGGCGTGGTCCGCCAGGCGCGGAAATAGACCTTCGGCAGATTGCGGGCCTTGACCGCAATAACTCCCTTTCCCGGCGGCGGCGCGGACTGCGCGCTCAGTTGCAGAACCGGCGCTTTTATTTCAGACAGCAGTTGCGCGCAGCGGCGGGAAAATATCCGGCCTGCGGCGGGTATCTTTTCGCACAACGCCGCCGCTTCGGCGTATTTTGAATCGGCGTTCAGCAATCGCGCGGCCTCGAAAGCGGCCCGCGCGCGCGCGTCAGGCGCGGCAAGGGAATCAGACCATTTTTTGAGGGTTTCCAGCATTGCGGTCCGGTAAACGCCGTCCTTGCCGGAAACAAGCGCGGGATGTTCCGACGGGACAAGCAGCCGCGCTATTTTCCAGTTCCCGCAGGCGAATTCGCGGCTCTTGCACGGCAGCGCGGCGGACTCCTCCATAATCGCGGCGGCTTTAAGCGCTGGCGCGGCGGTTTCGGCGTATTCGATTGGAAACTGTTCCGCCGCGAATTGGACGGCCTGCGGCCTCGGCGCATCGGCGGCATTCTCCAGAAGAAAGCGCGTCCACCGTTGCGCCGCGAAATCCCAAAGGGTAGGCGCAGCGTCAAGCGCGGCTTTTTCAAGATTTATGAAATAAGCCTCGTTTTCAAGGTTTGCCGCCGCCAGTTCATGGCGCAAGGGCCACAACGAATCATAAGCGTCCGCTATTCCGGCGCGCCATTGCGCGGCGGTGCGTTTGCCGGCATCGGCGGAGCCTTCCCGCGCCTCGTCGGGCGCGCCGTAGGCGTAATGCGCCAGCCAGCCGCGGCCCACGCCCGCTTTCAAAAGCGCAAAACGGGCCCTCCATAGCGGGTCGGACGGAAGCGCCATTTTGGACAGCCGCGCCGCCGCTTCGCCATAGCGGAAAAGCAGCGCTTCGCATTCCACCGCGCGATAAGCGGCTTTCAGCCGGTCTTCCCGCAACGCGGCGAGGCCGCCTTCCTGCGGTTGCGCCAGGACCTGCTCATACAATGCAAGCGCGGATTGGTATTGCCCCTTTGCGAACGCCTTGTCGCCGCCGGAAAGACCGCCTTCCCCCCACGCCGTCCGGCAGGCCAAAAACGCAGCCATAATTAAAATGGTTTTGTTCATTCGCGGTTCTCCCCTGAAAACAAAAAAGCGAGCCTGTATCGCCATATAATATCAATTCCATTGCTTGCCGCACGAAAAAAAGCGGAGCCGTTTCAGGCCCCGCAGCATAGCATACGACGGCGGCCTCAAGTTTGCTAGAATAGCCCATGCTAAGGGAGACACGGAGGGAACGATGCCCGTCAGAAATTCGCAAAAACCGCTTTGGCTTGTAACCGGCGGAGCCGGTTTCATAGGCTCCAATATCTCGGAAGAACTGGTGAAAATGGGCGCGCGCGTGCGCATCCTCGATAATTTTTGCACCGGCAAAAAAGAGCATATCGCCGCTTTCGCGGACAAGGTGGAGCTTGTAAAAGGCGACATCAGAAGCGCCGCCGACCTGAGAAAGTCAATGAAGGGCGTCTCCTACGTGCTGCATCAGGCGGCGCTGCGCTCGGTTCCCAAATCGGTGGACTGTCCGGAGCCAACCAACGAGAATAATGTAGACGGCACGCTCAAGCTGCTGGTGGCTGCAAAAGACGCGGGAGTCAAGCGCGTGGTTTACGCCTCCTCCAGCTCCGCCTACGGCGAGTGCAGGATTTTCCCGCAAAAAGAGACGCTGTGCCCCTCGCCGGTTTCCCCTTACGCCGTCAGCAAACTGGCGGCGGAATATTACTGCGTGATGTTCGCCAAAGCCTACGGACTGGAAACCGTGTCGCTGCGTTATTTCAACGTTTTCGGGCCGAGACAAGACCCCGAATCCAGATATTCCGCCGTAATCCCTAAATTCATGGAGCGCGCCAAAGCCGGCAGGACGCTTGAAGTCCACTGGGACGGCAAACAGTCCCGCGATTTCACTTTTGTGGCGAACGTGGTGCAGGCCAACATAAAAGCCGCGCTTTCGCCGAAAGCGGCGGGCGGCGTTTATAACATCGGCTGCGGCGGCTCCAACTCGCTGCTGGAACTTATAAAAGCGATTGAAGATTGTCTCGGCGGCAAGGTGGACAAAAAATTCCTGCCGAAACGCGCCGGCGACGTGCGCAAGACTTATGCCGACATTTCCGCCGCAAAGCGCGACCTGGGCTACCGTCCCGCCGTCATGTTCGCCGAAGGCGTGCGGCTCACCTGGGAATATTTCAAGTAGTCAAAAACGCGAGGAAACCTATATATGCTGCCGACGCCGTCCTCCGTGGGCTGGATTGAAGTGGTTTGCGGAAGCATGTTTTCCGGCAAAACGCAGGAGCTGATTCGCCGTCTGCGGCTTGCCACCATAGCTAAACAGCGGGTGCAGGTGTTCAATTCCGCGTTGGACGTGCGCTATGGCAAGGACCATATCATCTCGCACGACCAGTCCAAAATCCCGTGCAAGCCGGTGCGCAGTTCCGCCGCACTGCTAAAAAGCGTGGCAGCGGACACGCAGGTGGTCGGCATAGACGAAATCCATTTTTTCGACGCGGGGATAGTGGACGCGTGCGAAACGCTGGCCGCGCAGGGCAAGCGCGTCATAACTGCGGGGTTGGACCAGGATTATAGGGGAAAGCCGTTCGAGAACACCGCAAAGCTGATGGCGGTGGCTGAGTACGTCACCAAGAATCTTGCGATTTGCATGGTCTGCGGCAACCCTGCCAACCGCAGCCAGCGGTTGTCCGAAAACAAAAAACGCATAGACGTGGGCGCCGCCGACAAATACGAAGCCCGCTGCCGCAAATGCCACACACCGGAACCTGACGGGGAATAGCACCCGCTGGCAAACCCATAACACGGAAATCACAGTTGCTGCGGTTTCCGTGCTGGTTATTTACAGCAATTCCGCCACCAGCGCGGCCAGCGAGCTGCGCTCCGTCTTGGTGAAGGTGATGTGCCCGTAAATCCGCTGGCCTTTGAAACGGTCCACTATATAGGTAAGGCCGTTGGATTCTATATCCAGATACGGGCTGTCTATCTGGTGCGGATCGCCCGTAACCACCACTTTGGTGCCTTCGCCCGCGCGGCTGAGGATGGTTTTAACCTCGTGCGGAGTCAGGTTCTGCGCGTCGTCAACAATCATGTATTGCTTGGGCAGCGTGCGTCCCCTGATATGGGTGACGGAGGCTATTTCCACCTTGCCGCTTTCCACCAGGTAATCCGACTGCTCCATTCCCTCTTCGGGGTGCTTTTTTTCGGAGAGAAATTCCAGATTGTCATAAATCGCGCCCATCCAGACGCCGAGCTTCTCCTCTTTCGAGCCCGGCAGGAAGCCGATATCCTTCCCTACGGGCACTATGGAGCGGCAGATGATGAGCCGGCGGTACACATTATCGTCAATGGCGCGCTGGAGCCCGGCGGCCAGCGAGATGAGCGTTTTTCCCGTGCCCGCGTTGCCGACCAGCGTGACAAGGCTGACTGAATCGTCCAGCAGCAGCTCCATGGCGAAGCGCTGCTCTTTGTTGAGCGGTTTTATGCCCCACGGCGCAGGGTCGGATTGCCCGACGGGCTGAAGCGTGAATTTGTCACATTTCTCGTTGGCGTAGACGCGGCCTATGCCGGTATGCTTGGGATTTGCGACATCGCGCAGCACCACGAACTGGTTGGGGTAGAACGTGCGGGGGGCGAAGGCTTTGAGGTCCAGCGATTTTTCCTTATAAAACGCGCTAAGCGTGTCGGCGGGGGCGTCTATTTCCACGGTGCCGGTATAGAACTCGTCCATCTTCACTTTTCCCGCTTCGTAATCCTGCGCTTCTATGCCGACGGCTTCCGCTTTCAGGCGCAGATTGATGTCCTTTGAAACTATTATCACGCGGCTCTTTTTGTCTTTCGACATGGCGTAGGCCGTGCTGATTATCCGGTTGTCCGACTCACGCATCATGAAGTGGTGCGGCAGCGCGGTTTCCGGGTCCAGGGTGATGCGCACTGTGCCGCCGTTTTCCAGTTTCACGCCCTCGCTGAGCTTGCCCTTCTTGCGCAGTTCGTCGAGCCGGCGCGAGGTGAGGCGCGCGTTTTTGCCGAGTTCGTCGCCGTGGCTTTTGAAACCGTCGAGTTCCTCGATGACGGCTATGGGGATGATTATGTCGTTATCCTTGAAATTGTTGACCGCGTTCACGTCGTGCAGCAGCACGTTGGTGTCGAGTATATATGTTTTGGTCATGGCTCTCCGCGTTGAGTCGAATTGAAATGTCCGCACGGTGGCCATTCTAGCATTTATTTCGGCAATTTCACGGCCTGCGGCGCTTTCATGCCGCAAAATTTATTTCGGACTGGAAATTTTGGACCGCAGGGGGTATGATATGGATGTTGTGCTTTTGCTCGAGGGGTGAATTTATGGATATCTCTTGATTAATAATTTATCAAATATTTACAAATAATCTCCTACCATATTACTATGGACGCTTGAGGTCTTCGCTTGGGCGATTGATTTGGAAGCTCGGAATCCGCGATGACAGCGCGGCGGAGCGTGGAAATTCAGGTTGTTTGCGGGGCTGCCGATTATGGGCGCTAAAAAATGGAGCGGGATGCTGGTGCGGCTGCTTAAGCGCGCAATAGCGCGCAAAGCGGCTGTTGCCGCTTGCGTGTCCGTCGCCGCGACGGCGCTGCTATACGCGGCGGCGCCTTCGCTCATGACTTATCAGGGCACGCTGCGCCAGGACGGAAAGATATACACGGGCGACGTGAACATGCAGTTCCGCATCACGGACGAGAACGCCACCGCCGAGTACTGGAACTCGGGGACCGTGAGCGTGAATGTCAACCGCGGTATCTTCCGTTACGTCATAGGCTCTGACAACGCCGCCGCGTTCGCCTCCATTAACTGGTCAGGGGCGGACCCGTGGCTTGAAGTCCGCATCGGAACGGGAACGGCGATGGAAATTCTGCCCCGCGAGCGGTTTTACGCCGCGCCCTACGCCTTCTTCGCCAAAACCGTTGACGCTTCTACGGCGACTTTGCAGGGAAACACGTTCAACATCCCCAACCGGCTGGTTATGCTGGACAGCCTCGGCAAAATTCCGCAGGGGCTGGTGGCGGCGGCCAGCGTTGACATGTCCTCCACTACCGCGCAGTTCGAGTTGGTCGCGGCGGATACCACAGCCCTCCGCGTCATGATAAACGCCGTCGCCATAGATACCGGAGCGCTCTCCGCCGCGACAACCACGCTGCATACCGAGATGATTGGAAATGCGCGTTTGGACCATTCGTCGGTAACGCTGCAAGGCAACATTTTTAATGAGCCCGGCAGGCTCGTTTTGGTTGACAGCGCGGGCAAGATTCCGGCGGGACTTGTCTCCGGCGGCGTTGTGGACTTTTCCACATTGACTGCGCGCATAGACCTGGTGGCTGTTGACACAGGGACGCTGAACGCGGTTAAACTGTCGAGCACCACCGCGATACCTATGCAGTTGGTGAACCTGTCAACGGTGACGGCTGCGCTGAACGAAATCCAGTCCGCGACGGGCACGATAAACGCGCAGTCGCTGAACCTGGGCTACGGCGTGGCGGCGGCGACGGGAGCTTTCACTTCGTCCGTAACCGCGGCGCAGTTTAGCGGTTATGTGCCGATTGAGTACATAAACCTGTCAACGGTGACGGAAGCACTCAACACCATTCATTCAGCGACGGGAACGCTGAACGCGCAGTCGTTGAACTTGGGTTATGGCGTGACGGCGTCAACCGGCGTATTTTTGTCGTCCGTGACGGCCGCGGTGTTTTACGGCGATGCCAGCCATATGACAGGGGTTATTTCGTCAAGCACCGGAACGCTGAACGCGCAGTCGTTGAACTTGGGTTATGGCGTGGCGGCGGCGACGGGAGCGTTCACATCGTCCGTAACCGCGGCGCAGTTCCTCGGCTATGTGCCGATTCAGTATATAAACCTCTCCACAGTGGCCGCGCTGTCCGTTCTTAACGCCGTGGCTGTGGATACGGGGACGCTGGCAGAGTCTACCGGCGCGTTGAGCGCTCGAATAGGCAGCATAGAGGCCGGGGTTGATACCACCACGATAAACAGCCGCATAAACGACGTGGCGGTATCGACAGGTACGATAGCGGTTAGCACGGGCACGCTGGCCGTTTCGACCGAGGCGCTGCGCAGTGATTTGACGACAGGGCTTGCCGCGAAGCTGTCGCTGAACGGCAGCAACGCGATGAGCGGCGATTTGCAGGTGGGCGGGGCGACTGCTAGCACGTTCTCAGCGAGCGGCTATCTGACGCTTGCCGGCATCGCGCAACCGGCGGGCGCGGCCGGCAGGATGTACTACGACTTGACATCGCACCAGTTGAGGCTCTCCACCGGTTCGGCGCCCACCCAGTGGGTAAGCATTTCCACCGATTCAAACACCGGCGGATTGTCCGCGCGCCTTACCGCGATAGCGGTCAGCACTGGCGCGCTGGAAGTTTCGACAATTTCCCTGCGCAGTGATTTGACGACCGGGCTTGCCGGCAAGGCGTCCGTGGCCGGCCAGGCGTTCAGCGGCAACATTTCCGCGCCGAACGTGGGCGCGGCTTACGGCGTGACGGCTGCCACTTTGGCGTTGAGCGGGCTTGCGTCCGCGCCTGCGGGTGCGGCGGGCATGATGTATTACGATTCGGGCACTAAACAACTGTGGTTGTCAACCGGCGCCTCGTCGAGCCAATGGATGGCGTTGTCCACCGGCACGGACACGAGCGGGCTTAGCGCGCGTGTCGCCGCTATAGCGGTCAGCACTGGCGCGCTGGAAGTTTCGACCGAAGCACTGCGAACTGATTTGTATAACTCCACCGTGGCGCTGACGGCGCGGATAAACGATGTCGCGTATTCCACAGGTGCGATAGCGGTCAGCACGGGCGCGCTGGAAGTTTCGACAATTTCCCTGCGCAGTGATTTGACGACCGGGCTTGCCGGCAAGGCGTCCGTGGCCGGCCAGGCGTTCAGCGGCAACATTTCCGCGCCGAACGTGGGCGCGGCT
>Ga0074195_1003259_pt1 | contig 15729 bp, 10 predicted proteins | sample EPASupsiteHSE623_FD_64525 | JGI IMG/M metagenome (GOLD analysis project Ga0074195, IMG submission 64525) | Bioremediated contaminated groundwater from EPA Superfund site, New Mexico - Sample HSE6-23 | ecosystem: Environmental > Aquatic > Deep subsurface > Groundwater > Contaminated ...
TTATCTGAATTACTCAATTTTTCTGATTATGTTGTTTTTAGTGGTTGTCCCGAAAACAAATTCAAAAAAACCAAGACTTCTTTGCTCTTATAATAGCTCAATATAAATTTATTTAATCTTGTGGTTGATTTTATTTAACAGGGAGCCGAAAATAATGCACCCAAATATATGGAATGGTACGGTAAATTTGGTCTGATGGAGACCATGATCTGGCTGTATATTGAGGTGGTTCGTCTTTTCGCAAAAATAAGAGGCAGCAGAAGATAATCTACTATAGTTACAATAGATTTTATTTTTGTCCGTTAACAGTGAAAATAATTGCTGATGCTATAGATTTTACATAATTTTTTTACTCTTTAAAATTACAATTATGAAAAACCATGCATCTGTTCTGTTCCTGGCAGCAGCCATATTTCTTTTATCATCATGCAAAAAGGAAGAGGCCCCAATTCCTGAAAACAATACTACATCTATAAGTGTTAATGACTTCTACCCTCTTTCACCCGGAAGTTACTGGGTATATAGTAAATCGTATTATGATTCCAGTGGGACATTGATTTCACAAATGCCTGAGCATGACTCAGTGATTGTTGAAAAGGACACAATAATTAACAACCTAACATATCATAAGATAAAGGAATATAACTTCATCGGAATGAATAACGTCCTCATAAAATTCTACAGGGATTCGGCTGATTGTATAGTAGATGATCAGGGACATATTGTATTCAGCATAAAAAATCCCGGACTTGTATACAGGCACATCATAGAGCCTGACACAATTGCTTATGTGGACTATGTTTTCAATACTACATCGGACACTGTTACTGTTACCTGCGGCACATTCATTTGCAACGACTACAGGGGTGATGTTTTCCGTAAATCTGACAACTACAGTATTGCATATCCGCTTCACAAATACTGCTCAAAAGGAAAAGGTGTAATAAGAAAAAATGAAATGTTCCTTAATTCTCTTTATACAATTCAATTTGATCTTATTTCGTATCACATAGAGTAAAGTGTGTTTATTTGTCAGCCAGATGGTAAAAAAAGTTTAATATCTATCGCTTTAAAGGTCTTAAATATTACTTGATTTTCTTTAAATAATTAAACAGTGCATATTTTATTGTATCCTATTTACGATTAAATTTATGCTGTTTCTTTATAACTCTTTTACATAGCTATAATGAAAATTCTGGTTTTTAGAAAGCATCAGAATTTGTGAATCTTTATACAAGATATCCTAAATTGATTTTACAAATAAATTGATTTAATAAAAAATCATTATATTTACCGAACGAACATTCGGTCGATATTTATGAAAAGTACAAAACAAATAATTCTTTGGAAAGCTTTTGGCATATTTTTAGAAAAAGGGTATGACGGTGTTTCTATTTCTGATCTGCAAAAAGAGATTGGAATGGGAAGAGCATCACTTTATCATTATTTTAAAGGTAAAGAAGACCTGTTTATAAATGTGGTTTTAGAATGTTTTCTTGCACTGGGAAAAGAAAAGCATTTGAAAGCAAATTTAGACCTGACACTTAATAAAATGATTAAACAAAATATTGAAGGATATAAAAAGGATTCTGAAAAACAGGATTCAATCTTAGGCCGAAAAATTGGCATTTTAAATTATTATCTTTTTGCATTTCAGGCTATGAAATATTGTCCAAATTTTAAAAATGAAGCTCTTGAACTTCAGAAAAAAGAAATTGAACAATGGAAATCATCTATCAAATATAGCATTAAGAAAGGTGAAATACGTCGCGGTATAGATGTGGATGAAATTGCTAAATTATTTGTATCTGCTGAAAACGGAATTGGCATAAGGTCCACTTATTCTTCTGACTCTAAAGAAATTATTACCAATATTGAAAAAATGTATAAAACCATCTATAACCTTATAAAAATCCAGAAATCATGAAGAATCAAAATATATTTTCATTTCCAACGGGATATCATTGTTTTCACAAAAAGCAACTATTTAATTATCAACTTAACCGATGGCACTCATTGGGTTATTTATCGTTTGATGATACAAAAACAGCAGGAGAAAAAGTTCAAAGATTTGATGACTGGAGACCGGTAATGATAAATAAGGCAGAAAGAAAATTAAAAGCAGGCAATTATATTGAAGGTGCATTTTTTTATCGCGCAGCTGAATTTTACACGCTATATGGTAAAGATATTAAAGAACAGCTTTACGATATGTTTGTTGATCTGTTTTACTCTCATATGCCACTAGAGGGAGTGCTTATTGATAAAGTGCCATACAACGAATCATTCCTTCATGTTTTAAAAATACAAAACAAGAACTGGAATAAAAAAGGTACAATTATTCTTCATTTTGGTTTTGATTCATTTATAGAGGAGTTTTATTCCATAGCTTGGTATTTATCTACTCAGGGTTATGAAGTAATAGTATTCGATGGACCTGGACAAGGTAAAACAATTAAAAAGTATAATATTCCATTCGACTTTGAATGGGAAAAACCGGTTAAGGTTATTTTAGATTACTTCAATATCTCTGAAGCTGCCTTAATAGGGATTTCTCTTGGCGGATGGTTGTGTTTAAGGGCTGCAGCATTTGAACCCCGAATTAAATGGGTAATTTCCTCAGGAGGTGCATATGATTATTATAAAATTCCACCTGCAATAGCCCGTTGGCTTATGGATTTCTTTAAAAAATATATGAGAGAGGGGTCAAATAAAATTGCATTGAAAGGAATTGAAAAAGGAGGTATGGAAGCGTGGAGAAACAGCAATATAATGTACATTACAAAAAATGACGTTCCAATGGATGCGTTTGAATATGCATGGCAGATGAATAGTAAAAATTTACATGCAGATAAAATCAAACAACATGTAATGGTGATAACAGGTAGAGATGATCATTTCATTCCATTTAAGCAACATACTCCTTTGATAAATTCATTGTCGAATTCAAAATCCGTTACAGATATTGTATTTACTAAAAATGACCATGCCAGTAATCATTGCTCAGTTGGAAATATTAAGCTAAGCCTGGATACTATGATAAACTGGCTTGATAAGAAAATAATTGATAATTAATATACGAACATACAACATACATTAATATAAATAAGGATTTAATTCTATAATATCAAATAATGAAGGACCTGAATTATAACAAACTTACATCATCACCTTTAAAATTTTTTTAAATAAAATTTCAGCATGCCTTTTCATTGATTCGTTCGACTGGCCGGCTATGTGAGGAGTTAGTATTACATTACGCGACTTTGTAAGGTATTCCCAGTTGCTGTCAAGATGCTCCACGTTAAGTTTGTTCAATGTCTGGTGTTCGTATTCATTTACATCAAGGCAGGCTCCTTTTACTTTTCCTGATTTCAGTCCCCTAACCAGTGCCGGTGTATCAACAACATCTCCCCTGCTCGTATTAATAAGCCAGAATGATTTTTTAAACCGGTTTATAAGATCATCATTCACAAGATGCATCGTTTCATCTGTAAGCGGGACATGCAGGCTTAAAACATCTGCTTTATTAATTATCTGCTGCATTGTTGCTCTTCTGGCAAATTTCTCAGGCATTCGCGTTCTGTATTTATCATATGCCATTACTTTTACTCCCATACCCGAAAGTTTTTCAGCAAATGCCGGGCCGGTATGTCCGTATCCAATTAATCCTACAGTTAAGCCAAGAATTTCGGTGGTCTGATTTTCTTTTCTCTTCCATATACTATCAGAAACTTCAATGTGCGACTTAGTGATATTGTGCAATAATGAAAGCAGCATACCGAGTGCATGTTCTCCTACAGGACCTGCATTTCCTTCGGGCGAATTAATACAAACTATTCCTTTGTTATATGCATGTACCACGTTAATGTTTTCCATCCCCGAACCTGCACGTGCGACAAACTTAAGAGAAACCGCGGCATCGATCATTTTTATATCAACAATAAAACGGCTGCGTATAACAAGACCATCATATTTTTTTATAATGTGCAGCGCTTTGTTGTAAGTTATGTCGTAATCCTCATCGCAGGAAAATCCCTTCTTTCTCAGGTTCTCGATAAGTAATGGATGAATATGGTCTACAATCAGAATTTTCATATTAAACTGCCGGTCTGTCGAAGAACGGACTTTTATTTGTTGCTGAAAGAGGTACTGCAAGCGCGACCTTAATATCTGTGGAAAAAAGTTTAAGATCAAGTGCTGCCTGACCAACTGTATACATTACCCTGTTGTCGATATTGTTTGCGGCTGCAACTGAAACTGCAGATCCAATAGCAAGACCCAGATCATGCGTATTGAAGATGCATGGATGTGCTGGTTGCTTTTCTCTTTCTGCACAGTTTGCAAAACCGCACATTCCGCATTTTTTTAATCCCTGAGACTTTATCGAAGTTCCGAATAAAAGAACAACAGGAGAGTTAAGAATATTTTCAGCATCACGAATAAAGAAAGGAGTTGAATAAGCAGCACCGATCTCTTTCATTTTATCACTAAGTATCTTTATTGTTTCATCTGTTACAATTAAAATTTCGAGGTTATCATTTCCTCTTGCCTTTGGCGCAGTGCGTGCCGATACTGCCATCTGCCGGGCCACCTGCATTACGACTCCGGCATTAATCTCTTTTTCGTTTATTACTGACATTTTTTTTTCTTACAAAAATAATTAAATAATAAGAACTATGTATTTATGTAACCTGTCGTATACCGATAACAACTGAAGTATTACCAGCAATTTCAACTTCAGGACCATTATCATGTTTGAAGAACAGGGAAGATGCTATTCCTTCGGGGTTCACATTGATGCAGTCGGCCAGAAGGCAAAGATTATCGGCCGAAAATATTTCATTTTTTATTTTAAGTATCTCACCTGAAAAATTGTGTATCACTATAACGGATTCGTATCCAGATATCTTTTCAGGGTCTGTTACTGAAAAAGCAAGCCAGGCTTCGTTTGACGACTGAATTCCTGCAGAAAAATCCTTTACAGAAAGATCAATAAACACTTCATGCCCTGCTGTAATTGCCTGAGGAAAAATTAAATTATTACCATTGGGAGTGTATGCATATTCCGGACTGTCCCACATACCCTTAGTATGAACCAGTTTTATCTGCATGCCCGATACAGAGCCCCATTTACCGATATGGAACTTTTCGATATCATCCCTGCTAAAGTCAATAACAGCTGTACCATTTTCATCGAATTTCACCAGAAATCTGTTATCAACCGGATTACCATCCACACCTTCAGGATGAACTTCGCCGCACAGATAATATGAAGCATTAACTGGACCGTTTGCAAATTTTAGTTTAAGATAGGGGATGCTTTTATCTAAAAATGAACTGTACAGGAATGAGTAACCGTAACCTTTTGACGGAGGACCGAAAAATTTAAGTCTTTCCTTAATTTCATCAGAAGAATCCAATGAAAATAATTTGAAATTCTTTCTCAGACCTATCATTCCGCAAACATATTCCTTTACTTTTTCACTCCCATATATTTCACGATGCACAGTATTTGTATAATCCGACGAACCAAATGAATTTTCATGAAACAGCCTTACCCCGTCAAAATCTATTGCAGCATCTGAACCGTGTGCACGCCATGGTTCACGATCGCCTCCGCCAAGAGGTTTGGTCCTTATAAACTCCTCTCCACCGCTCCATATTAGTTTTCCCTGAGACGTAAAAATAACAGTGGCCGCCTGACACAGCCTTCTTACCTTTTCGTCAGGCGAAGCATAAACAGTAAGATTTATTTTGTCCCACAATGTGAATCCATCATGAATACTTATAAAATTAACTGTCTGATATGGCTCCTCTGAAAACAGATTATATGGGTGAAAAAAATCAGGGTTATTGAAAGAGACAGGACCAGGGTTAAAATTCCTGCATGCCGCTGCAATACCGGTAGCGAGTTTTACTATTCCATCAGGATTAGCATTGAGCATTCCGTTACCTGTGTTGTGACCCATAAGACCATCACGTATACAGTCGTTAAACAGAGCAACTTTTAATTCCTTTGCAGGAGGGTTTATTTTTGTAACAGCTTGCTCAGAAGGCAGGTCGGTGAATATCCAGCCTTCGCCATGCAGTATAAGATCATCAGGATAGTTTTCATTATATGCGGCTCCTGCCTCCTGCCTGATAAGTTTTATTGTTTCATGATCGATAAAACTTACAAGGTCGAATCTGAATCCGTCTGCACCGAAATATTTAATATAATGTTTAAGGGATTCAACTATCAGCCTGCGTGTCATCGGAAGTCTTGTTTCTAGTCCGGCTCCGGCTCCAGTATGACCTGAGATCATTTTATCGCTGTTTATTCTGCAGTACCATCCGGGAGCTACGTTTTCAAGACATTCTGCAATGTAAGTATGGTTATAAACCACATCATAGATAACTCCAAGATTATTTGAATGAAGTTCATCTACCATGTTCTGCAACTCATATATTCTGCAATATGGGTCAGCAGGATCGGAAGAAAACCAGCCTTCGGGAGAAAAAAAGTGATGGGCATCGTATCCCCAGTTGTAATTTGCATAACCGTTGAATAAAGCATTACGTTTTCTTTCGTGCTCGTTTACGGTATAGAATTTCATAACAGGCATCAATTGTATGTGTGTAAAACCTGTTTTTACAAAATGAGGAATATTCCTTACAAAAGCATTATATGTCCCTGCTTCTTCGTCATTAAAATCAGGCCCTGTTGTAAAATCGCGAATATGCGCTTCGCATGCTGTCATTTCTGAGGAATATCTTAAAACAGTCCTGTTTGAAAAACTACTTTTAAGAAGTTTTATCTTATCATTATTGATTATTGCAGCCTTGCCGATTTTGTCTGTTCCTGAGTTATCAGAGGGAGCGAGCGACCACGCATAGGGGTCGCATGCAAGATTTACTTCGCCATATGCATATACAAGGTATTGAAAATATAATTCATCAACAGTTTCCAACTCATGTACTTCAGCTCTTGTAACACGAGCGTACCATATACCCCTGTCGGTTCTTTTAAGATCAACATCTGTGCTTGTTTCAATCAAAGACATGTCTTTTCTGAAAAATAATATCTTTACACGTCCCGCAGAAGGTGACCAAAGTCTGAATTCAGCAACATCTCCCCGTGAAAAAGCACCCAAAGGTTCTGAACTGTATGCATTGAAGTATTCAGCAAGCTTACCTTTCGGCAAACTGTCGTGATACAATTCACTTACCTCATTTTTATACTTAACGAACAGGCTGAAATTCGGATTAATTGAAAAATGAGAGATGATTAGTTTCCCGTTAAAGAGTTTTACCGGAACAGTAAAAAGGAACCGGGAATAAAAAGAACCTGCAATTCCGGAAGGGCTGAAATAATTCCATTCATAAATATCTACGCTCGATGGTATTTCATCTCCGGCTGGAAAAAGCTCTGCTTCTCCGAAATCACGAATTAAAGCGTAACTGATAAACTTTTTGCCGGCACGTCTGAAAGGGTCATAGTCATTAAGTTTACTATGACTATGCACAGGTTTCTTTAAACAATAATTATAGGTTTCTGTTATATACGTCATAGCTATTTAATTTCTATAGCAAATATATAAAAATGAAGCTTAGAAAACAGCTTTTAAACAGTCTATTCAACTTGATAATAATAATGGTCCTCAGTTCCTGAAGAATCTCTAACTGGATTGCATATCAAAAGGTCTCTTATGGAATTGTCAGGCATAATTACTTTAAGCATGTCAATTTTCTTACTGACAAGAGAAACAGTTTTACTTTCATCTTTTGCAAGATAAACCTCCCAGTTCCCGATCATAACCTCGTTACCCGGAAATATTTCCTGAACAACAGTGTCTGTTTCTCCTGTATATCTCTTTAATAAAGTAACAGGGGAATTTGTATTGTTCCTGAAAGAGAAGTATGCTTCAACAGTAAAAAACTCAAAATACAGAATTAAGAGAATAAATAATCCAACCAGCGAAATTCCTGCAATTATCAAGATCCTTTTCATCTGAACTAAAGAAACAAAAATGGTGTAGATGCAAAATTAATAAATATGAAATTTAATACCTACGCGGCCTTTTACTTTTAAGTATATTTAAACTTATGCTACCTGTACAATTTCAAAAAGGGTTATAGTTTTTAAAAATTAACTCCAGAAATTAATGTTGCATCCTTAGATAAAAGGATTAGTTTTTTATAATTCTTATAACAGAATTTGCCCCGTTAAAAGAAACATTCAGGAAATACATTCCGGGTATCAATTCATTAATATCAATCAAATAACCATTTTCCCCAGAAACTGTATTTACTGGAATATTCCTGCCAGAAAGATCAGATAACATGAAAATAAGATCAGTATTAACAATATCTGTAAAACTGATATTTATAAAATCAGTAGCTGGGTTCGGATATACTAAATACTTACTCTCATTATAAACCTTTACATCAGTTACAAATAAATTTTCATCACATGAATGTGGCTTTAGTCCGAGTTCATAAAACTCGCTACCAGCCTGGTCCATAAGCCAGATATCATTTTTACTAATACTGCGGTCTGGATCAATTAGAACTGTTGTAGGAAAAGCACTGATACCATAAATTTTTGCAATTTCGGACGATAGTATCTCAGAAAATATAGGTTTTAATGTCTGTTCATTCAGATTTTTGTTGTCAGCATTTATTGCAATAAACTTTACACCTTTCTCATCACAACCAAAATCCAAATATGCCATGTTAAGTTTATCAACAGCATCGTTACATGAGGGACAACCTGAGAAATAAAAAAACAATATAACACTTCTGCCTTCATCCAGATATTTGGTTAATTGCAATAAAGACCCATCTGTTGATAAAGCGGAAAAATCAGCTGCATTTTTTAAACTTGTCTGAGCCTTTGCTATCACAAAAGATAACAGCAGAAGAAACAAAATAATCAGCTTTTTCATAATTAACGATTTAGCAATGTTTTAACGATGATATTAACAAAAGGTTGCATTTTATTAACATGTTTTCAACAATTTCTTCACGTGAAATTCATAACATCCTGACAAGATGCGCATTATGTTACCAACATGATTTCAATAAGTTTTAAAGTAGCAATTAACTATATTTGCACATTATGTTCACAAGTCACCCTGGAGAATTCGCCGCATTATTAACTGCAATATTCTGGACAGTTACTGCTCTTGCATTTACATCTGCAGGCAAGCATATAGGATCACTTGCTGTTAATTTCTGGCGTCTTGTGATTGGGCTTGCACTTCTTACTGCCTTTATATGGATACGCGATGGTTTCTTTTACGATAATTCAATTACTTCACATGCCATTTTATGGTTGGCAGTCTCCGGTTTTGCAGGTATTTTTTTAGGAGATCTGTTCCTTTTCAAGGCATTTATGATAACCGGACCCCGCATTGCATTGCTTATCATGTCACTTTCACCTCCAATGGCCGCACTTTTCAGTTGGATATTCCTTGGTGACATTATAAGTTTAAAAGGCATAGCCGGAATGAGTCTTACTCTGACAGGAATAATACTTGTGATATTTAAAAAGGGAAACAGTGGAGACAATAAGTCTGTTTTAAGATACTCTGCCAAAGGAATCTTTTTTGCATTCCTCGGAGCAATAGGTCAGGCTTCTGGAATTGTGATGAGTAAAGAGGGTATGCCTGAAGGGGCAAACGCATTTGCAGCCACGCAGATAAGGGTCATTGCAGGACTTGCAGGATTTCTGCTGCTTATAACTGTAATAAGAAGATGGGGATCGGTATTTAAAGCTGCAAAGAATTTAAAAGCAATGGGGACTCTTTCTATCGGTTCGTTTTTCGGGCCTTTCCTTGGAATCTCGTTTTCCCTTATAGCCGTTTCACACACAAATCCCGGAATTGTGCAAACGATCACTGCCATAAATCCAGTATTAATAATTCCTTTCTCAGTATGGCTGTTTAAGGAAAAAGTAACATTAAGGGAAGTGCTGGGTTCTGTGATTGCAGTATCGGGTGTTGCCCTGTTCTTTCTGGGGTAGCTTAGTTTTTTATAAGCTTTGAACTGTAGGCTTCACCTTTTGTAATTATCCTGATAAGATAGACCCCGGAATTAATATTGGATATGTCAACTCCTGCAGAAATATCTTCTGAAGTAAGATCCATTACAGTTTTTCCGGAAAGGTCAAGTATCAAAACCCTGCAGTGAGTCTTAAAAGCAACACCTGAAAAAAATACTCTGGATGATGATGGTATAGGATAAACTTCAACAACGTTTATATATGACTTTCCTGTACCAGCTGTAGGTCCCCAAATTTCAGTCACCCATTGAGGATTATCAACATAAGGATTACGGTTGTGCTGTATTGCATAAACGGAATTGTTACGTGCAATCTCCTTTGCGCTGACAGGATCAAGCAAATGCCATGAATACATAAGGTTTTTTCCGTATGCAGTAAGATTATTTCCTGAGAACATTTCAGACGACCACCCTGAAATTTCGTCCTTGTACCTTGTTGCCATATAGAAATAAATACGGGCAAAGTCTCCTTTAAAGGAATCAACAGGTTCAAACACTGTTCCTGTATATCCGGGGAAATTATTCGATCCGAGCTTTGAGCCATTCTGCGAAGTCCATGATGCAGAACCGACATCTCCAAATGGGTAATTACTTCTTCTGTTGTTTACATATCCGTCAGTTGGAACAACATGGAAAAGATCAGCATACATGGGATAATTGTCGTTGAACCAGCTGGCAGGAACAGAATGCTCTCTGTTGTAGCAATCACCCTCAGCTCCATAACTACCGCAATTATCGCTGAAGTTAAATTCATAAGGTGCGGTTCCTCCGGGGATATCAGAATACATATCCCACACCTTTCCATTTTGTTTGGAATCTGTAGTGGTGTAATAACTGATCAGGTCATTATAACTTAATGTACTATGTCCGTTAGTAATAATATTATGAAGAGCAACCCTCAGCTGTTCTAAATACAGCCCTTGCGCTGCATCGTAATATCCCTGAGGAGGTTGAGCATTCAGCCGGAAAACTAACAGAATGAAAAGAAGAATCAGAGTGTTGCGCATATAAACTTTTTACAAAATTAAACAAAAAACCTCTCTGCTGCTCAAAACAACAGAGAGGTTTTTATTAAATTAACTTTTTAGTAGACTAACAAAACCTGTCCGGTGAAGGGATCTGAATATCCTTCGAGATTGATAATATACTGGTAAGAACCTGTCGGCAGTTTCTTTCCGTTAAATGTACCATTCCATCTGTTGGAAGGCTGCGTGTATTCCATTCCTGTTCCATCGAATACAAATACCTGTTTTCCCCATCTGGTATATATCTCAATAGTAAGATGAGAGAATGAACCTACTCCAAGGATTTCGAAATCATCATTCTTTGAGTCACCATTAGGAGTGATCGCATTGGGAATCACCACAGGAATATCTATCACAGCTGTATCAATAGCAAAGCATCCGGCCTGATCGAAAACTGTTACATAATATGTACCTGAATTTAGTCCTGTCTGATCAGGCATAGTTGAGCCGTTAGACCAGAGATAGCTGTGACTACCTGAACCTCCTGTGGAAACAGTATTTGCATAACCCAGATGATCTGTACCCATTCCTGAGGTGACAGTTACATATATCTCGCCTGGTTGTGTTAATGTACCTGTGCTTGTCTGAGTGCAACCGTTATTATCGGTAATTGTTACAGTATAAGTTCCGGCTCCGACTGCAGAAAGTGCTGGCAGAACGCTTCCGTTGGACCAATAGTAGGAATATGGTTCTGATCCTCCGATAATATCAATTAATATTTCTCCATCATTTGCATTAAAGCATGTTACATTAACGAGACTATCATCAACAACCATTGGTGACGGTTGTGCAATAATTGTTGTTTGAACTGCAGAACAACCGTGACTGTCAGTTACTGTTACAATATATGTATTAACTGCCAGACCTGTTACAATTTGACTGTTGCCACCGTTTGACCAGTTATAAAGGTAAGGAGGAGTACCACCTGAGGGTGTTGCAGATGCTGTTCCGTTCGAATCGCCATAACACTGAACATTTCCAGGTGTGCAGGCAACAGTAAGTACTCCAGGTTGAATAACGGTAGCAGTATAAGTTGCAGAGCAGCCGTTATTATCGGTAACTGTAATTGTGTAGTCACCATTTGTAAGACCTGTAGCAGAATTTGTATGATTATTACTATCGTGCGACCAATTAAAAGTGTAAGGGGGAGAACCCGAAGTTACAGATGCTGTTATACTGCCATCAATCTGTCCGAAGCATGACACATCAGAAACGCTTGCTGATAATGCAGGCTGAGGATAGGTAGAGACTGAAATGGTTCCGGTCATTGTAACAGTGCATCCCGCAAGTGCATCTACAGCAACAACTGTATAAGTCCCAGCAGTAGTTGCATTAAAATTAATAGGTGAGCCAGTTCCCGGAAGCTGCCCTGCTGGAGTAGCTCCGTTATATAAACTATAGTTAACGCCGGATTCAGAACCGCTTAAATTAATTACTACTCCGCTTCCGCCGGGGCAGAACTGACCGCCTCCACTAATAACGAAAGTTGAAGGAAGAGGTCTTACTTCAACAAAAACTGAATCTACGTCAGTACAATTCGCACCATTTGTTACTGTTACGAAATACGTTGTATTAATCAGAGGTGTTGCAAGAGGATTATTTACGTTTGGATTATTCAGTGTTCCTGAAGGACTCCAGACATAACCTGTTCCACCGCTTGCATTAAGCTGAACAGATCCACCGTAGCAAACAGCAGTATTTGCACCTGCATCAGCAGTTGGTATAGAATTGACAACAACAGCAACAGTTTCAGAATCTGTACATCCGTTTGCATCTGTTACAACAACAGTATATGTTCCGCTCATGTTAGATGTAGAGTTACTAATTGCAGGTGAAGCTAGCGAAGATGTGAATGAAAGGGGTCCGGTCCAAGCATAACTGTCACCGCCAGATGAATTAAGCTGGATTGTTTCACCTTCACAATATGGCCCGGTATATGATGCTACGGCTGTTGGTATTGGGTTCACTGTTATAGAAATATTATCGGTTACATTGTTGAATCCGTCGTTCACTGTTACATAATAAGTAGTTGTTACTGTAGGTGTAGCAATGGGGTTTGCTATAGTAGAGCTGAATCCGGCCGGGCTTGAAGACCAAATATATGTATATGTACCCGAACCTCCGCCAGCACCTGCATCAAGCTGAACATTGTCTCCTGCACAGACTGTTGCTGGTGTAGCAGTGATGTTTGCAGAAAGTGGTCCGCCAATTATTGTGACAACCATATTATCTGTTGAAGTACAGCCTGTAGTAACATCGGTAACTGTTACAGTAAAAATAGTTGTTGCTTCAAGGTTTACAGTTTGAGGATTCTGGATAGTTGAATTCACTAATGAATCAGTAGGGGACCACAGGTAGGTATACGAACCGCTTCCACCTGTTGCACTTCCGCTTAATGAGGTAAATGATCCGTAAGCGATTGCCTGATCTGCACCGGCATTAGCAGATGGGCTCACATTTACAACAACTGTAACCTGAGCACTTGCTGTGCATCCTATAGCATCGCTGACAATAACGGTATATGTACCGGCCATGTTAGTTGTTGAATTTAAAATAGTCGGGTTCTGGTCTGTTGAAGAGAAAGACTGGGGCCCGCTCCATGAATAACTAGTTCCTCCTCCTGCTGTAAGAGTAATAGTTTCTCCTGCACAGAAAGGACTTCCTGATGAAGCAGTGGGATTTGGATTGGCATTAACTGTGACAGTAGTTGTGCCTGCTGCAGTACAGCCATTATCTCCGGTCACAACAACATTATAAGCACCACTCATAGCAGTTGTAGCTGAAGAAATTGTGGGATTCTGCAAAGTACTAGAAAATCCTCCGGGTCCATTCCACAAATATGAAGCACCACTGGTAACATTTAACTGAATTGTATTTCCCTGACAATAAGGGCCGGTATTCGAAGCATTTACAACAGGAGCAGAGTTAACAGTAATAACAACATCATCTGTATCAGTACACCCACTGCCATTTGTAACAGTTACAACATAAGTGGTTGTAGTACCGGGAGTTGCAACTGGATTATAAATACCTGCGTTATTAAGACTACCCGTGGGTGACCATGAATATGTTCCACCACCTGTAGCATTAAGCTGATATGATTCACCCTGACATATTGCATGATCAAGGCCGGCATTTGCGGTTGGAAGTGCAACCGGTGTTAATGTTACAGAACTGGTTGCTGTTTGGCCAGTATTGTCGGTTACTGTAACAGTATAAGTTGTTGTTGCATTAACTGTAGCTGATGGGTTTGCAAGTGTTGAAGTAAATCCCGCAGGACTGGAAGACCATGAATAAGTGTAAGGAGAAATTCCTCCAGTGGCAGTAGGAGAACCGCCAAGAGTGAACTGAGAACCCTGACAAACATTTGAATTGGTTCCTGCATTTGCAACAAGGGGTTGTATCTGACATATTGTAACGACTTCGCTTGTAAGGTTTATTGCCATCATGCTCAGGTTTGAAACTGAAGTAGGACCTACATCAGTTGGTGTTACAGGCTCTGAATGAGGCGAAAACACCTGAAAACCTGCTGTATATGTTTGTTCGTTACATCCAGTATATCCGTTAGATCCAGTTTTTACAAGAATTCCATTTTGTCCGCCTGCTGCAATGGACTGTGTAAGACCGCAGAGTAAAAATCCGTTATCAGATGTAACTTGCGAACTGTTGGCATTGATCATTAAATACGGTTCAATTGTACTTCCATAAAGCCATGTCTGATCTAGAGTATTTCCGTCATTTGTAAGCTTCGATACAAACATTTCCATAAAATTAAATGAAAGTAATCCTACATTGAATCCAAACACATAGCAGTACCCATTTTTTTCATCAACACTGAAACCAATATCTCCCAGACCAGCATCAATCGCTTTTCCCCACTGGATGTCACCAGTAGCATTTGATACCTTCCAGATAAAGGCATCTCCACTACCCCCCACGGCAGAAGTTGAACCAGACACGAAAAGATTTCCATCTGAGGCAAGTTTAACGCTATAAGCATCATCAGTTTCAGTATCATTGCCCCGGGTCCCACACCATTGTAATGTTCCTGTTTTATTTGTTTTAAGCATTATAACATCAGTAGTGGTATCTGTACCGATGATTTGCTCAGTGGAACCTACAACCACATAACCATCACTTGTTTCTTCTATTCCATAACCAATATCATCACCAACAGTGCTGAAACGATAAATTTTATCCCATGAATAAGCCCCGGCAGATGTCAGTTTTAGCATATAAAGATTAGCAGAGTCCTTGGTATCGTTTGAATATGTATAACCGGTAGCAATAAAGTTACCATCTCCGGTCTGCTTAACACAGTTTATTGCCGAGCCATCTCCACCGGCAAAGGTCTTAGCCCAGGAAATAGTACCTGTTGAAGTAAGCTTCATAATAAAAGCATCTCCATTATATGAACCTGCAGTAATATAACTGCCGTCAGCATTCTGGTTAATAAAATTCATCATGCACATACCGGTTGGATCTTCAGTATCAGGTAAGGGCCATGTACTTATATTTTTGTTATAACGTTTCGACCATGTAACAACTCCCTGATCATTGGTTTTAAATACATTTGCACGTAAGAGCGGAATACCTATGGCATCCTCCCATCCGGCCATTATAAATCCACCGTCGCTGGTTTGCCGTGCACATTGTA
>Ga0074195_1003261_pt1 | contig 15723 bp, 12 predicted proteins | sample EPASupsiteHSE623_FD_64525 | JGI IMG/M metagenome (GOLD analysis project Ga0074195, IMG submission 64525) | Bioremediated contaminated groundwater from EPA Superfund site, New Mexico - Sample HSE6-23 | ecosystem: Environmental > Aquatic > Deep subsurface > Groundwater > Contaminated ...
AGGGGGGGGGCGGGGGGCAGATGGACCGGGGGGGGATGTGGGGGGGGATATCGACCACGTCGGCGGCCACGGCGCTGCCGGTGGGGATCATGCCCGCGCCGAGCCCGTACAGCAGGACGTTGCCCACCGTGTCGCCCTGGAAATGAATGGCGTTGTAGGCCCCGTTGATCGAGGCCAGGAGGTGATTCTGCGGCACCATGGTGGGGTGAACCCGGGCCTCGACGTGGTCGCCATGATTGCGGCTGATGGCCAAGAGCTTGATCCGGCAGCCGAATTCGCGGGCCAGTTCGATATCCATGGGCTCGATCCGGGAAATGCCCTCGGTGGCGATGTCCTTGTGGGTGATCGGCGCGCCATAGGCAATGGTCATCAGGATGGCGAGCTTGTGGGCAGTGTCGATCCCCTCGACGTCGTAGGTGGGGTCGGCCTCGGCGTACCCCAGCTTCTGCGCCTCCTTGAGCACCTCGGCAAAGGGGATACCCTCGTCGGTCATCCGGGTGAGGATGTAGTTGGCGGTACCGTTCATGATCCCCATGATCGAAAGGATTTTATTGGCCACCAACCCTTCCTTGAGGGCCTTGATCACCGGGATGCCGCCGCCGACGCTGGCCTCGAAGCCGACCTCGACCCCTTTTTTGGCCGCGGCGGCGAAGATGCCGGCACCCTCCTGAGACAGGAGGGCCTTGTTGGCGGTCACCACGTGCTTGCCGGCCGCGATGGCCTGCATGACGAAGGTTTTCGCCGGTTCGATGCCGCCGATCAGCTCGACGATGATGTCGATGTCCGGATTGTTGATCAGATCCATGCCATCCTTGGTGAGCGGAATATCGCTGAACCGCTCCGGCAAACAGGGAGCGTGATGATCGGCGATGCCCGCCAGCCGGATGCTCATGCCCGTCCGTCTCACCAGCCGTTCCCGCTGCGACAGCAGCACTTCCGCCAGTCCCTTGCCCACAGTGCCAAAACCAATCAACCCGACCCTGATTTCCTTCATACCTGTCATCACCCGTAAAAATTGACGAAGAAACACATATGGGCCGTTTTCTACCCTCTTTCCCGCGCCTTGTCAAAAAGTATGCTCCCACGTCTCCCCGCTCCGGAGAAAAACGACCGGACACCGCCGTGCGCCGCGTCCTGAAACCCCACCGTTTCCCGGACAGTAACCCGGCGTATTCTTGCACTTTGCCGGGCTCATCACTTCGCCTGATCGAACTCATCATTTTTCATGGCACATTCATTCAAGGTACAGTATATTCTCCTGCCAATGAGAGGTAATTCATTTTTTATCCCATTTTTTCATCAACAATATAAAGAAGTTACCCAATAATTCTTTGCACAAAACATGGAGGAAGCCGGCATGAACATCCTTACTTTCGGTCCGAACGGCAGCGGTAAAGGCACCCAGGGCGCCATCGTCAAAGAAAAATACGGCATCGACCATATCGAATCAGGCGCCATTTTCCGTGAGCACATCAAGGGCGGCACCGAATTGGGCAAGAAAGCCAAGGCGTTTATCGACCGCGGCGATCTGGTTCCCGACGACATCACCATCCCGATGGTCCTCGAGACCCTGAGCAAATCAAAGGCAAAAGGCTGGCTGCTCGACGGCTTTCCCCGCTCCCTGGCCCAGGCTGAAGCCCTGGACAAGGCCCTGAAGGAAGCAGGCATGAAGCTGGATTATGTCGTTGAAATCATGCTGGACCGCCAGATCGCCAAAGACCGGATCATGGGCCGCCGCCTCTGCGCCAACGACAACAACCATCCCAACCATATCGCCTTCGAGGCTATCAAGCCGGTGGAGAAAGACGGCAAATTGGTCTGCCGCGTCTGCGGCGGCGAGCTTTCTGCCCGTGCCGACGACCAGGACGAGGATGCGATCAACAAACGCCACAATATTTACTATGATGACAAGACCGGCACCATGGCCGCGGTCAACTACTTCAAGAACCTGCCCGGCACAACGGTGATTTCCATTGACGGCTCCAAGGCGATCAAGGAAGTTTCCGAACTGATCATGAAGCAGTTGCCGTAATCGAACCTGTCCCGTTTATGTGTGCAAACGTTTCCGTGCCCCTGGGCGCGGAAACGTTTTTTTGTTTGACAGCCCCGGGTTTTCCCTTATGGTTGAGGACATGAAAACACTGCTTTCGACCAATCTGGTCCAGTCCATCATGGCCAAGGAGGCCTTTGTCAAGGAGGCCGCGGAAGACATCATCCGCCTGACCGAGTGGATCCGGGAGGTGTTCGCGGACGGCGGCAAATTGCTGATCTTCGGTAACGGCGGCAGCGCCGCCGACGCCCAGCACCTGGCCGCCGAATTCGTCAACCGCTTCCTGATCAACCGCCGGCCCCTGCCCGCCCTGGCCCTGACCACCGACACCTCGGTGCTGACCTCTATTGCCAACGATTTCTCCTATGACCTGGTCTTCGTCAAGCAGATCCAGGCCCTGGGCAAACCAGAGGACCTGGCTCTGGGCATTTCTACCTCCGGCACCTCGGCCAACGTGGTCAAGGCCATGGAGACGGCGCGGGATATCGGCATGAAAACCGTGGCCCTCACCGGGGGCACCGGCCGGCCGGGGGGCGACCTGGCCGCCATCTGCGACCTGGTGCTCAATGTGCCGTCAGACTCCACCCCCCATATCCAGGAAGCCCATCTCTGGCTGGAGCACATGCTCTGTGAGATTGTTGAACGCCAGATGTTCGGCTCCACCTGACCTCCTGTTTTCTCCTTTTCGCCTTTACCGGCAGCGCCCATGGCTCTTCCTTTTCCCGAACCCCTCGATTTCAGCGGCCTGCACACCTATTCGGTGCATGGCCGCCACTCCAAGGTCAGCATCGACGACTTTGCCAAGCCGGCGCAGCCGGGAATGACCGTGCGCCAGTTGCTGGCCGCATTGCCCACTCAGTTGGCCGGGGTTGATTTTCCCGACCTGGTGCAACGGATCGCCACGGCCCATCGCCAGCACCGGCCGGTGATCCTGGGCATGGGGGCGCATGTGATCAAGGTGGGCCTCAACCCGGTCCTGATCGACCTGATGCGGCGAGGCGTGATCACCGCGATCGCCCTCAACGGCGCGGGCATCGTCCACGACGCCGAGATCGCCATGGTTGGCCGCACCTCGGAAGAGGTGGCCGACGTGCTCGGCGCCGGGGCTTTCGGTGCGGCCAAGGAGACCGGCGAGGTACTCAATGGGGCCATCGTCGAGGGGGCACGAAAGGGTATCGGCATTGGCCGGGCCGTGGGCGAGACCCTGCTGGCCAGCCGCTTTCCCCACAACGATCAGAGCCTCTTGGCCATGTCCACCCACCTGGGGGTACCGGTGACCGTTCATGTGGCCATGGGCACCGACATCATCCATATCCATCCCTCGGCCAACGGCGCCGCCATCGGCCAGGCCGGCCACCATGATTTCCGGGTCTTCTGCCGGCTGGTCAGTGAACTGGAGGGCGGGGTCTATCTCAATGTGGGCTCGGCCGTGCTCCTGCCGGAGGTATTTCTCAAGGCCCTGACCGTCGTGCGTAACCTCGGCCATCAGGTTAAACAGTTCACCACCGCCAACTTCGATTTCATCCGCCATTACCGGCCGGCGACCAACGTGGTTCACCGCCCCACTCTGGAGGGCGGCAAGGGCTTTAACTTCACGGGACACCACGAGCTGATGCTGCCGCTTCTGGCCGCCGCCCTGGTCGACGAAATTGACAAATAACCGCACAGGCGGTATATGGCGGCTACCGTACTCACCAAGGATCGCCTCCACCATCGCAACAGGGACTGGTGCATGAGAACAGTACTGCGTATAGGGACGCGTGCCAGCCTGCTGGCCGTAACCCAATCCACCTGGGTCAAGAGCCAGATCGAGCAGGCCCATCCGGGAACAACGGTTGAACTGGTGAAAATCACCACCAAGGGAGACCGGATACTGGACGTGCCGCTGGCCAAAGTCGGCGGCAAGGGACTCTTTGTCAAGGAGATCGAGGACGCGCTTTTGGCCGGAGAAGTCGACCTGGCGGTGCACTCGATGAAGGACGTGCCCACCGAACTGCCGGACGGCCTGCATGTCGGGATCATCCCGACACGCGAAACCCCGCGGGACGCCTTTGTTTCGGTCAAATTTGACTCCATCGAGGCCTTGCCCGCAGGTGCATCCGTCGGCACCTCCAGTCTGCGCCGCAAGTCCCAGTTGGCGGCGATGCGGCCGGATCTGCGCATTGTCGAGCTGCGCGGCAACATCGACACCCGGCTGCGCAAGCTGGACGAAGGCATCTTTGACGCCATCATTCTCGCCGGGGCCGGGCTAAATCGTTTGGGCCTGGCACAGCGGATCACCACCTTGCTGGATCCGGCACAGATGCTGCCGGCCATCAGCCAAGGGGCCCTGGGCATCGAACTGCGCCGGGACGACGACGAGCTGCTGGCAGGACTCCAGTTTCTCCACCATCCGGCTACAGCCACTGCCTCGGCCGCCGAGCGGGCCTTCCTGCTCCGCCTCGAGGGCGGCTGCCAGGTGCCCATCGGCGCCCTCGCCACCCTGATCGGCGACACCATCACCCTCACCGGGCTGATTGCCGCCGTCGACGGCAGCCGCATTCTTCGAGACACGGTGACCGGTCCGGCGGGACAGGCCGCCATCCTGGGCACCTCCCTGGCGGAAAGACTCCTGGCCAGGGGCGGCAAGGCCATTCTTGACGCGATCTACTGCATTGATTCCCCGGCAACGGAATAACCAGCATGCGAGTGACAATTTTTTAAACAAGACCTATTGCGATCGTCATTCCGGCGCATGCCGGAATCCAGAAAGGACCGTGGCAGTCAAAGAGGTCCTGGCCCCCGGCCTGCGCCGGGGTGACGAAAAGCGAGCGACGATGTTCATATAAAATCCCATATCATATAAAATCCCATAAAATCCTTTTCTATTCTTCTGACGATAACCTCCGTGACGACAAACGCTTCCCCTCCCCAACCCGTACCCGGTAAAGTCTATCTCGTCGGCGCCGGCCCGGGCGACCCCGGCCTCATCACCCTGCGCGGCAAATATCTTTTGGAACGCGCCGAAGTGGTGGTCTACGACTACCTGGCCAACCCCAAACTGCTCAGTTATGTTCCGAAAGGCGCACAGTTGATCTATGCCGGCAAAAAAGGGGGCGGCCTGCACGCCTTCACCCAGGACGGCATCAACAAACTGCTGGTGCAGCTGGCCCAAGAGGGCAAGATGGTGGTCCGGCTCAAGGGCGGCGACCCCTTCATTTTCGGTCGGGGTGCCGAGGAAATCGAAGAACTGGTCGGCGAGGGCATTGATTTCGAGGTGGTGCCCGGCGTCACTTCGGCCACCGCCGCCGCCACCTATGCCGGCATCCCGATCACCCATCGCGAGTACACGGCCTCGGTGGCCTTTGTCACCGGACACGAGGATCCGACTAAGAAATTCTCCAACATCTCCTGGGAAAAACTGGCCACCGGTGCGGGCACCATCGTCATCTACATGGGCATCAAGACCCTGCCCAGCATCACCCAGAAGCTGATCGACTTCGGCCGCTCGCCGGATACGCCGGTGGCCGTGGTCCGCTGGGCTTCGACCCCCCAGCAGCGCTCGGTGGTCGGGACGCTCGCCACCATCTGCGATGTCGTGGCAAAGGCCGACATCAAGCCGCCGGCCCTGGTGATCGTCGGCGAGGTGGTCAAGCTTCGCAGCACCATCGACTGGTTCGAGAAGCGGCCGCTCTTCGGCCGGCGGATCGTCGTGACCCGCACCCGGGAGCAGGCCAGCGACCTGATGGCTCAACTGGAAGAGCACGGCGCCGAATGTCTCGAATATTCGACCATCCACATCGAGCCGGTGGACGATTACAGGATTGTCGACGAGGCCATTGCCGGCATCGCCGCCCATCACTGGCTGCTTTTCACCAGTCTCAACGCGGTCACCCACTTTTTCCAGCGGCTTTTTGCCCTCGGGTACGACAGCCGGCATCTGGCCGGAACCCAGATTGCCGTGGTCGGCAAGGCAACCGCCGAAGAATTGCTCAAATATGGTGTCAAGGCCGATCTCCTGCCGGACAAATTCACCGGGGAAGGGCTGGCCGAATCCTTGGTCCGCACCGAGGTCAAGGGCAATCGCATCCTCCTGCCCCGGGCCCTGCGGGCCAGCGAGATCCTGCCCGAAATGCTGACCGACGCCGGCGCCCAGGTGACCATTGCCCCGGTCTATCGCAACGTGCCGCCCCAGGGCCCCAAGGAGGAACTGCGCGACCAGTTGCTCGAAGGGTCCATCGACCTGGTCACCTTCACCAGCTCTTCGACGGTGACCAATTTCCTCACCTTGATCGATGCCGCCGATGCCGGCGAACTGCACCGGCTGCTCGATCAGGTGACCATTGCCGCCATCGGGCCGATCACCGCTGGAACGCTCAGGGAGCACGGTCTGCGGGTTGACATCCAGCCCGGGCGGTACACCATCAGCGACATGGTGCAGGCGATTGTTGCCCATTACCGGGATAAACCGCGGCAGGACACCTGACCCGCGTACGTGCAGGATTCACCTGCCTTCCTCGAAGACTTCCCGGCCCCCGGGCGCCCGGCCCGGCCGCGCGCTGGAAGAACGGGACGGCCAGGCCATCTGCTGCCGGGTCTGCGGCGCGGAGGTGACCCTCCGCCAGCAGGCCATGACGGTCAACGGCCGTCACCAGCACGCCTTTTTCAATCCCGCCGGTATTGCCTTTGAGATTCGCTGCTTCCGCCTGGCCCCAGGCGCGGCCCCCCGCGGCGAACCGGCCACCGAGTTCACCTGGTTTTCCGGTTATCGCTGGCAGGTGGCCCTCTGCACCACCTGCCATGCCCACCTTGGCTGGCTGTTCACCAATGGCAGCGCATTTTACGGGCTGATCGCTGGCCGCCTGGCTTGAACCTGAAAACGGCAGATGAAGCGACCGTGCATTCGTGCAATTTCCTTTTAACTCGCTAGAACTGCACTTATTTTATCTGGCGCAGTCTTCACCCAATGGATGAGCGATGATGATCATCATTCCGGCGCAGGCCGGAATCCAGAACGTGATGCTGTATCGTGTGAAGCGTTCTGGGCCCCGGCCTCACCGGAGTGACGGAACCGCTCCGGTTACCGCAATGAAAAAGGAAATTTCGAACAGCCTTGGCGGTGCCCGCAATGCTTCCTGCGGCAGTGTATCCGTCCCTTTGTTCCGCTGATCGATCATCGCCCTGCCCCGTTCCCGTCTGTTTTTGCCTGGATCACTCAATTTTCCCTTCCCTTTTTTCGTAAAACACAGGAAGCTGGAAAAGATTGTGCCTTTGCCGGGCACAACCGCCGACACTCTTTTGTTTACAACCCGTTATTGCCACCAGAGACAGGAGCGCCCATCGTGAAGGTCATTTCTCCGTGTACAACTCTTTCCGCCGGCAACCGGACCCGCTTCTTGGCGGCGCTTCTCGGTCTGCTGTGCTCTTTCTTGCTCATCATCGCCATTCCCTTTCCGGCTGGAGCCAAAAATACGGCCCCGGCGAAATCCCAGGTGATCGTCCTGCCGTTCGACGTCGAAATACCCGGCTCCTACGCCTATTTGAAAAACGGCCTCGCCAGCACCCTGGCCAGCCGGCTCGCCACCAGGGCCAACGTGGCAGCCGTGGCCCAGGGGGCCGCATCCGAACAGATGGCCAAGGCCCTCAAATCCGGCGATTTCTCGGCCTTCAGCCAACAACTCCGCCAATCCGGCGCCGACCATCTCGTCATGGGCTCGCTGGCCCCTAAAAACAATCAGTTTGAATTGACCAGCTATGTGTTCTCGCAAACATCGGGGCAGGCCCCCAAAAAATTCATCCAAAGTTTCAACACGGTTGACGACGCCATGACCGCCGTCGACGAGCTGGCTTGGGACATCAGCGCCGCCGTGTTCGGCAATGCCCGTCCCGAAACAAAGGCCGCCGCCAAGCAGGCCGGCTCCATGGCCGCCTTTCAGACCGCGCATCCCGACCGGGCCTACCGTGAGGGCCAGTTCGCCGGAATGACGACCGGGCTCGAGGCCGGCGGGCCGTTCGAACTGGCCAGCACCTTTCGTAGCCGTAATATCCCGGTGGAAACGATGGACATCAATGCCGGCGACCTGGACGGCGACGGCAAGGAAGAGATTGTCCTTTTGACCAGGTCCAGCCTGATGATCTACCGGTATGACGGCAGCCAGTTCCGCATGCTGGCCACCGCCAACCTGCCCACCCATCTGCGCTACCATTCGGTCACCCTGGGCGATCTGAACAAGAACGGCCTCCAGGAAATTTACATCAGCGGCAGCAATCAGGATCTTCCCGATTCATCCGCCTTCGAATGGAACGGCACGAAGATGACCACCCTCTTCGAGCATGTCCGCTGGTATGTGCGGACCATGACCTCACCGAAGGAGCCCACGGTGCTGCTCGGCCAGAGCAGCCTGTCTGGCGCGCTGGGAGACAGCGGCATCCACGAGATGACCCTCAATGCGAACAATACCCTAACCGAGGGGCAACGGTTGAACCTGCCCAAGGGAATCAACATCTTTGACTTCGTCCAGGCCGACATCGATGGCGGTGGCTCCAAGGTGACGATCGCCATCAGCAACAACAATCGCTTGCAGTTGTATGACACCGCCGGAACCTTGCGCTGGACCAGCGCGGAGATTTTCGGCGCCAGCAACAACTTTTTCGGCACCCTGACCAGTGCCAACAACGCGGCCCTGTCCGAAAAGGAGACCACCTGGGTGCGGACACGCATCGTGGTCACTGATCTCGACGGCGATGGCATCAACGATATCCTGGTCGGGCGCAACCGTCTCGAAACCGTTGCCTTCATGCCCAATCTCCGTTACTTCGACGGCAGCTCCCTGGTTGCGCTTACCTGGGAAAGCAACAGCCTTGTCCGCCTCTGGGAGAGCAAAAAAATACCGGGGTATATCACCAATTATCAGGTGGTCAAGGGCGACAAGGGGAGCAATGAATACCGTGTCCTTTTCGCCGAAGCCGAGACCAGCTATCCCTTTGTTTTTTGGCAGTCGTCTTCCACCTATCTCAATAGCTATACCCTGCGGCTGAACAAGCCAGCCCGGTGATTTTTTCTTTTTTTGCGCCGTTGCAAGGCGATTGCGGCGGCGAGAGTGGATGCGGCACAACCGGACAATAGCTCCATGGAAAGTTCCGGAACAGGGCGGCCGAAGCACGGAGCTGCTGGACATTTCGCATAAAATTTTAGTAAAATTTTTTTTACCCGAAGTAAAAAAAACTTGACGCCCAGGGGAACTTACTCTATCGTGAGAACATAGAAATATGTTCAAAAAGGTTTCTCGCAGTCGGAGAAACTCGCAATCAACACAAGAAAAAAGGAGAGGAATATGAAAAAAGTACTTGTTGCAGGCGCGGCCCTGATGCTGGCTGGCGGGATGTATGCCTCGGCCGCTTCCGCCGCCGCGGTTGAGCCCGGCGTGAAACTCACCGGTGATTTCCGTGCTCGTTTTTGGTATCAGAGTGAGGAATATGCCAATAAGTTTGGCAACGTAACCAAGACAACCGGATATGACAATGATTCGCAAGTCAACCTGGACAGCCGGGCTCGTTTAAACGTCACCGGTACCGCTGCCGGCGGCACCTATGTCAAGGCCCGCTTCCGGATGGAAGGCGGCACCGGTGACATGGATACCGACCCGACCGCCCTCGACAATGGCGTGGCAACAAATAACAACAGCAATCTCTGGATCGACATGGCTTATGCCGGCATCCCGTTCTCTGACAAAGTCACCGTCGAAATCGGCCGCTATCGCTCCACCTATGGCCCACAGGCAGCAACCTACAACTTCTTCTACGATGACGTTAGTTCACACGGCGCCAAGGGCATCATCAAGGTCGGCAATGTGGAGATCAACCCCTTTATCGAGTATATGGAGGAAGCGCAGAATTCCACCGATACGTACAGCAGAAGCAAGGATAAATACAACGATAACGATGAAATGCGTCTTGGCGTGCACGCCAAGGGCAAAATCAACAAAGATTGGACCGTCGGCGGTATGCTGGGCTACCAGATGGACGATCGGGATGAGGTATGGAATACCAGACACACCACCCAATACTTTGATCCCAACGAAGGATTTTTCGGCTCCCTTTATGCAAACGGCAAAAGCGGCGCCTTTGGCCTGACCGCAGAATTGGCCGTTACCTCTCCGGAATTGAACAATTTCAACTCCTGGGAAGCGGATAATGGCGCCTGGGTCATGAACTCCGATGGTGCATGGATAGCCTCTTCGGCAACCTCGGACCTGATCGGCTCCGACGACACCGGTTTCGGTGGCTATGTATTCCCGACCTACACCATGGACAAGCTGACCCTTGGCGTCAACGCCGGTTTCACCTCTGGCGGCTTCCAGCCTGACCGCGCCTATGGCTTCATCATGATGGGCACGACTGACAACAGCAAGATCTCCGTGCTTAGAATTGGCGATACCGGCGACTGGCTGTGGGCCGGCCTGGTGGCGCAATATGCCTTCAGCGAATCCCTCAAGCTGACCGGTAATCTTGTCTACGCCGACGTCGATGCCTGGGATTCGACCGGTATTAACGGAGAAGGTCCTGTTACCTCCGCAGCTGCTCTTGGCTCAGCCTATGCACTCGACAGCGCCTGGGAACTTTCCGCGATTCTCCAATACACCATCAGCAAGGGAACCGATGTCTATTTTTCCGCAGGCTACTTGAAGCCTGAATTCGAAAGAGCCGCCGTACACGAGGATGACGCCGCTTTTGGCGCGTTGACCCGGTTGGAAGTCAAATTCTAATTTGACCCTATCGAACACTGCACGTACGTAAAAAAGGCCGGGCTCATTGAGCCCGGCCTTTTTCGTCTTGACTTGTCCCGTACCGGCGGAGAAACAAAAAATCCGCCTCCCTCCCTGCCCAGCCTCACCCCACCGCCGGCAGCACCATCGTCGCCTGCATACCCCCGTTGCGGCCACTTTCCAAGGTCAAGGTTCCACCATGATCCTCGACGATCCGCTTGACCAGGGTCAACCCTATGCCGGTGCCGATCATCTTGGTGGTAAAAAAAGGATCGAGCGCCTGCCCCAGACTGGCCGCGTTCATGCCCTTGCCGGTATCGCGGATGACAATCCGCACGTTCCCCTCCTCCAGCCGCACCTCCACAGTCAGCTCACCTCCCTGGGGCATGGCCTCGACACTGTTGCGGATCAGGTGGACCAGGGCCTGCTGAATCTGCTTGGCGTCGACCTCGACCAGCGGATCGTTGTCCGGAAACATTAAGAGCTGATTAATGCCGTGGTCGTTCAGGGTTTTGAAATGCAGCAGCAGTGATTTTCGGATCAGCGGCAGCAGGAGGGTCCGTTCAAGGACCGGTTTGACCTGTTCAACGAAAACAAAGAGATCTTCCAAGGTTTTTTCGATTTTCTCAGCCTCGTCGGCCATCATGGCAAGGAATCGCAACCACTCCTTGTTGTCGATTTTGCGGGCAAGCAGACGGGCCGTACCGCCGATGGCGGTGATCGGATTGCGGATGCTGTGTGCCAGTTGGGCAGCCATCTGGCCAAGCGCCGAATACCGTTCCGATTCCACCAACAAGTCTTTGTTCTTTTGTAATTCTCCGGTCACTTCCTCCAGCTCTTTGATTTTGCGTTGCATCGCCATATACAAGCGGCAATGCTCGATGGCCAGACTGGCCTGGCTGGCAAAACTTTCCAAGGCACGAACCTGTTCTTCGCTGATCGGCCCACGACTGACGAAGTGGTCGGCAATGATGACCCCTAAGGCTGTGCTCGGCGAGAACAGGGGGACGATCACGAAACTCTCCTCCTGGAGCAGTCCGAGCAATTCAAGGGGCACGGGATAGGCGCAATGGCCATCCACCACATTGATCGATTGCCGCGAACCAACTGCCCGGATGAGGATATGGTCCCTGTCCATCGCCTCGACCCGCAATGCCCGGACAATCCGGTTGACTTCGTCATCCTCCCCGCTCTTGCCGTCCTGCATGCGGGCCAACAGGTCATGCAGCCCCAATGCCTGTTCCTTGACATCCTGCCAGATCCGGTGGCCATCTTCCCGGTTACCCGGTCCGATGGCTAGCCGTCCTTCCAGGATTGCTCCCGATTCGTCGAACAGCGCGAGAAAGGCCCGATTGAACTGCAAGCCCTCCTCGGCGGTGATGCCCACCAGAATGGCATGAAGGATCTCGTCCAGCTCCGTCGTGCTCAGGTAGGCGGTATTCATCTTCATGGCCAAGCCATGGGCCAACTGGATACGAAAAGTCGCCTGTTCGATCTGCCGCTGATACTGGCGGTTGCGGATGGTCAGCCTCCGTTTCTCCAGGACCCGGTGCAGCGTGGTCATGAGGTCGGTGAATTGCACCGGCTTGGCGAGATAGTCGTCGGCGCCAAACCGGAGACAAGCAAGCGCAGTCTGCAAGTCGGTGACAGCGGTCAGCATGATGACCGCCAGATCCGGATTGTTCCGCTTCAACTCCGGCAACAGGGCCGTTCCGTCGGCATCGGGCAGACCGATATCCAGCAGTACCAGGGCCACATTGTGCCCTGCCAACTGACGGCGCAACTCGTCGGCGGAGCCGGCGGTGATCGCAGCCAATCCCCGTTGCCGCAAAAATTCCTGCACCAGCCCGACGATATCGGGAAAATCATCGACAATGACGATGCATTCGTCGCCTTCGAGCAATTCGTCTTCGGCAACGGCCGCAGGGGGAGGGAGCCGTGGTTCGATCATAGGCCAGTCCATGGAGTATGTATATGCGTCTGGACGTCTTTTTGAGCTGTTCTACTCATGAAAAAAACAAGTGTCAAGCAGCCACCCGCGCCATTCTCGGATTGCCGCCTTGTGCCGGCCGTGGTATGGACAGAAAAATTTGCCGCAGGATAAAAATGATGCAACAACCGATCAAAACAGAGGCGCCCCCTGAAGTGAGCGACGAGGAATTGCTGCGCGTCATCGCCGATTTTCTTGCCATGGGCCATGTGGACAACATCGTCGCCATGGTGCGCCAGGAGCCCCGTTACCTCGCCTGGACCGGACGGCTGCTCGAGGATGAGCGCTTCGCGGTCCGGATCGGCGTCTCGGTGCTCTTTGAATATCTGGCCGCGCTGTGTCCGCACCATCTTTCCCTGGCCGTGCCGGGACTGGTCGCACAACTGGGCCATCCCATCGAATGGGTGCGGGGTGAAGCAGCCAGTGTCCTCGGCATCATCGCCAGCGAAGAGGCCCTGGCCGCCCTCCCCGCCCTGCTGCACGATCCGTCGCCCCAGGTTGTCGAAATCGTGCGCGACATTCTGGACCCGCCCGCGCATGGATAGGTATTTTGGCCCAGAGGGCCTCTTGGCGGCCCGGCTCGACAGGTATCAGTACCGGTCCGGCCAACTGGAGATGGCGCAGGCAGTCGCCCGCCTCCTTGCCGAGGACGAAGAAGCGGCGATTGACCAGGCGTCCTGCCTGGCGGTCGAAGCGGAAACCGGCCTCGGCAAGACGCTCGCCTACCTGATCCCCGCCGTGCTCAGCGGCAGCCGGGTGGTGGTGTCCACCAACACCCGCAATCTCCAGGACCAGATTCTCCAGAGGGAAATTCCGCTCATCCAGGAACATATCGCGCCAGACCTGAAGGCGCTGTGCGTCAAGGGACGGCAGAATTACCTCTGCCTCTATCGCTGGCGTCAGGCGCAGGCAAGTGGCCAGGCCGATCTCTTCACCGGTGGCGAGGAGCAGACCATCGAGGCCTGGATCGGCGCAACGGTGCATGGCGACCGTTCGGAGCTGAGCTGGATCGCCGCACATTCGCCGCTCTGGCAAAAAATCTGTTGCCTGTCCCACTTCTGCCTGGGCAGCGACTGCCCCGAGGCCGCCGGATGCTTTCTCAACCGGTTGCGCCGCGATGCCGCCGCCAGCCAGCTCCTGATCGTCAACCATCACCTGCTGTTTTCCGATCTGGCGGTCCGCCGGACCGGATACGGCGAGGTCCTGCCCCGCTACGAGACCGTCATCTTCGACGAGGCCCATCACGTCGAAACCGTGGCCACCACCTTCTTCGGCTTCACCTTTTCCCGCTACCAGATCCTTGATTTGAGCAGCGATGTGGAACGGAGCATCGAGGCCGGCGTGCTTGGCGCTCCACGCGAGGCTGTGCTAGCGGCGGTCAACCGGCTTAACGGGGCCATCGAACGGTTTGCCGCCGCCTTTCCCACGCACAAGGGACGATTCCTGCTTCAGGGACTGCTTGCCGAGCAACCGGAAATCGACGCCCGGCGCGGGGATCTCGAAGGCGCGCTGGAACACCTCGCCCTGTGCCTGGAGGAGATCACGACGGTCGAAGGCCCCTGGCCACAGTATGCCAGCCGCGCCCGGGACCTGGCCGCGCGCCTGAAACTGATCACCGCCGAGCAGTTCGACGACCTGGCTCCGGAAGAGGTCCGCCATACCTACTGGTACGAGCGCACCGACCGCAACCTGACCTTGTATGCCACGCCGGTGGATGTGGCCACGGAGCTGCAAACCACCCTCTTTGCCCTGGTCCGGCACTGTGTGTTCACCTCGGCGACCCTGACGACCGGCGGCACATTCCGCTATTTTCTCGAACGGATCGGCCTCCCGCCAGACACGCCCACCCTGTCCCTGGCCTCACCCTTCGATTACCAAGGCCGGACCCTGCTCTACATTCCCGGCCCTTCATTCCCGGAACCGGTGGCGCCGGATTATTCCCAGGCCCTGCACGACTGCATGGCCACGCTGATCGCTCAGGCGGGTGGCCGGACCCTGGCCCTGTTCACCTCGCTGACTGCCATGGACCAGGCCCACCGCGCCCTCCGCGACCGGTTGCCCTATCCGTTGCTCCTCCAGGGCGAGGCCCCTCGCCGCGTACTGCTGCAGCGGTTCAGCCGGGAAACCGATTCGGTGCTCTTTGCTGTGGCCAGCTTCTGGGAAGGCGTTGATGTGCCCGGCGAATCGTTAAGCCTGGTCATCATCGACAAATTACCGTTTGAAGTCCCCACCGACCCTGTTATTATGGCCCGCATGAATCGGATCAAGGCCCTGGGCGGCAATCCGTTCACCGACTACCAGGTGCCGCGCGCCATCCTGACCCTGCGGCAGGGCGTGGGCCGGTTGATGCGCACGGCTTCGGACCGGGGCGTGATCGCCATCCTGGACACCCGGCTGTTCACCAAGGGGTACGGACGGCAATTTCGCCGCAGCCTTCCCCCGAGCCCGTTCTCCCGCGAGCTGACCGAGGTGGCTGCTTTTTTCGACAACCAGCGCACTGGCCCGCCCTCGCCGCCCCGCAACCCATCTGACACCCACCATGCCCACACCTGAAACCGATTTGCCCCCTGATTTGCGGACCTCCGCCGCCGCCGTCGCCGCCCGGGTCGAAACCGCGATGCGCGGCGACCTGGCCACAGTCCTGACCGGTTGCGATCCCCTGCTGAGCGAGGTGGTCCAATATGCCCTGTTCAATGGCGGCAAGCGTATCCGCCCCCTGCTCACCGTGCTCTGCTCGCGGTGCTGCGGCCGGGATGACGACGATCTCTATCTGCTGGCCGCAGCCTTCGAATACCTCCATGTGGCGACCCTGGTGCATGACGACGTCATCGACCGCGCGGCGCGGCGGCGCGGCATTGACACCGTGGCCGCCCGCTACGGACTGACCCCCCCCCTCCTGCCCCCCCCCTCCCTCCCTTCCCCCCCCCTCCCTTTCTTCC
>Ga0074195_1003262_pt1 | contig 15709 bp, 10 predicted proteins | sample EPASupsiteHSE623_FD_64525 | JGI IMG/M metagenome (GOLD analysis project Ga0074195, IMG submission 64525) | Bioremediated contaminated groundwater from EPA Superfund site, New Mexico - Sample HSE6-23 | ecosystem: Environmental > Aquatic > Deep subsurface > Groundwater > Contaminated ...
ATGGTGAGCCATGTGATCATTCCACCCTGCTTCCGTTTCTGTCAATTTTAAACTTTTTACCATCAAGTTCCGCATCTGTAAAATCGCTGTTATAAAAACCATAGGAATCGATATAATCATATATGCATGGGATGATTTCTTTTCCAGTACTGTCAATATATCCGTATTTTCCCTTGAATTTTACAAGAGCCCTGTCGTTATAAAAATCTTCCATCCACTCGTATGCTTTATCTGTAAGCCTGTCACCCTTCCAGTCGAAAAGTACGAAAGTTCCCACATCGGGTGTCCACTCTCCCCTGTAGAACATTTTTGTTTTACCTGTAAAAGCCTTGTAAAGAGTGTCGTGATTTGCATAACCAGCCCAATTATAAATACAAGGAACAACAAGTTTTTTCTGACCCGGACTAAAAATTCCATACATGCCATCAGCCGGTAATTCGCCATAAAGAAGAGGTCCATTGTAAACAATTATCTTGTTTGAATAATTGCTGAAATAGTATTCGGATATTATCTGGTCATAACCTGGTTCCAGAATCACAAGTCCCTTTTCATCTACAAGACCATATTTCCCCGATACGGGTCTGCCCTTTTCGTCAGTTTTACCCTTAAATACTTTAAACACATTGCCTGCCAGCAAAGATATGTCATCATAGGCCACACCAACAATTTCTTTTCCTGTTGAATCAGAAATGCCCCATTTGCCACTAAGAGGAAGTCCTGAAGAACTTACAGGACCAGTATAAACAAGGGCCAAACCATTAATAAATGTACCTATGAAATTATATTTTCCGGGCATAATTATTTCTACACCTTCGCTGTTAACAGTGCCCCACTTTATTATATCTCCAGACCTTATACCAACATTTGCATAATTTAAGCTGATATTGTTAAAAGGTTTAGCCTCGTCGTATTTAGGAGTAATAATTTCTTTAAGATCAGAATTTATATAACCATACTTACCTGCCTTGGGTTTTCCATTTTCAGTTTTACCATTAAATACCACAGCCACACCATTTGTAAATGGACCAACAAAATCATACTCCTTTTCAGTGATCTTCTTTCCTGACCTGTCAATAAAGAAATATTTTGCACCTGACCTTACAAGAGCTTTTCCTTCAATAAAGTCACCTGCGGCATCGTAATTAAAAGGGATTATCTCTTTTCCGGTAGTATCATAATATCCCCACTTGCCGGTAAGCTCTTCCTTAAGGCTGAATGTGCCTTCACTTACAACACCCATATCTGTATATGATTTTGCTGACAGCTTAATTCCCTTATCGTTCCACAAGGTGTTTTTTCCATAACTCAACCCAACAACAAAACCATTTTCCCAACACATAATATCGCTGAATACACATGGAAGAATTATACTGCCAGAACCTGCCATCAACCCGAATTGCCTGCTTTTGCTGCACTCTCCAGCTCCCGCATAAACAACCCGGCTTCCATTTGATCTCTCAGCAAAAGTCTGATACTTTGCCTGAGCCTTTCTGTTACCTTGCACATCAATTACAAAGCACTCATTATTCCTGCACACAACAGCAGTTTCCTTTTCGACTTCAGTAAAGTTGCCATAATAATCCTGTTCGCATGCAGAAAACGAGGATGCAAAATCATAAATAAAATCGGTTACGTTTTTACCTGATTTATCCACATATCCCCATTTCCCATTCTTCCTGACAGGAAAAACTCCATTAAAGTAACTTCCAATATAATCGAATGAAGCCGGCAAAATTATATTAAACATTTTATCAGTCATGCCATACTTTCCATCCTTTTCGATAAGATAATAATCCCAGCTGTAATTTGATAGAATTGCATCGTATTCAACAGGTAAAACAATGTTTCCATATTTATCGGCTATTCCATGCTTTCCGTCAATAGAATACATGTACTTGCCGGGCTCGCCATTGGCAAGTTCATAATATCCTTCGGCAAAGTATGATATCTTGTCATACTCCGATGAAATAACTTTTGTACCTGTACTGTCCAGCATTACGTATTTTCCAGTGCCTGGCCAACCATAATTCATTTCTCCTTTGAAAGCAATGAAAAAACTCTTGTACTGGGTTATATGATCGTATTCAAAAGGAAGTAATTCTTTTCCTGTTTTATTTATGATACTGTATTTTCCTTTAACATTTGATTCGCGGATATCTTTAAGGCCGATATATACAACAGAGTATCCCTCGCTGAATTCCGTAGCATCGTCGTACTTAAAAGGAATTACCACTTTTCCTGTTCTGTCGATAAACCCATATTTTATGCAATGCTTATCCGCCGGATCGATTCCTCTTTTTCCTGCCATTATCAACTCTGCACCTGAATTATAATCTGCAAGGAAGTCGAATTCAAAAGGCAGAATTTCTTTTCCGTCTGCAGTTAATACACCAAACTTGCCATATGTGGGTTCACCGTATGTGTTAAGATCTCCCTTGAATGCCCTGAACTTGTCGTTATAATAAAGGTCATTCGAGTTAATGTAATCGTATACAGGTTCTGAGATTATCTTCCCGTCTTGTTTTGCAAATCCGTATTTTCCTGTTTCCGGTCTACCCTGATAGTCAGTATTTCCGTTAAAAAGAACGAACATGGTGTCTTTCATTGACTCCACATAATCATACACTGGTGGAATAACAAATTTCCACGATGAATCGACTACCCCATATTTTCCCTTAAGCGGATATCCGTTCTCATCCAACCTGCCACTGAAAACAATTTTATCGTTTATACTGTTGTATTCCGGTTTAAGCAGAACAGAGCCATCTGCTGAAACAAGCCCGAATTTCTCTGACAAAATATTTCCATTCTGATCGTATTCTGTTATGTATACCTTATAGATTCCATCTTCGAAATCTTCAATTTTATTATAAATCTGAGGAACAATAATTTTCCCTGAAGAATTTATTATACCACATTTACCTTTTAATGCATTTCCATAGTCATCGGTTTCTCCTGTAAAAACAAGATGATTTCCCGCGCTCAAAGGTGTTATTGAATTGTAAACAGGTGCAGTTACGATTTTCCCTCCCATGTCGGCAAAACCATACTTACCTTTTGTAGTTCCATATGAGTTCATTTCACCAATGTAGAGCATGTACAGAAACTCGTTGAAAACCGAAATGCTGTTATAGGAAATCGGTATTATTAATTTACCATTTCCGTCAGACACACCATAAAGAGTTTCGCCAGCCGTTACATCCGGAGTGCCCGAAAATCCTGGTCCTGCAACATATATCTTATAGTGACCGTTTTCGAATTCTTCGCCTTTTCCGGGTTCCATATTTGCTACAGATTTTCCATTCCTGTCTATCGAAAAATATTTTCCGCCGCCGTAAACAAAGGCAATATCATTTCTGAAATCTGATGCAAAAATGTATTCCGGTTTAATAATAATACGTCCATTTTTATCGGCATATCCCCATTTACCTTTTAGTTTGATCCTTAAAAGGTCATCTCCGGATAAAACTATCTTTTCGTAAATAACAGGCAATATCTGTTTGCCCTCTTTGTCAATCAGTCCGTAAACACCGTTCAGCGGCTTACTGTAAGAATCGGTTTCACCATTAAAAACCATGATCAGATTTTCAGATAACACAGAAACATTATCGAACTCACCAGACAATTCTCTTTTAGCGTTAATATTAAAAATCTTCCATTTTTTATTAGTTTTCAGCGGTATAAACCCATCCTTAAACTGGCCTGTAGCTTCGAATTTAATATCTGTAAGGCCTTTTCCGGTCTTTTCGTATATTCCGAATTTATTATCTTTTCCAACCGAAACACATTCGCGACCTACTTCGGTTATATAATCGTAGTCCGGTTTAATAATTTCGTTACCCGAATTATCTATCATCCCGAATTTCCCGTTTGTATTAATTATACTGGTACCACCTGATAACTCCTGCAACTGATCGTAAATAAGCGGAACAACTTCTTTTCCTGTCACATCAACAAATCCGTACTTTTTATAATAACCCCAGGTTATAAAAGAAGTATCTTCGGCAGAATTATAGAAAACAGAAACCAGTGCTCTTCCGTTATTATAGCTGCCAGCAGAATTATAACGACGTAGATTGATTTTTTTACCAGACTCTTCGTATATGCTGTAGCTTCCGTCCTGTTCAACCACTGAAACACGGCCTGATCCCATATCAGAAATAGATGTATAAACACAGGGCAATATCATCTTTCCGTCGTTGCCTACAAGTCCGTATTTAACAAAGGGGTTCTCGTAATAAAGCACTTCGCCGCTTTCATTAACATCACCAACGACAATTATTTTATTACCATTGGAGGTTGTTGCTGAAACAGTATAATCTGCAGGTCCTGTAATCTCGCCATTCAAATTTACATAATTCAGCATACCCGAGTCATATATTATTGCCCTTCCATTGCTGAAATCGGAAACATATACATAATTGCAGTCTTTAATAAGCTTTCCCTGACTACTTACAAGACCCCATTTCCCATCTTTCTGGATTCTTGCAGCTCCATTTACAAAAGTTCCGATATAATCATATATAGGTTCAAGAATCTGCTTTCCGTTTATGTTTATTAACCCTGACTTTCCATCAGCTGTAACCTTAAGAAGTTTACTTGATACAACCTCCAGATATTCGTATTTGCACGGCGCTACAATTTTCCCCGACTCGTTAACAGCTCCGTATCTTTCGGACATATATGAATCAAACACTCCCTGCCCATCCAGAAAAGTGTCAACAGAAATAACTGCAAACCCATTCGAGAACTCACCTATGCTTTTGTACCTGAAAGGAAGTACAACTTTCATGTTTTTATCAAATAAACCATATTTGTAACGAGGACTATAGTTTGGTTTGGCATCACCATAATAAATATCTTCAATATAAAGAGTATCAACTCCGGTAATCACTCCTGCAGGCAACACGTCACCCATATATCCGGCGGAAATATAATTCTCCTGACCTTCAATTTTAACAGCCCCTGGTTGCAAAGAAAGTACAGGTCCTGAAAGGTTCTTACCGTCGGTGCTGAACACATTATCGTTATACAAATACTTATTCTCGCTGAGTATGAATCCTTCCTTCCCGAAGAAAGGGCTGTGCTTTCCGCCAATTTCGTTTTTCAGTCTTATATACATTATCACGTGCAGTCTGGACTCTCCTTCTCCTTCGGCATAATCAGGATATTCCTTTTCCACCAGCGCTACACCATGTACAACTTTGCGCATTGAAAATGTTGCGGGATCGAAATACCATGTTTCGTTAAATGCCAGACCCTGAATATCCGATAAAACCTTTTCGCTGAACAAAACCCTGATTTCTGGTTCATATGTCTCGATATTTTCAACATAAACGGAATCATATTTTACTATCAGTTCCTTTAACGCTAAACTGTCAAGTGCTTTGCTGCATGTAAAATCGCTGAATATTATATTATTTCCTTTAACGAATTGTTCGTTATATGCATAATTGATAATGTCTTTAAGCAGTGTTATCTTTTTGTCAGGAGAAATGTAGTGATAGTTATTGTTACTTGACATGTTTAGCTCTTCATAAACATCCTCCATGTTCTTTCCAAGATTGCTGAGGTCTGTATAGTAAAATATTTCACTTACTAGAACTCCGCCAGATGAATAATTATATTGGCCCGGTACTGATGATGATGCAATAATATTCCCTTTATACTGCGATGTTTTAAATCCCATCAGATCTTTTCTTTCTTCACCGGCAGTAAGTGAAATCAACTTTACATCCTTGCTAAATGTTCCGGTTATCCTGTCAAAGTCCCATACCTCATTGAAATCAATAGTCCCGAGTGAAGAAACCAGATCGGAACCTCCGTAAAGATATTCACCGCTATAATTATCTATAATAATCTTTCCATCCTGAAAAATTTTACCACCTGCCACTGTTAGTTTTCCTGAAGGGACATCCTCGAAATATTCGCCATTCGACTGGTATATATTTTTATCACCGATCTTCCTGAAATCAATATTTAATCCATTGTACGGAAGCCTGTAACTTTGTATCCCGGGGTTTTTCAGCACCTTCTGAATAAAGGCATTCATGATCTCATTCTTGTCGCTGAAACTCATAAATTGAACTGAATACAATTGACCTTTTGGTGAATATCTGTCTGAAAGACTTACACTGTACGAAACATTTATCTTATTCTGAGCAGTGACTATACCTGCTGATATTACTAACAAAAACAAAATTATTTTTTTCATAATTTCTTATTTACCTGTTAAACTGAAGTAAACTTTACACCTGGTGAGAAGTTCATTATTTTCTTCTTCCCTGTTATACATAATTCGCCCAGTAACAAAGGCTATCCCTTTTACCTTTTTAAAAATTCTGAAAGTCTCCCGGTCAATATACCAATCCTCATAAAACCTGAAACTGCAGATATCGGATGGCTTGTTAAACCATACCGTATCGTTTTTGTAAAAACCGAAATCGTTTAATCCAATAATTACTTCGTTCCAGATAGTATCAGTAACAACGTTTCTGCTTTCAACAACCATATTTCCATCTTCATCAAATGAATACTCTCCTGTTTCGGGGTCTGCTTTGTAAACTGTTATTGTGTCCTGTTTTATTTCTGCTATTTCCCTTTTAATAATTTCAGGAGATGGCCAAAGTGTATCAGCCCCGACAATCTCATACGACTCAGAAATAATTACAGGATTATAATTGTCATCATATACGTATTCCCCCAGTTCATTCATCTGATATATGATCTTTTTTTCAATAACAGGTTCGAGTTTATAATTTCCTGTTCTTCTTAGTTTTGCAGTATCTAATGACGCAATTTTCCGGACTATGTACGATATACTGTCTGTTGCAGCAGAGTAATTAAGTGGCTTTGAAATGTCAGGCTCTCCTGTGGCCTCATTAATCAGGTAAGCTTTTATTTTCCCATCCTTTAGTGCTGTAAGAATGTCTATTACAGTATTACTGATAAAGGAAGATCCTGGAAGGCCATATGAATAATCATATTTCGCACCTTCTTCAATATACCATTCCGGTATCACTTTAACATCATAGATCATATTAGATTTTAAAAGTGCTCCGGGATTTTTACCTTCCTTTTTACTATATACATCGATCTTTCTTTTCATCATATCTCCCTCACCATAGTCGTAATAATCACCTCTGTAATACATCACAAAGGGATTTGAAACTAGTGTGGTTTTTACAAACTCATTAATCTCCTTTTTGTATTCCCAGGTTTCGTAGAATGAAAAACCAGCAAGGTCATTTTTTATATCAGCATCGTTGCTAACCACCGGCTGCATCATACTCTCGCCTGTTGCAGGATCTTCTATATATACTGTGTCGAACCGGAGACCTACCATACCGCTTTTTGTGATTAAGGCCAGTCCGTCATCGATCATAACAGTATCCTCAACAGAAAACTTAGTAAATGCAGGTTTTTGTTCGTCTTTGGTTATTAAAGAGTATATTGCGAAAGTCTCCGGGAAGATCTGCCCTCTGGTCAGGTCAATCGATGCAAATTTTCCATCAGAGGCAAATACTGCATTAAGATAATCAGAGGCAAGTACAGAAAGCTCAGACGAATCGATATAAGTAAAAGACTTTGATAATGGAACATAATTCTCTATCCTTTTATCTTCGTATTTATCTCCTCTAATCTGAAGATTATATTGCACTGTCGTAACAGGCTGGGCAACAATAATTGCAGTATTCATAACCAGGAATACCATAATTGCAGATAATTGTATTTTCATTGATAATTATTTTGTAATGCAAACAAAAATAAGATAAGATAACGGAATAATAATAACAAGAGGCTATCTTTTATCAGAGAATCTTTTAATTTTTTTAAAGTTTCATTATTAAAATTCACTGACACACGGAATTTTACCTCAGTTTTTCTTGTCATATATCAGGTCGTACACATCCGGAAAAGGGTTCGGGAATATAGCTCTTCTGCTGGAATGTTTTTACCACCATCTTGTGTTTTTTAATGAAAATAACCGTTAGGAAACTATACCAAGTATTTCGGAAACTAAATCAACCAATAGAAGTATAATACACTTATAATCAGATGGTATTTAATTATATTTGTATAAATTTATTCTTATGAAAAAGATATTGCTATCTGCAGGGTTCGCCCTGCTATTTTATTCCGGAATTTATTCCCAGATTTATCTTGACAGCGGACTTGTTGCAAAATTCTATTTTAACGGTAACGCCGATGATGAAAGCGGATTCGGAAATAACGGGACTGTATATGGAGCAACCCTGACAGAAGACAGGTTCGGAACTCATAACAGTGCTTACAGTTTCAATGGAATTGATAATTATATAAAGGTGCCAAACAGTGTTTCACTAAACCTGCAGAATTCATTTACTGTATGTCTGTGGATCAGAACAGCAAATCCAACATCTTCTTCTTTAGACAGCACAGGAGCATACCTTATCAGTAAATCATCATACAACGGCTCATGCTCTTTCAGGTTGTCTGCATACGAACGGCCTGTTCCTGTATACGACAGTTTATGTTTTATTTACAGTGGAGATTATTACGATTACCTCTCAACTATAACGAGAAACGATTTATACAATGATTACTGGAAGTTCATTTCTTTTACTTATGACTATTCTTTCGGAGTATTGTTTGCTACGCTTAATGCGCTTGATGCGGGATCCAGCAGTTTTGGTTCCCAGAATATGGTGCAGACAACAATTCCCCTTTCGATAGGATGTCTGTGGGGAGATGCAAACGGAACAACACAAATGGCTTTTTATAAAGGTGTTATTGATGATATACGGATATATAACCGGGGCCTTAGTGAAATGGAGGTCTCAGCACTTTACCACGAAGGCCCTACAGGGACTGGAAATAATGACATTGAAATGACATTTTTTGATGTTTTTCCGGTTCCAGCAAATGACAACCTGAATGTTTCATACAGATCAGATAAAAACGAAACTGCAACAATAATTGTAAGTGATATTACAGGAAAAACAGTATACGAGTCAATCATTGAGGTAAGGCCTGAGAATCAATATATATCGATTGACGTAAACAGATTTGCACAAGGACTGTACTCTTTGTCCATTATATCGAATGGTCAGGTTACATCAAAAAAAATCAGTGTAATCAGGTAGACCCTTAAATATTTATATTCTAATAAATCTCCGGATACCGGGAAGGGTTGTATGCATGCATCAGGTCGTATACACATTCAAATACATTTTCAGCATTTGGATTCGAGAAGTAGTCTCCATCCGTACCGTATGCCGGGCGGTGCGCTTTTGCTGTTAAAGTAACAGGATCGTAATCGAGGTATTTCCATGCCTGCTGACCTTCCATTACATTTTGCATCATATATGCAGTGGCTCCTCCGGGAACATCCTCGTCGAAGAATACTATTTTGTTGGTCTTCTTTACCGATTCAAGTATCATTTTGTTAACATCAAACGGGAGCAGGGTCTGCACATCAATAAGTTCAACCGAAATGTTGAATTCCTTAAGCTGTTCAACAGCCTCCTGAGCTATGCGGACACATGATCCGTAGGTAACGAGAGTTACATCGGTTCCCTCGCTCAGTATTTCCGGAACGCCCAGCGGCACGCGGAATTCGCCGATATTCACTGGTTTGTTTTCCTTAAGTCTGTATCCGTTTAAAGGTTCAATAACGAGGGCAGAATCGTCTCCTTCGAGCAGTGTGTTATAAAATCCTGCTGCCTGTGTCATGTTTCTTGGAACACAAACATATATGCCCCTGATAGAATTGATGACCATACTCAGAGGAGATCCCGAATGCCATATACCTTCGAGTCTGTGGCCGCGGGTGGTGATAATTACCGGAGCTTTCTGCCTGCCCGAAGTGCGGTACATCTGAGTTGCAAGATCATCGCTCAGGGTCTGCAATGCGTAAAGCAGATAGTCGAAATACTGTATCTCGACAACAGGACGCAGGCCGCGTAAAGCAAGCCCTATCCCCTGCCCCATTATTGTATTTTCGCGAATGCCTGTATCAAATATCCTTACCTCGCCGTATTTTTTCTGAAGGCCTTCGTACGACTGATTGACACCACCAAGGAATCCTGCATCTTCGCCGAAAAGAACTATCTCCTTGTATTTCGAGAAAAGCAGGTCCCAGTTGTCGCGCAATATTTCACGGCCGGCAACCATTTCGCCTGTGAATACAGGTTTTACACCTTTAACATTAAGAGTAGATCTTTCGTACTCGGTGTACAGGTATGAGTTGTATCTTATATGAGCATCTTTATAGTTTCGTTCGAGCCAGATATGAAGGTCGTCCTGAAGCTTTTTTCTTGTAGGGCAATTGATACAGACATGTCTGAGAATTTTTTTTGCCGAACTGAAGATGTCCTTACGGACAGGATTTGGTATCTGTTTAAGTTCTTCGGTTATAATTCCGATTTTGTCGATATGTTCATTATGACATATACACGAACGGCTGTCGATTATCCTTACAAGTTCATCTCTTTCGCGGCGTATCGGGTCGCGGAAATCGTCCCATGCTCTTTTCTGTGCTTCACGAGCACGTTGCAATGCCTCTTCCTCTATCTTTTTCAGATCTGTTTCTGTTGCGATCCCCTTTGCAATAATCCATTCGCGGAATTTTTTTATACCGTCGTTTTCGTCCTCCCATTTCAGTCTTTCGGCCGACTTATATCTCTCGTGCGATCCTGATGTTGAATGCCCCTGGGGCTGTGTAAGTTCTTCGACATGGAATAATACAGGTATGTGTTCTGTTCTGGCTCTCTCAATACCTTCACCGAAAGTTTTCACCATCTCAGCATAATTCCACCCTTTAACCTTATAAATAATTATTCCGCCATTTTCGTCAAGCTGAAAACCTTTAAGGACTTCAGAGATACTTTGTTTGGCTGTCTGATATTTTTTTGGCACCGATATTCCGTAGTTGTCATCCCACACTGCCACAGCCATAGGCACTTTCAGCACTGCTGCGGCATTAATGGTTTCCCAGAAATGGCCTTCTGACGTACTTGCGTCGCCGATAGTGCCAAAAGCGACCTCGTTGCCTTTTTTCGAGAACTGGGTAAAAGAGTCAAGTTCCCTGTTGTTGCGGAATAGTTTTGAAGCCAGCGCAAGTCCCAGTAACCGCGGCATCTGTCCCGCTGTCGGGGAGATATCTGCCGAGCTGTTCTTTGATTCAGTAAGGTCTACCCACTTGCCACGGCCATCGTGATTGGGAGTTGAAAAATGGTTATTGAAAGAACGTCCTCCATTATGAGGGTTATGCCTTACATCGGTGTCACCGTACAACATTGCAAAGAACTGCTCGGGAGTAAGGAGTCCGGCCGACATCATGAAGGTCTGGTCGCGATAGTAACCCGAACGCCAGTCGCCTTTTCTGAAAAACTTAGCCAGAGCAACCTGGGCGACTTCCTTGCCATCGCCAAAAATCCCGAACTTGGCCTTTCCGGTAAGAACTTCCTTCCTGCCCAAAAGACTAAGCTGACGGCTAAGAAACGCAGTGCGGTAGTCTGTCAGCACTTCTTTGCTGAATTCCTCGAATGATAAACGGTTGTCCATATTGAATATAATTACTGTTACAAAGTTAAAAAGAATTAATCCACATAAATTCAGAATAATTAATATACTGGTGTTTTTTAATGTTTTTAACTTTGCAGTATGAAGATAATACTGATTTCGGTAATAGTACTTGCTGTCTTTATCCTGTTGATGGGCTTATTCCTGTTCATGGGTAAAAAGAAGAAGTTCCCCGACACACACATTTCGCACAACAAGGAAATGCGAAAAAGAGGAATAACATGCGCCCAGCACGAGAGTATGGGATGTAATCCGACAGAGACAAACGATTGTGGTTGTTGCAGCATGAATAAGAATTAATATATTTGTATCATTAATTCTTTTAATGTCAAAATCAATCAGAACAACACTTACCGAACTTCTGAGTACAGACAGTTCAAGGGCGGTTGCCGATCTTGCAGTATTAGCAGTTGGCAGCGACCAGAAAGCTTTTGATGTGATAATGGACCTTTGCTTTAAAACAAAGTATCCGCTTAACATGCGGGCGGCACGTGTGCTGGCATTATGCGCCGACAAGCATCCGGAACTTATAAAAAAATATACAACGAAAGTAACCGATCTCATAATCAACAGTACCACGGGTGGCGTTAAACGGGGAATAATGAAAGCCGTTATCGACTGCATAGATATTGAAGAAATTCCCGACTCAGGCCTTCTTGTTGACCACTGTTTTAAAATAATACTTGACTCATCCGAAGATTATGCGCACCGTGTTTATGCAATGGAAATAGTTTACAAAACCTGCCTTTTTGTTCCCGAACTAAAAGACGAACTGCGCCAGACCCTTGAACTGATAGACGAGGACAGCCCCCCGTCAATAAAAGCACGATCTTCGATAATTCTTAAGAAGCTGAGGAAGATATAGCTGAGAATTGCCTCCCCCTGGTTCGTCGGGGGACGAACCAATGAGGGTGAGGAAGCTTAGGGCTTAGTAGTTAAACACTATTGTTTTTTTTTGTAACTTTACATAAAAAAACAACCATGTCAGTTTTAATGGAATTTGCAATGTTCCCCACAGATAAGGGCGGAAGTGTAAGCGAGTATGTATCAAAAGTTATTGATATGATAAGGACTGAGGCTAATTCATACAAACTCACTGCTATGGGCACGATTGTTGAAACCAATAGTTTTGTGGAAGCTCTTGAAATACTGCAAAAGGCACACGATATACTTGAACCGGTCTCTGAAAGAATATATTCATCGGTTAAGTTCGATGTAAGAAAGGGTAAGAACAACAGGCTTGAGGGTAAAATAAAATCTGTAGAAGAAAAGATAGGTGAAGTAAAAAAATGAGAATTCCTGCAGTAGTTATAATTGTGTTTTTTTTAATGCTTGGCAATGCAAGTGCACAGTGCTTTGCAACAAATAATACTTTTAACGATGGCGAAGATATCAACTTTATTGTTTGGTATAAACTTGGGCCTGTATGGCTTGAAGCCGGCAAGGTAAGGTTTATTGCAGACAGCACAGTTTACAACGGAAAACCCGCATGGCACATTAAAAGTTTTGGTACATCATACGAGAACTGGGACAGTTTTTTTAAGGTGCGTGACCTTTATGAAGTTTATACAGAACAGGACATGCTTCGTCCTCTGGAATTCACCAGGCAGAACTATGAGGCCGGATGGACTGTTTTTGAACAATACAAATTCGATCACAAAAAGCAGGTTGTTTACAGTATAACAGAAAACAGCGACAAAAAAAGAACTTACGACACACTTGCTATGAAGCCATGCACTCACGACCTGCTTTCGGCAATAATATATACACGCAACCTCGACTATACAAAGTATACAATAAACCAGAAAATACCTGTAATGACTATTATTGACGCCGGGTTTTATCCGCTTTACCTCAGATATCTGGGAAAAGAGCAGATAGAAGACAGAGATGGAAATAAATACAAATGCATAAAATTAAAGGTTATGCTGGTGTCAGGAACCATGTTCAATGCAGGCGAAAATATGACCGTATGGGTAACCGACGATGGGAATCACATTCCGGTTCTTATTGAAGCAGATATCCTTGTTGGTTCTATTAAAGCATATCTGAGTACTTATAAAAACATCCGCTTTCCAATGGATGCAAAGGTAAAGAACTAGAATCTTATACCCAGGCTAAATCCAATTTTAACTTTTGTCCCTCCTGTTCTTGCATTTGCCATCGAAAGGAACATATTTGTCTTCGTTATGTTCTGATCGTAATTCTCGTTCTTTATGTACTCATAAAATGCTGGGCCGGCATAAAGGTCAAGAACAAAACGACTGCTGAAGAAAGACTGATGTCCGAAGAACAGCCCTGCTCCTTTGCCATAAACAGATCCGTGGTATTCGTTATCAAACCTGTCCTTGCTGTAATTGGTAGTTTCTTCGTAATTGAACTGAGCCGATACATACACTTTCGCAAACCTGTCTTCTTTTTTTGTCTGAACAAAATAATACCTTAACTCAGGGCCAATACCATGTCCTTCCTGTGTAAGAGTATTGTCAAGACTTCCTGATCTGAAATTCTGATACGAAAAATTTAACGATGCAGAAAGATGAGGATTAAAAAAATATTCAAGTGTTACAGGGACAATTGCAGCAATCGTGCCAAGGGGATTAACCTTAACAAGAATTTTTCTGTCTATAGTCTGTTCCTCCTGCGAAAAAAGGAATGAGGAAACCAAAAGAATTCCTGATAAAATTATATATCTCATCTCAGGTTATTTTTTGAATTTAATAGAAAAATGTTTGTCAGAAGCAGTAAGTTCTGCCATATAAATTCCAGGCTTAAGAGATATCAGTTCAGAAAAAAATGTTTGTTTCCCGGCAATCACACATCGGGCTAACTGCTTTCCAGCACAATCATAAAGAATTATACTACCTCCTGCAATAAATTCTTCAGGAACTTCTACAATCCCTGTAACAGGATCTATCCACGATCTGCTTTGATATAATTCACCCACAGAAGAATTATATTCAAAACTCAGTCCATCGATATACAGAGCAGAATTAACCTGAGGTGTCGTAAAAAAGTAGCTAGAAAGACATATTACATTCACATGCGTAGGAGCATCAGTTGAATTATACTGAAAAGGGATGTTGAATTCCTGCCAGTTCAGGTTCTGGGCAGTGGTCTGAAACTCTGCTCTTCCAATAGTGTCATAAATGCTCCCATTCTTTTTCAATAGCAATGCTGCAATATAACATTCATCTCCTCCCTGAGGGTCATATATATACCATCCTCTGAAATGCGATGGTCTGTATGTAAATACTGGTCCAGGTCCCAGTGTTATCTGTGATGTAATTATGTTTACCGAAAAATCGCCAAGGCAAACAAGGCCAGGAACAACCGAGGCAAAGACCTGCTTTGTTTCTAAATGTGCTGAAAATGTCCCGTCCTTCACCATATTACTTTCCTTCAGCACAGGAAAAACTGAAATTGCAGAAGTTATATCGTTTGGCGTATCCCACGAAACCGGGTTTTCGTAATTTCCGGGGACATGCCAGCTCTCGAAAGATGCATTTGGAATTGCCTGCGAAAAGGAATAAAAAGGAAATAACAGAAACAGTATTATAAAATATTTCACATTAATCAATTTGTACAAATATATGAATATTTTGATACCTAAATGAATTTATTTGATTTATAATTACATCTTAATATCCTATAACATAGGCCATACTCCCCATATTTGGAGAGCCAGTCTTGATTAAAGCAGTTTAAAATTTATTCAGGTGAAAATCAAAAAATATCTCAAATGGTTATCTCTCAACAGAGAATTTTTCCCTTGCAAAATATTTTCCTTTTTGTATAGATAAAATGTAGAGTCCTGCAGGTAATTCACTAATATCAATACTGTCGTCGAAATACACATCATCACTTGTATATACTGTCTTTCCAGTAATATCATAGACAACCACTTTTACCTTTCCGCTAAAGTTTGTCCTGTAATTAAGCATGTCTGAAGCGGGATTCGGAAATATCTGAACTGTGGTCATCATGTTAACTGGAATTTCGAGCATATCGAGGCATTGCAGTGACCTGAAAACATTAATACGACCGGCACCCATAAGTCCGGCAAAATTGCTGTTAAGACTGTCAATATTGTCGCACCCTTCTTTAAGGCAGAACTCAAGTTGTGCCGGTGTAGACCATGGTT
>Ga0074195_1003263_pt1 | contig 15700 bp, 13 predicted proteins | sample EPASupsiteHSE623_FD_64525 | JGI IMG/M metagenome (GOLD analysis project Ga0074195, IMG submission 64525) | Bioremediated contaminated groundwater from EPA Superfund site, New Mexico - Sample HSE6-23 | ecosystem: Environmental > Aquatic > Deep subsurface > Groundwater > Contaminated ...
ATTGAATTCCGATCGGGCGAGCCTTTGTCAGCCTCACCTTTCGGAAGACTGCTCGCCTCGCTTTCCCGCGCTTCCTCTGAAGGCTTTTCTCTGCGAACGATGGAGCGGCTTTTCGATCGGGGCCCCTTCGTCTGGAAGGAGGATGAATCGGCGCGCGGGCTCCTCCGATACGCGTCGAGATTCCATATTCCCGAATTTTCAGCGGATAAGCGATACATGTCCGAACTATGGGCCAGAACCTTTTCCGCATGCGCCGACCCCGGCGCGACCGTGATCGACTTCTATGCTTCGCTGAGAAAAGCGGCGCTTTCCATTGAAGGAGCGGGCTCATTTCCCGCTCTCCGGAGAGCGCTTTACGACTTCAAGGACGGCTTCATCGAAGCCGAAAACCTACCCTACGAAGCGGATCGAAGGCTCGCGCGCGTTTTCGAGGAACTGGACGCGCTCGAACAATGGCATGCCCATTTCGATCATCCCGCGCTCTTCGCCAAACCCTTCGATATTCTCATGCTCGAGTTGGGCGAAACCTCCTATAAGGCTTCCGCGCAGACGGAAGCCAGCGCGATTTCAATCTATCCCTTCCATCTGGGCATGCTCGCAGCCAGCTCGATCCATTTCGCGCTGGATGTTTCCCAGAATTCCCTCGACACTACCCTCAGCTACCTTTCCCGCACGCCGAAGGAGATCCAGCCGTATTTGGGCGAGGAAAACGATGTCGGCAAGGAAGTATTGGAATCGTTCAACGCGGTGAACGCCGTGTATTGCCACGCCGAGCGCACTCTGTCGGGATATTCGGTGCCCCATCCCTATTTCTCCGGTGCCGGGGCCGGCGCCGGATCCGCCGCGAAAACGATAAAGCCAGACGAAATCCCTGCGACCTTCGACAGCGAGGAAGCCCAAGCCTGGCGCGAATCGGCGCCAACCATGCTGCCAACCGCCCAGCCGGAAAACAGGAGAGGAGCGGCCTTGGGCTTTTTCCCTTCCGGGAACCCGGAACGGAGGCGCTTCCCCCCGCCGGCCATGGAAGGCGTCTCGCTTGTGGCGGCAAGACCGCTTTCGAGGCAGCGGCTTTTAAAGCTGCCCGCCTGCGACGCGGCGCCCCGCCTCAAGATCTCCCCGGCCCGCCTGAAAAACATGACGCAATGCCCCTTTAAATGGTTTTCCGCCTGCGTCCCAGGCATCGATAAAGGTCCCTCGGCGCTCGCCGACCTGGCCGAAGGTTCGCTTTCCCATGCCCTCATAAGCGCGGTGTTGCTTGAAGTCGCCGCGAGAGACGGATCATACAATCCGGCCCATATCGAAGCGTACCTAAGCTGGCTCGATGCCTCTTTCAGACGCGTGTTGGCATCAATCACGAAGCAAAACGGTCCCTCGATCGAACCCTCCCTGGAGGCGGCTTACCCGAAAATAAGGAACAGAATCGCCCAACTTCTTGATTTTGAAACAGATTTCAGCGAAGAAGGATGGGATATCGGAAATTTCGAGGTGAGCCTCTCCAGAGCGTATGAGGATCTTGGCCTGACCCTCGAAGGGCGAGCCGACAGAATCTCGAAGCGGAGATCCGGCTTCGGTTCGGCGGGCGAAGCCGAGACATACGCGGTGATTGACTTTAAAAAGAAAACTACCCCAAAAAAAAGGGATTTCCTCGCCGACGGAAACGGAAAGTTGCGCGATTTCCAGATAGCGAGCTACGCGGCGATGCTAGAAGGCCAGGGAAAGAAGGTCGAACGGGCGCTTTACTGGTCGATCGAGGAAAGCAGGCCATTCGTCGTCTTTGGCCAGGGCGGAGCCCGCGCCGACAGCGCGGCCTTCGATCCGGAGAGAAAAGCCCTTGGCGCCGCGCTGGCTTCAGTCGCCCGGATCATGGACGCGGGCAGCTTCCTATCGATCACTCCTTCGGCGGAGAGCTGCGATTCCTGTTCCATGAAACCCCTCTGCCGGGCGCACTTTTCTTCGGAGCATCTATGACAGAGCCGCATAACCTCGATTACCTGGACAAGCTCGATGAGCGCCAGAAGGCCGCCTCGATGGCGGAGAAAAATTGTGTCGTGACAGCGGGCGCGGGCGCTGGGAAGACAACCGTCCTCGCCTCTCGATACATACACCTCGTGATCGGGGAAAAGATGCCCGTGCGGTCGATCCTTGCGCTCACCTTCACCCGCAAAGCTGCCGCCGAGATGTATGAGCGAATTTACGGGGAACTGGCCGCGCAAACATCGCCTTGGGCGCGCCTGCAGTTAGACGATTTTCAGCATGCGCGTATCATGACCTTGGATTCCTTCTGCGCCGAAATCGTTCGCCAATCGGCGGGATATTTCGGCTATAGCCCGGAATTCGCCATCGATGACGAGAAATGCGCCGATCTGGCGAAGGGAATCGCCTATCGCTTCGTGCGACGGAACATGGACAAGCCCGGGATCAAAGAAATGCTCCTCTCCTTCCCTTTCGACGCGGTATGCGCCCGCCTTTTCGGCGACCTGGGAGCCAGTAACGTCACGCCAATCGCCCTCTTTGAGAAAATCTTCTCCCCCATGAGGGAATCGCTGAAAGCCATGGTCGACGAAAAATGGAGCGCCGGCATCCGCAACCTTGCTTCCATTTCCGAGGAGATCGTCGACGCCTCGAACGGCCTCGCGGCGCCGAAAGCCGATTGCGCCACCGCTATCGCCTGCTCTATCGACTTTCTAAAAACGTGCAAGGCTATTTCCTCCGAAGCGATGTCCATCGCGCCAGTCCCGGAATGCCTTCCCGCTATCGCGGCGCTCGCGATGCGCTCATACGGTAAAGGCGATTCCGAGCAGAGCATAAAATCCTTGGCGGCCCGAGCCAGGGAGGAAGCGCGAAACCTTCTCGATATCGCCGAATATGAAGCCGCATTTCCTTCGCACTGCTCCCTCCTGGAACGATTGGACGAATACGCCCTTGAGGTCTCGGAGGCCAAGCGACTGGCCGATCTCATGGATTTCAAGGATCTTGGAGCCTGCGCCATCCACGCTCTCGAGCGCCGGGAAGAACTGCGCTCGTTCTGGAAAAGCGCCTTTCAAAGCATCATGATCGACGAATTCCAGGACAACAACGAGCTACAAAAAAAGCTTCTCTATTTTCTGGCCGAAAAAAAAGATCGCTCGTCGAAAGGCCTGCCCAAGCCAGCCGATCTCGAGGAGGGAAAACTATTCTTCGTCGGCGACGAAAAACAATCCATCTATCGGTTCCGCGGGGCCGATGTCGCGGTTTTCAAGCGCCTTTCGGCCGAACTTTCGCCGGGGGATTCCGCGGCGGGATCGTCCTCCATTACCCTGACCACGAATTATAGGAGCTCGGCCAAGCTGATAGGCTTTTTCAACGGTTTTTTCTCGTCGGTAATGGCGGACGGCGCCAACCTCGAGGGGGCCGCCGACTTCCGCGCGGCGTATTCGGGCATGGAGCCCGGCCGCGAAGCCTTGAAAGATGAGGCCGCGCTTTTCGACTCTAAAATCCAGTACTACCTCGTTGAGGCGCCCCGCGCCGAGGAGGACGAAAACGAAGGTTTGGATGAATTCGACGCTTACCCGGACGCTGAAAAGCCAGATGCCGAAACGCTCGGAGCCGATGACAGCCTGGCTTTCGAAATCGCTCAATTCGTGAAGCGAGCCATCGGCACTCTGGAATTGCGGCTAAAGAAAGGCGCGGCGACCGGAACCGCGCATAAAAAAGCCGACTACGCGGATTTCGCCATCCTCCTCAGGACGACGACCCATCAGCATAGGCTGGAAAAGTATTTCCGCCTTCTCGATATCCCCTTCGATTCCGAAAGCCCTAGAAGCCTTTTCAGGGAATCGCCCGCGAACGATATCTACAATATCCTCGCTTTCGCGCAGGACCCGGAGAATAAGGCCGCCTACGCCGCCATTCTCCGCTCGCCGCTTTGCCGCGTTTCGGATGAAAGCTTCCTCGAGCTGATGACCTCGGGCGAGGCGCCTTTCGAATCGATCGTCGATTCCGAGCGGGACACTCGAATGCTCGCCAGGGCAAAGACCTTCTTCGAAGCCCTGGCATCCCTGTCCAAAGTCGCCACCGTATCCGATATCGTCGATTTCGTCTGGAATTACGGCGGTCTCCGTCTGGATATCCTGTCGCGGCCCGAATCCCACTCCTTCCTGGAACATTTCGATTACCTCTATCACCTGGCCGCCGGCATCGATCAAAATCGCGGAGGTACAGCCGATTTTCTCGCCTCGCTCAGGCCCTATATCGAAGGCGAAACGGAGAAACTCGATATCGAGAACGTGTCCCGCAGCGGCGCTTCCGGCGTAAAAATCCTCACCATGCACAAATCAAAAGGTCTCCAATTCCCGATCGTCATAATCCCATGGGTCGAGAAGGTGGGATCGGGGAAGCGCGGACAGGGGCTTTGGGAGATGCTTCCCTCGGGGCTCGCGGTGGATCTGAAACCCTACGACAAGCCTGGCGCCAAAGCGAGCAACGTCTTTTACAGGCTCGCGAAAAGCCTCAACGACGAAATGGCGCGGGCCGAAGTCAAGCGCCTCCTCTATGTCGCGTCGACGAGGGCCGAAGATCATCTTTTCTTTTTCGGGAAAGAGCCGAAGCGATGGGATGCCTTGGGAGACTCCTTCCAGCATTATCTGGAGGCATTTTCCGAAAGCTGGGCGAATCCTGAGCATGCGACGAGTGGCGTCGTTGCCGCCGACGCGAGCGATCCATCGCCAGCCGCGCTCCTGGAGAAAATTCGCTTATCCCGCAGAACAATCGCCGATGTTCGTCTTTGGCGCAAGCGGCGCGCCAATCCGCCGACGGGAGAATTCGCTCAAGCTTATGCCGCCGCTGGAACCCTTGGCCGTGTTTTTCACCGCCGTTATTTGAGCGTCACGGAAATCAATGAAGCCTGGTGCGCGTTGAGCGGGGAGAGGCTTGAGGAAGTCGTTGCCGCCAGCGCTGCGGCGCCTATTCAGGCGGACAAATTTGGAACATTGTGCCACCATGCCGTCGAATACGCGATAGCCTTCGGGGGAATGACTGGATACGAGCCCCCCGAAACCCTCCTTCGCGGGGAGGACCCAGAAAAAGCATCTCGAGCGGTAACGCTCGCGAACGCGATGGCCTTGAATTTCCTAGAGAGCGATTTCTGGCTTTCGCTTCCGGCTCAGGCGGGCAAAAAGAGCGAAAAGCCCTTCCTCCTGGCTTTGGGCGATTACATCGTGAAAGGCCGCATGGATCTTTTCATAGAAACCGAAACCGAGGTACTGATCATCGATTTCAAGTCGGACCTCAGCCAGAACCCAGCCCGCTATTCAGCGCAAATGGCGCTTTACCGCGAGGCGGCCAAAGGCATCATACCCGTCAAGAACATAAAAACGGGACTATTCTGGCTGAGGAGTTCCACGCTCGCCTGGGTGGATGGAATCATGACCCCAGCGGCCCTCCTCGACACGGCGAGAACCGCCGCCCGAAGTATTGGACACAAGGATGCATAAATCGCTATACTCCCCAAAGAAATTCCAATGAAGGCAACCATGCAGAAGAGTGATCGGGAAAAAGGCAAGAAATCCGATGCTAGCCCAACGCCGGCACGCCTGTTCTGGATGCTGGCGAAGATCAATACTGTCACGCTGGGCGGCGGCTATGTCATCGTGCCCGTAATGGCCGCGAGCCTCGAGAAAAAGGGCTGGATGGACGAAAAGGAGTTTTACGATATTTTCGCCCGCGCCCAGGCATTCCCAGGCCCTTTGGCGCTCAGCACGGCTCTGCTCACCTCCCTCCGGCTCTGCGGATTCAAAGGCGCTGTCGCTGCTTTCTGCGGCGTTATCCTCCCCCCGTTTCTCGCGATTATACTCGTAAGCGGCCTTTTATCCACCTATGGTTCCTTGCCGGCCGTCGTGCGCTTCCTTGAAGGAGCTGGTGCCGTTGTCCCCGGCCTTGTCGCGGCGATGATCTGGAAAACTGCCGCAAAGCGGGCATGGACTCCCGTCAGGATAATCGAGACGATCGTACTCTCCGCCCTGCTCATCCTCCTGCCGGCTTTCAGCCTGCCCCTTCTTCTCACGGCTATCGCGGGACTCTACTGCATCGAGGGATTATGCAAACGCTAGAAATTATCTGGACATTCTTCAAAGTTGGCATCATCTCTTTCGGAGGAGGCTGGTCCACCGTCGGCATCATCAAGAACGCGGTCGTGCCGCATTGGATCAATGAGACTGATTTCCGTGCCCTCATCGCCATAGCCCAATCCACGCCAGGCCCAATAGCCCTTAACGCGGCTACCATGATTGGCTGGTCGCACGGAGGCTTTCTCTCGGCCTTTGCGGGCACGCTCGCGGTAGTAGCCTTCCCGGTCGCGGCGATCATCGCCACCACGCTCCTGGCCAGGCGCGTAAAGCTCAACTCCTTGGCTATCAACGAATCGTTGAGAACCGGAAGCACGGCCATGATGATCATGACACTGTGGGCGCTCATGCCTTCGGTGGCGGATCCCCTGATCATCGCCTTCGGACTGGGTTCTTTCGCTATCGCGGCGTTCACGAAGATAAACGCGCTTTGGGCGATTTTAGGATCGGGAATTATCGATGCCGTGGCTGGTCCGGCGATAAGGAAGTTGCTCGGGATCTGAGGCGGAGAGGAATTGAGTCCATTCTTCCCTGACTTTTTTCACCGCCATCTCAAAGCTTCCGATATCCTCGAAACTCTTGGCAGGGCTAAGTTCTTCAGGTTTCGCTATGGCCAGGATCCTGGCTTCGCCTCGCGAAGCGAGCAACGCGTCCACGTTATCCAAAGCGAATTCATGACCATCGGGATCGTTGCCTGGTATCGAGTAACCTAGTTTTTCGCTCCATGAGGAAGCCACTATTTCCTCGATCGCCGCGACGAGCGCATCCCTTCGGTACGCTCGGATACCCACATTGGCATAGGAGATCCCTTTCGATGAGCCCTTCCCCATCCCAGGCGCCCCTGCCCCGCCCAGTTTATTGTGCCCGAAAGCGCGAGGCAGGCCTTCATCATCGAGGATCACGGGATAGGCTGGATGTTCGATTTCGGCGACAGGCAACAAGAGCCCGATTTTTTCTCCCGCCGCCTCCAATTCCTCCAAGGCGAGCAGGCTTGCGAGCGCCGTAAGCGGCGAGTTCGCGTCGCCCCCGAAGTTGGCCAGCACATAGCGCGAATCGCCCCAAACGCGCATCGACTGTCTCGCCGCGTCACCATGCCCGAGCATTTTCCCCGAGGGGCCCTCATTCTGCGTAAAAAAGCTTGTTGACTCCCCATCGATGCCGAGTGGATCGAGGATCAGTTCCTGTATCTCCGCTTCCCATCCGCGCACCACGAACATCTGCCGTCCGAGGCCTTTAAATGCGTCGATGGCATATGCCGCCATCGGAATTCTTGGCGGACACGAGGTGATGAAATTTCGAACGGGAAAAAGCCCACGCGGCGCGGCGATGGGAAATTCGGCCACCAAGCGGCTGAAATCGTCGATAGAGGCACTATCCAGTTTTTTCTTCGCGGCGACGAGACTCTTCACCCATCTCGTTCCGGCGCCAGCCAGGAAGGTGACGCAGCAGGTTTGGGATTTCAAACCTGCGGAGACTCCCCCCGCGCGCGCAAGGGCGAGCGCGTCCCGCGCCAGAAGCGCGGCGTCACGCTTGCGGCTCGCGAAAGGATGCGGCTCAATCGGCATGCATCGTGCCCGGCCCACATTCGGCGGGAGCCTCGACCTCGCGAGGCTTGAATTCCTGCTTGTCCGGATGGATGATCCTGTATTTTCGCACGAAACCGTTGGGTCGATAGGTCATCTTCGCCTGTCGCAAGCCTTCGTTGCCTAAATCCTGTTCTCTGTTGATAAGCTTGTAATATGCGGGAAGCGACTGAGCGAAAGCCTGGTTTATGAACTGGTAGATTCCCTTGAAACGGTCGCAGGCCTTCTCGAAATGGACGGCGAACATCGTGCCTTTGGCGAGGGACTCGCCAAGGCACCAGCCCACCGGCTCGTTTCCGATATAGTAGACCGCTCCCTTCATGCCAAGCTCCTCGAAAAGCTCGAGTCCTTCCCTTGCCGCCCGATAATCGCCCTCGACGCCTTTTGTGGCTCTCCATTCGTCGAGGACGGCGATGGCATCGTTGACATTTTCCTTTTTCAGCGGCTTTTGCTCGCACTCATAGGAGCTTATGAACCCGTTTACGAGATTTCTCTTCTTGTGGTACTCGCGCCCCGTCAATTCCGCTAGATCTTTCCTCAAATAGAGATAGTCGAAATTGTCCCTATCCTCCTGAACGATGTAGCCGCTCGCCTCCAGCTCTATTCTATGTTGGTTGGCTTGGGTTTCAGAAAGATTTTTCATATAATCATGACTCAGCATCAACTCATAGAAGATCTGCTTGGACGCCAGGCAACAGGGAAGATAGAAAAAGGTCTTCCCTTCCTTGGTGCCGGTGATGACGAATCCCTCGCCCGGCAGCCTGGCAACTTTATAATCGTAGCCGTGACGAAAGAGATAGAGGTTGGCAAACGTGAATTCCGATATTCCGTCCCTCAGCAAATTGAAAGCGGGATACATCTGGTCGATCATCGGAAGCGCGATGGGCGCGAATTCGGGGTATTGAGGTATAATCGTTTCGTCGTTCATTTCTTCAATGATATGAAACCTGGGCGAAAAGGGCAACCCTTAGGGCGGCTGTTGCCTTGACCGCTTTTTCCGGGCATAATCGGGATACCATGAAAGAGTATGCCCCCTATTTAAATCAGCCGTACACGGCCGCCTTGATCGATCGTCTTGTGCGCTACGCGAAAATCGATACACAGAGCGACCGTCATATCGAAAACATCCCCTCCACCCCAACTCAATGGAATCTCGCGAAACTTCTGCTGCAGGAGCTGAAGGAACTCGGGCTTGCCGATGTTTCGCTCGATGAGCATTGCTACCTGATCGCGAGAATCCCCGCCACGAAGGGATTGGAGGACAAACCTTCCATAGGCCTCATGGCTCATATGGATACCGCGAGCGATGTACCCGGCTCGGGAGTGGCTCCAAATATCATCAGCCGCTATGACGGGAAGGTGATCGCGCTCTCGGAAACCGAAAAACTCGATCCCCGCAATTTCCCGGACCTGCTTGACCATGTGGGCGATACGATCATCACCACCGATGGAAGGACCCTGCTGGGAGCCGACGACAAGGCCGGCGTCGCCGAAATCATGACGACCATAGAATGGCTGGCGGCCCATCCGGAAACCCGGCATGGACCGATCGAAATATTCTTCACGCCCGATGAGGAAACGGGAAACGGCATGAACCTCTTCCCGCTTTCCAAAGCCCGATCCGAAGCATGCTATACCCTCGACGGCGGCAAATCGGCGGAGATAGAAGCCGAATGTTTTACCGCGTACAGCGTGCATGCCGAGTTCTCGGGCAAGGTCATCCATATCGGCTCCGCCCGCGGGAAATTCGCGAACGCCGTGGCGATGGCTTGCCACTTTGTCGCTATGCTGCCGCGCTCAGAAAGCCCCGAGGCGACCGACAACTGGTATGGCTATTACTGCCCGATTGAAATCTCAGGATCCATGGAACGAGCGGCCCTCGACGTCTACCTGCGCGATTTCTCATCCGAGGGCATGAATCGGCGCATCGAAGCGATGAAACTATTCGCGTCGGCCATCGAAGCTCAATTCCCCCTGGGCAAAGTCGAGCTGACGATGAAAAAGCAATACCTCAACATGAAAGAAAAGCTCGATCAGCGTCCCGAAGTCCTCGCGAAGCTGAGCGAAGCCATTCGCCGCGCGGGCGCCGAACCCGAGACAAGGCCCATCCGCGGAGGAACCGATGGATCCCGGCTCACCGAAATGGGCATTCCGACGCCGAATATCTTTACGGGCGGATACAATTACCATTCGCGGCACGAATGGGCATCGGCGGGGGAAATGTCGCTTGCCGTCCTGACCCTCGTCAACCTCGTGTCATTATGGGCTGAATGAGGACGCCGGCGGGAAAATCCGGGCGGAAACGCTTTACAGAATGACCTTCGCTCCCAAAAACACTTTTAGCGGTTTGAGAGGGTAGGCTTCAAGCGTATAGCTGGATCCGCCCGCGCTGACGATCACCGGATCTTCCAACGGAATCATGTAAAGCGCCTTGAGGAACAGTCCGAGGTGCCCCAGATTCAAGCCGAGACCACCTCCCGCTTGAAAATATTTGGTAGCCCTGAGGGCAACCGAAGGATCGGGGTCATTCTCGGCATAATCCGTGGCTATCTGCCCTACTCCCAATTCGAGGAATGGATCCAGAAAGGATTTGTATGAAAGCGGATGCCCCTGTAGATACCCATTGATGTCATAATCCACCATCTTCGCGGTCGTGCTCCCGAAGCTCGTGGAGTAATAGGACCAATTGAAGCCTGCCCCGATCGCGAAGTTTTTCATGCCAAGTTCGATGAAAGGTCCATAAAAAATTCCCTCGCCCTCTTTGAACATGGCGATGATGGTTTCGGCGCTTTGATCCGTATTGGCGAACACCGCGGCGGTTCCGCCGAGCGAGATCTGCGCCCAGGCCGAACCCCCGGCGATAAGCAGCAGCATCATGGATAGCGGGCCTATCTTTTTCATGCGTGACTCCTTCGGAAGAGAAGTATAGCGTCAATTCTGCAAATAACAAAAACAAGCGCGCTATCGCCTTTTCGGCCGTCCCAAGATCCCGCGTTGTCGTGAAACATGAATCGTGCTATTTTTGTTTATATAAAAGAGAGGTACCAATCTTGAAAAGAAGAACGCTCCTTTTCGCTCTCACGCTCATCGCCATCGGCGGGCTTGTTTTCGCCCAGGCGAAGACTTCCCTCACCATACAAAGCAATCAAACGGGCGCGAGGGTCTATATAAACGACAATCTCGCCGGGTACACGACCCCGAGTTTTTCCACTCTCGTGGTTCCCGGACTCTATAGGATAAGGGTAAGCAAAGATGGTTTCCCGGAATTCAAGACGACCGTCGTTATCGGGCAAAGCCCTATCACGATCATGGCCTATCTTGGCGGATCGACGCCGCCGGCGCCCCCGCATCCTCAGCCGCCGCTTCCCCCGCCCGTTCCGCCTATGGTTAAGCATCAACTTTCCATCGATACGAATATGGGGGGAGCTCAAGTCTACATAAACGGCGCTTTCTCCGGCATCACGCCCTTCGTCACCTTCATGCATCCCGGCAATTATTATATAGTCATCAGGCTCGATGGCTATGAGGACTATGTAAAAACCGTAAATTTAAGCGGCTCGTACAGAATCCACGCTTCCCTGAAGCCTCTTTCGCTTCCGATCTATATCGACGCGACCAACGTGCCAGGAGCGGCGATCTATAGAGATTCAGCGCTCATAGGAACCGTTCCCTACCGAGGCAATTGGATGCCCGGCACCTATTCCCTGCGCGTCACGGCTCCCGGATATGCCGATTACACGGAACGAATCACCGTAACCGGTCCCCTCACGATGCAAATTTCCCTCACTCCCCTTCTCGTCGATTATGAAATACGAATTCCCGAATTCTTTGCCACGCATGAAGGGAAAGCCGTACAGTTCAGGGATATGGAGCTCTATCTCGATGGCAAACGCCTCCAATCGCCTTTTGGGAAAGCGGTTCCCGGAACTCATAGGATTACCCTGATCGTATCGGATCTTCGTTTTGAGACAGATTTTGAACTGACCCCAGGAACGGTGGTTTCCCTCGAACCATTCTTCGGAATCAACGTACATTGAGCCGCGGCGAGCGCCCCGCGGGAAATGCGTACCTCGCGGCTTGCCGCGAGGTATGTTGATTAATTTCGTCAAGTATGCTTTCTTGATGCTGCGGCTTCTCGCGAAGTATATTTGCAGCCCGAGAAGTGATTTGCATTGTGGGGAGCTTGCCTTTATAATTGCAGCAAGGATAGAAAATGCTTGAGAATGTCGACATGCAGGAATTCGAACGGGTGGCTTCCAACACTGGCGTCTTCAAAGGCGTTGAAATTGATCTGCTGCATGAGACATTGCTTTCCTGGAAAAGTTCTCCCGGCGATCCTTATACCGTCCTCGAATTGCGCGATGGCAAGATTCTTGTCGCTTTCGCGATCATCAGCAAGATCAACGGCCGCGAATCTACCTACGACATACGCTACCTCGTGGTGGACAGGGATTATCATTCCACCGAAGGCGGGAAGCATTTGCTCGAGCTCCTGGACGAGGATTTGCTCAACCATAGTTCATATGCCGTAATTAGGCTCGAGACTTCGGGCAAAAAACTCGGCAATTTCAGGTCCGAGGCCTTCCAAGACGCTGGCTATAAGATGATTGGCCATATCCCCGGCTATTATGGCGCCGATGATGATTACTTCTACCTTATAAAGACCGTGTATCGAACGCCCCCGAAATTCTCAAAACCGATAGCCCCGAAAGCCGAGGAAACCGCCTCGAGCGAGCATTCCGAGCCCTGAAAAACCCAATCTCGCGAGCCGCTCTTGCTTCAACTACCGCTTGATTCGGTGGCTCCTAACCTGGTATATTCTTGCCGTCATCGCCGAGATAGCTCACATGGCAGAGCGGCGCACTCGTAATGCGCAGGTACCGAGTTCGATTCTCGGTCTCGGCTTTAGGTTAGTTAGGTTGAGCTGTTTTTTCAAGAACATTCGCGTCAGGGCATTATGCACGATACGAATAAGAACAAATGGCCGGTCTGGAGTGTCAAACTGGCCATTTGTTCTTGATCAACGATGAAATTTTGAAGACACGTAGACAGGAAAACTATTTGCCCCCGACTGCGACTTTCCAATCAGCCTTAATCTTAGCAAGAAGCTCGGAATTAACGATGATATCATATCCCGCGTTGGCCATTATATCAGCCGCCAGTACTGCGGATTGTCGGCCCATAGGGGTAAAGGTCGCGGCAACCATTTCCCTCGAATGTCCTGCGATAGGCTCTGTGGAAACAGGGAGACCAAAAATAACGCAGGGGATGCGCGAGGATGCCGTTCCGAAATCGGTTGAGCCACTGGATCCCGCCATGGGGTCGGGAGGGGGCATATCCGCTATTCCCGCCGCCTTGCCTGTTTCCTGAATAAGCTTCATGAAAGAAGGAACGTTGACGACATTGTCATACTGCTTAATCTCTTTTATCGTCACGGTGGTTCCTGTCGCCATCGCGGCGCCGTTTGCCACCGCATAGACTCTCTCAACGACGCTATTAAGATAAGGGCGATCCAGACCGCGAACATAGAAGCGAGCGGCCGCTTTCTCAGGCACGATATTGGCAGCCTGGCCGCCGTTGGTGACGATGCCGTGGATTCTGATATCCTGCTTTACGTGCTCGCGCAGGTATTCCACTCCATTAAACATCATCATTACGCCGTCCAGAGCGCTCCGGCCCAAGTAAGGAGATGCGGCCGCGTGGCTGGCTTTGCCGTCGAAATTGAAGTCGATAAGATTGAGGGCGAGAGAGATGCTACCTACACCAGCTTTGTCGCCCGCAGGGTGCATCTGGAGGCCAACATCAGCTCGATCGAAGAGGCCGGCGGCCGCCATGGCGATTTTGCCGCTCGTGGTTTCCTCAGCGGGGCAGCCAAAGACGATGACCGTGGCTGGGGTGTTGCCTAGGTTTTTAGAAAGAGCGATCGCGGCTCCCGTGCAGGAAGCGGCAATGAGGTTATGGCCGCAGCCATGGCCAAGTCCGTCCAAAGCATCGTATTCAGCCATGAAAGATACCGCGGGGCCCCCGCCGGCATTCTTATAGGTAGCGATGAATGCTGTCTCAAGTCCTGCCACTGGCTGTTCAATGACAAAACCATTTTCCGCCAGGGTCTTTGTCAGCAAAGCAACCGCCTTGAATTCCTTGTTCCCCGATTCGGGGTTCTCATGTATGAAATCGGCAATCTGGACTATCTGGGGTTCGATAGCCGAGATTGTTGCATCGATTCCAGCCTTGCCATCAGCGAAAGCCCTGACCGCCAGGAGAGAAAGCAGGACGATCATGATTGTGACTGCGCGCTTGTACCTCATTATCCAGCTCCTATTATGGGATTATTCTAGTGATCAATACTGGTCACTTAAATCCATAGTAGGATCGCATAACCAAAGCGTCAATAGATACTTATTTATTTTTAGAAGGTGTTTTATCGGGATCGGGTTGATGAGGCAGAAGAATAGCCTCCAGGAGGAATTTCAGAAAAAACGGGCGGTCTCTCAATGGAGGCCGCCCGCGCTCGTTTATAGTCTAGCGATGATCAAAGCGCTATTTTTTCTCTGCGTTGAGTTCGCCGGAAACCCTCAGGATCTTGCCTTCATAGGTGACCTGGAGGGAACCTACCCAAGCAAAGAGTTCGGAAGTGACCGAATCGGGGACGATTTTCCCGACCTTCGTTGTCGAGGTCCCAATCACTTTTCCTTCGGCGACCGAGGGATCCCAGACTTTTGCCCAATTTACATCGGCGGCCTTGCCAGTAGCGGAAAAGTCGGGATGAATGAGGTTCGCCGTCGTGCCGACAACGCGCATGGTGAAGCTGTCGCTGGGGAATACGAGTTTGCCGGATTCATTAGTGACAATCTTGTAGGCCGTACCCCGATGCACCGACTGGATGGTGATGACGCCATTCTGGGCTTTCCACACAGCGAGGCCATCGGCTTCGCGGGTGCCAAAATCAGCAATGCCATAGAGGAACAGTCCTCTCACGCCGGCGGGAAGAAGCTTTTTGCCTTTCACATCGAGCCTATAGGGATTGAAAATGACGGTCGACTCCAGCTTGCTGGCTCCTGAGGTGGCGTCAGCGCCCGGCACAAATTGATCTTTATCGCTGGCGCCCACCGCGCCTTTGAATGTAAAGAAATTGTTCGCATAATCGGCAGCTGCGAGGTTCACCTGGGTAGAAATCGTCAGGTCCGCTGCGAAAGCTCCGCAAGCCGCAATCATAGCGAGAATCGCAACGAGAGCGATTTTTCTATTCATGTTTTGCCTCCTTGGCAGGGATAATCCTACATTAGATAGTCGCTATTGTCAATTATTTATATATTTATATAATTATATATATAAAAATGTAACCAATTAATAATCGCGACTCTCCCTGAGCTTAAGCCCTTGATCAAGCTTGCGCGGCTATAGTATATTCATCGCTGCGTGAGCCAACTTCGCATGCTGGTTCGCGTTGTCTTGGGGAATTAGCTCAGTTGGTAGAGCGATAGGTTCGCAATCTATAGGTCAGGGGTTCGAATCCCCTATTCTCCACAAGTATCGGTGCTCTCTGCTTTGCGTTCATTTTTTAAAGAAGGTGTTTTCCCCCTTTTATTAGCCCGCCCATACAGTCCAGTTGCGTTTTTGCATATTTTTATACGTCATAGCAAAATGTACCAATGAGGAGAAACTCGTTTGTCCTCGCCGCAGCCCAATCGCAAGGCATTCCCGCCACGCCCACGACACCTGATGCGATGGCCCTCTCGATGGTCCTGTCCACCTACGCGGCCTGCGTGAATGCCGGCGACGCTGAAGGTTGGATCTCGCTATGGGACACGGACGGCATACAGCTAGCTCCCGGCGAACCCATGCATATCGGCAGACCCGAGATATGGAAGGTCGATATACACTCAAGCAGAGATGTGGTCAAATTCTATAGGGAAATGTCGCGCGGAAAGGGCAAGCCGCTCTGAGCGAATTCACCGCTTCACGAACGTAGTAACACCCTTAAAAGTCTTAGGGGCCACCACAAAGATCACGACG
>Ga0074195_1003264_pt1 | contig 15697 bp, 19 predicted proteins | sample EPASupsiteHSE623_FD_64525 | JGI IMG/M metagenome (GOLD analysis project Ga0074195, IMG submission 64525) | Bioremediated contaminated groundwater from EPA Superfund site, New Mexico - Sample HSE6-23 | ecosystem: Environmental > Aquatic > Deep subsurface > Groundwater > Contaminated ...
GCCGGAATGATGGCGTCCGAACTTCACTTGAAAGTTGATATTACAAAAAAAGCGGCACTTCTCCATGATATTGGAAAAGCAATTGATCATGAAGTAGAGGGAAGCCATGTTGATATAGGGAGGAAACTTCTCAAAAAATACGGAATCCATGAGGACGTGATTAAGGCAATGGAATCTCATCATGATGAATATCCATATTCATCCCCTGAGGCACATATTGTAGCGACCGCCGATATTATTTCGGCTGCCCGTCCAGGCGCACGACGGGATACACTCGAAAAATATCTGAAAAGACTTGAGGATATTGAACGGGTAGTAAAAAGTTTTGAAGGAATTAATCAGGCATATGCGGTATCTGCAGGAAGAGAGGTGAGGGTATTTGTGACACCAGAAAAAATTGATGATTTTGGTGCATTACAACTCGCAAAACAGGTAGCGGCGAAGATTCAATCAGAGGTGCAATATCCTGGAGAAGTAAAAGTAGTGGTAATCCGCGAGGTAAAAGCGGTAGAATACGCCAAGTAGTAGAAAATCGATTCATTTATATTGTTGGTGCCATAAAATATACTATTTTTCCACTAAGTTTTATTAATAAGAGATAAAAAACTATGTCTGTTGTTTCACAGCTATCGATTTTTCACTACTTGGTACGCAAAATAGAGGTAAAAATAGGAAAATTGGCTGTGCATAGGGTGTGGGTAAAAAACATAGGAGAAACCTAGTAAATTTGGTATACTATATACACAGTTTAAAAGGTCGATTTTATACAAAACACGCCTTTAAATCAGGTACCTAAATATAAATTTATGAAAAAAGACGGACTTGTTGATGCGGTAATAAAAGCCGCTGGAATCGAAACAAAAAAACAAGCGCAACTTGTTGTTGAAACAGTGTTTGATACCATTGTAAAAACATTAAGTCGCGGAGAAGAGGTGGGAATCACTGGGTTTGGAACTTTCAGAGTTGCAAAAAGAGCAGCTCGCATGGGAGTAAATCCAAAGACTGGAGAAAAAATTCAGATTAAGGCTTCCACAAAACCAAAATTCCGAGCAGGAAAAGTTTTGAAAGAAGCGGTATTATAGTAGAAAATCTATTTGAGTAATAAAAAATCCCCTCCGACGTAACATCGGAGGGGATTTTTTACCCTAGAGTAATTTCCTCACTAAATTACTCATATCAATAAAGATTTGGTATACACTCTTTACTTTAGTAAAAGATTCCCTCACTAAATCTTTTATTGATGGTTCTGGATTTTTTTCAACTTCATTTATTACCGTCGAAGTTGTAGTATTTATCATTTCCTCTGTTAATACTTCACTTATTATTTCTTCATCTTGTGGCGGTAAAATTTTTGTTTTATAGAAAAGGAGAGCTGCTTTATCATTTAGTTCCTGGGCGTCTTTTATCAAAATATCTGTTTTTGAGAATAATTTTTCTAAATTTACCGTTTTTATCTTTGCTTTCTTTAGTTTTTCTATATCAAGACGGATTTTACTAGCTCTATTTTTTGTTGTTTCCAGCGCCTGTTTTTCCTGCTCAATAAGAAAGTAATCATTAATTTCATCTGCGGTAGGGACATATGTGTTTTCTCGCCACCCCTTAAATGTCTCCGCTCTTGTTTTTATTTCCGTAAGCACCAAAGAACCTTCTCCATCTTTAATAAAATTCTTTTCCGAATCGTAATATTCGAGTGCATCATCAAGGTTTTTCATCATTTTATTTTTCCATACATCCGTTGATGTACTCACTTTTTTTGAATCAATACCAAAAAGTTTTATTTTTAAATCTTTTGCTTCAGCAATGGAGAAATCAATAACCTTCTTAAATGTTTCGATACGAAATGTAATATCATTTGGATTTTCCTCATCTTTTGCATTGATAAGCGTGGTGACACTTTCTTTTACGCTTTCAAGTGCTTTTTTTGTTGTATCTGATTGTGCGTGTGCTGGCATATAAGAATATGCTCCAAATAAGAATGAAAAAATTATAACAAGTGAAATAGTGCGCATAGTATTAAAAAATAACAGTATCCAGAAGTTTATTAATATCTTCGGTATTTTTATTCTCAATATTTAAATCTTGTGACTCAGAATTTAATGTTTTTTGATTCAAATGACTCGTTTTTGTGTCTTTTATTTCTGTAATTGCAGCCATAATCATAGAATCCGCATTTTGTTGATATGATAACTCCTTCAAATGAATATTAATCGAAAAATCACTTATTTCTTGATTTAGGGTTTCGGTGTCTTTTAATGAAGAAACCGTAACAGTGGGGGAGAGAATTGAGATAAGGGCAAAGAGTGCGAGGGCAAAAGCAAAAGATCCAATCACCATTGGTTTTTGTACAAACGAAACAAATACATCCATATAAGATATATTTTGCTTTTGTGAAAGAATGGACAAACGAGTCCTTGCCGCAAATTGCGGGTTAGGGGAGATTTGTCTAAGCTGTTCTAATTGTTTGTGTATTTGTTGACTCATTGAGCGTGTTTTTTATTTGTTTCAGTGCTCTGTGTTGTATAACGCGTATTGCTCCTTCTGTTTTATGAAGCGCCTCGGCGATTTCCTTGTTTGATAATTCATCGACGAACTTCATAATAAGTATACTCTGTTCATCCGGTTTTAATTTAGTAAGCGCGTGTCTCACTTTTACTAATTCCATTCCGCGATCCAGTTCATGTTCGAGATTAGGAAGGTGGGCGAGTGAATCTTCGGATACGAGTTCAATATCAACGATTGGTTTTTGTGTTCGATAAAAATCGATGACGGCATTATGTGCAATTTTGTAAAGCCAGCTCGAAAAAGGATTTCCCTGAAAACGATACGATTTTACATTTTGCCACGCACTCAAAAACACCTGATGGGTGAGGTCCTCGGCATCCGTTTTTTTTGTGACTTTCAAAAGTATAAAACGATATATTTTTGGAAGGTAGGTATCATAGAGTACCCCAAACGCCTCAGATTCTCCCGACTGTGCTCTTTGAATGAGCGTTATTTCCTCTTTCATACCTATAACGAGTGACCGTCCTTTTTGTTTCTAGAATGCTGTAACGTTACAAATCTGGAGCGGAATACGGGAATCGAACCCGTGCCTTCACCTTGGAAGGGTGACGTACAACCACTATACGAATCCCGCCACTCATACAATTTTGCACAAAAAATGAATGTCGCGCAAGTATTTAAAAGTAGCGCGCCCCAAAACCCTATGATATGATTTATTTCACGTATGAGGTTTGACGACCAACAAAAAAGGCTTATTCGGGTGATTGGGACTTCCCTTGGGGTTATTGTTATTGTATTGGGAATCATCTACTTCACTTCACTTCGTTCTTCGCGGGGAGTCCCGGAGCGTTTTATTGAGGCGCGAAAAAATGCCTCGCTCGTAAGTGAGGATATTGTCCGTCTTACAAACGAAACGAACGAAAAGGTAGCAAAAATTAATGTGCTTGAAATAAAAGGGAAAGGAGAAGAAGCGCTCGCACTCATTCAAAGTGCCCGTGCATCAAATGAGGCGGCGTACGGAAAAGCATTTGAGCTTTCACAGAATTTAAAAACACTCGCCGAGTCGCTTGTGGAAATCCGTTCCCCGGGGGAGCAACGAATTGCGTATGAAGCAGTTGCCCTTGAACTTTCTTTGGTGAGTGAATTTATTTCCTACACACAAACACTGGGTACGTTTTTAAGCAACCTCACTACACTTATTTTGGATAATACAATTCAAAATCAAAACACCGTACGGGCAAGTATAAGCGCGGTAAATGAAAAGACTACTATTATTAATGGTCTGAATAAACAGTTTTTAGAGAGGATGAGAATGTTTGATGAATCGTTGTAAAAAACCCCCCCCACTGATTAACGGGGGTTTTGTATATGATGATGTATATGGAAATAGAAAGAAGATTTAAAATTATTTCTCCGGTTCAGAAGGAAATACTTTCTGGGAAAGAAATGTTTCCTATTATGCAGGGATATGGAAAAAAGATTCGTGTACGCAGGAAAGGAGAAAAATATTTTATGACCGTAAAAGAGGGTCAAGGACTCGTGAGAAAAGAGTGGGAAGTTGAGATCCCTGAATGGGTATTTCAAAAAATATGGTCGGGGATAGAAAAGAAAAAATTGGAAAAAGATCGGTATGTAATTCCGCATCATAACCACTCAATTGAATTTGACATATATAAAGGATCATTCGCGCCGCTTATGATTCTTGAATGTGAGTTTATAGATGAAGAAGATGCAAAACAATTTATCTTGCCGGAATGGGCAAAAGACGCAATTGAAGTAACCGACGATAACCGATATTCGAATCGTTCACTTGCGACGAATGGGTTGCCTCAATAAAAATTATAAACCCCCGCGTAAAGCGAGGGTTTATAATTATGTCGGGCTGCAGGGAATTGAACCCTGTCTACCTGCTCCCAAAGCAGGCGTACTACCGGTATACGACAGCCCGTTAAGACAATTATTAGTGTACGGTATTCTCTTAAAAAATAAAGGGTTCACTACTCTCTGTGTATCTGAGAGGTAAATATTTTTACGGCATTTTTTAAATCCGGATATAAAGAAAGTTCTGGATCTTTTTTTATAATCTCTTCCGCTGACTTACGCGCATCTTTCATGAGTTGTGGGTTTTGGAGTGCTTTCATTGCAAGGTCTGGCATTCCTGTTTGTCCTTCTCCCAAAAATTCTCCGGGGCCCCTGAACTTCAAATCTTTTTCGGCAAGTTCAAGTCCGTTTTTTGCTTCAACAATTGAAGTGAGACGTTTTTTCACTTCTTCCGAAGATGAGTCGGTAAAGAGAAAACAATATGACTGATGTTCTCCGCGCCCGACTCTTCCCTTAAATTGATAGAGTTGTGCGAGACCAAATCGCTCAGACCCTTCGATCATCATAATTGAGGCGTTTGGTATATCGACGCCCACCTCAATCACGGATGTTGAAATAAGAATATTTGTTTCGTTGTTAACAAATGAGTTCATTATTTTTGCTTTTTCTTCTCCCGACATTTTTCCGTGGAGCATAGCGACACGCAAATCCGGAAATATTTTTTTTGAAAGCTTCTCGTATTCCTCAGTAACCGATTTTACTTGAAGCATCTGAAGTTCTTTTAATGAGAGTTGTCCATCATCGGTTGCGGGCTGAATTCTCGGACATACTACAAACGCCTGTCTTCCTTTTTTTATTTCACTTCGAATGAATGTATATGATTTTGTGCGTTCTTCGGGTGGCACCGCACTCGTAATAATTACTTTCCTATTTTTTGGGAGCTCCGTGATAAGCGAAAGATCGAGGTCGCTGAAGAATGTGAGTGAAAGTGTGCGTGGAATTGGGGTCGCCGACATACTCAAAAAATGGGGGATATATTCTTTTCGTTTTGTAAGTTCTGCACGCTGGCGCACACCGAATCTATGTTGTTCATCGACAATCACAAGGCCAAGTGAGGGGAATGTGATTTTTCTTTCCTTCTTTGTCTTTGAGGTTGCGATAAGTGCATGGGTCCCAATCACTATATTTACTTTTCCATTTTCAATTTCTTTTATGAGTGACGGTTTTTTCAAGTCAGTTTCAAGTCCGTGTCCATATGACAACTTTGATTCACTTCCCGTAAGAAGCGCAACCCCCTCTTCGTGATCGGGAAAGAATTTAATGATGGTCTGGTAATGTTGTCGCGCTAGTATTTCGGTTGGTGCCATAAGTGCGGTTTGGTAGCCCTTGTGTGCAGTACAAATTGCTGCAAGCGCCGCGATGATTGTTTTTCCCGAACCCACGTCTCCTTGGAGAAGTCGATTCATTGGAGTTGGTTTATTTAAATCCTGCACGATTTCCCAGAGCGTTTGTTTTTGTGAGGGGGTAAGTTCAAAAGGAAGTGTTTCTAAAAATGCTTTTATCATCTCCACATTGATATCGAGTGCGGGCGCTTTTTCTTTTGTAAGTCGCGCGCGTTCACCAAGAAGGTGTAATTGGAGAAGAAATAATTCTTCGAAATTAAATCGCCGACGCGCCTCCATTGCATCATCGAGTGTTTCGGGGAAATGAATAATATGGAGTGCCTCAGAAAGAGGGAGGAGGTTATATTGTTTTACAATTTTTTGTGGAAGTGATTCTTTCGGTTTTTCAATTGCTTTTAAAAGTGGTTGGATGATATAGCGAATACCTTTTGAAGTAAGTCCTTTTGTTTCCGGATAAATTGGTACAATGCGCCCAGTGTGTTTTGTTTCTTTTCCCTCAAATGTCATCACCTCATATCCGGGATTTGAAAAATATAATTCACCTTCGCGCGATTCACTCACTTTTCCTGAAAAATTTGCCGTTTTTCCTGGCTCGAGAATATTTTTGATATAGGTTTGATTAAACCACACTGCGCGTATTTCTCCCGTTTCATCTTCAAGTTTTGCTTCAATAATGAACATGCGCTTGTGCCATGCGCGACGCACATTTATTTTTTTCACGAGCGCTTGAATAGTGCATTCTTCGCGTGGAATAAGATCGGAAATTTTTGTGATATTCGAAAAGTCTTCGTAGCGTGTCGGGAGATGCCACAGCAAATCTTTTACTGTTTCAATGTGTAGTTTATTAAATTTTTGAACAAACCGCGGTCCGATACCGTGAATAGAGGAGAGGGGAGATGAAAGATTAATAGAACCCATAAGTCGCCCATATTATACTCAATTTTTGATGATTTTTCCATTGTATATTTGACTTTTTGGCAAACAAGTGCTATGATTACGCTAGTATCAATTAATAATTTTTTCTAACCAGATAAGGAATAAAAAATGAGAACTACATTAGTAATCTCTCTGTTATTTTTTTGTCTCGCGTCTGTCGTTTTTGGACAAGAAGATTCTACAAAAGCTAAATCTGTAACACTTGTCGAAAGCCATGTCGGAGTGTTATACGCTCCCTCATATGACAAGGACGGGAATATTGCTCACAACATCGATGGAAGAATTGGCGGACACTTCAGATTAGCCGTAAATAGTTCGACTGATGTGAATTTCAGAACCGTATTTGTTTCTCCTGGAAATGGCTTTGGTCATTTCTGGATAGAAAAAAAATACGGAGGAACATTTTTCGGTGCTGGATTTATGCCTCGAATGATAGCCGAAAACCGTCCGTCTCCCACGAGTCATGATGGACACTATGAATTTATTGGAACGGCCGCAATTCCAGGGGCCGCGACAGGGACGTTTGTTGGACAGAAAATTGGGTCAATGACATTGAAGGGCGGGGTGTATTATTCCGAGGCAGGAAAATCTATTGAATATAACGCCGGAATATCCTGTGATAATATTTTTGGTTTTTCAACGAATATTGGTGGATTATACAGTCGCGAACACTATGGTGTTGCGGGAACGTTGAAAAATAGTTTTATTACGCTCACCGGGTTTTGGGAATCTGAAAAAACCGTATCAGGGTTATGTGAAATTGATCTCGGTGTTATTAAACCGTTCGGTACGTTTATTTATGACCGAGAGAGAGAAAATTTTTCTGATGATGTAGAAGTTGGTTTCACAAAAACGTTTTCTGTTAATTCAAGTTTACCCAGCCTGACATGTCTTGTTGGATCTGGATATTTTCCGAAAACAAAAAGTATAAAATTCTATTTCTGGACATACTTCTAAAATTAAAAAACTGCTGGGCAAATCCGGCAGTTTTTTCTTTTTGACAAATAAGAATAGCGGGTATATTTTGTAGTTAGTAAATCAAAAACGGAGGTTTTATGAATGACATAGAGTTGCTTCAAAGTAAGAAAAAAGAACTTGTAAAAAGGTATGGTATTTGTGGACGCATGTTCGGAGGGGAAAAATTCTTTGTAAAAATCAATGAGGTCCACGATCCAAATGAAGGGTATAAAGTTTCGTATGTATATACCCCTCCGCGCCTACTGAATATCTCTGGCGAATTCTTTGTGATATCACTTGGTGTCTGTAAGGGATCGTTGAGGGCGCCCCAAAATGAGATTGATGAGAATAAACCGCATCTTTTACTTGTTCCTCTCAAAATCCGTCGGAGCGAGCTTACTGACTTCACAATAAGAAAAAGAGTGAGAGAGATAGCAAAAGAATTATTTGATCTGAGTTATAATTCGCTTTATCTAACGAACGACGGTGCATTCATTTCGGCAGAAAGAATAAGAGGAAATAACGACAGTTTGTTTGGAAATATCGTTTCATCTTACTTTTAAAAATTAAAAATCCGCAAAATGCGGATTTTTTTGTGCCCCCAGTAGGATTCGAACCTACGACCATTTGCTTAAGAGGCAACTGCTCTACCAACTGAGCTATAGGGGCGTGTATTTGTTATATTATATTTTTAAGAAATTCTCTACCCTTTCCCGATTTTAATTCTTTTTCTCTTTTCATTGATTCAGCCCTCGTGTTAAATTCTTCTTTATATATCACCTCCCAACTTTTTCCTTGCTTCGCGGTGAAAGATGTATTTTTTGTTGGAAGTATTTTATTATGCCGCAATAATCTTTTTTCTAAGTTGTTGGTGTATCCCGTATATGTCTTTCCTGATGTTTTGCTTTTTATGATGTATACATAAAACATACTACTTAAGAGTCCGCCACGGCGGATCTACCAACTGAGCTATAGGGGCCTATCACTGAAATTTTATTGGTTAAGCGTTAAATGTCAAATTATAACCCACAAAACAAAGAGAATAAGTGCAAATACAAATTCTTGTTTTGAAAAATACCCAATCGGTCCGTGGAGATTTACCCCATTAGAATCGGAACACCACGCAGTTTGTTGTTGGGATGAATGTCGACCAATCTTGGAAAACATAGTGTTTAATGCCCCGCGGGAGATTCTAACGGGGTTTATCTTTTTCAAAGGGAAAAATGGGTAGAAATCCGCGTTGTCGAGGGCATCGAAAAGGAGGTGACATGCATATCCAAGAGAGAATGAAAATGCAAAACCAAAATTAATAAAAAATAAAATGAAACAAATTGGAATGAACGCGAATATACTATGAAGAAAATTTCTCTGGTATCCAAGTGTATTTTCTTTGTTTAAAACCACTTTTAATAATTTTTTTGGTTTTAGTAAAAGCCCGTGTTTCGCATAAATAACTAGATGATCGAGATCAATGAATGTCGCGCCAATGAGCGCGGGAATGTAATTTCCCGTTATTTTCCCAATAAGGAGACCCCCGATAATATGTGTGGGAACAAACATTTATTCGCTTATCCCCGCGAGGATAACGACGCTTATAATTGCTATCGCCACACCAATAAATTGGTGTGGTTTTAATTTTTCTTTATTGAACATAACCCCAAGAAGTGCCGCAAGCACGATATAACTCTCTGTTATCGTTGTGGTGATTGAGATCGGAATAAGTGTTGTTGCGAATGCATAACATATCCATGCCACATTATCGAAAATACACATCGCCAAAATAATATTTTTGTTGTTTCTAATATCATCTACTATTTTCAAATCTTTTTTAAAAATCAAATATATAACACAAAAAATTCCGAGAAGACCGTGAATAAACCACATTGCAAGAAGTGGGGAAACTGTTTGGCTTGCAACGCCAACAATAAAATTTCCCAACCCCATACCTACAGCTCCAGCGAGTGCGAGTATTACTCCTTTTTCAAAAATCCTTTTGTGATAATGGAGGTGAGTGTGGTGCTCGGTAATCGCAAGTACGATTCCCAAAAATACAGTTCCAATGAGAATTAATTGAACAAAAGAGAGATGTTCTCCCCAGATGCCGATACTCAATCCAACAGCAACCGGAACTTCAATACCATATATTGGTTCAATAATTGCTATTTTTCCACGACGCAATGCTTCGAAATCAAAAAGAGACGCCGATAACATTACGACACTTCCGAGTGTGAGTATTGCAATATCGCGGGACGAATTGAAAAGTAGCGGAAGTTCTTTGTAAATAAACGGAAAAAGAATGATAAATGCGGAAACGCCTATAAACGCAAGCGCCTTCCAACTTCCTATTTTTCGCACATTTCTTTGTATAAAAAAATCACCAAATCCCCAAGACAACAAAGCTCCAAATGCGAATAAGATTCCTTCCATATTTTTTATGGTGCGCCCGGAGGGATTCGAACCCCCAACGACTGCTTCGAAGGCAGTAATGATATCCGTTTCACCACGGGCGCGATACTACTATTCTAATGTGTTTTGCATCAAATTATCAAATAACAAACAAAAAGCCGGTTGTATAACCGGCTTATTTTTAGATTATTTTATGCAGCCCACGCAATGTGTGGTTCAAAGTCATAATTACTTTTTACTTTGAATGTATATTCCTGTATATATCTCCACATTGGATTTGGGTTTTTCTGATCCGCTTTTTTGAATGTATCGTAGTCTTTAAAGATCGGTCTCTTTCCGCCTTGTTTCGTAATAAGTCGAATGAATTCATCCGCACATAATATGAGAAAATCCATTTCAGGGTCTTTACACACAAGCTCTTTTTTAAACTTACGTAATCCCTCCCTATATTTTTCTACGCGTTTTACTATGTCTTCTGTTTCTTCTCCATGACGATAATCACGAATAAGTTCACAAAGACTAACTAGATAACGACTTCCTGTTTCATAAAGCCCGGTACTGATTTTTCGTCTCATTTCTTTCCCTTTAGTTGTTAATTTTTTACTTTCTATAACGTAAATTCTTTTTACTTACTTGTCAATTTTTTGAATAAAAAAAGAAGGGGCTAACCTTCTTTAATACTTGGCATTGGAACGAACCACGCTGTTTGTTTACCTTTTATCAAAATCTGTTTTATTGGAATTTTTCCATCAAATGTCATTTCGATAAGATGTAAGCCATTTCCTGATCGAAGAATTGTCCTCTTTGGTTCTGGAAAATTTGGATCATTTGGGTTTTCATTATTATTGTGATGCATCAATACTCTTTTTCCGTTTATAAGTTGCTCATGTTCATATTCTACGGACCATTCTTTGTGCCATTTTTTTCCGACCGACTCAAATAAAAAAACATTTTTTCCGTCGATAAAGAATAAAAGCCCCATCTTTATTTCTTTAAAGGTAAGTTTTTTTCCTTCGAGTGATTCGCTTAATAAAACTTTTCCTCCGCGCGTGCTCCAGTCGCGCACAAATATATGTGCAGGGATAAAATATTTCAAGGCGTTTTGTAATGATGTGATACACTGCGACGGATATATTGTGTAGCTTCCCATTTTTCCTCTCTTTTATTAATTCAAACTGTTTTTAGGATAAGATCCATATATTATTTGTCAATTCTTCGGTTTCTGCCGTAGAATGAATATGTGATGAAAGAATTTTCAATACCACAAGAAATACAGAATATTGCGGAAACACTCATACAAAACGGATTTGAGGCGTATCTTGTTGGTGGCTCCGTGCGTGATCTATTACTTAATAATCCACAAAAAGACTGGGATATCACCACTAACGCACTACCAAAAGAAATACAAAAATTATTTTCTGATAGTGTATATGAAAATGAATTTGGGACAGTAGGGGTGAAAACCCGATCTGAAGATCCCACACTGAAGGTGGTGGAGATCACCACATTTCGCATCGAGGGAACATATTCAGATAAGCGTCATCCGGACGAAGTAAAATTTGCAAAAACAATTGAGGAAGATTTATCACGAAGAGATTTTGCAATGAATGCGATGGCAATAAACCTCAAAACAAAAAACATAAAACTAAAAGCGGATTTAGTTGATCCACATGGGGGACTGGAGGATATAAAAGACAAAATTATCCGGACGGTTGGAGAGGCAGATAAACGATTTAATGAAGATGCGTTACGGTTATTGCGCGCAGTGCGTTTTTCCGCGCAACTCGGGTTTGCAATAGAAAAGGAAACACAAAAAGCGATAAAGAAAAATGCGGCGCTTTTAAAACATATCGCCGAAGAACGAATTCGTGATGAGTTTCAAAAACTTATTATGACCTCACATTCGGCCGAAGGAGTGTTTGCGCTCCAAGAATTTGGGTTGCTCGAGTATGTTATTCCTGAGCTTTTGGAGGGGGTGGGGTGTAAACAAAATAAACACCATGTATATACTGTGTTTGAACATAATGTGCGCGCACTCGAATATGCGACAGAGAAAAATTATTCACTTGAGGTGCGCTTGGCGTCTTTGTTACACGACGTAGGAAAGCCACGAACAAAAAATGGGGTTGGGGAAAATGCGACATTTTATAATCATGAAATGGTTGGTGCGCGGATTGCAAAAGATGCGCTTGATCGATTAAGGTTTCCGCGCGATCTTGTGCAGAGAGTGCGCCATCTCATTCGTTATCACATGTTCTATTACAACGTAGGGGAGGTGAGTGAAGCGGGGGTGCGAAGGTTTATTGCGCGCGTTGGGGTTGAAAACATTGATGAGATTTTAAATGTGCGCGAAGCCGATCGCGTTGGTTCAAAAGTACCGAAAGCGTTTCCTTATAAACTCCGTCATCTTCTTTTTATGATTGATAAGGTACGTCACGATCCAGTGCATCCGAAAATGCTCGCAGTAAAGGGAGATGAAATAATGCAATTATTGAATATTTCCGCCGGTCCGCGCGTTGGAGATATTTTATTTGTGCTTCTCGAGGAAGTGCTTGATGATCCGTCAAAAAATAATAAAGAATATCTTGAAGAGAGGGTAAGAGAATTTGGAACACTTTCTCCACTTGAATTAAAAAAACTCGCGGATGAAGGGAGGAAGAAGAAAGATTTAATTGAAGAAGGGGTTGAAAATGATATGAAAAAACGTTATTTTGTGAAATAAGATGAGAGAATTAATGGAAAAAAAATTTTGGAGATTTTTCTCTTCTTTTTGGGGGGTTTTATATTTTACTGTTGCGGCAATTAATTTTTTTGGTGAAACCCAATATGAATATATTATTGGTCCGCTTGGGACCGTCTATATTGCATCACTCGGAATATTTGTGGGAAGTAAGGAGTTTGATCGTTGGCACGACAAACATCCGGGAAAGAAAAGGGGAGAAATGTTTGTCGTAACATTTTCTTTGTTAATGTTGGTGTTTTTTATTTTTTCATTTATCACAAAAGGTGAATATCAAGTTACTCCCGATGTAACGGCGGTATATATAGCAGTGCTTTCAGTTTTTGTGATTGGCCAGAAGTCAAAAGAATTGTATGGAACTCGCAATAAAGATCAAGATCATTTATTGTAAGTTTGTAGGGTAAAAAGAAGAATTTCGGGCTGGCGTCCCGATGGAAAGCCTTGCTTTCAACGGGATAAATATGACGGTATAGTTATTAATATGAACTCGCACGTTTTGGGGTTGAATGTTTTGTCGGGGCGGAGTATGTCGGTAGTACGCACGCTTCGGGTGCGTGTAGACCGAGTTCAATTCTCGGCGCCCCGACAAAACATTCAACGGGAATGTTGGGGACATTCCCTGGAAATTTATAAAAATTTGTGTAGACAGGGTTCCCCGCCTGCTCTGCCTGCCGTCAGGCTGGCGTCGGGCAGCCCGACATAATTATAAAATCTCGCTTTATGTGAGGTTTTATAATTTTTATAACTTTGTTTTCGTGTTTTAAAGAATCTATAATTTAAACATCATGATATTAAAGATTGCCCATCGCGGTGCATCCGCGTACACACCAGAGGATACTATTGTTGCATTCCAACGTGCATTGGAAATGAAGGCTGATGCATTGGGAATTGATGTGCATGTGTGTAAAAGCGGGGAAGTAGTCGTAATACACGACAACACATTGGAGCGAGTAACAAATGGGAGGGGACACGTACGCAATAAAACACTGACAGAATTAAGACAACTTATTGTTGATGGGGGCGCACAGATAGCGACACTTGAAGAAACAATTAATTTTGTTGGGAAAAGAATGAAGTTGGATATTGAACTGAAGGAAGAGGGGTGTGCGGGGCCCACATATAGAATTATTAAAGAAGCGATCGAAACACGTGGCTGGGTCTATAATGACTTTTTTATTTCGTCATTTATTCGTTCTGAACTTGAGGTGATGAAGTCATTTGATAGTAAAATTCAGCTTAGTGTGTTATTCAACTGGATTTCCCAATTTGGTGCATTTCGGTTTGCAAAAAAGATTGGTGCATATTCGATTAATCCATCACTCGGGATTACAAACAAAAAACTTTTGGAACGCGCACATAAAGAAGGATTAAAAGTTTTTGTATGGACTGTAAATAAGGAACAAGATATTGTGCGGATGAAGTCGCTTGGTGTTGATGGCATCTTTTCAGATTTTCCGGATAGATTACTATAAATGAATATGAAAAAAGAAGATTTTAAAACGGGGTGGATAAAGTTTTTGGTTGGGTGGATTATTGTGTTTGGGATACGACTTATTCCGTTTCGCGTACCAAATGTGGAACCACTTACCGCAACACAGATGCCATTCGCGAAAAAATTCGGATGGATTGGGGGATTTATATTTGGGTTTTTAAGTATTTTAATTTTTGATGTGGTGACAAGCAGGGTGGGTATGTGGACGTGGGTTACTGCGGGTGCATATGGATTTCTTGGTATCGGCGCGGCGGCATTTTTCAAAAATCGAGAAAGTACGCCAGTCAACTATTTGAAGTTTGGTATATTGGCGACGATTCTCTATGACGCAGTGACTGGATTATCAATTGGTCCGATTTTTTGGGGACAATCATTTATGGAAGCGCTTATGGGACAGATTCCGTTTACCGCATATCACCTTTTGGGAAACATTGTATTTTCGCTTCTAGTGAGCCCACTTCTTTATCGTTGGGTGATTGAAAACAAGGGTTTTGAACCTCAATTTATTGTTGAAAAGATAAAATTTGCCAAGTAGTAGAAACTTAATTGATCTAAAAATCCCACATTCGTGGGGTTTTTAGATGGGTAAAATTAATGTGTCAGAATTGGCATAAATGTTGATAAGAACAATATATATGAAAATGTTTGGTCTATGGAGTATTAAGTTTTCACTACTTGGTTTGCAAGAAAATAATCAAAGGAATAGAGTGAAACCAGCCCTCTAATAAATTGGGAAAATATTTTTGTAACGAGAAATGATGGTTACACCGGTTTTTTTCTGAGGTATATATGTGTTGCGGTCAGTGAGAGCAGAATTTTTGTCTTTGGCAAACAAAGAAATTAGTTTCCGCATTTCGCACATGCCATTAAACCCAAAGCCAATTAGAGATCACAATAAAAAGAGCATCGATGATGCTCTTTTTTGTTGAAAAGAAATTTTTATGAGCGTAAAATAAAAATATATATGAATCCCGTTAGAAGTCCTGCCTGCGGTAGGCGGGCACGACCACGAAAATTTACTTAACTTAATGTATATGAATATCAGTCGAATAATAATTATGAATCATAGGCCGTATCGTTTATTCGCGGTCTACTTCTAACGGGATGAAACTTGAAGGAAAGACGTGTTTAATTTTATATAATTCATGGGGAAGTTCCGGATCGACATCATCAGTGATGAATGACGAAAGCTTTGATTCGCTCGCCGAATCACGCGATGAAGTGCAGATCATAAAAAAGTTTTTGAAAGAATTTGGACTCACGGTACGCGTGATGGGAATCCAACGCATTAATGCACGCACGATTTCGAAAATCGAAGATGTGAATCCCGACTTTGTGTTTAATTTATGTGAGTCGCTCTATGAACGGAGCCAGACCGAAATGTATGTTGCGGGGATGCTTGAATTACTTCGTATTCCATACACCGGTAACCCGCCGTTC
>Ga0074195_1003265_pt1 | contig 15696 bp, 13 predicted proteins | sample EPASupsiteHSE623_FD_64525 | JGI IMG/M metagenome (GOLD analysis project Ga0074195, IMG submission 64525) | Bioremediated contaminated groundwater from EPA Superfund site, New Mexico - Sample HSE6-23 | ecosystem: Environmental > Aquatic > Deep subsurface > Groundwater > Contaminated ...
TAATTGCCAAACAGAACCCATCTCTGGACATTAACAAAGACGGAGTAATAACCGTTGGCGAAGCAAGAAAGACCATGCTGAAGGCAATTCCTGCGGAGTTTCTGGACGATGTGCTTTCTACCCTTGAAAAAAAAAGTTTGAACTTGGATTGTTAGGCTTCATAGCCTTGGGAATTGGCGGGCTTTTCCTGTGGAGAAGCTTTAGAAAAAAGAAAAAAAAGAAACAGAATAAAAAACCTTAAAACCCTTGAATTATGCCAGAAAAAATCGACACCACTTTTGCAGACACCGAATTAGGATTTGTCCGCAAGCGTGACGGAAAAATCGTCAACGTAAAACTCTTTGAAATCTTCCGCAATTTCAAAAATGTTGATTTCATCAACAATGAAGTTACAATTAACGGAGAAACCCTGATTGCAAACTCATTCCGTAATCCCTATTACGAGGTTAACCTTGACGTTGTAAAAAACTCAATCAATGGCGGGAACGGAACCTACCTGGTTAACGGAACAAGTTATGACGGCAACCATTCATTTACCGTTGAAAAAGGCAGCCAGGTTCAGGTAACTATTGTACCTGTACAGGGTTCAACAATTGCCTCTGTTGTGGATGAAACCAGCCATGTTTACGAGCCGGTTGGAGGAGTTGTAACTGTTGACATGTCTGCCAACCACACTCTCACCATTAACTTCAACGTAATTCCGTTGTAATGAATCGTTCCAAACGATATCTGGTAACGATCATTGCCGGAGTTATACTCGCAGCTTTAGCAGGACTTTCCGTGTTTTATAGCATGGAAGGTCTTGCTTCTGCCTGTGTTGCCGGAATTATGACCATTCTGACGACCTACATCTGGGGAGAAACTAAACGACCTTCAAATCCGGGAAACAATGAAAAAGAATAATGAAACCTTAATTTTTGTCAGTTGCCTGATGCTTTTATTCGGGTTCATGGCCTATCAGTTCGGAAAAATGTATTTTAACGAGCGTAGAGAGAAAAAACGTATTGAGGAATCCTGGACATCGGCTAATCAACAGATCGTTTACTATAAGGCTCAAAATGGCGATTTAGTAGCAAAGAACGATGTGCTTCAGTTAAGGTATGATGAACTCAGGGACGTTTACCCGGAAATCATTTCCGAGATCCGCAACCTAAAACTTACGCCAAAACGTACTGAGCATTACTCTGAAACAGTGATCCATGAACAAAAGGACATCGTTACCACTCTTCGGGATAGTTTGATTTACGACACAATTCCGGCAAAGGTATTCAGATACCAGGATGAATTCTATACTGTGAATGGCATTGCTATTGGCGATACACAGAAGGTTCATATTGAAAGCCGGGACAGTATTATTCAGGTGGTTTACAAAGGAGACCGAAGAAAGCCCTGGCTCTGGATATTTTCCCGCCGGAAATTGCAGCAGGTCGTGAGCTGTAAGAATCCGAACAGCAAAGTCGAATACACAAGATTTATAGAGATTGTAAAATGAAACGGGCTTGGTGGATCGTCATTGGTCTGGCTGCCCTCGTAATAGGAGGAACTATGACAGCAATAAAAATCAACAACATTGTAACTGCTCTGCCAAAAGGAACAGGAGCATACCGGAAACGCAAACTTTCACAAATTACCGGAATCGTAATACATCACAGCGCAAGTGATTCAGGAACCGCTTTTGATTATGCCCGCTGGCACATTGGCCGGGGCTGGCCGGGAATCGGCTATCATTTCGTGATCTCCGCAGACGGAACAGTTAACCAGACGAACGAAATTGATACAGTAAGCTACCATGTGGCCGATCACAATACACCAAATGTAGGGATTTGTCTGGTGGGAAACCTTTCAAATCACCCACCAACAGTGAAACAACTCGAATCACTAAAGAAACTGATTCAGCACGTAAGCACTGCTGTCGGGACGCAGTTAATTGTAAGAGGACACAGGGATTTGAACCCAACAGAGTGTCCGGGAAAGCTGATGAAGATAGCATATTAATATTTCAAATTATATCAATATTACTTATTCTCCTTTATTACAAGAATCAGTGCAATTACAGGTTTTACCCTTTGCTTTCTCAAAGGCTTCTTTACCTTCTGTAAATGAAAAGTAAACCAAACCGGCTGTTCCGATCACATCAGCATACTGAAAACCTGTGAACTCATATATCAAGCTTGAGACCAGTAATACAATTGACATATAAACACATATTTTTGTGCAATTGGCATCGGCTATTATTGGCTCTGACTTTAATTTCTTTCCGACTTTCTTTTTTGCGAAAACGAGCCAGGCCATTACCAGTATTGATATAGAGGAGATAATAACACCCCAAAGCGTTGTTTCAGGCTTATGGTCAGTAATAATATTCAGTACAATACCGACAATTAATCCCACTGTCAGTAAATAAAATGAAACCCCTGTAATTCGGAGTGCATTTATTTCAAATCTGCTTTTTGAGCTGTGAGGATTTCGCTTAATCCTTGTAATCATTATTGCGATCCCTATTCCAGATATAACTTCTATAAAACTATCTATTCCAAAACCAAATAATGCAAGGGTTTCATCCTCATAACCAAAAAACATTGAAACACATCCTTCTACTATATTATAAAATATAGTAAAAAGACTTAGCCAGTAGGCATTTCGATAGAATTTGTTCTCTTGTGTATTCATTTTTCAAGTGTCTTAATATTATATCCACCTTTTCACTTTCCCTGAATATTCCATAAAATAATCACCGTGTATTTTGTAAAGATGTTCTTCTTCAAGTCTTACCTGTACCTGAAATAGTAAAAATGAAGTGACTCCAACCAGCAATGTAATCGCATCAGGAATTATCAGGAAAATGCCGATGAGTGTGAATGTCATTCCAAGAAAAACTGGATTGCGGGAAATAGAAAACAATCCTTTTGTCTTTAATTCTGTTCTCTCAGATTTATCAATACCAACCCTCCAGGAGTTTTTCATTTGAATCTGAGCAATGATAATCCACAAAAGAGCTGCGTGAATGATGAAATATCCGATCATTTTCAATGCAGATATCTCTAACCATGAAAAAGGGGCTAAAAAGATTAGCCATTGGGGAAAAGTTGCGTTAATCAATGCTACTAAAAAAATCAAAACAGTAATCGGTGTTGAGACTTTACCTAAAAAGTCATGTGCGGTGTCCGTATTCTTAAAGACATACGCCTTCTTTCCTGTATTGCGCTTAACCCTATATGAAGGAATAATAAATACAATTACGAAGTAAAGGAAAAGAAAAATTATTAGATAGACTTTCTCAAACATAGTTCTTGATTTTATTATTTACAGTTTGACCTGCAATCTGACTTATCGTTTCCATACTCAACCTGAATAGTTGCATGTCCGATTTTAAAACGCTCATGAAGTTCTTTCTGGACGCTGATTATAAATCCGATATCAGTATGTATATTGGTTGACAGGTGAACTGTCAAAGCAGCATCCGTAGTGCTTAGTGCCCAAATATGAAGATCGTGAATACTGTTAACTTCTGGCAAATTCTCAAGAAATCTTCGCACAACATCAATGTTGATATTTTCAGGAACTGCATCAAGAGCAAGGTTTACCGAATCAATAAGTAAATGATAGGTACTATACAGAATTACAGCAATGATTATAAATGAAGCAACAATATCTATCCAAACAATGTTTGTGAAAATCATTATTACTCCAGCAATGACAACACCAAGCGAGACTAATGCATCAGCCACAAAATGAACGAAGGCACTCCTGATATTCAGGTCATGCTTTTTATCTTTCATAAATAACCAAGCTGTAAAAGCATTAACTAATATACCGATGGATGCAACTATAATTACACTTTCTGATTTTATCTCGATAGGTTTGCCTATACGTTCAATGGTTTCCCATACTATAAAAGCCACCGCTACAAGTAGGAGAATCGTATTTAACAGAGCCGTAAGAATCGTTGCCCTTCGTAATCCGTATGTGAACTTTAACGTAGGTCTGCGACCTGACAGAATAACTGCAATCCATGAAAAGGCAAGAGCCATAACATCACTTAAATTATGGCCAGCATCAGCAATCAATGCCATTGAGTTAGACAAATAACCGAAAGTTGCTTCAATAATAACAAATAGAAGATTTAAGGCAATGCCTATTTTAAAGGCATTGCCCAAATTCTTCCCTCTCATATTTGAATGGTTGTGTTCCATATTAAATTTCTTTCAAATTAAACGCAATTTAAGTATTAATGAGTTAGTTTGAATATTGGTTTAATAAGGTTATTGTCTTATTCAGATCTCTTTCAGTTTCCAGCATCTTATTCATGCTTTCGTAATACATTGATATGTCAAAATAATACTCTGATAACGAAATTTCACCCTTTGTGAATGCCTTTTCCAATAATGATGAATTATCATAAGATTTCAGCATTATTTTGTACTCATCTGCTGTTTTCTGTAAGGATATTGCTTTAGTGTGCAATATCTTTAACTGGTTGTACAATTGCAATTTTTTATCTGTTTCCATACTTTGCAATGCTATTGTTTTTGCTTTGACATATTTCACTGTATTTTTATTTTCCCAGAGGGGAATCGAAATACCAACGCTAAGACCCTGAAATTGCTGCCCTACTACGTTTTCACTCATATAGCCCGTTGAAATTTTGGGTAAAGTCATTGCGGAACTTAGTTTTTCCTCCGACATACTTATCTCAATCTCCTTCTTTACCCAGGCAAGAACAGGACTGCCTGCTTCGGCTTGTACGTACCATTGTTCAAAATCAGCCGGAATCGGTTTTTGAAAATACACACTGTCATTAAATGCAATTGCAATGCCTCCGTTAAGTGTTGCTAACTCAGAAAGAGATGCCTGTCTTTGAATTTCGATGGACTCAGATTCTTTTCTCAGGTTCAGCAAATTTAATTGCGCTTTGTTGTATTCAAGAATATTCGCCTCTCCTTTTTCCATTTTCAATTTATAGGAATTGGCAATACTCTGTGCATGGAACAATCTTTTTGTGTATTCATTCTGCAAAGCATTAAGATAAACCAGATCCACGATTATTAAACGGGTTTGAATCCGGAGATCATTCAACATCTTTTGGTATTCGATATCCGATTGCTGATTCTGTAGGTTTGCTATACTGTTTTTGTGTGAATATGCAGTTGGAAAATCGAATGTTTGCATGACACTGAAATCAGTACGGTTCCCGATCAATGCTGGATTTCCGAAAAGGTAATTAAACTCAACTTCCGGGTTTTTTAAGTAAATTCCCGTATAGTTTGCTATTTTATCAGCTTCTGTTTGTTTCTTTATTGCCTGAAGACTGGTATTGTTTTTTTCTACTTCCTGCAATACGTTGTCTATACTGTTTTGTGCAGAGAGATCAGAAAAGAATATAATTATGCCTAAAATGGCCGTTATTATTGCTTTCATACTTTTTCATTTTTAAGGATTCCACGATTTTTGAGGATACTGTACACAATCGGAACTACGTACATATTGAGCAGTGTTGAAGTAAGCAAACCTCCAAGTATTACCTTAGCCATCGGGCTTTGTATTTCATTACCCGACAAATCGCCGGTCAGAGCAAGAGGAATAAGGGCAAGTGCAGCTGTTAGTGCTGTCATAAGAATCGGATTCAACCTGTCGGCAGAACCTTTTGTAACTGTTTCAAAAAGCGAAACGCCCTGTTTTTGCAGATTCTGGTAATTCGAGATCAGCAAGATTCCGTTTCGTGTTGCAATACCAAAAAGAGTGATAAAGCCGATAATTGCCGGGATGCTCAATATTCCTGATGAGAAATAAATAGCAAATACCCCGCCTATCAATGCCAGTGGCAGGTTAAGTAAAATGATCCCGGCCAGTTTAAAGTTTTTGAACTCCTGATAAAGCAACAGGAATATGATGAAAATTGCCATTAATGAAGTCAGAAGCAAGGTTTGTGATGCCTTCGCTTCACTTTCAAACTGTCCTCCGTATTCTATGCGATAACCTTCGGGAGTCTTGACCTTATCATCAACAGCAGCTTTAATGTCATTTACAACGCTTCTTAAATCCCTGCCCGTAACATTTGCAGACACTACAATCTTTCTCTGTACATTCTCACGACTAATAGAACTTGGGCCTGAAACAGAAACAATATCTGCTACTTCTTCCAACGGAACTTTTTTGCCGTTACCTGCATCTATCAGTGCTGAACGGATTCCCTCTATAGTTGTGGTATAGTTGCTGTCAAGACGAAGCACCAAATCAAATCTGCGTTGACCTTCGTAGATGTCTGCCAGTTTTTCACCTCCGAAAGCAATATCAATAAACTCATTGAATTTATCAATGGTAATGCCGTATTGTGCCAACATTTCTCTGTTTGCTTTGATCTGAATCTGGGGAATTTCGACCTGCTGATCTACATTTACGTCAACCAATCCTTCAATTCCGGCAACTGCTGTTTTTATTTCGTTTCCGATAGAGAAAAGTTTATTCAGATCGGTTCCGAAAATTTTGATAGCAATGTTTGCCCTGGTTCCAGAAAGCATGTGGTCAATTCTGTGTCCGAGAGGTTGTCCTACAGTTGCAGCAACTCCCGGAACACCAGCTAGTTTTTTTCGGACATCAGCCATAAATTCCTCACGACTTCTGTCCTTCAGCGTAAAGTTTACATCTATCTCAGCACTATTGGTCGTTTGCGAATGCTCATCTAATTCACCACGTCCAGTTCTTCTTGCGGTGCTTTCAACTTCAGGTATGGATAAGAGTTCCCTCTCGATCAGGTTTCCAAGTGCATTGCTTTCTTCTAAAGATGTCCCTGGTTTACAAATCGCAGATATTGTAAGCGATCCTTCATTAAACTCAGGCAAAAAGCCCCTGCCCATTGTAGTGAATGCTATCCCCGAAAGAATAAACAATCCCAGAGAGCTATAGATAACAAGCTTTTTTCGTTTCAAAGTCCACGTGAGAGATTTTTCATAATAAAATGATAAATTTCTTGACAGCCACTTATCCTTTTTGTTCTTTTCAAGATACTTTTCATTGGTAAGTATCATATTACATAATAATGGTGTAAGTGTCATAGCTACAATAAGCGACATAAACAATGCTACTATAAATGAGATGCCCAATGGAATCAGCATTTTTCCTTCCATTCCTGAAAGAAAAAAAAGTGGTGTGAATGCAACAATAATAATCATAGTCGCATTTAATATGGAAGCCCTGATTTCTTTAGATGCTTCAAAAACAACTGTAAATGAAGATTGTCTTTCTTCTCCTTTCTTTTGATTATTTTGCCGAAGTCGTTTATAAACATTTTCAACGTCAATTATAGCATCATCAACAATTACCCCTAAAGCAATTGCCATCCCTCCAAGACTCATTGTGTTGATATTAAGACCGAGAAATTTCATAACGAGTATTGCTGCCAATAGGGATATAGGGATAGCAAGAATAGAAATGATGGTTGTACGAAAACTTCCCAGAAAAATGAACAGAATAATAATTACAAAGATCGCTCCTTCCAACAATGCGTTTTGTACATTATTCACTGAGGTTTCAATAAAATCAGCCTGCCTGAAAATTTTGGTATCTAAAACAACATCAGCTGGCAAAGACTTCTTCAGATCTTTAAGGTTCGCTTCGATGCGCTGTGTAAGTTCAAGCGTATTGGTATTTGGCTGTTTTGATATTGAGATTATGATGGCCGGCTTGCCATTTTCAGAAGCATAGCCCATTTTAACTGCACTTCCAATTTTAACTTTGCTTACGTCACCTAATTTTACAGGCTTGCCATTTCTGGTTTTTACAACAGAATTACTTAGTTCATTAAGATCAGATGTTCTTGCCATACCCCGGACTACATACTCGTTTCCATACTGCCGAACAGTGCCTCCGGTGGAGTTTTGACTTATTCCGTCACAAATATCAGCGAGATCATTCATCGAAACATCATAGTATTTCATTTTCTGAGGATCTGCCAGAACCTGGTATTGTTTGTATTCACCTCCGATAATGGTAACCTGTGATACTCCGGTTGTAGCTAATAGCAATGGTTTAACATTCCAGTCTGCAATCGTTCTTAAATCCATAAGTGAAGTACTATCTGCCTGAAGACCTATAAAGAACATTTCGCCCATAACACTGGATTGTGGTGCAAGTGTTGGTTGTCCGACACCTAATGGCATTTGTGAACTTACACTGATCAGTTTTTCACTTACAATCTGCCGGGCTTTGAAAATGTCAGTTCCCCAATCAAACTCTACCCAGACAAAAGAAAAACCCTGTGAAGAGGCAGAGCGAACCCTGCGAACATCGGTTGCTCCGTTTACTGCTGTTTCTATAGGAAAAGTTACCAGTCGCTCTACTTCTTCAGAAGCCATTCCATGAGCATCTGTCATTACCACAACTGTTGGAGCGGTCAGATCAGGAAACACATCAACGTCCATATTTTTGGCAGTACGTACACCGAATATTATCAGCAGTACTGCACACAACAAGATGAAGAACTTGTTGTTTAGTGAGAATTTTATAATATTGTTTATCATAATTTCATGTTTTAATGAACGTGACCTGCATGAGGATCGAGAGCATTTGAAGCCTGTGCGAGCTTAACAAGGATAGCACCTTTGGTAACTATTCTTTCCTCCTTTGTTAATCCACTTACGATTTCTGTTCTGATACCGTCAGAAACCCCGATCTTCACTTCCCGTTTCTCAAATAATTCAGGGTTAACCTGAACAAGAACAAAATAGTTTCCCTGTTCTTCGAGCAAAGCCGTTACAGGAACCGTAATTGATTTAACTGTCGAAAGTGTTTTCAGATACAATTCTACAAACCCGCCAGAGACAAAACTTCCTACATTGTCTATTTGAAGGCTTACCGGAATCAGATAATTGTCTTCGTTAGTGCTTTTGCCATAGGACAGCACTTTCCCGTTCAGTTCTTCAAGAGTATATGATTTATTATCGTGCAGTGTACGGATATTTGCTGTAGAAATTGATCCCAGAACAGATGCGTACTTTGACTGAACATCAGCCTGAAGCATTAATGATTTGTTATTAGTTATTGAAACCAGCGGCTGACCTGCCTCAACGAACTGCCCATTGGAAACATACAATTGCTTGATGTATCCTGACTTTGGACAAATCACTGATTGCCCTGATACAGAAAAATTATTGCTGATCGTTTCAAATACAACTTTGGCATTTTCATATTCGGTTTTTGCAGCCAAAAGGTCTTTTTCTGATACTATCTTATCAACTGCCAGTTCCTTTTGTCTTTCATAGTTTGTTTTTGCTTTATTGTAGTTGTTCTGGGCTTCAACATATCGGACAGTTGAATTATTGTCTGAAAGACCACTACCTGTAATGGTAAACAAGGACTGACCTGAATTCACCGAAATTCCTTCAAGAACATTTGTTCCTGAGAACAGAACCATACCGCTGGTTTTTGCAGCAACTATTACCACATCACCCTGGGCTGAACTAATTTGGGCAGTTGTTTTTATTACCTGGCCAAAAGGTTCATATGCGGGTAATGCTGTCTCAAAATTTACCTTCCAGGATTGTTCTTTGGTAAAAACTATGGTATTGGTCATTGATGGAAATAACTCTTCAGCGGCTTCGATAGCGCTATGATCGTCAGAATATACTGTAATTGGTGAGTATATTAGCTGTGAAGATCCGTCAGCAGTTTTTATATCGAATACTAATTTTCCGGTTCCGGCGATTTCAGGTTTCAGATTAAAACTGAAAATACCCTTTCGAGTAGGTTTTTCCAATACTTGTGTCTGCTCTTTGCTTCCAATTATTAGGCGTATAGTAACACTTCCGCTATCAAGTGCCTTGAATGAAGGAAGGTGTGAGAAATGAGACAAAACATTGCTGCTGTCCCCCACAACAAATGGGTCAGCTTCAGCAAATAATTCAAAATCTTTATTGTAGGCCGAAATCTTTAGCTTTACATTTTCGCCTTCATGCTCATCATGTGCATCGTTATCATTTTGATTGCAGCCCGACATTACTATTGCGAGCATCGCAATGAGAAATACTTTTATTTTCATTGAAATTTTTATTAAAAGTTCTTGAATGAGAAAATTTAACGCATAAGCGTCAACAAGTCTGAATTACTTGCAGTTAGCGTTAAAACGAGAATTCAAGCGATTGGAGGAGCACGAAGTCCTTGCCCGGAGGTAATGAGCAAGGAATAATTTTCAGTGAAAAATACTGGTATTTTACATTGCTCTGTTGCTAAACCTGATAAATCGGGTGCAATCGAAATTAGTCCAAGAAAAGATAAATCTGAATTGTCAATATCAATTATAAAATCCGACTCGTTAAAATCAGAGGCTACTCTTTGACTGGGCAATAGTACTAATTGCTTTAAAAGACAGTAATCACTTTTTGGGTTTCCGTCATGTTCGTGGCCATGATTATTAAACTCATTTGCATTGCTGTTGTTTTCGCAATGAGTATTTACTAAACAGACTTCAGATTTATGATGATGATGTGGAATTATAATGTGAGCCAGCAATATAAGATTGGCAATAGAGATAAGGAGTATGGTTGCTGCTCTTTTCAAAATCATTTAGAATAATTCTACACAAAGATACAATATAGTTATGTCAAAATGCAAATAATTTTGGGGTATTAACAACTACTTAACAATTCTTAACTGTAGATGACTTGTTCATCTTTGCCCAACTTCGCCCACTTTCGCCCATCCTCGCCAACTGGCCGTCATAACTTTGCAGGAAAACCTGCACATGGCCAAAGCAGTCAACCAGTACAAGCTGAACCAACAAATTGAAGAATTCATCCGGGAAAAGGACAAGAAAAAAGAATCTTACTCCCAGGATGATATTGCTTTTATACAGCAATACGAAGGTTCAGGCGGTCAGGGAAGCAAAGGAGCAAGCGGAGAAGGCGTACTGTATGAGTTTTTTACCCCGGAATATATTGTTGAACTTATGTGGGAACTGGCTTACAAGCATGGATTCGACAAACAGGGAAGCATACTTGAACCAGGTATAGGCACAGGCCGGATTATCGCACCGGCTCCAGATAAAAGCCGGGTTGTTGGTTTCGAGATTAACCCTGTCTCTGCCCGTATTTGTGAAATCACATACCCGGAAGCACAGATTAACACTGGATATTTTGAAACTGCTTTCCTTGAACCATCACGGTTTACTACTAAAATCAAGGGTAACAGGTTAACCTGGCTTTCAGACTATCCTTTTTCACTTGTAATCGGGAATCCACCTTACGGCAAGCATAAGAACAAATACAGTTCTTACTTTACTACTCCCAAGATGCAGCAGTTAGAGCTATTTTTCATGTTTTACGGACTGAAACTGCTAAAACCCGGCGGTCTGCTGGTTTACATTACCTCCAGTAACTTTTTACGTAATGGCATTTCATACAACTCTGAGAAAATAAGCATAGGCCAACTGGCCGACCTGGTTGATGCTTATCGTTTACCTCCTGTTTTTAAATTCTCAGAAGTTCCGACTGATATAATCGTACTAAAACGCAAATAAAATGGCTGAATACAAAATACTACAGACTACACCCATGTTTGTTTTTAACGGAACAGAGTTTTCCGATCTGAACAAACAAATTAAGGATATTGAAAAAGAATTCCGTGTAAGAGAAGTTGATCTGACCTTTAAAGAGGAACGCCTGATCTTCTCTACTATCAAGTCATCCAATGATGCCTACAAATTTGTTAAGGAGATTATTTTTGAAGGTGTAGAAATTCAGGAACACTTTATTGTGCTTTATATGAACCACGCCAATAAAGTTATTGGTTACTACAAGCACACTAAAGGAACGATAAACTCTACCCAGGTAGATGTTGAAATGATAGTTGCCGTTGGCCTTAAAATACTGGCAAAAGCAGTGATCCTGTCACACAATCATCCTTCCGGCAATGCTGAACCAAGTCAGCCTGACCGTGAAATAACAAAGAAAATTAGAGCAGCATTCAAATATTTTGACATCTCCGTTCTTGACCACATTATAGCAACAAAGAATGATTATTATTCATTTGCTGACCATGCTGACTCCTCTCTTTCGGGTTCAAAGAAAACAGAGAATTCAAAAGCAGAAAAGGACATCCGGGAAGAAATCCTGCGACAATTAAAGCGAGTAACAAAAGCAAACAGCCCAAATATCTGGGAACGCATACAAACCAAAGAGGGCTACTCAAAGTTGGAGGAACAGATCATTTATAAAGTAATCCATCAACATCTGGTTCCTGCTGCAATAATCCCACAAATGGAATCTGAACTCAGCATGAACTAATGTTTACAGGAAGCGAACATATTACCCCATCCTGGCTTAGAGCAAGGATTTCTGCTATCCGCAAACTGATAGAGGAATTGCCGACAAGTCGTGATGAAAAGAATCCTGATCGCACTCTGATCCGAAACGGGATAATACCCGGAAGCCAGGAGAAAAGGTTTAAAGAATTATTTGACTACGAGTATAAACTCAGCTTTGCTCTGAATGAGCCTCTGACCTTTACCGACATCACTTCATTCAATACCTGGTTTACTCTGCATCCTGAAAAGATTTGCGGAACAGAGGTTATTACTACCTCCAGAGAGTTCCCAATTAGTGTAAAGGGAACAAAAGCCGACATTGTCCGTGCTATTAAAGGCAGTGATACTTCAATTCTTGAACTTGAAGCACTGGCATTGGAAACTGAACTTCAATTATTAAAAAAATCAACGAATATGGGCTACCTGAACGGAATAGCAACAACTGATAATCTGGGTTATTTGAACCCGGCAATGATTAGCCTTATCCTGGCCAATAGTGATAAGATTACGAAACTGATCCAGGAAGCAAAAGGGCTGCATGGACTTGGCGAAACTTCAAAAACCATGAGCTTTGATGATGTGATTTCCCGATACAACAAAGGAATCACTTATGAAGAAATCAAAGCCTGGGTATGGTATAAACGATCCCTGGGAATTGAAATGAAAGGATGGGAACGCTACTATATCAAAGGCGGAAACGTAGTTGAGAATGTCGTTACAACTGCAAATGTTACCATAAAAGACAATCATTTCAGAGACATTAAGAGCGTTGAAAAAGGCACTACGCTTGGCAAATACATAAAAACTCATTCATACGCTGAAGGGGAAAATTTTTTCATCTATCGCAGTGATGATGGCCTGTATTACGTTTCAGCAAAAGCATGTAAACTACAAAAGACTTCCGTTGCTGCTAATGCAGATGAACTCTCTGACCTGGTTAAAAAGGGAGCATTATTTTTTATGGGTGGTGAAGTCGTTCCCTATCCGATCTACACCTACGGAAATATGTATGACCGGGAACTGCAACTCGAAGCTGACAAAGAAACCATTCAGCAACAATGGGGTGAAGAAGTATATCAGAAGCACAAGGAAGCTATTGAAAAATCGAAGCCGGTGATGCTAACAGTTACCAATCCCGATGAAAAGGAACGTCCGATAATAACTGCTATTTCTGATTTTGCAGGTGATACCGATGTCTTTTCAATCTCAGAAGTTCGTGAGGAATACATGGACGTAGAGAACTCAGAAGAACTCAAAAAGGTCAACGGCAAGGTTGAGCGTAAAAAGGACAAAGAAAAGATTCACCTTCGTTTTGATGGCGAAACAAAATACAGTTTACAGCATGTTTTCGTGAAATGGCTGTTCACCCTGAACGCTGATGCTGACTTTGAAAAGTCCTCTGCCATTGATATTGCAGACTACTATATCGCAAACCGACCACTCCGGGATGATAAAATGAGCAAAGAAGAAAAGTCCGAACTCAAAGCAAATGCAAGAATTGAGGGCGAAAAACTCTTTTCACGTTTTCTGCATGAAGTTGTTTCGGCAAAAGATCAGGAACGGCTTGATTATACCTGGAACCGATTATACAACGGCCAGAGTGATATTTCCTATCAGAAAGTACCCATTGGATTTGAGTGTTCTGCTACCTTCAAGTCAGGGATATTGCAGCTTACCGACATTCAACGTGAGGGTATCGCTTTCATGGAGGTCATGGGAAGCGGGATTAACAGCTTCGATGTCGGCGTGGGGAAAACGGCCTGTGCCATTGCTACGCTTGCAAATTTCATTTATTCCGGCAAGTGTAAAAGACCACTTATCGTTGTGCCTAAACCTACTTACAAGAAATGGATCAACGAGATTTTCGGCTTTGAAGATAAAAAGTCCGGTGAGTTCATTTCCGGCATTTTGTCTCATACCGGAATTCAACTTAATGATTGGTACAACCTGGGAACTGATGTTGTAAAACGGATCAACCTGAACAAACCGGTTCCTGAGAAATCAATTACTGTGGTTACTTACGAGGGTTTCCGCAAACTCGGTTTCGGGGATTCTGTTTCCGATGAACTCTTTGTTGAACTGGTGAACATACTTGGCCAGAGCAAAGAAAAAACAGCCCGTGACAAAGAAATTGAATACCAGAAGTTCCGTGAAATGATTGGTGTTGGCCTGAAAGACACGGTTGCTGATGTTGATGTCTTGGGATTGGATTACGTTGTTATAGACGAAGCACATCGTTGTAAAAACGTTTTCAGTTCTGTGAAAGCCGATGAAGACGGAAATAAACGCTATAACATTCAATCTGCAACATCTGAGACCGGCCAGAAAGCATTTCTCATTCTGAATTACATTCAGCGCAAATATGGCCGTAATACCATGCTTTTAACGGCAACCCCTTTTACCAACTCTCCCCTGGAAATATACTCAATGCTTTCTCTGGTGGCTTATGAGAGCTTGAATAAGACCGGGATTTATAATATTGATACCTTCTTTGATCTGTTTGTATTACCTACGGTGGAATGGACAGCGAACTACAAAGAAGAAATCGTAGAAAAGGAAGTAATAAAATCCTTTACAAACCGCAGGATTCTGCAAAAACTAATATACAACCACATCCTTTACAAAACCGGAGAAGAAGCCGGAGTAAAGCGACCAAAGAAGATTAACCTTCCAATGCTATATGATGCTGTTGCTGGTAAAAGGGAAAGGCTGGAACACGAAAAGCAGATTCTTACTTACATAAACATGACACCCCGGCAGCGGGAAAATCAAAATAAGATAGTCGCCCTGGCAAAGAGTTCTACTCAGGGAAAACTTGATATGGGTAATTTGTTCCGGGCATTGGCCTATTCTTTAGACAATGCACTTTCTCCATTTATCCTGAATGGATCTCCGGCAGATTACAATGAATTTGTTGAAGAAAGCCCGAAAATCAAATATGTGATGGACTGCATCCGTACAGTAAAGGATTGGCATGAAAAGGAAGGTGAGCCAGTTTCCGGCCAGGTGATCTACATGAACCGAGGGAAACAGTTTTTTCCGCTAATCAAGCAGTACCTCGAAAACGAAGTTGGTTTTCAGAAAGGCGTGATGTTCGACAAAACCAAAGTGGATGAAGTGGAAATCATCAGCTCTGAAATCAACGACAACCGGAAGGAAATTGTAAAAGAAGCATTCCTGGAAGGAGTTGTAAAAGTGATTATCGGTACTGCAACTATCCGGGAAGGGATTGACCTGCAAAAGAGGGGAACCGTGATATATGACTGCTACCCGGAATGGAATCCTACCGATATTAGGCAGCTCGAAGGTCGTATATGGAGGCAGGGTAATAAGTTTGCCTATGTACGTATTGTTATGCCTTTAGTGCAGGATTCAATGGATGTATTCGTATTCCAAAAACT